>Ga0268257_1002122_pt1 | contig 14994 bp, 10 predicted proteins | sample AgamicAtPrz_FD_200249 | JGI IMG/M metagenome (GOLD analysis project Ga0268257, IMG submission 200249) | Agave microbial communities from Guanajuato, Mexico - At.P.rz (v2) (version 3) | ecosystem: Host-associated > Plants > Phyllosphere > Phylloplane/Leaf | place: Guanajuato, Mexico | collected... | reverse complement strand
GAACCTTTTGCTCGAGGAAAATGAACGTGAGAGTGTAACCAACGGCGGGGGTGAAAGCGACCCAAGCCCAGACGGGCGGGCCGCGTCGACGGTTACCCTGGTCGGTTTTGAGCAAGATCATGACGGTCACTGGGTCGCTGTCTTATCTTGTGGTCATACTCAACACCTGCGCCATCAACCGCCCTGGCAAAATCGCCCCTGGGTGCTCGACGCGGCGCAGCGGCACGCGCATATCGGCACGAACTTCACCTGTGGCTGGTGTGTCGCAACACTGGCTCCAACGCCTCCCGATGCTAAGGACTCTTGAATGCCCGCACGCAATATTCTGGTGATCAATTGCGGTAGTTCCTCCATCAAGTTCGCCCTGGTCGACCCCGACCAGCAGGCGTTCGCCATCAGCGGTCTGGCCGAGCGTCTCGGCAGCGCCGACGCGGTATTGCACTGGCAACGCGATGGCATCAAGCACAGCCAGGCGATTGCCAACGATGATCACCGTGCAGCGCTCGCTCATCTGCTTCAGCGCGTGCAGGAAGCCAGCGGCGGCCAACTGCATGGCATCGGCCACCGGGTGGTACATGGCGGCGAGCACTTCACCAGCGCCCAGCGCCTGGACGACGACGTGATCGCCGCGATTCGCGCCGTCGCGCCCCTGGCGCCGCTGCACAACCCGGCCGGCCTGCTGGGCATCGAGGCGGCCCTGGCGCTGTACCCGGAGCTGCCCCAGGTGGCGGTGTTCGACACGGCCTTCCACCAGAGCCTCCCCGAGCACGCCTTCCGCTACGCGGTGCCGGAACAGCTGTACCGCGACCACGGCGTGCGCCGTTACGGCTTCCACGGTACCAGCCACCGCTTCGTCAGTGCCCGTGCCGCCGAGCTGACCGGCCTGGCGGCGGGCGACAGTGCCTGGCTGGTCGCCCACCTGGGCAATGGCTGCTCGACCTGCGCGGTGCTCGACAGCGAGAGCCGCGACACCAGCATGGGCCTGACGCCCCTCGAAGGCCTGGTAATGGGCACCCGCAGTGGCGACGTGGACCCCAACCTGCACAGCCACCTCGCGCGCACCCTGGGCTGGAGCCTGGAGCAGATCGACCGCATGCTCAACCATGACAGCGGCCTGCTTGGCCTGTCGGGCCTGTCCAACGACATGCGCAGCCTCGAGCAGGCCCGCGAAGAGGGTCATGCCGGCGCCACCCTGGCCATCGAGGTGTTCTGCTACCGCCTGGCCAAATCCCTGGCGGCCATGAGCTGCGCCCTGCCGCGCCTGGACGGGCTGATCTTCACCGGCGGCATCGGCGAGAACTCACCGCTGATCCGCAGCAGGACGGTGGCCCACCTCGGCCTGCTCGGCCTCAAGCTCGACGAGGCGGCCAACGCGCGTTGCCTGCGAGGCGTCAGCGGGCCGATCCACGCGCCAGACCATACCCGGGTGCTGGTGGTGCCGACCAACGAAGAGCGGCAGATCGCCCTCGACACCCTGGCGCTGCTCGACTGATTACGGAGAACCCCATGCACACCTTTTTCATCTCGCCGACCGGTTTCGGCGTCGGCCTCACCTCCATCAGCCTGGGCCTGGTCGGTGCGCTGGAGCGCGCCGGGCTCAAGGTGGGCTTTTTCAAGCCCATCGCCCAGCCGCATCAGGGTGACGCCGGCCCCGAGCGTTCCAGCGAACTGGTGGCCCGCACCCACGGCCTGCATTCGCCCAAGCCCCTGGCCCTCGCCCACGTCGAGCGGCGCCTCGGTGACGGCGACCTGGACGAGCTGCTCGAGGAGATCATCAGCCTCTACCAGGAAGCCGCCAAGGACAAGGACGTGGTGATCGTCGAAGGCATGGTGCCGACCCGTCAGGCCAGCTACGCCGCGCGGGTCAACTTTCACCTGGCCAAGAGCCTGGATGCCGACGTGATCCTGGTCTCGGCCCAGGAGCAGGAAACCCTCGGCGAGCTGTGCGACCGCGTGGAAATCCAGGCCCAGCAGTTCGGCGGCCCGAAGGACCCCAAGGTACTCGGCGTGATCCTCAACAAGATCCGCAGCGACGATGGCCTGGAGGCCTTCACCGCACGCCTGCGCGAACAGTCCTCGCTGCTGCGCCACCCGGAATTTCGCCTGCTCGGCTGCATCCCGTGGCTCGACGAACTGAACGCGCCGCGTACCCGCGACATCGCCGAACTGCTCGGCGCGCGCATTCTCAATGCCGGCGACTACGAACAGCGGCGCATGCTCAAGATCGTGCTCTGCGCCCGTGCCGTGGCCAACACCGTGCAGTTGCTCAAACCCGGCACCCTGGTGGTCACCCCAGGTGACCGCGACGACATCATCCTCGCCGCCAGCCTGGCGGCCATGAACGGTATGCCGCTGGCCGGCCTGCTGCTGTGCAGCGACTTCGCCCCCGACCCGCGCATCATGGAACTGTGCCGCGGCGCCCTGCAGAGCGGCCTGCCGGTGATGACGGTGAGTACCGGCTCCTACGACACGGCCACCAACCTGAACCGCTTGAACAAGGAAATCCCGGTCGACGACAAGGAACGCGCCGAGAAGGTCGCCGACTTCGTCGCCAGCCACCTGGACCACGACTGGCTGGCCGCCCGCTGCGGCAGTCCGCGGGAGTTGCGCCTGTCGCCGCCGGCGTTCCGTTACCAGCTGGTGCAGCAGGCCAAGGCGGCCAACAAGCGCATTGTCCTGCCCGAGGGCGCCGAGCCACGCACCGTGCAGGCCGCTGCCATCTGCCAGGCCCGTGGCATCGCCCGTTGCGTGCTGCTGGCCAAGCCTGAGGAGGTGCACAGCGTGGCCCAGGCCCAGGGCATCGAGCTGCCGCCAGGGCTGGAGATCCTCGACCCGGACCTGATCCGCGAGCGCTATGTCGAGCCGATGGTCGAGCTGCGCAAGGGCAAGGGCCTCAACGCGCCGATGGCCAGCGCCCAGCTCGAAGACACCGTGGTGCTGGGCACCATGATGCTCGCCCTGGACGAGGTCGACGGCCTGGTTTCCGGCGCCGTGCACACCACTGCCAATACCATCCGCCCGGCACTGCAGCTGATCAAGACCGCGCCCGGTTATAACCTGGTGTCGTCGGTATTCTTCATGCTGCTGCCGGACCAGGTGCTGGTGTATGGCGACTGTGCGGTCAACCCGGACCCCAACGCCGAGCAGCTGGCGGAAATCGCCCTGCAGAGCGCCAGCTCCGCCCAGGCCTTCGGCATCCCGCCGCGGGTAGCGATGCTCAGCTATTCCACCGGTGATTCGGGCAGCGGCGAGGAAGTGGAAAAGGTTCGCGAGGCCACGCGCCTGGCGCGCCAGGCCAATCCGCAGCTGCTGGTCGACGGCCCGCTGCAGTACGACGCCGCGGCCATCGAGAGCGTCGGCCGGCAAAAGGCTCCCAACAGCCCGGTGGCCGGTCGCGCCACGGTGTTCATCTTCCCGGATCTGAACACCGGCAACACCACCTACAAGGCGGTGCAGCGCAGCGCCGACTGCATCAGCGTCGGGCCCATGCTGCAGGGCTTGCGCAAGCCGGTGAACGACCTGTCGCGCGGCGCATTGGTCGACGACATCGTCTTCACCATCGCCCTGACCGCCATCCAGGCCGCCAATATGCGCCAGTGAAACGGGCCGATCCGAACGCCGGTGACACACCCGGCATTCGGATCGACTTGCAGTTCCATCACCAATGGTTACCCTGTGCGCCATTCACGCCCGGCACGCTTGCCGGGCGCCAACCTGCCTGAGGTTCGCACGTCCATGCTGCACTTCCTGCCTGCCCCACTGCTCGGCCTTTTGGGCAGCGTTTCGCTGGCGTTGAACACGCTGTTCTGGTGCTGGCCGCTGTTCGCCGTCACCCTGCTGCGCATCGTCCTGCCCCTGCCGCTGGTGCAACGTGGCTGCGACCGCCTGATGATTGTCATCCAGGAGGGCTGGATAAGTTGTAACAAGGCATGGATGAACCTGCTGGGTAAAACCCACTGGCATATCGAGGGTGACCAGCGCTTCGATTACGAGCACTCCTACCTGGTTACCAGCAACCACCAGAGCTGGGTGGACATCCTGGTGCTGCAGTCCCTGCTCAACCGGCGCATCCGCCCGCTGAAATTCTTCCTCAAGCAGGAGCTGATCTGGGTGCCGGTGATCGGCCTGTGCTGGTGGGCGCTGGGCTTCCCCTTCATGAAACGCTACTCGAAGGAATATTTGGCCAGACACCCGGAAAAGAAGGGCAAGGACCTGCAGACCACCCGCCGCACCTGCGCCAAGTTTCGCCACAACCCGGTGGGCATCTTCAATTTCGTCGAGGGCACCCGCTTCACCCCGGCCAAGCACCAGGAACAACGGTCGCCCTATCGCCACCTGCTCAAGCCGAAGGCCGGCGGCCTGGCCTTCGTGCTCGATGCCATGGGCGAGCAGTTGCACGGCATGATCAACGTGACCCTGCATTACCCCCAGGGCAGCCCGGGTTTCTGGACCCTGCTCAGCGGGCAGCTCGACGAAGTGGTGGTGGTGGTCGAGCAGCTACCGATCCCGGATCGTTTCATCGGCCGCGCCTATGACCAGGACGAGGCCTATCGCAAGGATTTCCAGCAGTGGATCAATACGCTCTGGGAATCCAAGGACGGCTTGCTGGAGCGCCTGCACCAGCAGCATCCTTAGGTCCTGTTCAGGATCTTTTCAGGCGACATGAAAGAGGCTGCTACAAGGCAAAAGCGGTCGTTCGCGTAACTCGTAGGAGGGGCTTTAGCCCCGAACTCTTTACGTTCCAGACTAGATGCGAGAGCTGGGCTTGCCAGCGTTATCGCGTTGTTCATACGTTCGGTTCCGCTCTGTCGAGCGGGTTTCTTTTGGCATCGCCCGGATGGCCGGCCCCGCCAAAAGAAACCAAAAGGTCTAGCCCCGACATACGGCCCCAGCTTCGCTGGGGTCCCCTCGCTCCATCATTGCTCCGAGGGCCCGCCGCGAAGGGCCATCCCTGGCCCATCGCGGCTCTCGCGACATCCATGTCGCTCAACCCTCTCCACAACGATTCCACTCGGCCTTCTGAAGGGGCGATTGGTGTCGTCTACTAATTTTGTGGCATGAGGAGCGCCAAAAAGGCAAAGCGGCTGAACGGCCGCTTACGCCACTTAGCTGCCAAAATCGACGAACCTCGGCTTGAAGACTTTGAACAGGTTCTTAGGTTCTTGCCGCCTCGTAGAAGCGGTATTGCCGGCGCCCACCGCGCTTGGCCGCGTACATGGCCGTGTCGGCCGCCCGCAGCAGGTCTTCGACCGTGCTGCCGTCGGTGGGCAAGCAGGCGATGCCGATGCTGACCCCCAATCCCGCCAGGTCGCCCTCGCCGGCCTGGTCGGCTAGCTGCTGGACCAGCTTCTGCGCCACCGAGGCCGCCTCGGCCGGGCTACCCAGGCTGTCGAGGATCACCGTGAATTCATCACCGCCGATGCGGGCCAGGCGGTCATAGGGCCGCAGGCAGCCCTTGAGCTGGGCGCTGACCTGGCGCAGCACCTGATCGCCGCGCTCGTGGCCCAGGGTATCGTTGATGCGCTTGAAGCCATCCAGATCCAGGTACAGCAAGGCAGCCTTCTGGCCGGTGCGCTGGTGACGGGCGATCGAGGCCTGCAACTCCTGCAGAAAGCCACGGCGGTTGAGCAACCCGGTCAGGGCATCGGTGATGACCAGTGATTCGAGCTGCTGGTGCAGGTCGCGCACCACCGACATGTCCAGCGCCAGCAGGACCATGCCATGTCCGTCGTCCGGCAGCGGCGAGCAGGAGAGCGCCACCGGCACGGCAGCGCCCTCCCGGGTACGCAGGTTGGCATCATGCAGGCGCAGATGCTCGCGGCGCTGCCAATGCTGGTAGAAGCTCGAATCCGGCCACTGCACGGGGCCGGCAACATCGACCCAGTCCAGCAGTTGGCTGCCCGTCAACTCGCCCTCCTGGCAGCCGAGCATGCGGGTGATCGCCGGGTTGGCGAAGCGGATACGCCCCTCCTCGCCGACCACCAGAATGCCTTCGGCGGTGTTGTCGAGAATCGAGGCATTGAAGGCCCGCTCGCGCTCCAGTTGCCGGGTCAGGCGCAGCAGATCACGGCGATGGCGCTCGTGTTCGAGCAGCGCGCGCACCTTGTGCAACAGCATCGCCGGCTGCACCGGCTTGGCGATGAAGTCCATCGCGCCGGCGCCATAGCCCTTGCCGAGGATCTCGTCGGTCTGCGTCATACCGGAGATGAAGATGATCGGTGTCAGGCGGGTGTGCGGGTCATGGCGCATGCGCCGCGCCACCTCGAAGCCGTCCATGCGGGGCATCTGCACATCGAGCAGCACCAGCGCCACCTCGCCCTGGGCCAGGTACTCGAGGGCCTTGGCGCCCGAGTCCACGCAGTGAACCGGCTGCTCGATGGCTTCGAGCAGTTCCTGCATGTCGTCTAGATTGTCCTGGCGATCATCGACGACGAGAATTTCCAGCGGCTCATCCCGATCCGGCACCACGTTTACCTCCCTGCCTGCGTCGCTTCATGGCTAGACCCTTGATCAGCAGAGTCTAGCTCTCGCCTGCGGCGTAGCCACATCCATCGAATCGACAGACAATAAAAACCCCGCCGAAGCGGGGTTTCAGATACAGGCTGGCCGGATCACAGCGGGCGCAGGTTGATCTCTACCCGGCGGTTCTGTGCGCGACCTGCCTCGTTGGCATTGCTGGCAATCGGCTGATTCGGGCCTGCGCCGTAGGCCGAGATGCGCGAGGAAGCCACGCCGTTGGCAGCCAGGTACGAGGCCACGCTCTGGGCACGGCGGGTGGACAGGCTCTGGTTCAGCTCGGCCGAACCGGTGCTGTCGGTATGGCCGACGATGTTCACGCCGTTCTTGTTGAATTCCTTGAAGGTCAGCACCAGCGAGTTGAGCGTTGGGTAGAAGCTGCTGGAGATGTCCGCCGAATTGCTGGCGAAGGTGATGTTGCCGGGCATGATCAGGGTCAGGTCATTGCCATTGCGCTGTACCTGCACGCCGGTGCCCTGCAGCTGCTGACGCAGCTTGGCTTCCTGGGTATCGACGTAATAGCCGTACCCGCCCCCTGCCGCGCCCCCGACGGCGGCGCCGATCAGCGCGCCCTTCTTGCGGTCCTTCTTGCTCGAAGTGGCAGCGCCGACCGCGGCACCGGCCAGGGCACCCACGCCGCCGTAGATACCGGCCTTGCCCGCCTGGCTTTCACCGGTATAGGGGTTGACCGTACAGCCGGACAGAACAGCGAAAACGGCCGTTGCGGCAATCAGGGTGCGGAGTTTGATCATGGGTAATCCTTAGTCGTTTTACGAGAGAGGCAGGCTTTTATCCGCGGCTTCGAGCCAGCGAACGCAGCCAAGTTCCCGACCAAGGCTAACAATGACCGCGAAAAAAATCTGTAAACGCTTGTTTTTTCAAGCACGCACGAAGGGGTTTTCGCGCATCTCGTCACCCAGTCGGGTGTCCGGCCCATGGCCCGTCACCACGGTGGCGTCTTCATCCAGCCGGTACAGACGCTGCTTGATGGAGCGTTCGATGCTCACGTGGTCGCCACCCCACAGGTCGGTGCGCCCGATGCCGCGACGGAACAGGGTATCGCCGGCGATCAGCAGCTTGGCCTCGGGAAACCAGAAACTCATGGAACCTGGGGTATGCCCCGGCGTGTGCAATGCCACGCCGCAGCCGCAGGCCAGTGCCTCGTCATCGGCCAGCCACTGATCAGGAGCCGGCACGGGGGTATAGGGAACGCCGAACATCTGGCACTGCATCTCCAGGTTGTCCCAGAGGAATTGATCGTCCTTGTGCAGGTGCAGGGTCGCGCCGGTCTTCTCCTTCATCTGCCCCGACGCCAGGAAATGATCCAGGTGCGCGTGGGTGTGGATGATGCTCACCACCTTGAGGCCATGGGCCTCCAGCCGCGCCATGATCAGATCGGGATTGCCACCCGGGTCGACCACGAGTGCCTTGCCACTGACGGGATCGCCGATGATGGTGCAGTTGCACTGCAAAGGGCCGACTGCAAAGGTTTCGCGGATCAAGGCTGGGGATGTCGATTGCATGGGCGTTCCTGTAAAGCAGATGGCAGGCAGGGAGGCCATTCTAACCGGCACCAGGTACTGCACGCTGGGCCAGTCGCCAGATCGCCAAGCAGGGCTGCCTGCCCCGGCGCCGGATAGCAACCGAGCGGGCAACAAAAAGCCGGCGTTGAGCCGGCTTTTCGATTTCACGCAGCGATCAACGCACGCCGGACTGGCGCAGCGCGGCCGGCGTGTAGTCGCTTTCCTTGGCAGGGTAGTCGAACTCGTAGGAGCGCTTCTCCTCGTTCTTCAGGCCCAGGGCCAGGTAGCGACCGGAGAGCAGATCGTGGATGACCTCGACGGCGTACCACGGCACCTGCTTGTCGTAGTAGTACTGGGCATGGGCTTCCGCCACGCGCCACAGGGTACCGCGACCGTCGTAGTGGTCGATGGCAGCGGCCTGCCAGGTATCCTCGTCGATGTAGAAGTCACGCTTGGCATAGATGTGGCGCTCGCCCTGCTTCAGCGTCGCGGTCACGTGCCAGACGCGGTGCAGCTCGTAGCGGGTCAGGTCGGGGTTCAGGTGACCTGCCTTGACGATATCGGCGTACTTCAGCTTCGGCGAATCGAGACGGTAGCTGTTGTAGGGAATGTAGATTTCCTTCTTGCCCAGCAACTGCCAGTCGTAGCGATCGGGGGAGCCGTTGTACATGTCGAGGTTGTCCGAGGTACGCAGGCCATCGGCTGCAGTGCCCGGGCCGTCATAGGAGACCTGCGGCGCGCGGCGCACTCGACGCTGACCGGCGTTGTACAGCCACGCCATGCGCGGCTCCTTCACCTGGTCGATGGTCTCGTGCACCAGCAACACGTTACCGGCCAGCCGCGACGGCGCGGTTACCCGCTGCTTGAAGTAGAACAGGATGTTGCTCGGCTGGCTGGTATCGACGCCCTTCATCATGCTGCGGAAGGCAAACTCTTCTTCCAGGCTGACCGGGCTGAACGAGCCGTTGGCCTGCGGTGTCACCTGCACCACGTGGCGCCGTACGCTGGCACCGCGGTAGCGGGTGATATGGTTCCAGATCGCCTCCAGACCGTCCTTCGGAATTGGGAAGGGGTTGGCCAGCTGGAAGTTCTCCAGCCCTTCACCGCCCTGAATCAGCTTGGTATTGGTGGCATTCTGCTTGGTCGCCGCGATGATGTTGTCCGGCACGGTCGCCGTGCGGTGGGTGGTGTAGACCGGCATCCGGTAGGTTTCCGGATAGCGCTTGAACATCGCGTACTGGCCGGGCGTCAGCTTGTCCTTGTACTGCTCGACGTTCTGCGCGGTGATGGTGAACAGCGGCTTCTCGTTGGGGAACGGATCGGCCAGGAAGCCGCCTCCATCCACCGCTCCGGCATTGACCGGCAGACCACCGGTCCAGGCCGGGATGCTGCCATCGGCATTGCCGGCTTTTTCCGCGCCGATCGGCGTCAGGGTATTACCCAGCTTGCCCGCCTCGTCCGCCGATACCGCAGCCATCACACCGGTGGCCAGCAGCGACAACGTCAGAGCGCCGGTTTGCAACAGCCTTTTTGTTGTTTTCATAAATGCGTTTTCCTATGAATACGGGCGCTTAGAAGTTCATACCGAAGCTGAGAGCCAGGAAGTCACGATCAACCAGGGTGTTGTAACGACCATCGAAGAAGTTGGTGTAAGCAACGGTCGCGGTGTAGGTGTTCTGATATTCGGCATCGACGCCCAGGCTGGCGGCCTTGGCACCTTCGTTGAACAACCCGTTGGGACCGTAACCGTCAACGTCGTGGGAGAAGGCGACGTTGGGCCGCAGGTTCACACCGGCGAACACATCGCTGTAGTCAAGGATGCCGCGCATGCGATAACCCCAGGAGTTGGCGGTGGTGAAACCATGGTCGCCATAACGGGCGATGGACGTTTCGTTAGGGTCCACCGCACTGCCGGTGATGCCGTAGATGGGGTCACGGCCATAGCGGTTCTTGTTCTTGCCCTCAAGACCGCCGACGTGCGCGAAGCCGACCTCGCCCACCAGGGTCAGGCGGTCAGCGCCCAGAACCTGATCGAAGAAGTGCGTGAAGGTGGTCTGGATCTGGGTAATTTCCTTGCGGTCGTAGCCCTTCTGCACCGCTCCCGGCGCGGACGTGCCGGCCGCCGCGCCAGCCAGGGCGAGGGTCAGTTGCTGGGTGTTGATCTGCACCGGTGCATTCGGGCGGTAGCTGACTTCACCCTGCCAGGCCGTGCCGGTAGGCAGCGTGGTGGAGAAGCTCAGACCATAAAGGCGAATGTCCTCGGGGTAGTCCATGAAGTAACTGCCGTTACCCACGGCCACAGCAGCACCGGCAAGCGTGCGCGCCTGGGCGCCCAGGGGACCTGCGAAAGCGGCAGGTGGCGCGGCACCGAGCCATGCGTTGCCGGATCCCACCCAGGCTGCGGGGCTGCCCGCGGCACCCACACCCAGGGTGTTGTAGATGCTGCGAGCTGCCGCGCCGATCCTCGCCAGGGCAGCGGCATCGGCATTCTGCACACTGAGGAACGGCGTGCGGCTGTGGTAATTCATGAAGTACGCGCCGTACTCGGTGTTATCGCCCTGCCAGCGCAGTGCCAGGCCCCACTGCCCGTCATCGCGTGCCGTGTTGTCCTTGCCGCGACGCACCACCATGCCTTCCTGGGTGTAGTTCACACCGGCGGCCGACGCACCGATCGGCGCCAGCGCCGGCGCCCCGGCTGCCAGGGCATCGACGCCACGCAACAGGCCGACCAGACTGCTGTTGAGGATGTTGTAGTTGTTGTTACAGCCATTGGCTGCCACATCGGCGGTCGAGAAGAAGGTCCCGCAGTTGTCGACGACGGTCTGTTTCCAGCTCAACTGGTAGAAGCTCTCCATCGACAGGCGATCGGTGATGCTCTGGGAGACATAGAACATGTTGACCGGGATCAGACCTTCCTTGACCTCGCTGCCGGGGCGTCGGAAAGCGGAAACGTCAACCGGGTTGATCGAGTTGATGCTGTTCTGGATGAAGGTACTTTCACCCCAGCTCACCACCTGCTTGCCCAGGCGCACGGAACCGGGCTGATCGCCAATGCTGTAGTTGTGGTACACGAAGGTATCGAGCCATTCCGCCCCGGCGGACTTGGCACCCGGCTTGCGGCCGTCGTCGTCGATATCCTTGAAGGGACGCGACTCATCCTTGAGCTCGAAGTCGTACCAGTATTTGCCCCGCACGAACACACCGGTATCGCCGTACTTCAGCTCCAGGTCATGGATACCCTTGAAGATCTTGGAGAAGGTTTCGCCACGCTTGAAGTTGAGACGCCCGTCGTCACCTGTCTGGGTATAGCCGGTGCCGCCGTTGGCTTCGCCGATGAAACGATCGTCACGCTTGGCTGTCGACCAACTGGCCCCTACCGACAGCGACGAGTCGAATTGCCCTTCGATTTCCCCGATATTGAAATTCACCGCGAATGCCGGGCTGGCAAGAGTTGATGCGAGGCTGACGGCCAGCGGCAGTTTTGCCAGACGCCAGAACGGCCTTGTTGTGTTGGTCATCGACGCTACTCCATTTGTTTTTGTTATGGCTGATTGACTAAAGCCAGCGAGCCTTGCCAGGTGGTGCTTGCAGTGCCCGAGACACTCTGGCTCGCCGGTTTAGAGGGATCAGTCCCATCCGTGACAAGCCAAGGATGGCCGGAAACCAGCAATTAGCAAGCCAAACGTTTGTTTGACTGATCAGTCACATTTTTGGCGTTGAAATTCGTGCCTTACAGGGACGATAAAAACGCACTTCCGGTGTCCTGCCACTGCGCGAGATCAACGCGAATACGCTTTTTGTCCAGCTTGCCCACACTGGTCTTGGGAATTTCGGTAACAAGGGCGATCTGCGAGGGAATTGCCCAATTGTTGATGCCCCCCTGCTCGACGAAAGGCGTGAGGTGTTCCCTGACAATACGCGCGTCCAGCGCCTGGCCCTCCTTTGCCACCACCAGGGCAAATGGGCGCTCGCCCCACTGCTGATCGGCCACGCCGACCACGGCCACCTCGCGAACCGCCGGATGGCGACTGATCAGGTCTTCGAGTTCCAGTGAGGAAAGCCACTCGCCCCCGGTCTTGATCACGTCCTTGAGGCGGTCGCGAATGTCGATGAAACCCCTGTCGTCCAGCGTTGCCACGTCGCCGGTGTGCAACCAGCCATGGGCCCACAACTCCTGGCCCTTTTCCGCCTCGCGAAAGTAACCCTGGGTCAGCCAGGGGGCACGCAACACCAGTTCGCCCTGGGTCTCGCCATCGGCGGGCAGGTGCCGGCCCTCGCTGTCCATGATCGCCGCCTCCACCAGCGGCACCGGAACCCCGGCCTTGATGCGGTAGGCGGTGCGCTGCTCTTCGCTGCCGTCGAGCAGCTCGTCGTCGAGGTAGGCGCAGGAGATCAGCGGGCAGGTTTCCGACATGCCATAGGCCGCCGTCAGCTGAATGCCCCTGGCCTTGGCCGCCTCATACAAGGCGCGGTTGAGCGCGCTGCCGCCGATGATCACCTTCATGCCCTGGAAGTCATGGCCCTGGGCGCCGGGCGCGGCCAGCAGCATCTGCAGGATGGTCGGTACGCAATGGGAGAAGGTCACCTGCTCGTTCTTGATCAGCGCGCAGAGCATCTCCGGCTCGTAGCGCCCCGGATAGACCTGCTTCACCCCCAGCAGCGTGGCGACATAGGGCACGCCCCAGGCATGCACGTGGAACATCGGGGTGATGGGCATATACACGTCGTCATTGCCCATCAGGCGGATGCTGTCCAGGCTGCCCAGAGTGGTGGCCATGGACAGGGTATGCAGCACCAGTTGCCGGTGGGTGAAATACACGCCCTTCGGGTTGCCGGTGGTGCCCGTGGTGTAGAAAGTGGTGGCGACGGAGTTTTCGTCGAAGTCGGCGAACGCATAACGTGGCTCGGCAGCAGCCAGCAGGCTTTCGTACTCACCGACGCAGCCGGGCAGTTCGCCAGCGGCCGTGGCGTTGTCGGTCAGCAGCAAGGTGCCGGTGACCGTGGTAAGGTGCCCGGCGATGCCCTGATACAGCGCGGCGAAATCGCTGTTGACCAGCACGAAGCGGTCCTCGGCGTGATTCATGGTGTAGAGAATCTGCTCGGGCGACAGGCGGATGTTGATGGTGTGCAGCACCGCCCCCAGCATCGGTACCGCGAACATGCACTCCAGGTAACGGTGGCTGTCCCAGTCCATCACCGCCACCGTGTCGCCGGCCTTTACCCCGGCCTGGGTAAGCACGTTGGCCAGCCGCGCCACCCGCTCATTGAAGGTCGCGTAGGTGTAACGCAGGGTGTCGCGGTAGACGATTTCGCGGTTGCGCTCATAACGGCTGCCCGACAACAGCAGGCTCTTGATCAGCAGCGGGTATGGGTGGGCATTCGCGGCGGGGGGAATGATGCGGGTCTGCAACATGGGCTCACCTGTTCTGGACTATTGTTGACAGCGACGAAGATGAAGCGAAACCGGAGCGCGGATGGCACCTTGCCCAACGGTAGCCCGTGCCAGCGCTCGCTCAATCAGCCGAAAGGATGATTGTGTTGCCCGGTGTGACCAGCCAGGCGGTTTCGCCCCTTACTGCAGATCGAGGTGGATACATGTCGGATATCGTTATCGTCAACGGCGCGCGCACGCCGATGGGTGGTTTTCAGGGTAGCCTGTCCGCGCTGAGCGCAACGGATCTTGGAGCCGCGGCGATTCGCGCCGCCATCGCCCGCGCGGGTATCGACCCCGGCGACGTGCAGGAAGTGATCATGGGCTGCGTGTTGCCCGCTGGGCTCAAGCAGGGGCCTGCTCGCCAGGCTGCGCTCGCCGCCGGCCTGCCGAGCGCCACGGGCTGCACCACCATCAACAAGCTCTGCGGCTCGGGCATGAAGGCGGTGATGCTCGCCCATGACCTGATCAGGGCCGGCAGTGCCGAGGTGATGGTCGCCGGCGGCATGGAGAGCATGTCCAATGCCCCCTACCTGCTGCCCAAGGCACGTGGCGGCCTGCGCATGGGCCACGGCGAGGTCAAGGACCACATGTTCTTCGATGGGCTGGAGGACGCCCGCACCGGTCGCCTGATGGGTTCCTTCGCCCAGGAAACCGCGGACCGCTACGGCATCACCCGCGAAGCGATGGACGCCTACGCCATCGAATCGCTACGCCGTGCGCAGCAGGCCATGACCTCAGGTGCGCTGGCCGCCGAGATCGTCCCTGTCACCGTGACGACCCGCCAGGGTGACACTCAGGTCAGCGAAGACGAACAGCCGCTGAACGCCAGGATAGACAAGATCACCAGCCTGAAACCGGCCTTCAGCAAGGACGGCAGCATCACCGCGGCCAATGCCAGCTCGATTTCCGATGGCGCCAGTGCGCTGCTGCTGATGAGCGCCGAGCAGGCCCGCGCCCGCGGCCTGCAACCGCTGGCCCGTATCGTCGCGCATGCCACCCAGAGCCAGGATCCCAGCGAATTCACCATCGCCCCCATCGGCGCCATCAGCAAAGTGCTGCACAAGGCCGGCTGGCAAAAGAACGAAGTCGACCTGTTCGAGATCAACGAGGCCTTCGCCATGGTCACCATGCTGGCGATGCGCGAACACGACCTCGATCACGCCAAGGTGAATATCTACGGCGGCGCCTGCGCCCAGGGGCATCCGGTGGGCTCGACCGGCTCGCGCATCCTCGTCACGCTGATCAACGCGCTGCGCCAGACCGGCGGCAAGCGCGGTATCGCCTCGCTGTGCATCGGCGGCGGCGAGGCGACGGCGGTCGCGGTCGAAGTACTGTAAGAAGCCTTCCAGGGGCGCAATCGCGCCCTTTATTTCAGCTCGGTGAACGCCAGCTTGATCCCCAGGCCGACCAACACCGCGCCCGTCAGCCGATCGAACCAGTGGCCCAGGCGCGCGAAACCGTCGCGCACGCGCTGCTGGCTGAACAGCATTGCCACCAGGCAGAACCACACCGCCGTGGCCA
>Ga0268257_1002105_pt1 | contig 15138 bp, 15 predicted proteins | sample AgamicAtPrz_FD_200249 | JGI IMG/M metagenome (GOLD analysis project Ga0268257, IMG submission 200249) | Agave microbial communities from Guanajuato, Mexico - At.P.rz (v2) (version 3) | ecosystem: Host-associated > Plants > Phyllosphere > Phylloplane/Leaf | place: Guanajuato, Mexico | collected... | reverse complement strand
CACAGCATGGAGCAAACACATTTAAAGTCGTTATCCAACTTGGTTCCATATTGGCGGTTGTTGTCACCTTTAAAGATCGCTTTATTGATTTATTAGGGTTAGGGCGCTTCAAAAAACAAGCTGCCTCGCAACAAGGCCGTTTAAAACTTTCTCAAGTAATGGTGGGATTAATTCCGGCTGGTGTTCTAGGCGTTCTTTTTAACGACTATATTGATGAACACTTATTTTCAACTGCAACTGTTTTAATTGGGCTAGTTATTGGGGCGATCCTAATGATTCTTGCTGACGTTATTGGTCCAAAGAGCCCGAAAGTACAAACAGTTGACCAAATTACCTATAAGCAAGCATTGACTGTCGGTTTGTTTCAATGCTTTTCACTTTGGCCAGGATTCTCTCGTTCAGGGTCAACGATTTCTGGAGGAGTTCTGATGGGGATGAGTCACCGTGCTGCCGCTGATTTTACCTTTATCATGGCAGTGCCAATCATGGCAGGTGCTAGTTTTCTCTCTTTATTAAAGAATTGGGAATATATGACGGCTGATGCCCTTCCCATCTTTATCGCAGGATTTATTAGTGCCTTTATTTTTGCTCTTTTGTCTATTCGCTTTTTCCTAAAGCTTATTAACAAAATAAGATTATTACCATTTGCCATTTATCGTATTGTACTGGCAATCATCCTGTATTTTATATTTATCTAAATCATTCGTTGCTTTTCTGTATTATAGAACCAAAAGGTTAATAAAGAATGTGAGTGGGTCTATTCAGTCAAAAATAGACCCTTTTTCTATTTATGATAAATCTGGAAAATCACTGATGATTCCTTCTACATGGAAATTTTTTAGCGTCCTTAAGTCATTCTTTTTATTAACTGTCCAAATAATTGTTTTAAAGCCATGGTGATGAATTCTTTTGATCATTCGCTTATTCACCATGGTTATTTTTGGATTTACATACGACACAAAGCTAGAAAAAGACTTTAAATTCTTATTCGAAATAATCTTTACACCGGTGTTTTTAACCAAAATGCCAATTGGAATGGCGGGCACAAGTTCATGAAACCGTTTGAGCGCAACACGGTCAAAGGATTGAACAATAATTTGCTTGTCACCGGATGTTAACTCTCTTTTCTCTAGTTCCTCCGCAAGTTTTTCCTCCATGAGGGGATAAAGTGAGGGTTTTTTTAATTCAATTAAAATGCCAATTTTCCCAGCAAACTCATCAAATACTTCAGAGAGAGATGGGATCTTTTCTCCCGCAAAATTACAATGAAACCAGCTTCCTGCGTCAAGTCTTTGAATTTCTTGTAAAGTAAAATCCTTTACTTTTCCTTTCCCATTCGTTGTCCTGTTAACGGTTGGATCATGTATCACAACTAATTTACGGTCTTTTGTCATCTGAATGTCAAGCTCGAGGTAGTCGACACCTAATTCTACCGCTTTCTTAAAGGATGAGATTGTATTTTCTGGACAGTAGCCTGCCGCACCTCTATGACCAATTTTCAAGGGGGAATTTTCTTTCTTTTTCTCGCTGAACCGTGTTATTGCTCGTACTATTACCGTGATAAGTATTAAAAAAAGCGTAGCAGCATTCCTCAAGTTGGGGCCCCAATCTAAATTTATTTGTGAACATGGTATGAAAAATAGAAAGGAATGTCAATTGGAGGAGGATGAAATTGTAAAAAATATTTTTTTGAGGGTCAAAATCCATTATTATACTTGATTTTTCACCTAATTATGGGCTTCTTCTTTTTTTCTTAAACTGGGTAATTTGGATATGTGTCTATCGCACATTTTTAACCAAGTGAATAGGATATATGGAATTAAGAAAAGGAGGTAATGTAAATGTCAGGTGTAGCTGGTGGATACGGCGGCGGATTTGCCCTACTAGTCGTTTTATTTATTTTGTTAATTATTATTGGGGCTTCATGGTGTTACTAAAAAAGCATTTTAGATAAAAAGGAGGTCTTGAAAAATGTTTGGTTACGGATATGGTGGATGCGGCTATGGTTACGGCGGCTGCGGCTACGGCGGGGGATTTGCTTTAATCGTAGTATTATTTATCCTCTTGATTATTGTCGGTGCAGCTTGCTTCAGATAAAAATATAAAAAGGGAGGCCCGCTTGCTTAATCAAGCGGGTTTTCATTTGAAAAAGCTCGTTTCCATTTACTAAAAGCATCTAATTCAGTGGAGATTTTCTTTACAGTAAAGCCAATCAGAGCTGCATCATCCAGTATGCCTAGACCAATAATGAAATCTGGTACTAAGTCAAGTGGTGAAACAAAGTAAAGCAGAGTACCGATGACAGTAAGAATTGTGCTTGGCGAGACATTTTTATATTCACCTTTTGAATAGGATTTAACTAATTCAAAAAATAATTGCAGTTTTTCCCAAACTTCTCCTAGACTTCCTTTTTTCTCATTTGCCATTTTTAATGCTTTGTTAAGTAATCCCTCTGTTTTTTGCGGGTTAAGAAGGTATTCTTTTGCCTCATTAGTATATTTATGCTGCTCTTTTTCAAAAATCTTAGTTTTACCAAACAAATCATTCACTTCCTTTTTGTGAAGTCCATGCTTAGTTTACCACCAAATGAAAAAAACATTAGATGATTCATGAAAAATGAAAACCAGGTGCCCCATAAGCAGCACCTGGTTTTCGTAGGTTATATTTATACAAAGACCATATTATCACTAATGGCTGCCGGCGATCCCCAAACTATCTCTTCAATTTCTGAGCCTTCAAGTGTTTCTTTCTTTAGTAATGCATCAACTAATTGTTGATACTGATACTGATTGTTACTAATAAGACTCTCTGCTTTTTGTAAAGCTTTTTCAAATAGCTCTTGCATTTTTTCTTCTTTATCTTGTTTTTTGAAGGTCAATGTGAATCCTTCTTGAAGCATTCCGGTATCTACCATTTGTTCGATAATTTGTTTTGCTTGCTGAACATCGCCACTTACGCCGATGCTGTGTTCTCCTAAATGCATTCTCTCAGCAACCCCGCCAGCTAATACCATTGCGACACGCTCTAACAAGTCACTGGTCGTAGATAAATGCAATTCTTTTGGAATTGGTGCAACATACCCGAGTGCCTCACCACGAGGGATAATGGTTGCTTTCCTAACTGAACCAGGTTTCGTTAAGGATGCTACAATGGCATGACCTGCTTCATGAATAGCGACCCTGCGTTTTGTATCATAATCTTGTAATGACCGGGAAGTGCTCCCTAAAATTGTTCGATCAAGGGCATAGTCGATGTCTTGCTTCTGGATCGTTTCTTGGCCGTTCCGAACAGCTCTTCTGCTAGCCGTCTCAAATAATGATTGAAGTTCCGCACCTGAAAAGCCTGAAGTACTTTCTGCTAATTCATCTAATTGTGCAAGAGCATCCTTATCAAATGATTTATCTTTAGCATGAATAGCGATAATCTCTCTTCTTCCTTTTGTATCTGGAAGTGGTACATGGAAGGAGAAGTCGATTCTTCCTGGACGAAGGAAGGCTTCATCCAACATGTCTTTTCTATTTGTGGCAGCAATAAAAAGAATTCCATCATTTGAATGGCCGCCATCAAGCTGCACAAGTAATTCTGTTAATGTTTTTTCGGCTTCCTCGCCGCCATGTGCCTTTCTTTTTGCGGCTAAAGCATCCACCTCATCAATGAATACAACGGCAGGACTATGCTTTCTTGCTGATTTGAACAATGACCGGACCCGGCTTGCTCCAACACCAATAAACATTTCATTAAATGACGAACCGCTTGCCGAAAAGAAAGCAGCGTTTAATTCTCGGGCGATTGCTTGAGCCAGTAAGGTTTTACCAGTACCCGGGGGACCGTATAAAAGAATCCCTTTGGGTGGGGTAATCCCTAATTTTGAAGCCCGCTCCGGTTCTTTTAGGGTCGAGAGTGTTTGTAAGATTTCTTCCTTCATTTCGTCACCGAGTCCACCTACATCTTTCAAACTAATGGAGGGAAGGGTTTGAGACTTTGCAACACTATTCTTCATCGAATTATTTATTCCCAATCCACCTTTTGTTTTTTGAAGGGTAAATGCTGCCCCAGCCAACAGAAGGATAACTCCGCCTAATATCCATTTTCCATATTTACTGCTCTTTGAATAGGAGTATTCGATATTATATTTAACAACCAACTTATCTACCATTTGGCTGTTTGGTGGGACATGGGAAAGATATACCGTTTCACCCGCATGAATATAAAGGCTTCCATCGGGTTTTTCAATTATGTTAACGGTTTTTCCTTGTTGAGCTTGAATGGTTTTCTCAACAGAAGAGAATGGGATAGCCACTTCATTATTGGTTGTTTGTATAATCCAGACGATTCCTGCAATAACTAATATTAACGCTGCAATGAGCGGAATAAACTTATAAACTTTTTTTATTTTTGGCTTCAATTTTCTTCATCTCCTTCAACAGAGTACTACTCTATTATAAAGGGGTTTCCAGAAAAATGGATGTGGGAATCGTTGGGAAATGCAAATCCCTGCATAAAAAAATAACCAGCACAATTTTTTATAAATGTGCTGGTGTGATTGATAAAAGCTACGATAATAAGCGAAGATGTGGAATGATTGGCAGTAATACACTTTGAGCAATTGCCCCAATACTGGCTCCTATACAGGATGCTTTATTCCATTTAAAAACATGAACTTTTTCATCTTTTCCTTCAAACAAGAATAATAATTGGGCATCTTCTTCTGCAATTCCAATTTTTTTATAATGAATATTGTTCTCATTGAGGACAATTTCAAAGGCTTTATGCAATAAATTCAGGGTCTGCTGATCGATTTTAGTAATATCCAAGTCATGTACCTCCGATGTGTTATGTACTCACGCTACTTATTTTTCTCATTACCACTTTCTTTCATTATATTCTTTATGCTCTCGTGTTTAAAGAAATATTGCAAAGTTTCTGTTTGAGAGATAAGATTGAAGTTATGGACAAAAATTTTTATTGTCAAAAGAGAGGAAAACGAAATGGGTAACAATTTTAAAGAAGATGTATTGTCACGCCGGACATTTGCGATTATTTCCCACCCAGATGCCGGAAAAACTACGCTAACCGAAAAATTATTATTATTCGGAGGCGCTATTCGAGACGCGGGAACTGTAAAAGCGAAAAAGACAGGAAAGTTTGCAACCAGTGACTGGATGGAGATTGAAAAGCAACGGGGAATTTCCGTTACCTCCAGTGTCATGCAATTTGACTATGAAGGATTCCGAGTTAACATTTTGGATACTCCTGGACACCAAGATTTCAGTGAAGATACGTATCGGACTTTGATGGCTGTAGATAGTGCTGTAATGATCGTTGATGCTGCCAAGGGGATAGAGGCACAAACACTTAAACTATTTAAAGTATGCCGGATGCGCGGGATCCCTATTTTCACATTTATGAATAAACTTGATCGTCAGGGCAAGCCGCCGCTTGAACTGTTAGCTGAATTAGAAGAGGTTCTAGGCATAGAATCATATCCAATGAACTGGCCGATTGGGATGGGGAAAGAATTCCTTGGTATTTATGATCGATATAACAATCGAGTGGAACAGTTCCGAGTAGATGATGAAGACCGTTTTATACCATTAAATGATGACGGAGAAATTGCCGGTGATCATCCGCTAAAAAATTCCGGACTTTACGATCAAACGCTAGATGAAATTATGCTCCTAAATGAAGCTGGGAATGAGTTTTCAGCTGAAAGGATCGCAGCAGGAAACTTGACACCTGTATTTTTTGGAAGTGCGTTAACTGCCTTTGGAGTCCAAACATTTTTGGAGTCATACTTAAAATTTGCTCCGCCGCCAATGGCCCGGAATTCATCCATTGGAGAAATTGATCCGTTAGGGGAACAATTTTCAGGTTTTGTGTTTAAGATTCAAGCAAATATGAATCCTGCACACCGTGATAGGATTGCCTTTGTGCGTGTGTGTTCTGGGAAATTTGAGCGGGGAATGACAGTGAATATTCCACGTTTGAATAAACAAATTAAGCTCTCCCAGTCAACTTCATTTATGGCTGAAGAACGGAATACTGTGGATGAAGCGGTTAGTGGAGATATTATCGGGTTATACGACACAGGAACATATCAAATTGGTGATACTTTGACTACCGGGAAGAACGATTTCCAATATGAAAGACTTCCGCAATTTACACCAGAATTGTATGTCAGGGTTTCGGCTAAAAACGTTATGAAGCAAAAGTCTTTCTATAAAGGAATTCAGCAACTGGTTCAAGAAGGAGCCATTCAGTTATATAAAACCGTTAAAACGGATGATTATTTATTAGGTGCCGTGGGTCAATTACAATTTGAAGTTTTTGAGCATCGGATGAGAAATGAATATAATGCCGAGGTTTTAATGGAAAGAATGGGTTCAAAAATTGCCCGGTGGGTAGATAGTGAAACGGTTGATGAAAATTTATCGAGTTCTCGTTCAATGTTAGTGAAAGACAGATATGATCATTATGTATTTTTGTTTGAAAATGATTTTGCTCTCAGATGGTTTCAAGAGAAAAATCCATCGGTTAAACTCTATAATCCAATGGACCAACATGACTAAGAAAAGTGGCGGAATAGAATCCGCCATTTTTTTTTCGCGTTTATTAAACTGAAAATTCAGACTAATTACCCATGGACGAATCTTTTCCTAGGACTTTACAATGATTACAATCGTCTTAATAAAGACTAAGGAGGAGATAAGTTGGTAAAAGGTTTCTTTTTTACTGGGTTTCCTGGGTTCATTTGTAATCAATTGATTCGCGAAGTATTAAAAAGCAATCAATTGAATGGATCTGTTTTTGTCCTAGTCCTGCCTGATATGGTTGCAAGTGCAAAAAAAGAATCGGCGGCTATAATAGCGGAATATGGGTTAGATGAGTCCACCTTCCACATAATTGTTGGAGATATAACCAAACCGTTTCTTGCTATTACAGAAGAAGAACAAGAAGTTTTACAACACAGGGTTACCCATGTTTTTCATCTAGCAGCCATTTATGATTTAGCCGTTCCAAGAGATATTGCGCAAAAAGTGAATGTAAATGGAACGGAAAACGTAAATGAATGGGTACGAAGATTACCAAACCTAGATAGATATATTTATTTTAGTACTGCCTATGTAGTCGGAAATAGAGAAGGGACTCTGTATGAAACGGAACTTATTGCACCACCCGGTTTTAAAAATCATTATGAACAGACAAAATATGAAGCAGAAGTTTTAGTGGAAACTTTAAAAAAGGAAGTACCTGTTACTATCATTCGGCCGGGGATTGTCAAAGGCCATTCCAATACGGGAGAAACCATTAAATTTGATGGCCCTTATTTTATTATGAACTTTTTAGATCGGTTAAAATTTCTTCCTCTCATACCTCGACTAGGGAAAGGTGAAGCCTTTGTGAACCTTGTTCCAATAGATTATATTATAAAAGCCACTACCTATCTAAGCCAATTAGACAAAGCTGCTGGAAAAACGTATCATCTAACAGACCCTCATCCCTATCGTGCTTCAGAAATATATGAAATCATGATGCAAGAAATGCTAAACAAACAACCAAAAGGAATGATACCATTAACTATAGGGAAATGGTTCCTTTCTATTAAACCGTTGCGCAAATTTCTGGGAGTAGAGAAAGAAGCATTAGATTACTTTACTTGGAAAGGACAATTCGACTGCACACATGCTGTCACAGATCTTAAGGAATCAGGGATCGCCTGTCCTGACTTTAAAGATGGGGTTAAACCAATGACAGCATTTTATTTACAAGAAAAAAATAACCCAACCTTTCAAATTAATATCTTATAGCAGGGGTGATGACTGATGGATGCCACTCAAGAAAAGCTTAAAATAATTGCCCCGGCAACAGGAGAGCAGATCGGAGAAATTCCTGAAACGCCAATAAGCGAGGTTGACAGCTTTTATCAAAAGGGTAAAACTGCGTTTAAGCAGTGGAGTAATCTGACAATATCTGAGAGGGCAAAATACCTATTAAAGCTCAAAGATATTATCGTAGAGCAGATGGAGGCTATAGCTAAAACAATCGCTGCGGATACTGGAAAAGTGGTTACGGAGGCATTGGTAGCTGATATCATGCCAACCCTTGACAGTATTGATCACATAATAAAGCATGGGGAGAGAATTCTTCAGCGCCAAAAAGTAAAAACGCCTCTTTTATTGATAGGAAAGAAATCATTTATTGAATACATGCCGAGGGGAGTGGTTTTAGTAATTTCGCCATGGAATTATCCATTTCAATTGGCAATGGTCCCAATGCTTAGTGCTTTGGCATCGGGGAACACAGTGATTTTAAAACCATCAGAAGTAACTCCACTAGTAGGCAAATGTATAGAGGGGCTTTTTGCTAAAGTGGGCTTTCCTATGGGAGTTGTTCAAGTTGCACATGGTGGAAAAGAGGTAGGGGCAGCCTTTACAAATGGAAAACCAGATTATATTTTCTTTACAGGATCTATCCCGACCGGGAAAATCATTCAACAAGTTGCTTCAAAGCATCTTATTCCAACAACGCTAGAACTTGGCGGCAAGGATCCAATGATTGTATTTGCAGACGCTCATTTGGAACGTGCGGCAAAAGGGGCAGTGTGGGCGGCATTTACTAACAGTGGTCAAGTATGCATGAGTGCAGAAAGGCTGTATGTTGAAAAATCGATTTATCCGAAGTTTCTATCCTTACTTAAAAAAGAAATTTTAAACTTAAAACAGGGGACAGATGAAGATGATGATGTCGGCTCGATGACCTTCCCGGCTCAAAAAGAAATTGTAAGAGACCAGTTAGAGGATGCATTAAAGAAGGGCGCAAGTCTAGAGACCGGTCTAATTCCTGAAAAATGGGATAGTAGTATGTTTTTACCACTAATGGTAGTTACAAATGTGAATCATGATATGAAAATAGTCCAGGAAGAATCCTTTGGACCTATTCTGCCAGTCATTCCATTTGAGAGTGAAGATGAAGTAATTAGTCTTGCAAATGATACGGTTTATGGATTAAATGCAAGTGTTTGGTCAAATGATAATGAAAGAGCGAGAAGAGTATCCTCTAAACTCGTATCAGGGGCAGTGGTGATAAATGATGCTATTATTAGTATTGCCAATCATGGCCTTCCCTTTGGAGGGGCCAAACAAAGTGGAATCGGCAGGTACCATGGGGATGCCGGGTTAAGAATTTTTTGCCATGAAAAAGCAATTGTCGAGGATACCGGACGGAAAAAAAGTGAAATTCATTGGTATCCATATCAAGGAAAATACCCATTATTTCTTCAACTCTTTAAAAGTTATTTCCAAACCAATCGAAACTGGATTAAATTTTCACAAACCTATTTACGAATCCTTAAAAAGAATTAAGTTGGGAAAAATAATAGAATTTCCGCTGTTTTTTGGCAAAAATGGATAAACTAAGTTTAGGTTTTTCACCTTAAAAAATATGCCATGAAAAGCGGGACTGTACGATGAAAAAGATGAATAAACTGGAAGCTGTTTTTTGGAATATTGCTTTTCCTGGTTTTAGTCAGTTGTTAATGGGTCAATATATCAAAGGAATATTGTTTGTCACCTTAGAAGTAATGATAAATGCCAATAGTCATTTTAATTCGGCAATCATGTACAGCTTTTTAGGTGAAATTGACAATGCAGAGGCGGTTCTTAACTATCAATGGCTAATGTTTTACCCATGTGTCTATTTATTTTCCTTGTGGGATGGGTATCGTTCTGCCATGCCTGCTAATGAAAAATACTCATTCTTTCCATTTGTCTTCGGTGCCTATTTTGTTACTGTAGGATTAATGGTATCACCTAAGGTTACAATTTTTCAAATCCATCCTGGTCCAGTCTTTCTACCGATGCTGTTTTTAATTCCTGGGTTGCTTATTGGTTTTTTAATTAAATTTTTACTGTCTTTAAAGCTAAAAAATTAAAGTTTATTTAATAAAAAGCTTCAAATCAGGATATTCTGATTTGAAGTTTTTTATTGGGAAAAATTTTTTAAAATGAACCCCCACAAATTGCTTAAGATGCAACGTAACTATGTAGTGAAAATAAGGTTTTATACAGAAGAAACAAGATTAAAGGGTGTGGTAAGGGAAATAAAAAAACATGAAACAAATAAATGTAAAATAAATAAGCGCTATAACAATAAACAGGAAAAGATAGCCATTCTTGGGGCTTTTTTTTTCTAAATGCTTAACACCAAAAAGTCCAAGTTAACACTCATATGTTATAATTGGTCGAATAGAGGTGAGCATATGCTAGGTTTATTGTTTATGGCCAAAAAGAAAAAGAAGAACACCCTGGAAGAAATGGTTCTTCTGATTCAACAAGGCGACCGTTATTTGCTAGACGAAATTATTAATTCTTACAAACCATTTATAGCTAAAACAGTATCTTCTGTATGCAAACGATATATCTATGAAACCGATGATGAATTTAGTATTGGTCTCATCGCATTCAATGAAGCGATAGAGAAATATTCAAAAGAGCGAGGAAACTCCTTATTGAGTTTTTCCGAAGTCATTATCAAGAGAAGAGTAATTGACTATATTCGTAAGCAATCCAAAAATCAACATTTAAGTTTTGACTTAACCAATGATACTAACGAAGAAGAAACAGCTGGAACAATTATTGTTAATGAACTCTCATTAGATGATTACCAAAAAAAGAATGATGAACAATTAAGAAAGGATGAGATTGTTCACTTTCAGAAATTATTAACTACTTTTGATTTAAGTTTTTCTGACTTAGTTGAGAATTCACCGAAGCATGTCGATGCGCGCAAAAACGCAATTATGGCTGCAAAATTGTTAGTAGAAAACGAAGAATTAAAAGAAATGTTATTCACTAATAAACGTCTTCCCATTAAACAATTAGAGAAAATGGTAGATGTCAGCAGAAAGACGATTGAACGAAATAGGAAATATATTATTGCCATTGCACTTATTTTATCTAGTGATTATGTTTATATGAAAGATTATATAAAGGGGGTGCTAGACACATGAAAAAGGGAATTATAATGGAAATAGAAGAAGAATTCCTAACGCTAATGACCCCTGAAGGTGAGTTTTTGCATACTACGAGGCAAAATCAGCCATATGCAATTGGGGAAGAAATTTACTTTTTTCCAATGGAACGTGTTAGAAGTTCGAATCCTTTTAATTGGTTTATTAGCATTTTTAAATTTAAACCTGTTTGGGCACTAGTAGCTGTGTTCGTTATTATGCTAGGCTCATTTTTCCCTATGTATCAAAGTAATAAAGCATATGCCTATATGTCCATTGATGTTAATCCTAGTATAGAACTTGGTGTTAATAAGAAGATGCAGGTTGTTAAGATCAAAGGATTTAACAAAGACGGTAAGAAGATTGTCTCGCATCTGACTAGCTGGAAAAAGAAAAATGTTTCTGATTTAGTACAAACGATCTTAGCTGAAATGAGTAAAGAAGGTTATTTGAGTACAAATGATCACGTTATTATATCCACAGCTCGAACCAAAAGTCCGGAAGAAAATGTGGAAAAGGAACTTAAAGCGAACATTGAGGAGATTAAAGCATCAATTGAAAAGCAAAATGCTGAACCAACAGTTGTTAACGCCTCAAAAGATTCATTAGAAGATGCTCATAAACGTGGTATTACTACTGGTAAATTACACGATAATAATACCCAAGTTTCCATTAATAGAACAAAAAAAGTGAAAACAAAAGATAAAAAGAAAACTTCAGATAGTAAAGCTATACAAACGAAACCGCCTGTTAAATCTCCGCCTTCTGTACCACTAAAACAACGAACAGAAACTAAGGCCCTACAAAATAAGGCTTTTGCAGAAAATAAAAGGCAGCCTGAAAAGAAATGGATAAATGGAAAATTTACTCCACCCGGACAATTGAAAAAGATAAATGAAAAGCAAATAAAGCAAAATCAAGAGCGTCCTAAAAAACAAAATAATAATCAAAAAGAAAATAAGGCAGAGAACAAAAAATCGACGAAACAAGAAAAGTCTAAAGGGAAAGACAGCCATAGAGATCCCGGCAAAGAAAAAAAGGCAGAGAACAAAAAACCGTCGAATCAAGAAAAGTCTGAAAAGAAAGACAGTTATAGAGATACCGGTAAAAATAACAATGGGAACAAATGGAAAGATAAAAATAAAGAAAAAGAAATAGCTAAACAGGATGACAAAAAAAATAAAAAACCTTATGGAAACCATAGGAGTAATCAAAAGGATAAATAAAGTCCGGAAGTAATTCCGGACTTTTTCCATATTTATAAAGTTATTGTTGTTGTCCAGATAATTGTGCTTGTGCTTGTTGGACAAGGCGTTTTGTAATTTCCCCGCCTACAGATCCATTTGCTCTTGAAACTGTATCTGACCCTAAATTTACTCCAAATTCTTGGGCAATTTCGTATTTAACTTGATCTAAATATTGTTCAATCCCAGGTACTAACAACTTGTTCCTGCTATTAGCCATATAAATCAGCTCCTTATTTTCTGTCCAGAGATAATTTTACCTCTGTATAGGTATTATTAATTTATTTTGTTGTTTTATTAGTGGAAATGTTTTTCGTTATTGGATATAAATTTCTAAAGAAAAATAAAAAGGAGCCAAACGGCTCCTTCCTCCTATTCCTTCACTGCCTCTAATAATAGGTCAACGATGTGAACACCTCGCATCTTCTCAGCGAGTCCTTCCTTTTCAATCCCAACCTTTACTTGTAATAAGCAGCCTGGGTTAGCAGTTACAATTGTGGTAGCATGAATATTTTTGGCTTGGACCATTTTGTAATCAAGCATTTTCATCGACATTTCTGATTCGATAATATTATATATGCCCGCAGAACCGCAACAACGGTCCGCATCTTTCATTTCAACATACGTTGCTCCTTTAATAGATTGCAGAAGGAGCCTTGGTGCAGATGCAGTTTTCATTACATTTCTTAAATGACAAGAATCCTGATACGTAATTATTTGAGATGGAAGCTCTAATTTTACTCTTTCATGGAAGGTAACTGAAACTAGAATTTCGGACACATCCTGAATTTTTTCTGTGAATTTCTTTGCTCGTTCGCTCCACTCTGGGTCTTCTTTTAATAAGTGATCATAACCAAGTAAGAATGCGCCACAACCCCCGGCATTTGTAATGATAAAATCAATATTTAAATCTTCAAAGGCTTTGATATTTCTCTTGGCAAGATCTTTTGAACCACCCTTTTCACCATAATGACCGTGCAGGGCACCACAACATGTTTGCTCCTCGGGAATAACAATTTCACAGCCAGCCAGTTGGAGTAATTTGATGGTAGCGTCATTTGTTTTCATAAACATGGAGTCCATCAAACAGCCACTAAAGAAGGCAACTCGGTGTGTTTTTTTTCCAATTGGTTCTGCATGAACCGGTCTATTTTTCAGTTCTTTCATCGTTGATACTGGAGGTAGTACTTTTTCCATTAAGGTTAGATGCTCAGGCAATATACCTAAGAATCCAATTTTTCTCGCCATAGTTTGTAAACCAGACCGTTGGTAAAACCCAATTAACCCTGTCACATTTTTCATTCGATTTGGATGTGGGAACAATCCTTCGAATACTGTTTTTCGAACGATCCTAGTCGATAATGAGTATTTCTTATTCTGACTGACAATATCACGTGCTTCTTCGAGTAAATGGCCATACTTTACTCCAGATGGGCAAACAGTTTCACATGCCACACAGCCAAGACATAGGTTAAGTGAACGCTCAAAATCTTCATCCGGTTCAATTAAACCATCGGTTACAGCCTTCATTAAGGCGATCCTGCCTCGCGGGGAATGTGATTCTTTATAGCCTGATTCAATATATGTGGGACACGCAGGCAAACAAAAGCCACAGCGCATACAATTTAATAATTCATCTTCATTCATTCTCACTTTAAACTGTTCTTGGATGATGTCTTTTTCTTTAACAGTTGTCATTTTGAAACCACCATGTCTTTTTTGTCGTCTGCTGCTAATACTGTTCCTTGGCCAGAAACTACCACGCGCTTTTTATAACTTTTAGCAAAAACCTTCCCTGGATTCATGATATTATTTGGATCCAAAGCAAGCTTAATGGCTTTCATCACGGCAATTCCTTCTTTACCCAGTTTCCATTCAAGATAAGGTGCTTTCATAACTCCAACACCATGCTCACCTGTAATGGTTCCGCCAAGTTCCACTGCTTTTTCAAAGATTTCAGCAAAAGCCATCTCGACACGTTCCATTTCTTCGTGATTTCTTGCATCCGTTGGGCATGTAGGATGGAGATTTCCATCACCTGCATGGCCAAAAGTACAAATTTGCAGATTGTATTTGTCAGCAATGTTATTGATGGCGTTTACCATTTTCGCTAGTTCTGACCTTGGGACAGTAGCATCTTCAAGTACAGTAGTTGGCTTGAGTCGTGCAAGTGCAGAAAGTGCTGTGCGCCTTGCAGCAGCTAAGGCTAACGCTTCTTCCTCTGAAGATGCTACTTTAACGGAGACGGCACCTTCCTGCTCGCAAACCTTGATGATTTTTTCAATATCACGTTCGACAACTTCAGGTGAACCATCTTGTTCAATTAATAAAACTGCTTGAACGTCTGTAGGTAATCCAATTTTAGAATAGTCTTCGACTACTCTAATCGTAGGTTGATCTAGGAATTCAAGTGTGATAGGTATAATTTTATTGGCGATAATTTTGGAAACAGATTTTGCTGCAGCTTCTAGATCCTGATACAAGGCTAGCATCGTTTTCTTGGTTTCAGGCATGGGGATAAGCTTTAAAATTGCTTCAGTGATGATCCCAAGAGTTCCTTCCGAACCCACCATTAACCGAGTTAAGTCATAACCTGCGACATCTTTTGCCAGTTTTCCACCTGTTCTTACGATATCCCCGTTCGGCATGACAACCTCAAGACCAATCACATAATCCCGGGTTACTCCATATTTAAGTCCACGTAATCCACCAGAGTTTTCGTTAATAGCTCCACCAATCGTGGCAATTTTCATTGAACCTGGATCAGGTGGATAAAAAAGTCCCTTTGCTGAAGCAGCGTTAGCTACATCGAGGCAAATGACGCCTGGCTGGACAGTAATCGTTAAATTTTCTTCATCTAGATCAACAATTCTGTTCATATGCTTG
>Ga0268257_1002094_pt1 | contig 15202 bp, 13 predicted proteins | sample AgamicAtPrz_FD_200249 | JGI IMG/M metagenome (GOLD analysis project Ga0268257, IMG submission 200249) | Agave microbial communities from Guanajuato, Mexico - At.P.rz (v2) (version 3) | ecosystem: Host-associated > Plants > Phyllosphere > Phylloplane/Leaf | place: Guanajuato, Mexico | collected... | reverse complement strand
ATCGCGGCACAAGGCCGCTTCCCACAGTGGGTCGGGTCACCTTGAAAAGATCGCACCCGACCCCCGAAACATTTTGAACCAAAAATCTCACCCCCCTCTCCATCCGTAAACGAAGCGGCTAAATAAACCGCGGCGAACCCCGGCATCCCCTTGCATGCACCCGGGCCTTTTACTGCTGGTAGCGGAGCCTCAAATGATCCAAACCCCCTTGCTGATCGGTTTCATCGTCATGGCCCTGGCATCACTGGTCATCTACATCAAAGGCGCATACTACGGCCCGCTTCTGGGCCACACCCTCATCCACGCCGCCGTCCCCTTCATCGCCGCCACCGCCTACCTGTGCATGTACCTGGGCGTCGGCAACCTGATCAAAGTCGACGGCAGCGTCACCTACCTGGCCCGCTACGTGGACTGGGCCTTCACCACCCCACTGCTGTTGGCCGGCGTCGTCAGCTCCGCTTACTACGGCACCCGCGACCTGTACGGCAAAAGCGGCTACATCACCGCCATCGTCACCCTCGATGTGATCATGATCGTCACCGGCCTGATCGCCTCCCTGGCCCCCTACGGCGTGATCAAATGGGTGTTCTTCGCCTGGTCCTGCGCCGCCTTTGCCGGCGTGCTGTACCTGCTGTGGAAACCCGTCGCCAGCATCGCCAGCCAACAACCCGGCGTCAGCCCCGCCTACCGCCGCAACGTAGGCTTTCTCACCGTGCTGTGGCTGATCTACCCCGTGGTCTTCGCCGTCGGCCCCGAAGGCTTCTGGGCCGTGAGCGACGCCACCACCGTGTGGGTATTCCTGGTGCTCGATGTGCTGGCCAAGGTCGTCTACGCCTTCACCTCGGAGCGTAACCTGCGCGCCGTGCCGGTAGGCCGAGGCTACTGAGCATGACCTGCACAGGGCGCAGCTGGCGCGCCCTTGTGGGCCTGGCGATAGCGGCCAGCCTTGCAGGCGGGCTGGCACCGCTGGCTTACGTGCTGCTGGTCGGGCTCGGGCTTGGCCTGCTGCATGGGGCCAGCGACCTGTACCTAGTCGAGCACGGCCAGCGCAGGCGCTTTGTGCTCAGTTACCTGGGCGTGGCCGTGGTGTGTGCCCTGGTCTGGCAAGTGGCGGGGGCGCTGGCGCTTACCGCCTTTTTATTGCTGTCGGTTTGGCACTTCGCCCATGAGGACGAGGTGTTCCAGCGGCGGCATGAACAGATTGCGCTGGGGCTGTTCATCCTGGGCGGCCCTGCGGTGCTGCACAGCGACGCAGTAGCCCGGTTGCTCAACCTGGCGATGGCGGCCGGTGCATCCTCTGCCTTGGGTGGATGGCTGGCGGTGACGCTGGCGTGTGCCGGGCTGATTGCGTTCGGTGTATTGCTGATGAGTGCATGGCAACAGCGTGACCTACGGCTGGCGCTGACCTTGCTGCTGGTGGTGGTAACCCCGCCGCTGATCGGGTTTGCGCTCGGGTTCTACCTGCTGCATGCCGAACCCCAAACCCGTGTGCGCGAGCGCATGGTAGGTGCCTTGTCGATGGGCGACTACCTGCATCGCACCTGGCCAGTGCTCGTCGGGGCAGGGGTGTTTGCCCTGGTGGGTGGGGCTGTGTTCTGGCAGCAGGAACAGACCGGCATTCGGGCGCTGTTCGTGGTGCTGGCGGCGTTTGCACTGCCGCATATGGTGGTGTTGCCGCGTTTTCTTTCGGGGCGCGCAGTGCCCCAGGTGCCGGGCCCGGTTTGACCTGATCGACAGCCCCGGCGCGCAGGTGCGCCGGGGGACCGGCGTCAGCGCATCAAGCCCAGTTCAGCGTCGTCCAGCAGGGCTTTGCCGAGTGCGCAGAGGTAGTGGGCGGCCCAGATCAGTTTGGGTTTGTCTTCCATCAAGCCTTCGAGGGTGAGGTCGCGGGCGTAACCCATCAATTCCGAAGCCTGTTCGCGGGCGTGTTGGCAGGGGATGCCCGGTTCGATGCGGAACAGCGCGTGGGTGTGGTTTTCGCCTTGGTAGAAGACGGTTTGGCCGAGGGTGCAGGGGGTGTCTGGGGTGGACATGGGTGTGGCTCCCTGAAGGTTTTGGGCTGGCTGTTTTTGAACTGCGGCTGGGTTACTGCCGAATTGCTTGAGCCAGGGGCTTGAGGGTTAGTGCGTGGGGTGTCGCGAGGGAGGGTGGTGGATTTGCAGGAGGGCGGATTCCAGCAGGCGGCGCAGGGACTCGAGCTCGTGCATGGAGGCCATGATCAGTGGGGCTGCCGGAGAGCGGGGCTGCATGAGGAGGGCTTGTTGGGCCACGGCTTCGGCGCAGAGGGCGTAGTCGGCGGCTAGGGTTAGGGTGTCTTCCAGGGTGGCGGGTGTGGGTGGTGGGTCGGGGACGATTTTCAACATGACGGCTCCTGACGTAGTGGAGCGACCACCTGCTGCGGCTAAACAGGAGGGTGGCAGCTGTACGCGGGTTAGCCGACCGGGACGTCAGGCACCCGGCGCACTCGAAAGTGCCCCACGCACAGCCGCCATAAGGCGACAACACCGATTTCCCGGTATTGCACAGCTGTGGTGTCCGACGTTTTTTCAGGCGGCTAACCTGGTCGCTGGATGTCAGCGACACGGCGAGACTACGGTCGGCTTTTGGGGTGTGCAATGAGAAATGGGCTTGGGGAGTATCTTTGGGAAATGGACTACAGGGAAGGAAAAAAGTCTGAAAGTTCTGGGTGGCTTTGAGCGTGTCGCCTGTAGGAATGTTAGGTCTTTGATGCAGCGATGTTGGGTGGCTTTCTCGGAGACTGTCCTCATTGATGCGAGGCGTTTCAGCTCAGAGCACCCGCAGCATGCGAGCACTCTTAGAAACCTTTTAAGCTAGAAACTCTGCCGCGTTCTGCACTTCGGGAATGTCGAGCATCCCCAGAGTTGTTGGCCAGCATTAGCACCTGTTTTGATAGTCCGCACCAGTAGCGCACTGCCGCATTTCGGACATTGCCTGTCGGCTGTGGGATCACTGCGTCGCTTCAGGTTCTCCACGTGCTCGCGGTGCGTTGCAAGTGAAGGTGCCCGCCTTCCATCCAACAGATTTTGAACCAGCGTATCGACTTCGGACGCTGTGAATACGGGCTGTGTGAACGACTTGATGTACCGGATAAACCTGCTGCCGTGGGTGACATTTGGCGGCATTGCAGTTTTGAACGTGCTATCACCGACGAAGGTGATAATCGAGTGAAGGTGCTCAGGCGCTACCTTCAGGGTGGCTTCGAGGGCTTTCAGGTGCTTGTAGTTTTGGCGCAGCGGGTTCTGGAATTTGAACGTGCGCTTGAAGAGCTTTTGCGTCCATTGGGGTTGGCGCTCCGAACCAAAAATCCACCCCCTCATGTTTTTAGTTTCGAGCACGAAAATGCCGTACATAGACACGATGACGTGATCGATCTGCGTCGTGCCGTCTGGCGTGTCTAGTGTCACGTTATGTACGCGGTGATACGTTTTGTCATCCAGCTGTAGCCATATGAAAAAGCGCACGAGTAGCTCGCCGAGGTAGCCTTTGGCAGCTGGCGTTTTCAGTATTGAGATGCAGATGACGAGCGGAATGAACCAGCTCAGTGTGCCCCAGTGCTGGCTGAGGAGGGTGGTGACGTCCATTTCTTAACCTTGTGAAGATCGGGATTGTGGTGCCTGGGTGTGACCCGTTTCTTGATTGGGTTGGAAACCAGGCTCCGCCGGCTTGGTGGAGCGCAGATGACACAGCGCAACCCGCCCGGCGGGGCCGCATTATAGAGTGATGGCCAATTAGTTGTACCTGTTGGAATGAGTGCGTTCACTTCCCACATACAGATTGCTAGAGTCCCCTCAAAACCAAGGTTAGGAAAACCTGCAGATGCCGACCATGTGGATGATCCGAGGCGACGGTGGACGCCTCTATGACGATTTCAGAGACCGCAACTTAGCTGCAATTGGCTGGGGACAGTTTGCGATAGAGGCTAAGCCAGGGGTCTCGCGCAAAGCACTGATTCAGGCTTACAAAAACCTCCAACCTGGCATCAAAGACGCCAGTGCTGTGTCAGGTGCCTCTCAGGTATTCCGATTCGTTAACGAAGTGAAAGCAGGTGATGCGGTGGTCACCTATTCACCTGCAAACAGGACTTATCTTGTTGGCCTGTTCGTGGGCGAATGCGTCTATCGAGCGGACCTAGCGGAAGACGGCATGTCACTAACGCGTGCCGTGGAGTGGTTCCCCCACGAGGTTGATAGGGACAAATTAACCAGTGCTAGCCGCAACAGCCTCGGCTCGACGTTGACGGTGTTCAACGTGGCGGAGGAGGCGCAGAAAGAGCTGCTGGCGCTTGCCAACGGGAAAGTGTTTTCTCCTACGCCAAAGGAAGCGATTGAAGACCCTGAGGCCCTGGAAGACCCCTTGAAAGGCGTTCAAGAGATTGCATTCGAACGCATTAAAGACCAGATCAACGGTTTGGACTGGTCAGAGATGCAAGAGCTGGTAGCAGGCATTTTGCGTGCGATGGGTTACAAAACGCTCGTATCTCCAGCAGGGGCTGACCGGGGCAAAGACATTATTGCCTCCCCTGACGGCTTCGGCTTCGAGCCCCCGCGCATCGTCGTCGAGGTTAAGCACCATAGCGCGCGTATGGGCAGTAATGAGATTCGTAGCTTCCTAGGTGGACGTCACAAAGATGATCGCGGGCTCTATGTGAGTACAGGCGGATTCACTAAGGAAGCTTTGTACGAAGGGGAACGAGCGAACGTACATCTGACCATGTGGACCTTGGACGAGTTGGCTCGCACATTGATGGCGCATTACCCAGCTACTGATCCGGAAACCAAGCGTTTGGTGCCGCTGACGTATTTCTATGTGCCGGCGTGAGGCGCCAGCTTTCAAGGCTATAAGAAACGATAACGGCTTGGACTTGGGTCGTTGGATTTCTTACGGCTCTTTTATGAGCTCCCCCAAACTTCAACCACGAGCCACGTCCCGGCGCCATGAGCAGCCTCATGCCGCCGGGGATCCGTAGGCTTAGCGCATCAAGCCCAATTCAGCGTCGTCCAGCAGGGCTTTGCCGAGTGCGCAGAGGTAGTGGGCGGCCCAGATCAGTTTGGGTTTGTCTTCCATCAAGCCTTCGAGGGTGAGGTCGCGGGCGTAACCCATCAATTCCGAAGCTTGTTCGCGGGCGTGTTGGCAGGGGATGCCGGGCTCGATGCGGAACAGCGCGTGGGTGTGGTTTTCGCCTTGGTAGAAGACGGTTTGGCCTGGGGTGCAGGGGGTGTCTGGGGTGGACATGGGTATGGCTCCCTGAAGTTTTTTGGGCTGGCTGTTTTTGAGCTGCGGCTGGGTTACTGCCGATTTGCTTGAGCCAGGGGCTTGAGGGTTAGTGCGTGGGGTGTCGCGAGGGAGGGTGGTGGATTTGGAGGAGAGCGGATTCCAGCAGGCGGCGCAGGGATTCGAGCTCGTGCATGGAAGCCATGATCAACGGGGCTGCCGGGGAGCGGGGCTGCGTGAGGAGGGCTTGTTGGGCCACGGCTTCGGCGCATAGGGCGTAGTCGGCGGCTGGGGTCAGGGTGTCTTCCAGGGTGGCGGGTGGAGGTGGTGGATCAGGGACGATCTTCAGCATGTTCTGGTCCTCAGTGGAGCGACCAACGCTTGCTGTCAAACAAGTGGTGGCAGCTGTGCATGGGTTGACAGACCGGTGAAGACCAAACCGGCGCACACGAGGTGCCCCACACACAGCCGCCATAGGCAATCCGCGTGTTTGGTCGTCATCAGCCTGTCAAAGCTAGTCGTTGATGTGCAACGACGTGCTGAGACTAAGGGGGCGGAAAAACGACCGCAATGGGAAAGGTGGGCTGGGAGTATCTTTGGGAAATGGACTACAGGGAAGGGGGGAAGTCTGAGGTTTTGGGTGGGATGGGCTATACCTGAGCGCGGTTGCAGGGAGGTCCGACCTGTCGAATTGACGATGTGTACCCCAAATCCCGAATATCGACTGGCGCTCGTAGATGCGTTGAAGTGGTAATCCGCTGAGCCGGGGTAATTTGAAGCCGGTCGGTATCTATCTGTTTTTGCTGGTAAATAATCTTTCGCTCAACTTGCTTGGAATACCAGTTGGAACGCTGCGTGGTCTGGATTCCGATGGACGGTGCCTTTTGAGAACCGCCCTCAAAAATGAATCGGGGCCGAATCCATAAAGCAAATGGTCATCCTGTAGATCGTTGCCCCTGCGCTTGCCGGTATAGGGGCTCCTAGCAAACGATACCGTCAATGATTGCCGTGTTGGCTGAGCCGACTCTCGAAGTATTGCGCCGTCTCTTTGTCGGTGCAGTACAGGTAGCAACCCTTCATCCCCCTTGTCATCAGGGTTCGGTACGTATTTTTGATGATCAGGTCTGTTTCACTTTTAGCGAGGTTAGGTTGCTCTTTCATCATTTTTTTCCAGCCGCGAATCGATTTATCGTGCTTGTCGCGCTCATCCGGGGATGTCACTACCTGACCGTCACGTACGACCAGATCTGGTCCGATAATCACCCCGATGTAGTCGACTTCCAAACCTTGGCAGGTATGAATGCAGCCAACCTGCTCAATGGAGTTCTCAGCGATGATCCATAGGCTGCCATCCTGATCCAGGTTCCATTGGCGTTTGTAGTCACCAATCACGATATCAGCAGCGGTGGGGTCTTTTTTACTCAACCAAGGCCAGCAATAGCCCGCGACCACACGAGCTTTGTTTCCGTGGTTTTTCTCGTTGATTGCGTCATGCATCGCCTGAGGTGAGTCGAACACCTTAAACTCGTACTCTTGGGTCTCAAGCGTCGGATTTGCCGTCGAGCGAATGTCCAGCGTGTCATCCAGCCATGCCAGGTAACCGTCAGAACCACTGCAGCGAAACTGCGAAGACAGTACGTGTTCTTCAACCACAGCACCCTTGGCTTTTGCAAAGGTGCGTATCGCCTGCTTGCTGCCGATATCGCTCAAGGTTACACGCTGGTCCTCATCAATAAAGAAAATGGAGCATTTCGCTGAGTCAATCAGCTCCTTGATCTGGTTTTCCCCAAGGTTTCCATAAAGCCCGCTTTTCTCATTCAGCCGGTGAGCTTCGTCCACGATAAGCGCATCGAATGTGTTGGGCTCAGTGTCGATGAATGCCCCAGAGCCTGAAAAGAAATTCGAGAAATGGCTGCGCTTGATGGTGCCAACCAGTTTGCTTTCGTAGACCTTGCGAGGGGCAGCATTCTTGGAGACGTATTTGCTCATCAGCTTCAATTCGGTGAGCTTCACCAGCAGATTGATAGCCAGGACAGTCTTCCCGGTGCCCGGCCCACCTTCGATGATCATCACCTTTGGTGCTTGGTCTGAGGCCTCGCTTGCCGCCGCCAGCGCCGACTCAAAAATTGCTTTCTGATCATCAATCAATACGAACTCGGGTTTGCCTTTCATCAACCCCCCGAGGGCTTCGGCTAGCGCCTTGGATGGGCGAATTTTTCCTTCGGACAGCTCGTAAAGAACCTCTTTGTTGTCGCCATGACGTATATGCTTCTTCAGAAAGGTTCTGAGTTTACTGAGCTCTTCCGGGCCTTTCAGAAACAGCGGAGCCTTGCTGATGTGGGGCTCATAGTGGGCTGAATCTATGACCCCGTCGCTGACGTAGTTATGGAGGTAGGCGCACGGACGGATTTCGATGCTTTTGTCATACACCGCCTCGTTGAAGCCTTCCAGCAGCGCTGCATAGGACCATACCTGATAGGACGGGTGAATGGTCTCAATAAGGCCGCCACCCAACGCCGTTTTGACGATGGCGTCTTTGGTCGTGGCGTTGGCCTTGCTCCATTGCTTCAGCTCGATCAGTACGGCCTTTTTTGCCTGTTTTTCGTCGCGACCGGTGAGTAGAAAGTCGATTCGCTTCGACGACTGCGGAATGTGCAATTCAATGGCCAGGCCCGCATCGCTCGGCAGGCCATCATCTCTAAGGACCTTGGCCATGTACGTTAGGGACCCTTGCCACGACCTGATTTCCGAGGTGCCAACGTTCTTGCCGGTTGCTTCCTTATAATGCCTGAGGATCACCTCCTCAATGTCATCGTTATCGTTGTCTTTGAGAAATTGCTGTTTGGTCGCAGCGTAAACGATCACGGGTTGTCCTTAGGTGCGTGTTGGTCAGAGTCGGTCGTACTTTTTGCTGTTGCTTCTGGCTTTCTCTACGGGGTACTTCTGGCCATTCGAGGCGAGTTTCTGTGTCACGGCCTCGTTGAGGTCAATGCCGAGTACGCTGCTCAGGCGAACCAGGTACATCAGTACGTCTGCCAGTTCGTCCTTCACGGCTTGGCCGATTTCGGGATCTGTTGCGGCGGAGATCGAGTCGGCGTCGCTCATCCATTGGAAAATCTCGCACAGCTCGCCTACCTCGCCAGTGAGAGCCAGGATGAGATTTTTGGGGGAGTGGAACTGCTGCCAGTCGCGATTTTCTGCAAACTGTTGAAGGGATGCGGCAAGCTTCACTACATCAACCAATGGCGTGGATGAGATGTCTGAGTCACTCACGGGGGCTATCTCTTGGGTATCGGTGGGGAAGTGTGTAGGAAACTCGGCCTTGGATTGTAAGACTTTTTGATGCTTTCGCAGGTTTTTTGTGCTTTTCACCTGCTGCCGGCCTGATTGCTTGGCAGTGTTCGCTATCTGCGCTGAACGGGGCAGCTGTTCGTGCTTGCACGATAGGTGAGCGGTCCTATTTGGACTGATCGATGACAGGCCACCAAAAGCGCACGTCCACCTGGCTCACCGGTTTTGGAGGAAACCTCGTTCTCAGCGTAAGCCGACTTTGAAGTGGGATTAACTGAAGTACTTCATTCCCTTGCCCAACCTAATCTGTCTGGTAGACTTTTAGAGAATTGAAACCCTTATGCGACTCTCTGGTGTACTCTGTCAGTCGCCTTGTCCCCATGGGTAAGTAATACGGCTAGGGCTTTAATGGGTGAGGGAAAACTTAATGGATGAGTACTCAAGGGGGAGTTATGAGCGTTAGGCGTCGACGAAATGCTGGTATTACCGAAGATTTTTGGAGTGGGCTTAGCGAAGATAAAAAATTTCAGTGGAAGGTAATTAGTAAACTTGTCACTCTCGTTGGGGCGTGGTTGATTACAAAAACAGGGGTTGCATACCTCGATGGCGCAATTGCTGTAGGTACTTCACTGTTTTCATTTATGTTAATTGAAAATCAGCGGTCGCATACCCGTTACAGTTTAAAAATGCGACGTTGGATAGCGAGGGCTTCAATTTTTCTAGGGGTGTGGGGAGTGTTTTTGGTTGGGTTATTGTACTTTGTCGAAGTGGCGATATTCTCCTTGTTTAGTAGTCTAGCCACAAGTCGAATGCCTAATCTTGAAGGTCGGTATGGCGATGTGGTTGGGCTTTGTGTTATCGCGATTGTAATCGTTGCTTCGTGTTATGCGGTGGTCAAGGTTTTTCGTGATTTGGATTTGGTGGGTGTTTTTTATCATTTGCCCAAGAAGCACTTGATGAGGCTAGTAGTTAAGAAAAGGTTCGAGTTACAAGGTGGTGTTGGATTTATGTATTTTGAGCTTGGCGTGATAGTTGCAGCTATTTGTTATTCGGGAGTTGCTTCGGTTTTGGTGAGTGCGGCTCTCGATATTATTGAAGTTTTTAAAGCGGCTTGGGTTCTGTTAGATAATGTTCCGAGATGATGAGGTGTAAGGATATTTGAACTAAGGAGGTGGCGTATTCGGAAAGGTTTTTCGTAAGGTCTGTCGAGATCTATAGGAACCGGCCTTACTCAGAGACTGAAAATCCATGACTTCCCTAAACGCCGAGCAATCAGCCTTATCGTCAGCAAATAGTAATAACGCGTCTCTTCACTTCGCTGACTAATACGATGCTTGAGGAACCACACTAGATGCTTCCTCTGCCAAGCCCAAGGCGTTCTTCGCTGCCAGCGCTCTGCAATTTCAGCCTGGATAATTTTTGACTGTCGCACATGGCGTTGCCGAGTCACGTGTGAGCCAGTCAGTACTCCAGCCAAAAACAGCTCCATGTCAAATGGCTCACTCATGTCCGACCACCAATGTAGGCTGCGGCCACATCGATCCGCCCGTGCCCCAGCTCATAGCTGACCTGTCCCCGGGCCTCACGATCTAAGTTCCTATCTACCTGGCAACATTGGCCGCCATTTATAGGCGCATGGTGTTGTGTGATTTGTTCATAGCGCTCACATGCATACGCCGCTCGTAGCTCATGGAGGCCTTTGAGGTTGTGGGCATGCAGGATGTCCCGCGCGGGACGGATAATTTTTTGCAGAAAAATTAGGTAGCTTTCGTGTGGCGCAATCAGGTTACGGCTACCCACAGGCGACACCTGCCATGCAAACCTCAGAGCCTCGCGAACTTGGACATTCACTCCAATCCAACGTGGCGCCGATGCCCCGGCGCGGCCACCTTTGGTGCCATCCTGAATGTTAATTCTGCCTAATTCGTTAGCCTCACGGCTTAACCGTGGCAGATCAGCTAAGATGGCTTCACGCAAGCGCATGCCGGCGGCTCGAGCCAACAGAACGATCGCAGCGGCTCGTAGCTGATGACGATTGCAAAGTGCGTCGACGATCTGCTTAACCTGCTCGCGGTCTTGGCCTTCTGGCACCGACTGTCGAACCCCGGTGCGCTTCATACCCAACGCCTTACTCGGACTTGGCAACTTCACGTGCTGATCACCGCGGAGCGCCGCCATGGTCCTGTTAACGCTGGATAGGCGGTTTTGTGCGGTGCTGACAGCAAGGTCACCGCGCCTAACCACGTCACGCAGATACGCTGCATAGTCCGCCAACACCTTTCGATCAATCTGTCGCGCATCATTGATACCCGGCCCCTGTTCTGAGCGGCACCACTTCACGAATGCCTGCCACCGATCACAGTGTGCCTTCACCGTGCCGTAGTGGCCGCCGCCGAACATGGCTTTCAGCGCTTGCGGCCCTGCATAGCTCAGTTGCCTGCCATAGCCGAAATTGCGGCCATCGCGTCTACCCACCAATGCCATGTCGGTCACCTCATGTTCCGATCTTCGATCCTCTTCCCACGTCATCCCGCCAAGAATGTTGAGTGTTATCAGGGATCAAGGCCCCTGCGACCTGTGGGGATGTCCTCTACGCGGGACTGACGGCTCCTTACAACCGGGAGCAAGGGCATCTCATGATCTGGCCTCCTGAACACCGTTACCGGTGGGCGGGTGGAGGCAGCACTGGCTGACGAGACCAGCGCCTGAAGATCCTGAGCCATGTGCAAGCAGCAATGCGATGACCGGGGCATACCTGACTGTCAGTCAGGTGCAGTCCATTTCCTTGGTCTGCGGCACCATCATCTACATGGCTGTTGCTGGTGACATCGGCGTTTGTCACGCCGATTGTTATGAGGGGGAATGCCGCAAAGCCTTGTGCGATCAGGGCTGCAGCAGTGGTAGAAGTGCCCGTCTCTTTCCAGAAGAAAGAGACGGGCACAGGTTGGCGCAATATTCGGCCAAGCGGATAGGTTGCTGCAGGGCAGCGAGGTACGGTGTATCTGGCGCACGAGCGCTATAAGTGTAAGAGCATCCATCACATGGGTAGTGACCGGGCGAGCTGCCGAATGCTAATCGCCCTTGGGGAGAACCACCGCGAGAGCAGCGTGACCTTGAAGGCTCGGGTCACCTGGGGTGCTGTCAACGACAGCCTTTGCACTGTCTTTTCTACGCCCGCAATCAGAGGGGGTCAAGCGACTCGCCCGCTAGATTTTTTGGTTGAAAATGGCATTGGGCGTGTACGGGGCACCGTAGCACTCAGTGGCAGATGTGGTGCTTTTGATCTTTTTAGGTGAGGTCCATCCAAACAGGGCGGCTTTGCAGCCCAGTTTGGATGGACCCGCGGGTAAGCATGAGGCTACGAAAATTCAAATTAGGCCATTCGTAGGGTTTGTGATGCTCTGATTCAATAAAAAATATTGAAGCCGAAATGCTTTGCAGAATCTCGTTGTTGGCCACTGCTTCGAAGTTTAAATTGATTGCACTATACGTCCCAGTCTTTGGCTCTTTTGCTTCGTTGACTTTCCAGGGCGTCCATAAATGAAAGATTGATACGTATTGTGCTTATCAACGCACAGATTTGCAGTCCGGAAATAAATAAAAGCCCAAACTGGCAGGCCTTTAGTATTGCTAGTTGGGTTGTGAAGCCAAACTTTTGATGTGTTGACATCACTACCATAATGATAATCGATAATATCATCGTGGTTGCTGACTGCACGATAACACTTATTATTTCCTTTAGCCGTAACGTCTCCTCCCCGCCAGCAGAGAAGTCTACATTGACTAAATTTTCACCTTTAAGCGTTTTCAAGACATTGGGGTATAAAAAGGCCACCCAGATACTCATGATTGTGAAAATTGCGCCTGCAATTCCTACAAGTAGGCCGAGTATGGTGGGGCTAAGTTCTTTGTCAATATCAATTCCGAAGATAAGCAAAATTATCGGAATTATGAAGCAAGCGACAATGGCTTTCATTCGTTAGTACCGAAAGCTAGCTCTTGAGATTCAACTGCATTTGCGGGTATGTCTGCTAGAGGTAAATAGGAGGCCCGCGCCTCAGAGACTACTTTATAGAGCTGGTCGCAGCTGTAAGCATCGATGGTCGGTGGTAGGATAACGCGTTCCACGATACGGTGATGTTTAATAGAGGTGCTATTTTCATTTTCGTCAATAAAAATTATGTCAGCCCAGCTTCCTTCGCTGAAGCTTGAAGAATATGTCATTAACTCTTTAATTTGAGATAACGATGGTGTGGCCTCAAGCTTAATTTCCACTTTCCTGACGTTGTCGTCTGATCCCTTTTGGCTAGGGAAGAACTTTTCCATAAATGCCTGGAAAAAGCCAAACATTTCAATGTTAGCTTTGTCAAGTCCGTCTCGTGTGGAAATTGCAGTATTCATTTCTAGATTTTTTGCGCCGTCGCTAACTACTACTTCGTTACGCAGCAGCATGTATCTAGTGGATTCGCATATTTGTTCTAGGTATTCTTCGCTGGTTTTAAATATTTTGATGTTGGTGTTGAATCGGTATAGGAGGTTGTATGTTTCCGGGTTCTGAGGAGTGCTAAAAGTGATTCGGGTTTCTGATTCGCCCGGTTGGCGTGAATTGTACCCAGGGAATTTTAGGCGGTACCTGACGCAGTAATTAACCCATTTTTGCATTAGCTCGGAATCGCATTTAGAATCATCGAACTTGATGGAGACTACTGAGTTCTTACTTGGCACGATCCAGTAATAGCATGGGTGGCCCCATACATAGTTCTCGCCAGTGCTTGATGCGCCATTGGTTATGTAGTTCCCTGTCGGATTACCATCGCTGCCTAATTCTAATCCTCTGAACCCTTTAGTGTCGGTAGGGTCGTGCTTCCAAAGTACTACCATGAAGTCGCCGTTCGGAAACTCTTTGATCTCTCGGCAGTAACACATCACTGGATCGTTTCCAGAGTCACCTTGACTTGGCCAGGGCGCTGTTTCTTTAAATCCTCTTCCTTTGACCCAGGCTGCAAGGGCGCGAAACACCTCGGTGGTTCCTAGTCCAAAATTCTTGGAGATTATCTCCTCACCTGTTGACTTTCTCTGGACTCGATAAAGCCCACTCTTCTCGATCTCGAAAAAATTCAGATAGCCGTAGTTATGTTCGCGTTTGAATTTTGACATCGACAGCCTACTTCCTTGAGCCAGAGTGAGAAATGCGACAGGTGATCAGGCGTTCCGGATGTGGCGGATTGCCATCCTGCATGGGAAGCGGATTGTAGGCTGAGTCGGCGCAGCTATAAAGCCTAGTTGCTAACCGCCCAGCAGATTCTCCTGATTGCGTTTCAGTGCATTTTCAGGGAGGGCATTACCGCAATTGCATCTCCCTGGTCCTAGCGGACTCGGCCGTAAGCAGACGCGAGAAGGCTACCGGTCGCGGCTTTCTGGATGTACTCACTCCACCAAGCCATCATGGGCCGCCGACGCTCGATGTAGTCGGCTCGGTTGTAGGCGCTGCGCACCTCATCCTTGTCGACATGCGCCAGTGCGACCTCAATGAGTTCCGGGTCCCACCCATGTTCATTCAAGATGGTGCTGGCCATCGAGCGCATCCCGTGGCTGACCAACCGATCTTGGAAGCCCATACGTTTCAACGCCATGTTGGCAGTCTGGCTATTCGCGTGAGTGCGTGGATTTCTGTCTGCCGGGAAGACGTATTCGCGATGGCCGCTGTGAGTCTTCAGTGACTCCAGCAGTGCGACACCGTGATCACTCAACGGGATGCTGTGTGGGCGGCGCTTCTTCATCCGCTCTGGTGGGATAGTCCAGACACGCCTTTCAAAATCGATGTCTGCCCATCGAGTAGTCGCTGCCTCGGCGGGGCGAGTCATCGTGTGCAACTGCCATTCGATCAGGCAGCGGGTGGTGCGTTTGATGCTGGCGTTCGCGATCTCCAGCATGAGCTCGGGGAGCTCTTCGGGCGGAAGCGCAGCCATGTTCTCTTTCTTGGGCTTCTTGAATACTGCCCTGATACCGCTGAGCGGGTTGGAGAAGATCAAGCCTGAGTTGACGCCGTAGGTCATGATCTCGTTTAGCCGCTGGCTAAGACGCTTGACCGTCTCCAGGCTGCCTTTCGCTTCGATTGGGCGAAGCAATGCGATCACCATCGGCGCGGTGATTTTCGTCAGTGGTGTTGTCCTCAAGTCGGGGAATAAATGCAGCGTGAGCGATCGCCAAATGTCCTCGGCATAGGCCGGGGTAACCGAGTCTTTCTTGAGCTCGAACCAGGCGGTGGCCACGCTCTCGAAGGTATGTTCCGTTTCTGCCCGTTTGGCTTCATTCAACGTATTGCGCTGCACCTTCGGATCGATGCCTTGGGCGAGCAGCTCGCGTGCTTCGACTGCCTTCTTTCGTGCATTCGCCAGTGACAGTTCGGGATAGGTCCCGAAGCCGATGTTGATGCGCTTTTTGGTCACCGGTTCGCGGTAGTTGAAATTCCACAGCAACGAGCCGTTGCTGCGTACGCGGAGCTGCAAACCGTCACCGTCTGTGAGGACGTAATCCTTGGACGCCGGTTTGACTCCCTTGAGCTGTCGATCGGAGAGGCGGAGGTTTTGAGCAGGCATGAGATTGTCCTCAAGCACTGATTCGGTATTCCAAAGATTAGCACCGGGTGAGCTGGAATACCGTCTGGAATACCCGAACG
>Ga0268257_1002093_pt1 | contig 15207 bp, 13 predicted proteins | sample AgamicAtPrz_FD_200249 | JGI IMG/M metagenome (GOLD analysis project Ga0268257, IMG submission 200249) | Agave microbial communities from Guanajuato, Mexico - At.P.rz (v2) (version 3) | ecosystem: Host-associated > Plants > Phyllosphere > Phylloplane/Leaf | place: Guanajuato, Mexico | collected... | reverse complement strand
CGGTGGCGGCCTGGCCACCAGCATCGTCACCACGGCGCTGACCCGTGCCGGCTACGCCACCGAGTTCGAGGAGGTGCCCTGGGCCAGGGCGCTGATGGGGGTGGGCGAGGGGCGCTACGATGTGCTGATCAATGCCTGGTACAACCAGGAGCGCACCCTGATCGGCCAGTTTTCCGCAACCTACCTGGTCAACCGCATCCGCCTGCTCAAGCGTGAAGGCGAGGCTTTTGCCTATGCCCGCCAGGCTGACCTGTACCCTTACACCATCGCTGTGGTGCGCGACTACGCCTATTCCCCCGAATTCGACAGCGACGAACGCCTGAACAAGGTACTGGTGCGCAACTTTTCATCGGCGGTGCGCATGCTGGCGGCCGGGCGGGTGAACCTGGCAGTGGAGGATGAGTACGTGGCGCGCTACAACCTGCAGCGCGAGCCGCAGCAGGTGCGCGAGGGTGTGACCTTCGTCGACCCGCCGCTGGGCGAGAACAGCCTGCACATCCTGGTAAGCCTCAAGCACCCGGAGCACAAGAAGATCGTGGCGCGTTTCGAAAAGGCCATCGCCACCATGAAGGCCGACGGCAGCTACGCCCGCCTGATGCGCCAGCATGGTTTCTGAGCCCGCTCCTGGCGTGGGAGCGGGCAATCAGGCGGGTTGACCTTCCTTTATCAGATGTCCGGCCAAGGTCCGCAACGGCCCCAACTGCCGGCAGATCAGCGCCAATTGCGTCTGTACCAGGCGCTGATGCTCGTCCAGCTCCTCGGGCATCTGTTCCAGCGCGTTGGCCAGTGCCTCCTCGGCGTCGCTGTGGATCGCCACCGGCAAGCGTGCCGCCAGGCCATTGGCGATCTCGTCCAGGCTGCTGGCCAGGCTCCGCCCGGCGCCATCGATCAGCTGCTCGTGGACTTCGGTCGGCAGCGCTGTATCGCGGTGCGCGCCCAGCCCAGAGAGGTAGCTCAGCAAGGTATGTGACAACACCAGGAAGCGGAAGCCGACGTCGGCCTCCTTACGGAAATGTCCTGGCTCCATGAGCATGTTGGCCAGGGTGGTCGACAGCGCCGCGTCGGCATTGTGCGCATTGCGCCGGGCCAGGCGGTAGGCCAGGTCGTCACGTTTGCCATGGGCGTACTGCTGCATGATCTGGCGCAGGTACTCGCTGGCGCAGGCGAGGGTGTTGGCCAGCACCTTGTTCAACCGTCGGCCTTGCCAGTCGGGCAAGAACAGGAACACCGCGAGGATGGCGATCAGGCTGCCGACCAGGGTATCGAACAGGCGCGGCAGGAACAGCCCGTAGCCATCGCCGATCTGGTTGAAGCAGAACAGCACCATCAGCGTGATCGCCGCCGTGGCCAGGGTGTAGCGGGTGGTGCGGTTGACGAAGAACACCACTCCCGCGACAACCGCGAACAGCGATTGGATGATCGGGTTGGGGAACAGGTCGAACAGCGCCCAGCCCACGGTCAGGCCGATGGCGGTGCCGATGATCCGTTGCACCAGTTTGCGCCGCGTCGCGCCATAGTTGGGCTGACAGACGAACAATGTGGTGAGGATGATCCAGTAGCCCTGGGTCGGGTGGATCAGGTGAACCATGCCATAACCCACCGACAATGCCAGCGACAGGCGCAGGGCGTGGCGGAACAGCAACGAGGTGGGAGTCAGCTGGGTGCGCAGGCGTTTCCACACATCCTTGAAGTTGCGTGGCGAGCGGTCGAGCAGACTGCTGTCGCTGGCATCGGCCAGGCTGTCCGGGTTGCTGGCGGCGCTGAGCAGGCGGTCCAGCGTGGCCAGGTTGGCGGCCAGCGCCCGCAACGAGCGCAGCAGGCTGCGCCAGGCGGGGTTGTTCTGGGTGCGCAGGTGCTCCAGCGAGGCGTTGAGGTCTTCCAGTGCCTCAGGGTAGCCGCTGGCAAGCACGAACGGCTGGCGCAGGCGGATCGAGCGCGCCAGCTCCTGGCAGGACGAGCCCTGCTTGCGCAGCAGGCGCTGGCAGCGGAACATCACGTCGCTGTGGAAGAACGCCTCGGTCAGGCCGTTGTACGGATAGTGCGAGGCGCTGACCCGCTCATGGATGTCCTGGGCCAGGAAGTACAGCTTGAGGTAGCGGCTGACCTTGGAGTTGGGCTGGCTGTTGCCGACCCGGTGCAGGATGATCTCCTTGGCGGCGTTGAGCGCGGCCACGACCTTGCCATTCTGCTTGGCCAGTTCCAGGCGCGTGGCCTCGACATCGAGGGTGCGGACCGGCTCGAACAGGCTGGCCTTGAGCTTGAGGTAGCTGCCCAGCTCGTAGAACAGCCTGGCCAGGCTCTGTTGCACCGGCTGGTTGGCGAACAATGCCTGCCACAGTACCGACAGCAGCCCGTACCACGCCGCCCCCGCCACCAGTAGCAAAGGCTCGTGCCAGAAATCGCTGACCTCTCCGCCGCGCTGGTCGACGCCGATCATGGTGTAGACCGAGAGGATCAGGGTGGCCGAGGCGATCGCCCCATAGCGTTCGCCCAAGGCCCCGAGCATGGTCAGGGAAAAGGCCGCCAGGGCCAGCGCGACGGCGAAGATCCAGGGATAGGGGAACAACAGCTCGACCGACAGCGCGGCGATGGCGAAACAGCCCAGGGTGACCAGCAGGGCACTGAGGCGTCCCTGCCAACCATCGTCGGTCTCGGCCAGGGCGCTGGCGATGATGCCGAGGAACAGCGGGATGAGCAGGCTCATCTCGTTCTGGTACCAGCACCAGGCCATGCTGCCGGTGAGGGCGATGGTCACGCGGATGGCATAGCTGAACTTGTCTTGGCCCCACAGGCGACGCAATGAATGGCGGAACGAGCTCGATGACATGATGGCCTGCTGGGCAGTATTCGAAGAAGAATCTCTGGGGCAACATCGCGGGGCAAGCCCGCTCCCACCGTTTTGACGTGGGAGCGGGCTTGCCCCGCGATGGTTTTGCACCCTTCACAACACAGGACCAGCAAGAAGCGTTCCGTGCTGCTGAATGGATTCTACTCTACACGAACTGCGCCGCCGCGTTGGCCGAAGCCCAGGCCCACTGGAAGTTGAAACCGCCCAGGTGCCCGCTGACATCCAGCACTTCGCCGATGAAGTACAGCCCAGGGCTCTTCAGCGATTCCATGGTTTTCGAAGACACTTCGCGGGTATCCACCCCGCCCAGGGTCACTTCCGCGGTGCGATAGCCTTCGGTCCCCGCCGGAACCACCTGCCAGGCCGCCAATTTTTCGGCGACCTGCGCCAGTTCCGCAGGGGTGTATTGCTTCAGCGGCTTGGACTCGAACCACTGCTCGGCCAGCAAGTTGGCCAGCTTGCGGGTGAATACCTCGCCCAGCACGGTCTTCAGCTCGCTGTTGGGACGCTCGGCTTGTTGGCCTTGCAGCCATTCCAGGGCGTCGCGATCAGGCAGCAGGTTGATCTCCACCGTGTCGCCGGCCTCCCAGAACGACGAGATCTGCAGGATCGCCGGCCCGCTCAGGCCTCGGTGGGTGAACAGCAGGTTCTCGCGAAAGCTGGTGCCATTGCAGCTGGCGATGCAGTCCAGCGAGGTGCCGGACAGCTCGGTGCACAGTGCCTTGAGCTGGGGCTCGGTGATGGTGAATGGCACCAGGCCGGCGCGGGTGGGCAGCAGTTCGTGGCCGAACTGGCGGGCGACCTGGTAGCCGAAGCCACTGGCGCCGAGCGTCGGGATCGACAGGCCGCCGGTGGCGATCACCAGCGACTGGCAAGCGAATGGGCCGGCGCTGGTCTGTAGGGTGTAGCCGGCCTCGGTCTTTTCGATCTTGTCGATGCTGGTGTTCATCCGCAGCTCGGCGCCGGCCTGGTCGCACTCGGCCAGGAGCATGTCGAGGATGTCGCTGGACTTGTTGTCGCAGAACAGCTGGCCGAGTTTCTTCTCGTGGTAGGGCACGCCGTGCTTGCACACCAGCTCGATGAAGTCCCACTGGGTATAGCGGGCCAGCGCCGACTTGCAGAAGTGCGGGTTGTGCGAAAGGAAGTTGGCGGGTTCGGTGTACATGTTGGTGAAGTTGCAGCGCCCGCCGCCGGACATGAGGATCTTCTTGCCCGGTTTGTTGGCGTGGTCGAGCACCAGCACCCGGCGCCCGCGCTGGGCGCTGAGCAGGGCGCACATCAGGCCGGCGGCGCCGGCGCCGAGGATGATCACGTCGGTGGAGTGCACGGTGTTACCTCTTCAATAGCCGGGGCCGCTGCGCGCCCCAAAAAATCAAACAATACGGACTTTCAGCGCGCGACCCTTGATCTTGCCGCTGTTCAGCCGCTGCATGGCCTGTTTGGCCACTGCCCGCTCCACGGCCACGAACGCGACGAAGTCGAAGATGGCAATCTTGCCCACCTGCTTGCCTGGCAACCCGGCGTCACCGGTCAGCGCGCCGAGGATATCGCCCGGACGCAGCTTGTCCTTGCGCCCGGCGGCGATGCACAGGGTGGTCATCGCCGGCAGCAGCGGCTCGCCGCCTTTGTTCTTCAGGCTGTCCAGCTGTTCCCAGCGCAGCGGCTGCTTCTGCAGGTCTTCGATGGCCTGGGCGCGATGGCCCTCGGCCGGCGCCACCAGGCTGATCGCCACGCCTTTCTCGCCTGCACGACCGGTACGGCCAACGCGGTGCACGTGGATCTCGGCATCACGCGCCAGTTCGACGTTGATGACCATGTCCAGGCCATCGATGTCCAGGCCGCGGGCGGCGACGTCGGTGGCTACCAGCACCGAGCTGCTGCGGTTGGCGAACATGGTCAGCACCTGGTCACGGTCGCGCTGCTCCAGGTCGCCGTGCAGGGCCTGGGCGACGATGCCCTTGGCGGTCAGGTGGGCGACCACGTCCTCGCACTGCTGCTTGGTGAAGCAGAACGCCACGCAGGACTGTGGACGGTAGTGGCCGAGTACACGGGTCACAGCGTCCAGGCGCTGCTGAGCGTCGATCTCGATGAAGCGCTGTTCGATCTGGTTGTCGCTGTGCAGCGCCTCGACCTTGACCTGCTGTGGCTGGCGCATGAAGGCCTTGGCCAACTGCTCGATGCCGGCCGGGTAGGTGGCCGAGAACAGCAGGGTCTGGCGGCGCGACGGGGTCTTGCCGATGATGCTGGCGATGGCGTCGAAGAAGCCCATGTCGAGCATGCGGTCGGCTTCGTCGAGCACCAGGGTGTTGAGGCCGTCGAGGACCAGGGTGCCTTTGTCCAGGTGCTGCAGGATGCGCCCCGGGGTGCCGACGATGATGTGCGCGCCGTGTTCCAGCGAGGCGATCTGCGGGCCGAGCGAGACGCCGCCGCACAGGGTGAGGATCTTGATGTTGTCCTCGGCGCGGGCCAGGCGGCGCAGCTCCTTGGCCACCTGGTCGGCCAGCTCGCGGGTCGGGCACAGCACCAGCGCCTGGCAACCGAAGTAGCGCGGGTTGATCGGGTTGAGCAGGCCGATGCCGAAGGCGGCGGTCTTGCCGCTGCCGGTCTTGGCCTGGGCGATCAGGTCCTGGCCCTTGAGGATCACCGGCAGGCTCTGGGCCTGGATCGGGGTCATCGAGGCGTAGCCCAGGGCGTCCAGGTTGGCCAGCATGGCGGCGGACAGCGGGAGGGTGGCAAAGGCGGTGGTTTCAACGGTCACGAGGCGGGCCTGCGGTGCGAAGCGAAAAATGTCGCACAGTCTACCAGCCTCACAGCCATTGCCCTACGACTCGACGTGTTCTTCCGGACGACGGGCGCGCCTTCCGTCTGTCGGCGCCAGTTGCAGGAAAATCGCCGCCGCCAGCATGGCCATAACGCCAATGGTGACGAAGGTCAGCTGGAACGCCCCCAGGGTGCTTTCGACGCCCTCGGCGCTGCCGGCCGCGGTGAAACCACCGAGCAGCGCGCCGGCGCAGGCCACGCCCAGGCTCAGCGACAGTTGCGCGACCACCGACAGCAGGCTGTTGCCGCTGCTGGCGCTGGCGTCGTCGAGGTCGATCAGGGTCACGGTGTTCATCGCCGTGAACTGCATCGAGTTCACCGCGCCCAGCATCGCCAACTGCGCCAGCAGCAGCGCATACGGCGTCTGCTCGTCGACCAGCCCCAGGCTGGCCAGCAGCAGGCCCAGCAGCAGGGTGTTGCCGGTAAGCACGATGCGGTAGCCGAGGCGTTCGATCAGCGGCCGGGCGACCGACTTGGCGAGCATCGCCGCCGCCGCCAGCGGGATCATGCTCATCCCCGCCTGGGCCGGTGAATAACCCAGCGCCACTTGCAGCAGCAACGGCACCAGGAAGGGCAGGGCGCCGCTGCCCAGGCGGGCGAAAAGGTTGCCGAGGATGCCGATGGCGAAAGTGCGCACGCGGAACAGTGAGGGCGAGAACAGTGGCTCCGGGTCGCGTCCGGCGCGCAGCCAGTAGGCGGCCAGGCAGGCCATGCCGGCGAACAGCAACAGCATCACCCGCAGGTGCGGCAGGTGCAGTTCGCCCAGGCCTTCCATGGCGATGGTGATCAGCACCATCGCCGCGCCGAACAGCAGGAAGCCCGGCCCGTCGAAGGTGGTGCGCTCGGCGCCGCGCAGGTCGGGGATGAACCTCCACACCGCATAGCAACCCACGGCGCCCACCGGCAGGTTGAGCAGGAAGATCCAGTGCCAGCTGAGGATTTCCACCAACCAGCCGCCCACGGTCGGGCCGAGCAGCGGGCCGAGCAGGCCGGGGATGGTGATGAAACTCATGATCCGCACCAGTTCGCTGCGCGGGTAGGCGCGCAACACCACCAGCCTTCCGACCGGCAGCATCAGTGCGCCGCCCAGGCCTTGCACCACTCGGGCGAAGATCAGGAAACCGAGGCTGTTGGCCATGGCACACAACAGCGAGCCGAAGCTGAACAGCAGAATCGCGCTGAAGAAGATGCGCTTGGTGCCGAAGCGGTCGGCAATCCAGCCCGAGGCCGGGATCAGCAGGGCCACGGTGAGCATGTAGGCGATGATCACCCCCTGCATGCGCAGCGGGTCCTCGGCCAGCGAGCGGGCCATGGCCGGCAGCGCGGTGTTGAGGATGGTGCCGTCCAGCGATTGCATGAAGAAGGCGATGGCCACCACCCAGGGGATCCAGCGGGCGGTGACGGGGTCCAGTGGAGCGCGGTCGGACATGGGTTACCTCAATTCTGCTGTTTGCCTGTTCGGGCCTCATCGCCGGCAAGCCGGCTCCCACAGGGGTAGCGCATGCCGTTCACTGTGGGAGCTGGCTTGTCGTGGCGACGAACCGCAGCGATGAGGCCGGTCCTGCGAATCACAGTGTCAGGGTCAACCCCTTCACCAACGCCCCTGGCAGATGACTCGACCCGGTGCTGCGCTGTCCATAGGTGCTGGTCGACAGGATCATCTCGCGCTCCTGGCTCAGGTCCTCCAGCTGGTTGCCCAGCAGGTTGTACAGGCTGTCGTCGAAGCGCATGGTGCTCACCGGGCCCTGGATCTGCCCGTTCTCCACCCAGAAGGTGGCGAAGCGGGTCAGCCCGGTCATGCGCGCCGCTGGCAGGTCCGAGTAGTTCAGGTACCAGAGGTTGCTGATGTAAAGGCCGGTGCCCAGACGTTCGAGAATCTGCTCGCCGGGCAGGTTGCCCGGCGCCAGGCTCAGCGCGCAGGGCGATTCGTAGCTGTCGGCGCCATTGGCCTGCTGGCCGAATTCGACGGCGCTGCGCGCACTCACCAGCCGCTCCAGCGCCCGCCCTTCACCGATCAGCAGCAGGTCGCGGCGCGGCGAGCCCTCGTCGGAGAAGGCCGGACTCAGCGAGCCGCTGACCTGTTCGCTGAAGCTCACCAGCGGGCTCAACTGCGCGTCGCCGTTGTACAGGCGTTGCAGCGGGCTGTTGCCAGTGGCCAGGGCCTGTGCCGAGAAGCCTCCCCAGCACAGCATGCCGGCGATCTCGTCCATCGCCGCCGGCGCCAGGTAGGCGCGGTAGCTGCCGGGCTTGAGGGTGACGGCCGGGCGCCCCAGGTGGGCTAGCTGTTCGCGAGCCTGACGCAGGCGTGCGGCAAAGGTTTCACCGCACCAGGCCTGCCCTGCGTAGTTGGCTTTGACGGCCTGGCCGTTGGCGTGGAACAGGCTCCAGTCAAAGTTGAAACTGTTGGCCTGGTGCCAGCCAAAGGCGCCGAACGAGCTGGCGAAGCCACGGCAGATGGGGCCGGCGGCATAGATGCCGACCAGATCCAGGTCGCCGGCTTCGCGCTCGACCAGGGCCAGCACTTCGTCCAGCTCGGGCAGTGGCTGCTCCAGCAGGCTATGGCTGTGCCAGTTGCTGTCGTCGAGGTTCAGGTAGGGATCCACCGCCAGCAGCGGCAAGGTCTGGCGCAGTTGCGCGAGGGCGTCGTGCAGGCGCTGGCGGTCGAGTTCGGCATCGTCGCCCAGGGTGATCTGTTGCTCGGCCTGGCGTCCTTCGCGGACCAGCCGCAGCTGCACGCTGGCCTGGCTGACCAGTCCGGCCTGGCGCACCTTGGCATGGTTGAAGCGCACGAACTGCGAGTGCTCGGCGCTGTAGCCCAGGGTGAACTGCTCGCCGGGCTGCACGGCAGCGTTCAGACCATCGAGCAAGCTTTCGAAACGTTGCTGGTAGACGGTGCTCATCAGGCATCCCCTCCGAATACGTCGATCTGGCGGAACACGCAGGCCGGCGAGGCATGGCCGACCTGCACCACCTGGTTGGGCTCGCCTTTGCCGCAGTTGGGCGTGCCGAGTACCTGGAAGGTGCTGCGGTCACCGACCGCCGAGAGGTTGCGCCAGAAGTCGGCGGAGATGCCGCGATAGTTCGGGTTCTTCACCACGCCCTTGAGTTCGCCGTTCTCGATCAGTTGGCCCCACTCACAACCGAACTGGAACTTGTTGCGCGCATCATCGATGGACCAGGAGCGGTTGGTGCGCATCAGGATGCCGTGCTCGATGCCGGCGATCAGTTGCGCCAGCGTCTGCTCGCCCGGCTCGATGTTGAGGTTGGCCATGCGGTCGATCGGCGCGCGGTTCCAGCCGCAGGCGCGGCTGTTGGCCACGCCGTCCAGACCTGAGCGCAGTTGCGACAGGGCGCCACCCAGCGGGCGCACCAGCAGGCCATCGCGGATCAGGAACTGCTTGCTGGCCGGAGTGCCGTCGTCATCGAAGCTGTAGCTGGCCAGCTCCTCGTGGATTGTCGGATCGAAGGTCACGTTGAGCAGTTTCGAGCCGTATTGCAGGTGGCCGAAGTCGCCGGCTTTGACGAAGCTGGTGCCGGCGTAGTTGCGCTCATCGCCGAGAATGCGGTCCAGCTCCAGCGGGTGGCCGATGGATTCGTGGATCTGCAGCATCATCTGGTCGGGCATCAGCAACAGATCGCGCTGACCGGCCGGGGTGTTCGGCGCCAGGAGCAATTGCAGCGCCTCGTCGGCCACCCAGCGGGCCGCGCCGACCAGGCCGCAGCGCTCGACCACTTCAAAGCCGCCTTGCTGGCCGAAGTTCTCCCGGCCCAGGCTGCGGCTCTGGCTGTCCTGGCCGTCGCTGGCGGTGACGCCCAGGCCTGGGTAGATGAAGCGCTGGGCATGGCGCAGCTCGGCGCCGGCGGAGTTCAGGTAGGTCTGCTCGACCACGCTGAAGCCCAGGCTTGCCTGCCAGTCCACCAAGCGCTCGTCCCTGGGTACGCTGGCGGACTCGGCGGCGAGCAGCTCCAGGCAGTCGGCGAGGTTGGGCAAAGATTGTTCGAAATTGGGCGAGACATGATCGTGACGCCCGCTCGGGGCGGTCTGGCCGCTCAGGTCGAGCAGGCTGCTGGCCTTGATCCTCCGGGCGAGTGCCTCGGCCTGTTCCAGCGCGCGTTGCAGGCCTGCCTGGGACAGGTCGGCGGTGGCCGCGTAGGCCTCGACGCCGTTGACCCGCACGGTGAGCATGGCGCCTTCGTCCTGGCTGAAGAAGGGCGGCTCGGCGACGTTGCGCCGAACCGACAGTGACTGCTGCGATTGCTTCACATGGCGAAGCGAGAACAGTTCGGCCGTGCTGCGCAGCGCGGCGAAGCGCTGGCGCAGCAGGGTGCTGGAGTCGAACATGGGAAACCTCCGTGTGCGCGGTGGCTCCCCCTAGAACCACCCCTCTTGCATGCCCAGGCACGTATTGTCGCGGGCCTCGAGCAAAGCGAGGTCATTATGGCAGCCCGGCACTTCCCAGGTGAGGAAATAACGCGCGGCCTGGAGCTTGCCCAGGTAGAAGTCGCGGTCGCTGCCCTTGAGCAGGCCGACCTCGGCATGGATGGCCTGCTCCAGCCAGCGCCAGCCGATCACGCAGTGGCCGAAGGCCTTGAGGTACAGCGCCGAGTTGGCCAGGGCCCCAGCGACCTTGCCTTGGGCCAGGTCACCGAGCAGGGTGAGGGTCACGCTCTGCAGGCGATTGACCAGTTGCTCCAGCGGCTGGCGCAGTGTGTCCAGGTTCGGATGATGGCTGGCGCGCTCGCAGGTACCGGCGATCAGGCGGATCAGTTGCTTGAGCCCGGCGCCGTTGTTCTGCGCCAGCTTGCGCCCGAGCAGGTCGAGGGACTGGATGCCTTCGGTACCTTCGTGGATCGGGTTGAGGCGGTTGTCGCGGTAGTACTGCTCGACCGGGTACTCGCGGGTGTAGCCGTGGCCGCCGAGGATCTGGATCGCCAGTTCATTGGCCTTGAGGCAGAACGTCGAGGGCCAGGACTTGACGATCGGGGTGAGCAGGTCGAGCAATTCCTGGGCTTGCTGGCGGGTGTTTTCATCCGGCGCAGTGTGGGTGTCATCGAACAGCCGGGCTGCGTACAAACCAAGGTCGAAGGCACCTTCCACGTAGGCCTTCTGTGCCAGCAGCATGCGCTTGACGTCGCTGTGCTCGATGATCGGCACGGCGGGGCTGTGCGGGTCCTTGTTGTCCGGCAGGCGGCCCTGTGGGCGTTGGCGGGCGTACTCCAGTGAATACAGGTAACCGGCGTAGCCGAGCATCACCGCACCCATGCCGACGCCGATGCGCGCCTCGTTCATCATCTGGAACATGCAGGCCAGGCCCTGGTGCGGCTGGCCGACCAGGTAGCCGACGCACTGGCCGTTGTCGCCGAAATTGAGCGAGGTAGAAGTGGTGCCGCGCCAGCCCATCTTGTGGAACAGCCCGGCCAGCAGCACATCGTTGCGCGGGCCCAGGCTGCCGTCGGGGTTGACCAGGTACTTGGGCACGATGAACAGCGAGATGCCCTTCACCCCGGCTGGCGCGTCCGGCAGCTTGGCCAGGACCATGTGCACGATGTTCTCGGACAGCTCGTGGTCGCCGGCGGAGATGAAGATCTTGTTGCCCTTGAGCCGGTAGCTGCCGTCGCCTGCGGGTTCGGCGCGGCTGCGGATATCGGCCAGCGACGAGCCGGCATGGGGCTCGGTCAGGGCCATGGTGCCGAAGTAGCGACCCTCGATCATCGGCTGCAGGAACAGGCGCTTTTGCTCTTCAGTGCCGAACCTCTCGATCAGGTTGCCCGCGCCCATGGTCAGGAACGGGTAGGCCGTGGTGCCAGCGTTGGCCGCCTGGAAGTGGGCAAAGCAGGCCTGTGATACCAGGCTTGGCAACTGCATGCCGCCGACTTCGAAGTCGCGGTTGGCGTTGAGGAAGCCCGCTTCGAGGAAGGCGTCCACGGCCGGTTTCACTTCCGGGATCAGCTCGGCGCGGCCGTCCACGTAGCGGGGCTCGTTTTCATCGCCTTTGCGGTTGTGCGGGGCGAAGTACTTTTCGGCAATGGTGCGGGCGGTGGTCAGCGCCGCGTCGAAGGTCTCGCGGCTGTGCTCGGCGAAGCGCGGCCGCTGGGTCAGGGCCTCGGCGTCGAGGACTTCGTAGAGTTCGAAGGCGAGGTTGCGGCTGCTGAGGAGTTGCTCGGACATGGCTGCATTCCTGGTTCGGGGTGCAGCGAGTCTAGGCGGGGTGGTGGGGCAGGGGACAGGTTAATTGGTGTGGGTGATATGGGGGCAGAAGTGGCCATCGCCCAGGTCACCTTGGGTTGCGCCGGGCGCTATGGATCTGGGTGTTACTCGTCGCAAAGCCTTGTCACGCAATTGCACTTATATCAATATCGATATAGTTTTATCTTTGCCGCTCATGGAGAGCTTACGCCTCCGATAAGGACAAGCCAGGCGAGTGCATTGGCGGGAGCGTGCAGGATGCATGATGGGCAAAAGCCAATCGAATGGTTGGGTAGCAGCAAGCAGGACCTGCGGGACTTTCCGATTGTGGCAAGGCAGCGGGCCGGGTATCAGCTGGAGCTGATCCAGGACGGTGAAGACCCCTTCGACTGGAAGCCAATGGAAAGCGTTGGTCCGGGGGCGCGAGAAATCCGCATCAAGTGTCGGGACGGGGCGTTTCGAGTGTTCTACGTCGTGAGTCGACCAGAAGCGGTTTACGTCCTGCACGCGTTTCGCAAGACGACCGAGAAGACGGAAAAGCGTGATATCGATCTGGCGAGAGCGCGATACAAATTGTTGGGCGCCTGCTGAACCAGAGCCGGCAGTACTGTATGAACGAGATGGATGCACAGAGGGATTTGCGATGATAAACGAACGCTCCACTTCAGTATGGGATGCGCTGTTCGACTCACCCGAAGAGGCCGAGAACCTACGGCTTCGGGCGAAGCTGATGCGGGTGTTGACCAAGATTGTCCGGTCCTGGGATCTGCCGCAGAAAGATGCAGCACGGCGACTGCATCTGACTCAGCCACGCTTGAGTGACTTGCTCAATGGCAAGATAGACAAGTTCTCGCTGGATGCACTGGTGAATATTCTGGCGAACGCCGATCTGGAAGTTGATTTTACGTTGAAAAAGAAATCGGCCTGATGGCCGCTTAGCCTCAAATTGATTGCAGTTTTCCAGTCTTCCCTATGGCTCTAATGGCCGAGCCAAAGTGCGTTTCCTACGCAGATTCCAAGACTTTCCCTATTCCATGTAGTCCAATTCCCAAACATACTCCCAAGCCCTTTCAAGCCATTGCGGTGGTCTGGGTTGGCCTCTAGTCTCGGAGCAGTCGCTGCACAATCAGCGACCGGCTTTGACAGGCCGACTTAGGTTTTTCCCGTGGCTTAGCTTTTATGGCGGCTGTGCGTGGAGCACTTTTGTGCGCCGGGTTTTGGGATACCTACCGGTCTGTCAATCCATGTACAGCTGCCACCTTCTTGTTTGACAGCAGGCGTGTGGTGGCCCCTATCCAGGTGCCCCAAAATGCTTAAGATTGTCCCCGATCCACCCCACAACCCTCATTCCCTCGAAGACACCCTCATCCAGGCCACCGAGTACGCCCTGTGCGCCTTCACCGTGGCCCATCATGCCGTGCAGCTCAAACCCAGATCACCGGCCGCCGTGCTGATGATGGCGTCGATGCATGAGATGGAGTCGCTGCGTGTGTTGCTCGAAGCGGCGTTGATCCAGGTGCAGATGCCGGCGCAAGCGCCGACGTTGCATTAAGCCCAATCGCGGGGCAAGCCCGCTCCCACGCAGCCGAGGCCTACTGAGTTCTGGCGTGGGAGCGGGCTTGCCCCGCGATAGCGTCCGCACAGGCACCAACCATTTCAGGGAGAGAATTATGACTACCGACAACACCCCCACCACCCCCACTACTGCCGGCAAGACCAAGTTCTACCAAGGCGAAGGCATGACCGACCCGCTGTTCTGCATCGAACCCGGCATCCCCTGCCAACACGCCCGCGATCAGGCCTCGGAACTGATGGGCTGCGTACGCGACCTGACCATCACCGGGATCATGGAGGAAAAGCCCCAACTGCTCTGGGCGTCGTATTACCTGAGCGCCCTGGCCAAGGCGCTGATGGACGATGCCGAACTGGGCATGGGGTGTTGACGCCCCAGAAGGGCATCGCGGGGCAAGCCCCACGCATTTGGTACTGCCGCGGGAGTGGGGCTGTCTTGATATCGCGCCAAGCGCCGGTTTGGGACAGTTCCTACATGGCAGCAGGACTTAACGCTGTTTTGCCGCTGCGGAAATTCCGGTTCCATATCCACCTTTCCCAGCGGCAATCCGTTCTCCAAATAGTTTCAGGGCTCGACCTTGCGAGTTGTACGCAAGTTTGTACAATGTTTGGCAGGCAGGTCGCACAGCGCCGACCTGCCATCAAGGCCTGTTGACCCCCGAGAACTGATCCAGGCGGTACCTGGAAAGGAAAGAAAAATGCATGTACTGACGTTCAGCCAGGCACGCGCCGACCTGAAGCAGACAATGGACGACGTATGCCGCGACCATGAGCCGGCAGTCATCACACGTCAGCGTGGCGAGCCGGTCGTGATGATTTCGCTCGAGGACTACAACGGCATGCGCGAGACCATGTACCTGCTGGAGTCGTCCGCGAACGCCAAGCGTCTTCGCGCTTCCATTGCTCAGCTCCGGGCTGGTAAGGCCGTTACCCAGGAACTGGCACTCGATGAATGTGAAAGCCAAGCAACGAAACAAGACTGAGGCGCGAAGCACCACAAGCGTGGCCTTCACTGCCGAGGGGTGGGAAGACTACGGTTACTGGCGAAACAGTGATGTCGCTATCTTCCAGCGCATCAACACGATGATCTGTGAGTGTCTGCGCAGCCCTTTCAAAGGCACCGGCAAGACAGAGCCGCTCAAAGGCGACTTGTCAGGTTTCTGGTCTCGCCGTATCACTCGCGAACACCGATTGGTCTACTTCTACGAGGCGGGAACCCTGACCATCCTGCAGTGCCGTTACCACTATGACGATTAGGCCAAGCGCCCACAAAAAAGGAGAGCCGAAGCTCTCCTTTTGTTAGATCGTCAGCGTCAGCCGATGGTCATCAGGCTGGCGTTACCACCCGCTGCCGCGGTGTTCACGCTCACCGCCCGCTCGATCACCAGGCGCTCCAGGGCGATCTGGTGATCGCCGCTCGACAGCCCATGCACGCCGACGATCGCGCCGGCACGCTTGGCCACCTGCTCGCAGACGCCGCGCAGCTGGTCGGAGTGACCATGGTGGATGACCGCGTCGAAGGCGACCTCGTCCTTGCTCCAGTCAGCCACCAGCTTGATCTTCGCTTGCAGCTCCTTTGGCAGACGAGCGCGCACGGTCTTGGCCGGCTCGCCGTCCTGGAACACCGCCGAGCTACCCACGGCCAGTACCGCTGCCAGCTGGGCCAGCAGGTCGGCCTCGTTGTCGGCCAGGCACAGCACGTGTTCGCGTGGCAGCACGCTGTAGGTGTTGCGCTCGCCGGTCGGGCCTGGCAGCACGCGGGTGATGCCGCTCTGCGACT
>Ga0268257_1002091_pt1 | contig 15229 bp, 14 predicted proteins | sample AgamicAtPrz_FD_200249 | JGI IMG/M metagenome (GOLD analysis project Ga0268257, IMG submission 200249) | Agave microbial communities from Guanajuato, Mexico - At.P.rz (v2) (version 3) | ecosystem: Host-associated > Plants > Phyllosphere > Phylloplane/Leaf | place: Guanajuato, Mexico | collected... | reverse complement strand
AAGGAGGCTCACGACTACGCCATGCAGCGCATGATCCAGGCGGGCGTGGTGCCAGTCACCTGGCAGCAGGTGCTGCTGGAGTGGCAGCGCGACTGGAAAAACCGCGACACCTACGATGCTGTCATGGAGTTGGTCAAGGAGCATTCGGGCGCCTACGGCATGGGCGTCGACTACGCCTATACCATGGTGCACAAAGCGCCAGAGCGCGTTCAGCACGGCCCCACTCTGGCACCCTTGGCCGCAACAATCTAAGCCCCCCTCAGCCCCAGGCTTGGTTTCTGACCTACAAGCGGGGCTGGCATGAGCTGATCCGGGCTGGTGAGTCGCGACGGAATGCGCTGAAGACTCGGAAGGGACTTCAGCGAACGGCGCCGCCCGGATCAACCATCTGCAGATTTTTCAGGATGAATTGATCTCATGAAGAGTGCTACTGGCATCGCTGTAGCCACTGTCGCGATTCAGTCGACGGGGCGGCGCAAACCCTGGCAGGTCACAACGGCCAAGCAAATGATGCTGGATCATTTGGATACCGGTATATCGGTCACGGCACTTGCCGAAGCGTGCGGATTGTCGCGCAGTCATTTTTCACGAATGTTCAAAGAATCTACACAGGTATCCCCGCAACAGTGGTTGCGGGAGCAGCGGCTCAGGAAGAGCAAAGTGCTGCTGGAAGCGTCGACGATGATGCTTGCCGAGATCGCCCTGGAGTGCGGCTTCTACGATCAGCCACATTTCTGTCGAGCGTTTATGAAATCCGAAGGGCTAACGCCCCAGGCATGGCAGCAACAGGCGGCTTAGCCGAGATGCTATACCGCTCAATTCGGCATGTACTGCCATGGGTGGATATCGCTCGCTAGCTCGCATTGCCGGCATAGTGAGTTGATACCAGGGTAATACAGCTCTCCAGGAAGATTTCCTGAGTGTCCGCTATCGACCTATAGCGGACATTCGGCGCTCTGGCTTCAGTGGCTGTGCTGGCTTCGATACTCACCTGGCGTCATGCCTGTCCAGGCCTTGAAGGCGCGCAAGAAAGAGTTGGCATCCACAAAGCCGATCAGGAAGGAAATTTCCCCTGGGGAGAGGGTCGAGCGAGTCAGGTAATGGCGAGCCAGGCCCTCTCGTGTGTCATTGAGCACGTCCTGATAGCTCAGCGCCTCGTCTGCAAGATGCCGCTGAAGCGAGCGCTTGCTCATTGCCAGACGACGGGAGATATCGTCGATGCTGCTCCGGCCACTCGGGAGCATGTCGAGCAGTGCGCTGCGTACTCGCTCACGTGTGCTGGCGCCGGCTTCAAGCCTTGAAAGCCGCGTCTGAAGTTCCGGCTCGAAGAACTGCCACATGGAAATGTTCTCGGTCAGGAAAGGACGGGCAGCATCCTCTGTCGAAAAGCGAAGCCGATTGCAGTCGCCTTGTTGCAAGCGACACCCCAGAAAGTCTTCGCACGGCTTTGCCGGGTTGGGTATCGCTACCAGCTCCGCCTCTAACGGCGAGATCGCTTGCCGTGTGGCGAGGCGTGCCAGGTGGGTCAGGAAAACCAGCTCCGTGGCGCAGAGGCTGTGCGGCAGTGGCCGGTCATAACCGTAGCATTCAATAAATACCTCGGTGTGACCCTCGGTGAAAATGACATCCAGCGCCAAAGGCCCACAGAGACGTTTGTATTCTGCAAGCCGAGTAAGCGCGACGTTGAGGTCAGGACTGCACAGGCAGGCAAAAAGAGCCGGATCGAAAGCCTCGACCGAAATGGAACCACCGAGTAGCAGCGGTAAGCGCGACACCCCCACCATCTGTTCGAGGCTGCGAAACAGCCGAAAGTATTCCGCCGGGGAAAGCGATGCGTCTTTGCGGCTGAACAAATCGGCCGGTAGCTCGGCCAAGGCCAGCACATCCCCGGGTGCTAGTCCCAAATCAGAAATAATGAGTTTCCACCCGGAATGCACTGCAAAATGCTTGGCTTGTTTCATGGACTAGCGATCTCTCTGGAAGCGAATTTCTGGTTTGGCAGGCAGCAGGCCTGACGAAAGCCGCAGTGCCTCAAGCCTTCATCAGGATGGCTTCTCCATCGCTTGGCGGGACATCTTGAGCACCATTTTGCGAGGCAGCAGCGGAACGATCCAGTCGAGCATGACGCGCAACTTGCCTTCGTTGAAGGCAACCAATTCACCGCGCTCCATGGCCTTGTAACCGCGCTGAGCCACGGACTCCGCCGTCCTGGCGTTTTTCCAGACATCCACGCCCTGCAAATCCCCGGCAGCGACGAACCCTGTGGCGACCGCACCTGGACATAACGCGGTGGCTGTCACACCGTACTCCCTCACCTCTTCGGCGATCGCCTGGGTGAATGAGGTCACGTACGCCTTGGTAGCGTAGTAAACCGCCTGCAAGGGGCCCGGCATGAACGAGGCGGTCGACGAGACGTTGAGGATCCGCCCGCGCCGACGCGTCACCATTCCTTTGAGGTAATGATGGGTCAAGGCGGTAAGCGTGATCATGTTCACCTGCATCATGGCCCGATCGGCTGCGAGTTCGCGCTCGACAAACTTGCCATGCCCACCGAAACCGGCGTTGTTGATCAGAACGTCAATGGACAATCCCAAGGCTTCGGTGGCAGAGAATATGCGATCTGCCGAGGCGGGATCGGCCAGATCCTCCACGATTACATAGGCTTTCACCCCGTATCGGGTCTGGAGTTCCTGTTTTATGGCGTCCAGCTTGTCCCGTGAGCGGGCTACCAGGACAACATCGCCATGCCTGGCTGCATGGATACGTGCCAGTTCAAGTCCGATGCCGCTCGAGGCTCCGGTGATCAATGCGGTATTGGAAATCATGCTATCTCCTTTGTTGGGAAAGGCCCCTTTGATAAGGAGATGCTACGGCCTGGACTTGGGCATGGCACTAGCGCAAGACGCCATGACTAATTCCGATCGCGCCAATCGTTCGGCGGATGGTCGCATCGCATCCGATGCTGGTACGCGAGCCTCATGATGTTTCCGCTTAGGGTCGATAGCAGCCGGTCTCCACTGACCGCTTTCGACCCATAGCAGACATCCAGGTCTGTCCGGTTTCATGGCGTTCGCATGGATACCCCCTGCTTAGGTTGATCGTCGCAGGGATGTTTTACGTAGAGTGGCAGGACATAATGCTGGGAACTGTATAAGCTGGACTCATCAATGGCCCGCGACAAATTCAGCGATCTAGTCGTATTTTTAGCGGTGGCGCGGGAAGGGAATTTTACCCGCGCGGCGGCAAAACTCCGCGTAACTCAGCCTGCGGTTAGCTACGCAGTGCGTGAACTGGAGTCCCGACTGGGCGTACAGCTCGTTGTCCGCCGGACACGTAATGTCGCGCTCACGGAGGACGGTCAACGGTTGTTTGATCGTGTTGCTCCGGAAATCTCGGGTATCGATGCCGAGCTTGACGCTCTGAAAGATCTCCGCGATCACCCAACCGGAAAAATCAGAATCACCGCCATTGATTACGCGGTCAGAAGTACCCTGTGGCCCAAGCTCGCCAACTTTCTGCCTCGGTATCCAGACATACAGGTGGAGCTCGTCAGTGAATACGCCAGCGTTGACATAGCTGCACAGGGTTATGATGCCGGCGTGCGATTCGGCGAAGCGTTAGCCCAAGACATGATCTCCATCAGGATTGCCCCGGACATCAAAAATACGGTGGTTGGCTCCGCTTCATACTTTTCTTCATGCGCAATTCCATCCACCCCCAACGACCTCATCGACCATCGTTGCATCAATCTGCGACTGGCAACACATGGAGGGCTGTACGAGTGGGAGTTCTCTAAGGGCGAACAATCAATAAACACGCGGGTTGATGGGCCTGTCATCTTCAATAATGCCTACGACATTCTAGAAGCGGTCAGGGGAGGATTTGGCCTGGGCTATCTGCCTCAAGACCTGGTGAAAGACGACGTGGCCAGTGGCCGTCTAGTATCGGTGCTTGAGGACTGGTGCCCCACGTGGTCAGGGTTGCATTTGTATTACCCGAATCGCAGGCAACCCTCGCGCGCAATGACGCTCCTCATCGAAGCCCTGAGGGAGCAATCATGAACTCCTGCCCGTTCAGACACCCTTGCAGGAATGACAAAAATGGCCGGTGAGCATTTACGCGAAGTTCTGGCGTTCCTGGCTGTTGCCAGAGAACGCAGCTTTACCCGCGCGGCAATGCAGATGGGGGTGTCTCAATCCGCGTTGAGCCACACTGTTCGCAACCTGGAGGAGCGGCTGGGACTACGGTTGTTGACGCGCACCACTCGAAGTGTATCGCCAACTGAGGCCGGTCAGCGTCTCATGCAACGGGTCGCTGCCAGGTTTGAAACGATTGACGAGGAGCTAGCGTTCTTCGAGAACAGGAGCACTGCTTCGGAGATCCGATTGCGTATCTCCGCTCCGGAGTTCGCGATGAACACTCCATTGTGGCCCAAGCTGGTTGCGCTCCAGCACCAGTACCCAAAGCTTCACATCGAAATGAGGCTGGTGTCCGAATCAAGAGACGGCCTACCAGACGGCTACGATGCGATGATTCGCTGCGGTGACCTGGTCGCCAAGGACATGAAGACAATCAAGATTTCTTCCGAATATCGAATGGCAATCGTTGCTTCACCCAGCTATCTGGCAGACCGCGAGGCACCGATGACACCGAACGATCTCGCTCAGCATCAAGGTATCAACACTCGCTACCATCCGGATGGCCCTGTAGAGAATTGGACGCTGACCCACAGAGGACAGCAGAGGAAGATTTCTGTAGAAGGCCCATGGACGTTCGACAGGGCTTCGGCTGTGGTTGAAGCAGCTGTTGCCGGCTGCGGTCTTGCATACCTTCCGATGCCCTTGGTGGAGGAGCATTTAAACTCCGCCAGGCTGCTCAGCCTGATGGGTGATTTGTGCGCCCCCATCCCGGCGCTTTATCTCTGTTATTCCACGCAAAATCACGCTTGCGCAGCGCTCGATCTGATTGGGACGGCCCTATCTGCCAAACTCAATGATTAATGAATTTTGCTTATAGCCATAAGCTGATTCAGCATGAATACAGCATGAGACTCACTTGTTAGGGTAGACGTCGAGAATATCGATGACCTAATGAGGTGGGTATATTATGAATTTGTCATTCGCTAACAAGGTGGCTCTGGTCACAGGCGCTGCTATGGGCATGGGCTTCGCTGCCGCACGTAAATTTGCCGAAGCTGGTGCGACGGTGGTTCTGGCTGATCGCGATGCCGAGGCATTGCAACTAGCTACTGAAGAACTTGAAGGCGCTGGCCACAAGGTTCTTGGCATTTGCTGCGATGTCTCGGATGAAACCCAGGTCGCCGCCATGATCCTGCAGACTGTAGATGTATTTGGCCGCCTGGATGTGGCCTTCAACAACGCCGGCATCCAGATCGCGCATACCGATGCAGCGGACGTATCGAAGGAAGATTATGAGCGGGTAATGGCAGTCAACTTGAATGGTGTGTGGCACTGCATGCAGCACCAACTGCGTCAGATGCAGCAACAGGGCTGCGGTGCCATCGTTAACTGCTCATCCTTGGGTGGGCTTGTCGGCAATCCTGGCTTCGCCGCTTACCATGCAGCCAAGCACGGCGTGATCGGCATGACCCAGACTGCTGCGTTGGAATACGCCTCGCGCGGCATTCGCTTGAACACAGTTTGCCCGGGTGTGATTGATACACCGATGGTCTCAAAGCTGCTGGCCGATTACCCAGATGCTATGGACGCCATCATCAAGAAGCAACCCATCGGAAGGCTGGGTGGCGCGGAAGAAGTAGCGGCTGCGGTCCTGTTTCTTTGTAGCGACGCTGCAAGTTTCATCGTTGGCGTGGCTCTGCCTGTTGACGGCGGTTATACCGCAATCTGAACGCCCGCTCTCCGGCGCTCGGTGGTCTCCCACCGACGCGCCGGTCATCTTGTTCAACCCCTGATGCTCCCCCGCCGTCGTCAGTTCTATACAAGGCTTGCTCAAGTCGAAACCAGCGTCCGCTATGGGTCGATAGCGGTCCGTCATGACAGGCCGCTTTCGCCCCGTAGCCGCCATACGAGAACTGTTGGCCCGGGCAGACAAAATCTGCAAACGCTGAAGTCTCAGCCATCCATCAGCCTTCTCCAACTTGGTGGTCGGGGTTGATGCAGTGCTTCGATCGGCCCGATAACGGAAATATATTTTGCGCACTAACTATTATCGCGCAACATACCAATCACCCAGCAAGCAATCGCTGATCCCCTACCCAAGCCAACGGAGCATGACCATGAACTTCAGCAAAGCAATCGCCATCGCCACCTTGACCTTCGGCGCCAGCGTCGGTGCCTTCGCACAGACCGCCTCGCCGTACCAGTACGGCATGCACCTGGACATCGCCCAAGTCATCGCCGTGGACGCCCCGGCCAACGCCACCGGGCACGCCAGTACCGCCACCCTGACCTACCGTGACAGCGACGGCAATGTGCAGAAGGTCAGCTACCTGCGCCCGACCACCTATGCCAACCAGAACTGATCACCCTACCCAGCGCCCCAGGAGCTTGACCATGAAACTCTCCCGCCCCCTCGCCGCCGGCCTGCTCGCGCTCGCCGTCAACAGCGCCTTCGCCGCCGGTAGCCCCGGTGTGGAAACCACCACCCAGGCTTTCCTCCAGGCCCTTGAAGCCGGTGGCGGCAAACCACTGGAAACCCTGTCGCCGAAAGACGCCCGTGCCGTGCTCACTGGCGCACAGGCCAGCGTGAATGTGGACGTATCCGGCATCCAGGTCGAGCGCCGCACCATTGCTGTCGACGGGCAGGCCCTGGAGATCCGCGTGGTACGTCCACAAGGGGCGAAAGGCGAGCTGCCTGTGTTCATGTTCTTCCATGGCGGTGGCTGGGTGCTGGGTGATTACCCGACCCATGAACGCCTGATCCATGACCTGGTGCTCGGCTCCGGTGCGGCGGCCGTCTATGTCGACTACACGCCATCGCCAGAAGCAAAATTCCCAACCGCCATCAACCAGGCCTATGCCGCCACCCGCTGGGTTGCCGAGAACGGCAGGCAGATTGGCGTCGATGGCAAGCGCCTGGCGGTTGTCGGCAACAGCGTCGGCGGCAACATGGCGGCGGTTGTGGCGCTCAAGGCCAAGGAGGCCGGCACGCCAAAGCTGCGCTTCCAGGCCCTGCTGTGGCCGGTGACCGACGCCAACTTCAACAACGGCTCGTACAACCAGTTCGCCGAAGGCCATTTCCTGACCCGCAACATGATGCAGTGGTTCTGGGACAGCTATACCAGCGACCCCAGGCAGCGTGACGACATCCACGCCTCGCCGCTGCGCGCCAGCCTGGAGCAGTTGAAAGGCCTGCCACCCGCGCTGGTACAGACCGCCGAGATGGACGTGCTGCGCGATGAAGGCGAAGCCTACGCCCGCAAGCTTGGCGCTGCTGGCGTACCGGTGACCGCCGTGCGCTACAACGGCATGATCCACGACTTCGGCCTGCTCAACGTACTCGGCCAGGTGCCCGGTACCCGCAGTGCGATGGACCAGGCTGCCCAGGCGATCAGACAGCATCTGCAGTGATAGTGGTTCACGACCGGTGCGGCTTGGCCGCATCGGTCGTTTCCATGCCTCGCGCCTACTTCCCGTGCAAGAGGATCACGAAGTTCTTTTTCATGTCTTCCAGCACGGTCCATTTGCCCTTGGCGCCCGGTTCGATGATGAACGTGTCGCCAGCGGCCAGTGTTACGGGGGCGCAACCCTCAAGCTCGATGACGCAGCGTCCACTCAGGACATGGCAGAACTCCCAGACTTTGTAGTCGATGCGCCACGCTCCGGTGCTGGCTTCCCATTCTCCGGAAATGCGACCTTGCTGTTCATCGTGATAGTACTTGGACGTCAGCGTATGAGGGGTGCCTTCCAGGACCTCTTCAAAAAAGGGCAGGTCGCGCACCGGTTGGATATCCAGTTCGCGGAACACGGTCAGTTTCTTGTTCATGGTTTTTTCTCGAGCACGTTGTGGGTAGGGCGATACATCAAATAGGCTTCACCGGTTACGCCCAGCATCGGGTGCGGAACGATCTGGCAGGTTTTAACAATCTGAAAACCGTGACGTTCGTAGAAGCGGCGTGCACCGTGGTTTTCTGCATAATCGATCAGGCATAGCCCATCCAGGCCAGAGTCCTCGGCGCGCTGCTGGGCGTGGCGAAGAAACTGGACGCCCAGCCCCTGGCTGCGCCACGCCTCATCCAGGGCCAGGCTGGATATGTACAAGGTGTCGGGTATTTCCATGTCGGAATAAGGTGCGAGGACCGGGTCTGTCTCGACGGGCCTGTCAGGGTTCTCGTGCAAGGCATAGCTGTGCATCATGCCGATTACGCGCCCTTCGGAAGTGGCCATCAGGCAGTTCTTGTAGGAAAAGTCGCCCTGTTCCCTGGCATAGCGAGACGCACCGACACTCAGCAACGCTTCTCCAGGTGCGGCAAGCTTGTTCCATATGTAATCGGCCATGCCTTCCGATGTCAGTTGAAAGAAGCGCGCGATATCTTGCGCGTCCGAGGCTTGAGCGGGTCTGAAATCGACAGGCATGTACAGTGCTCCCATGGGATCGGGTGGTCAGTTTTCAAGGATTACGCCTTTGACTGGGTGGCAGGGTAGCCGGATTGAACGGCTCCCATCATGCTCCAGGCGAACACCGTCAGCACGGCGAGCGACGCTGTCCCACCCTCGAAGTCACGTGGGGATGGCCTTTGCCCAGCATGTTTCGAAAATCACCAGCCATCAGGCGCCTCTGGCCCTTATCCGGGCATGCGACGCTCGCTGCCAGATTTCCCTCACGGATTCCGGATAAATCCGCTTCCGCAACCGCGAGTGCAACTGCAAATCAGGCAGAGCAGTTGCCTTGCGACTAGCTTTACCTCGAACACCAAGGGCTCCGTCCTCAGCTCAACCAGGTAAAGGTTCGTTATGACTAAAAAAATCGATCTGACGATCACGCACGATTACCTCAATCCGTTTGCCTCGCCGGACAACCCCAAGTTAAGCCCCGAGCTGGTGGACTATCTGTCCGATAGCGCCTGGTACCATCCAGAGCTGAGCTTGCATGTTCGCTGCCCGGAGGATGAGCGAGAACGCCTGCAGCAAGCCATCAGCAACACCTTTACGGAAAAGATGGATCAACTCAAAGGGGATATTCGCATCCAACGACTGGTTGCGTTGACCCTCCTGAGCCTGGCTCTAGCCTTGGTGCTGGCAGGTACAGCTCTTGGTATTGAAGGCACCATCCCCGTGGGCGTTGTTACCGTCACCGCGTGGATGCTGCTCTGGCGTAGCGCCGAGATAGTCTTTCTGGATATACGCAGCATCAACCGGCAACAGCGTAAGTACCAGCGCATCGCCAAGGCATCAATGCAGTTTCATGCCTGAGTTCTGGCGGGCTGAAGAACCGACTTTTTCAACTGCCTCGACCCATTGCTACCCTGTATGAGGGCACCAATGAGTCGATAGCGGTCAGTTGAAAGGTCGTGAAAAGGGCCTTCCCAGTCAGCCGGTCAGGCTGGTCTATGCAGTAACTGATCAAGCGGTATACCGGCTGTTCGAGGAGTCCTTCAACGAGGACGGCCTTAAAATCAAAGCGGTGATGAGCTTCATGCCGTTTGCGCGTGCACGAGCGAATCTTGGCCGGCAGGTCGGATCCCGAACCAGATGGCGTACATTGCTGGCAAGAAAACCAAGGTCAGCACGGTACCTGCGAAAGTACCGCCGATCAGGGTGTAGGCGAGCGTGCCCCAGAACACGGAGTGGGTCAGCGGGATGAACGCCAGAATTGCCGCCAGCGCGGTAAGAATCACTGGCCTGGCACGCTGTACAGTGGCCTCGACCACGGCACGGAACGGATCGAGGCCGGCCTGTTCATTCTGCCGGATCTGCCCGATCAGGATCAGCGTGTTGCGCATCAGGATGCCGGACAGCGCGATCAACCCGACCAGTGCGTTGATGCCGAACGGCTGCTGGAACAGGACCAATGTCGGCACTACACCGATCAGCCCCAACGGGCTGGTCAGGAAAACCATGATCATCGCGGAGATCGAGCGCACCTGCAGGATGATGATGATCAGCGTGACGGCCAGCATGATCGGGAACAGTGGCAGCATGGCCTTGCTCGCCTTGCCCGACTCCTCGATGGAGCCCGCCTGCTCGATGCGGTAGCCGCTCGGCAGCTTCTCGATAATCGATTGCAGCTGCTGGCTGATGGCGATCGATACGTCCGGCGGTTGCAAGCCTTCGGCGATATCGCCCCTTACAGTGATGGTTGGCATGCGGTCGCGCCAGCGCATGATCGGCTCTTCCATGCGCACCTGCACCTCGCCCACCTGCGATAACGGAACGCGTTGACCGTTGATACCCGCCAAGGTGAAATCCATGATCCTGGCCGGATCGAAGCGGATATCGCCGGCGGCCCGGGCCACCACCTGCACCGTGCGAATGTCTTCACGCACAGCGGTGATGGGTACGCCGCTGAGCAAGAACTGCAGCTGCTGCGCGACGGTACTGGAACTGAGCCCCACCGCCTGCAGGCGGTCCTGCTGCAGGTTGAAGTGCAGCATGGGTACACGAGTGCCCCAATCGGAGTTGACCGTGCGCATTAACGGGCTGGCATCCATTACCTGCTGCACCTCGGCGGCGATCCTGCGCAGCCGGTCCGGGTTCGGGCCGGTGATACGATAGGCAACCGGATACGGCGAATAGGGGCCAAATACCAGCTGAGTGACGCGCACTTGTGCCTCGCTGGCCAGGCCCTCGGCAATCGCTTTGCGCAACCTGAATTTCAGCGCCTCGCGTTCGTTCTGGTTGTCGGTGCGCACGACGATCTTGGCAAAGGAAGGATCAGGCAGCTCCGGCCCCATGGCCATGAAGAAACGCGGCGCGCCCTGACCGATATAGGCAGTGACGATCCTGGCCTCCGCCTGCTTGGCCAGCCAGGCTTCGACTTTCTCGGTAGCAGCACTGGTCTGGGCAATGGACGTACCGTAGGGCATCTGCACTTCCACCAGGACTTCGGGGCGGTCCGAGATGGGGAAGAACTGCTTCTTGACCAGCGTCATGCCGAGCACAGCCGTGATGAACAATCCGACCACCGAACCGGCCACCAACCACTTGTGGGCAATGACACGATTTAGCAGCTGACGGAAGCGGTTGTAGCGCGGGGTGTCGTAGATGGCTTCATGGCCACCCTCGGCTTGCCTGATGTCGGGCAACAGCTTGACCCCGAAATAAGGGGTGAAGATCACGGCGACCAACCAGGAGGCGATCAGCGCGATGCCGACGATCCAGAACATGTTGCTGGTGTATTCGCCAGCGGTAGATCGGGCGAAGCCATTGGGCATGAAACCTACGGCAGTGACCAAGGTACCTGAGAGCATTGGCGCAGCCGTGTGGCTCCAGGCATAAGCGGAGGCTTGCACGCGGCTGTAGCCCTCCTCCATCTTCACCACCATCATTTCGATGGCGATGATGGCGTCATCCACCAGCAAGCCAAGCGCGAGGATCAGTGAACCCAACGTGATACGATCGAAATTCTTGCCAGTGGCGGCCATTACCACGAACACCATCGCCAACGTCAGCGGCACCGCCACGGCGACCACGACGCCTACTCGCCAGCCCATGCTGATGAAGCTCACCAGCATGACTACCAGCAACGCGACGAAGAATTTGATCATGAACTCATCGACAGAGGCACTGATATTGACCGCTTGGTCAGTGACCTTTGTCAAGCTCATTCCCATTGGCAGTTCCGCATTGATAGCACTCACCTCCTGGTTCAGCGCCTTGCCCAGATCGAGCCCGTTCCAACCTTCACGCATGACAATGCCAAGCAGCAGAGCCGGCTCCCCGTCATTGCGAATCAAAAAGGTGGCCGGATCTTCGTAGCCACGCCTGACCTGGGCTATATCCGATAATTTCAAGGTACGGCCCTGGGCGATCACTGGCGTGTCACGAATCTTCTGCAATTCATCGAAAGCGCCGTCCAGACGAAGGAATACCTCCGGCCCTCGGGTTTCCACGGAGCCAGCCGGCGTTAAAACGTTCTGTCCATTGAGCGCAGCGAAGACTTCCTGCGGGCCGATGCCCAAAGTGGCCAAGCGCTCGTGAGAGAACTCGACGAAGATACGTTCGGCCTGCTCGCCAATGATGTTGACCTTTTTAACGCCTGGCACGTGCAGGAGACGCTGGCGTAGCACCTCAGCGTCGCGTACCAGGCGACGTTGCGGCTCGCCTCTGGCCTTGAGCGCGAACAGGGCGAAGGTGACATCGGAATATTCATCGTTGACCAATGGCCCTATCACGCCTGTGGGAAGCGTCTTGGCCTCATCGCTGATTTTCTTGCGAGCCTGATAGAACTCCTCCGGCACCTGTGAAGGCGGTGTGGTGTCGAGCAGCGATAATGTGGTGAAGGCCAGGCCCGGTCTGGTGTAGGTTTCGCTGCGGTCATACCAGCGCAACTCCTGCAGACGTTTCTCGATCTTTTCGGCGACCTGATCCTGCATTTCCTGGGCAGTGGCACCCGGCCATGCAGTGACCACAGTCATGACCTTGACGGTAAAGGCGGGGTCTTCAGCGCGCCCCAGTTTGAAGAATGCGGCCAGCCCCGCCAGCGAAATCAAGCAGACCAGGAACAAGGTGACAGAGTGCTCGCGTACGGCAAGCGCGGACAGATTGAAACGACCTTCGCTCATGGTCGGCCTTCCTCGGCCACCGCGACGGAGGCCTGGTCAGCCAGGCTTATCTGCTGACCATCACGCAACAAGTGGGCCCCCAATGCGACAATACGATCGCCCGGCTTCAGCGCACCGACGACGCGTGCATCTTCGTCGCCCAGCGACTGCACGGTCACCGGCGTCCAGACAACTGTGGCCGGCTCGCCCTGGATGACCCAGACGCCGGGGCCATTCCCCGCGTCATGCAGCGCGGCGATCGGCACCTGCATTCCGTGGCCAGCGTAAGCCTGCCCATCAGCTATTCGCACAGTGATGGTGGTACCCAACGGCGCATCGGCCAACTCGCCCTCGAGCACGTAACGGGCCTCGAAGGTACGAGTCAGATGATCCGCAACATCCGATAGTTGGCGCAGGTGGGTCGCGACACTGATGTCATGCTTGCCGAAGAGAGCCGCCTGAGCCATGGAGCCGACCGCTGGACGTAGGGTTTCCGGCAGTTGCACGAGTGCTTCCCGTGGGCCTGCATGTGCTACCCGCACCACCGCCTGGCCGGCACTGACCACTTGGCCGGGCTCGGCCAACGTCTCCATGACGATGCCGTCGGCATCGGCGAGAAGCTCGGCATAGCGCGTCGCATTGCTGGCGACTTTGGCCTGGGCCTCGGCTGCACTGAGCTGAGCCCGGGCCGCATCCGCCGCTGCTTTGTACTGATCATAAGCCGAGGCAGATACCGCGCCGGTGCCACGCAGCACACGGTAGCGCGTCTCGTCATACGCCGTCTGCTGTGCCCGAGCTCGAGCAGCGGTTACGGCCTCGCGCTGAGCATGGGCGGCAAGCTCCAGGTCGACGGGATCAAGGCGCAGCAGGACCTGGCCACGCTTGACCGTCTGACCGGTGTCGACCAGGCGCTGCAACACCTTGCCGGAAACGCGGAAGCCCAAGTCGCTCTGAACCCTGGCAGCGACAATCCCGGTGAAGGAGCGCGGCGCCGGCGACGCCGACACAATAGTGGCGACCCGCACCATCGGCGCATCAGTCCGGGGATCGGAAAGCACCTGGTCGTCACAAGCGACCAGCGCGAACGGCATTACGCCGATGAGGGTGGACAAAAGAAGGTTGCGCCGACGCATGAGAAACCCATCGCGAAGTCATAGGGAGACTTCACTCTGAGTCAAGTGACCAAATTAGTCAACAGTCACCAATCAGGGCGACAGGCTTCGCAGTACCAGGCTGGACAACAGAACAGGCGCTTCCTCAATGGCATCAAGCCCATATTGCAGCAGCAGCGGGTTGAAACAGGGCCGCATGACCAAGTGAATCGCACGCGTAGCTTCATCCAGCGGGGTCTTGCGCTCGAAATCACCGCTCTTACGGCCTTGCTGCAGGATTTCGCGGATGGTCTGCTCGATAAAACGCTCGTAGTCGAGGGTCGCCGGCCAGCTCCCGGAGGCGGCGGAAGCGGCGATCTCGTAGAGCTTGCGATCCTGGAAGAACAGCCGCAGGCAGGCCTCCACCAGCGCCTTGAGCATCCGCCGCAGCTTCTCCGGCGGGCTGTCGACCTCATCGACAGCCGCCCGCACATCCGCCTGTATCTGCCCCAGGCAATTCGCGCAGATCATCTCGCCGATGGCCTGTTTGGACTCGAAGAACTTGTAGATGTAGGCCTTGGAAAAGCCGATGGCCTTGGCCAGATCAGAAACTGTGGTTTTCTCGTAACCATAGAGGCGGAAGTGCTCAGTCGCCGCCGCGACGATCTGATCACGTACTTCATGGTCCACCGGACCGCGCGCTGCAATTTTGGGAGAGAGAGTCTTGTTCATGCTGCATAGCCTATAGAACGCTCGGAGGATGGACAACCAGTGACCAAATAGTATTATGGTCACACTCGATGGATTGCTCTTGTCCGGAAACATGCCATGCCGGCACTGACTACAGAGCTTGGGATCGCTGTCTGCAATGGGTCGAAAGCGGACAATGGTCTGTGCGCAGTATGCTTGTGTAGAAAGGGATGACGGCCGGGCTGCCTTGGATCTGGCTGGCCGAACTGGAAGGGCTGCTTTCGCCCAATGGCTACCTTTCGCAGCCAGCAGCTTCAACCCAGATGTTATTGGCTTGGCTCCGCCTCCTCCTGCTTGAAAATACGCAATCCGCGCGCCTGATAATTTTGCAGCGCGGCAGGATGGTCAAATGTGCAGGTGTGTACCCACACCCGCTCTGTACCGTGCCATTCCCACGCAGATCGAACAGCGTGGCTCAACAGCGCTCCGCCGAATCCACACCCCAGGAACTGAGGTGCCAAGCCAAAGTAGCGGATTTCGCAGTTACAGCCGTCAGGGCGATAAAGCTCGTAATAGCCGGCTATGGCACCACGGTGATAGGCAACCCAGGTACGGTGGCATTCCTGTTCAACCAGCGCCTGCCATTGGGAACTACTCCAGCTATCAAGATCGCCCCACTCCCAGGGCGTTCCTACCAGCTTGTAGAGAAACCGATTGAATTCCGCCTGAGGCACTTCACATTCGATGATCTGGAGGTCGTGACGCT
>Ga0268257_1002084_pt1 | contig 15275 bp, 11 predicted proteins | sample AgamicAtPrz_FD_200249 | JGI IMG/M metagenome (GOLD analysis project Ga0268257, IMG submission 200249) | Agave microbial communities from Guanajuato, Mexico - At.P.rz (v2) (version 3) | ecosystem: Host-associated > Plants > Phyllosphere > Phylloplane/Leaf | place: Guanajuato, Mexico | collected... | reverse complement strand
GTGAACTTGCCGAGGTTGCGCAGCGGTTCGGCGATCAGGAACATCACGAACGGCCAGCCGACCAGGAAGCCGATCGAGTAGATCAGCCCGTCGAAGCCGAACATGAATACCATGCCGGACAGCCCGAGGAACGACGCGGCCGACATGTAGTCGCCGGCGATCGCGAGCCCGTTCTGCAACCCGGTGATGCCGCCGCCGGCCGTGTAGAAGTCGCGCGTCGAGCGCGTGCGGCGCGCGGCCCAGCGCGTGAGCGCGAGCGTCGCGAACACGAACGCGAAGAACATCCCGATCGCGACGGGGTTCAGCTCGACCTTGTCGGGCATCGGGCCGGCAACGCCGGTCGCATGGGCGGTGGAGGAAACGAGGGAAACGAGGATGGCCAGCGCGCCGGGCGCGCTCGAAATGCATCGCATGTCGGGCTCCGTCACGAACGTTGCAGGATCGCGTCGACGCGGCGGTCGAACGCACGGTTCGCGCGCAGCACGTAGCACGCGGTCAGGCCGATCGCGACCAGGATGATCGCGACGCCCGCGGCGATCCCGACCGTCGTCGTCGCGCCGCGGTACAGCGGCGCGGCGAGCACGTGCGGCGCGAGCGCGACGAGCAGGATGAAGCCGTAGTACGTGGCGATCATCAGCGCCGTCAGCGTGAAGCTGAAGCGGCGCCGGGCCCGCACGAGCTGCTGGTAGTCGCGGCGCGCCGTGACCGATTCGATGACGGAAAGCTCCATGGTGTCTCCATTTCCGGCTCGTCATGGCGAGCGGTGTTGCGTGGCATGGTCGGCGCGCGTCGACTCACCGCCCGCGCCGCGGCGGAACAAGCGATCTACACGACGCGATCCGCCCGCAGCCGCGCGACGTCCTCCGCCGACATCCCGAGCCAGCCGCCGAGCACCGCGTCCGTATCCGCGCCAAGCACCGGCGGCGCACCGCGCACCGGCAGCCGCGCGCCGTCGAAGCGGTACGGCGGCGCGAGCACGTCGACGCCGCCCGCGACCGGATGCGGCTGCCGCGTGACGAGCCCGGCGCGGGTCGCGCGTTCGGACGTCAGCGCTTCGTGCAATCCGAGCACTTCGCCGCACGGAATGCCCGCCTCGGCGAGCGCCGCCAGCAGCGTCGCGCGCGAGCGGCGCGCGAGTTCGCCGCGAATCTCGGGCAGCAGGCCGGCACGATTCTCCGAGCGGCCAAGGTTGGTCCTGTAGCGTTCGTCCGCGGCGAGATCGGGCCGCCCGATCGCATCGCAGAAACGCGCGAACTGCGTGTTGTTGCCGACCGTGATCACGAGCGGGCCGTCGGCCGCCTCGAACACACCGTACGGCACGATCGACGGATGCGCGTTGCCGTAGCGGGGCGGGTCCTCACCCATCAGCAGCGCGTCGAGCCCGTAGTACGCGGTGATCATCAGCCCGCAGTCGAACAGCGCCATCTCGATGCGCCGGCCGCGCCCGGTCGCGTGGCGCTCGTACAACGCGGCGAGGATCGCCTGCGCCGAATACATGCCGGTGAACAGGTCGACCGCCGCGACGCCGAACTTCAGCGGCGGCTGGCCAGCCTCGCCGTTCAGCGCCATCAGCCCGGCCTCGCCCTGCACGACGAGGTCGTAGCCGGGCCGCGCGGCCTCCGGGCCCGAGCGGTCGTAGCCGGAGATCGCGCAATGCACGAGCCGCGGATTCAGTTCGGCCAGCGCGTCGTAGCCGAGCCCGAGCTTCTCCGCGCCGCCGCACTTGAAGTTGTGGAGCACCACGTCCGCCTGCGCGGCCAGCTCGCGCGCGATGCGCTGGCCGGCTTCCGTCTGCAGGTCGACGCAGATCGACCGCTTGCTGCGATTCACGCTGTTGAAATAGGTGGTCTCGGTGTCGCCGATCCGCAGCCCCCAGTCGCGCGTATCGTCGCCGCGTGCCGGATGCTCGACCTTGATCACTTCCGCGCCGAAATCGGCGAGCACCATCGCGCACCACGGGCCCGCGAGCACGCGCGAGAAATCGAGCACCTTCACGCCGGCCAGCGGCAGCGCGCGCGTGTCGTTCGTCATCGTCGTCTCCTCCATTCGCGTTTTCCGCGCTTATTGTTTCGACAGCGCGATGTAGCGCGCGAGGTGGTGATCCTCGTCGCCGAGCTGATGATCGATCATCACGAGACGCTTCGCGTAATGCGACAGCGGCAGCTCCCACGTCATCCCGATCCCGCCATGCAACTGGATGCTTTCTTCCGCGACCAGCGTGCCGATCCGGCCGATGCTGTATTTCGCCGCCGAGAGCGCGCGCTCGCGCACCGCGCGCGGCGCATCGAGCTGCGCGGCCGCGTTGATCACCGCCGAGCGCGCCTGCTCGACTTCGAGCAGCAGGTCGGCCATCCGGTGCTGCAGCGCCTGGAAGCTGCCGATCGGCAATCCGAACTGCTTGCGCGTGCGCAGGTAGTCGAGCGTGTGCGCCTTTGCGACGTCCATCGCGCCGAGCGCTTCCGCCGACAGCGCGAGCAGCCCGTAGCCGAGCACGCGTTCGAGCAGTTCGGCGCCCGCTTCGCCGTCGAGTGCATCCGGCGCGCCGAGCGCGGCATCGGCCGGCAGCGCGACACGCTCGAAGCGCACTTCGGCCGCGCGACCGCCGTCGATCTTCCTGTAATCGCGCAGCGACACGCCCGGCGCATCGGCCGGCACGACGAACAGGCCGATGCCGGCCGCGTCGTCGTCGTTGCCCGACACGCGCGCGCTGACGACGAAGAACGCCGCCTGCGCGGCCTGGTCGACGACGCCCTTCGCGCCCGTCAGCACCCAGCCGTCGCCCGACCGTTCGGCGCGCGTGCGCACCGTCGTCAGTTCGTAGTGCGAGCCCGGTTCGTCGTGCGCGAATGCGGCGCTCGCGCTGCCGTCGATCAGCGCGGCGAGCCGCTCGCGATGCGCATCGCCGCCGGCGAGCGCCAGCGCACGGCCCGCGAGCAGCGCGCCGAGGAACGGCTCGACGACGAGCCCGCGTCCGAGGCATTCGAACACCACGGCGATGTCGAAGCCCGCGCCGCCGAAGCCGCCGTCGGCTTCGGCAAACAGCGCGCCGACCGTGCCGAGTTCGGCGAAGCGCTGCCACATCGCGCGGTCGAAGCCTTCGGCCGACTGCGCGATGCGGTCGCGCACCGGGAACGCGTACTGTTCGGCGATGAAGCGGTTCAACGTGTCCGCCAGCATCCGGCGGTCTTCTGTGTGCTGGAAATCCATCGTCGCGTCCCTCTTACAGCCCGAGCATCATCTTCGCGATGATGTTCTTCTGGATCTCGTTCGAGCCGCCGAAGATCGACAGCTTGCGGTTGTTGAAATACTGCTGCGCGGCGCTCGCGGCTTCGCCGGGGCCGACCGGTTCGCCGGCATAATCGGCGCCGAGCGCGTCGTCGACGAACGGCTGCGCGTACGGCCCCATCGCGCGGCGCATCAGCGCGGTGATCTCCTGGCGGATCTGCGTGCCGCGGATCTTCAGCATCGAACTTTCCGCGCCCGGCACGCCGCCGCCCGCGACCGCGGCCAGCACGCGCAGGTTGGTCGTGCGCATGTTTTCGAGCTCGATCTCGACGCGCGCGACGCGTGCCGCGAAGAACGGATCGTCGGCGAGCGGCCGGCCGTTCTTCGTGACCTTCGCGGCGACCGCGCGCAGCCGGTCGAGGGCCGCGGTCGAGAAGCCGATCCCGGCGATGTTGGTGCGCTCGTACGTGAGCAGGTATTTCGCGTAGGTCCAGCCGCGGTTCTCTTCGCCGACGAGGTTCTCCACGGGCACGCGCACGTCGGTGAAGAACACCTCGTTCACCTCGTGCTCGCCGTCGAGCGTGATGATCGGGCGCACTTCGACGCCCGGCGTGTTCATGTCGATCAGCAGGAAGCTGATGCCTTCCTGCTTGCGCACGTCGGTCGCGGTGCGCACGAGGCAGAAGATCATGTTCGCGTAGTGGCCGAGCGTGGTCCATGTCTTCTGGCCGTTCACGACGTAGTGATCGCCCTGCGCGTCCACACCCCGCACCGCGCTCGTCTTCACCGCCGCGAGGTCGGAACCGGCGCCCGGCTCCGAATAGCCCTGGCACCACCAGTCGGTACCGTCGAGGATGCGCGGCAGCCAGTGGCGCTTCTGCGCTTCGCTGCCGTACTTGATCAGCACGGGGCCGAGCATGTTCACGCCGAACGGCACGATGCGCGGCGCACCGGCGAGCGCGCATTCGTTGTCGAACAGGAACTTCTGCGCGACGCTCCAGCCGGGGCCGCCGTATTCGCGCGGCCAGTGACTCGCGAGCCAGCCGCGCGCGTTGAGGATCGCATGCCATTTGCGCATGTCGTCGCGCGTCAGGTGCAGGCCGCCCTTCACCTTGCGCGCGATGCGCTCCGGCAGTTCGGCTTGCAGGAAGCGCTGCACTTCCGTGCGGAACGCTTCCTCTTCGGGAGTGAAATTAAGGTCCATCGTGGGTCCGTGGCGAATGCGGTGGGCGTTCAGTCGATGCGGTTCAGGCTCGCGAAATCCGCGCCGCGCGCGACGAGATCGACGAGCAGCGGCGACGGCTTCCAGAACAGCGGATCTTCGTTCGCGAACGCGCGGATATCGGCGAGCACGTTCGCGAGGCCGACCGTGTCCGCGTAGTGCATCGGGCCGCCGCGATAGCGCGGAAAGCCGTAGCCGTACAGGAACACCGCGTCGACATCGAGCGGACGCAGCGCGATCTTCTCGTGCACGACGTTCGCGCCTTCGTTGATCATCGCGGCGAGGTAGCGGCGCAGGATCTCGTCATCGGTGAACGTGCGCGGCGTGACGCCCTTCTTCGCACGCTCTGCCGCGACGATCGCGTCGACTTCCGGGTCGGGCGTGCCGACGCGCGCGCCGTCCGGATACAGGTAGTAGCCGCGGCCGGTCTTCTGCCCGAACCAGCCGCGCTCGCACAGCCGGTCGGAAATCTCCACGTAGCGCGCGTTCGGATCGCGCGTCGCCGCGCGGCGCTTGCGGGTCGCCCAGCCGATGTCGCCGCCCGCGAGATCGACCACCTGAAACGGGCCCATCGGGAAGCCGAATTCGCGCACCGCGCGATCGATCTGGTACGGCGACGCGCCGTCTTCCATCAGGGTGTCGGCGGCAGTGCGATAGACGGCGAGGATCCGGTTGCCGATGAAGCCGTCGCACACGCCCGCGCGCACCGGCGTCTTCTTCAGTTGCTTCGCCAGCGCGAACGCGGTCGCGACGACGTCCGCGCTCACGCGCGCCGGCACGACGATCTCGAGCAGCTTCATCACGTTGGCCGGCGAGAAGAAATGCAGGCCGATCACGTCGGCCGGCCGGTCGATGCTCGCGGCCAGTTCGTCGATGTCGAGATACGACGTGTTGGTCGCGAGTACCGCCCCTGGCTTGCACACGCGCGCAAGCTCGGCGAACACGGCCTGCTTCACGGCCATGTCCTCGAACACGGCCTCGATCACGACGTCGGCCTGCGCGAGCGCGTCGTACGACGTACTGCCCTTGAAGCGCGCGAGCCGCGCCGCGTGCGCGGCCGGCGTCATCCGTCCTTTCGCGACGAGGCCGTCGTACACCTTCTCGACGTGCGCACGGCCGCGCTCGAGCGACGCTTCGTCGCGTTCGATCATCGTCACCGGCAGCCCGGCGTCGAGCGCCGCGACCGCGATGCCCGCACCCATCGTGCCGCCGCCGACCACGCCGATCCGTTCGACCGGCCGCGCGCTCGCGCGCCGCGCCTCGGGCGCCTTCGCCGCTTCGCGCTCCGCGAAGAACGCATGCACGAGGCCCGCACGCTGCGGGCTGTCGATGCATTGCAGGAACAGGCTGCGTTCGTACTTCATCCCGGCGTCGAACGACTGCGTGAGCGCGGCCTCGACCGCGTCGACGATCTTCGCCGGCGAGAAGAGCCCGCGCGACTTCTTCGGCAATTCCGCGCGCGCCGCGTCGATCGCGGCCTGCGCGGCCGCGCGGTCGGCCAGGCCCTGCGCGTCGCGCGTGCGGCGCACCGGCGCGCCGAGCGACACGAGTTCCTGCGCATAGGCGAGCCCTTCGGCGAGCGTGTCGTCGCTGTGCGCGATGCGATCGACGAGGCCGAGCACGAGCGCTTCGTCGGCGCTCGCATGGCGGCCCGTCAGCATCAGGTCGAGCGCGGCCTTCGCGCCGATCAGGCGCGGCGCGCGCTGCGTGCCGCCCGCGCCGGGCAGCAGGCCGAGCGTCACTTCGGGCAGCCCGAGCTTCGCGCCGGGCACGGCGAGCCGGTAATGGGCGGCCAGCGCGACTTCGAGGCCGCCGCCGAGCGTCGCGCCGTGCAGCGCGACCACGACCGGCTTGGCACCCGATTCGATCCGCTCGCACACGTCGGGCAGCGACGGCGGCACGGGCGGCTTGCCGAATTCACGGATGTCGGCGCCCGCGATGAAGTTGCGGCCGGCGCCGACGATCAGCACCGCGCGGATCGCGTCGTCGGCCTGCGCGGCGTCGATCGCGTCGGCGAGGCCGCGCCGCACGTCGGCGGACAGCGCGTTGACGGGCGGATGGTCGATCGTGACGACGAGCACCTTGTCGCGCCGTTCGCGCGTGACGGTGCCGGCCGTCGGGCTGGCAGGGGAAGCGGTGGCATTCATCGTGTCTCCAGTGGTGCGGTGCGCCGGGCGGCAGGAACCGGTCGGGCCGGCTAGCAGGGCCGGTGCGCGAGCCGGTCCCGGCGGCGCGGGAAACCGTCCGGCATGGTTGCCGGGCATGACTCGATTCTCGATTGATCGAGATTCATTGACAATTCCCGCACGCCTTTACAAGCTGTCAAGTCTGACTTGACACTGAATGCTTCCGGACCGTTTCTGTGCGTTAAACGGGACGGATCAGGAGACACCCGCATGGACCTGAACGCGCTGACGCTGCTCGTCGAGATCCTCGACGCCGGCAATCTCAGCAAAGCCGCGCAGCGACTCAAGATGAGCCGCGCGAACGTCAGCTACCGCTTGAACCAGCTCGAACGCTCGATCGGCCAGCAGCTCGTGCGCCGCACGACGCGGCGCATGGAGCCGACCGAGATCGGGCTGACGCTGTACGAGCACGGCCGGCGCATCCGCAACGAACTGCTCGCCGCGCAGGAATCGGTGACGACGCTCGGCCAGGACCTGCAGGGCCGCGTGCGGCTGTCGGTGCCGAGCGGCTACGGGCAGATGGTGATGTCCGACTGGCTGCTCGCGTTCAAGCGGCTCCATCCGGGCATCGTGCTCGACGTGGTGTTCGAGAATCGCGTGGAAGACCTGATGCGCGACGAAGTCGACATCGCGATCCGCGTGATGTCCGAGCCGCCGCAGAACCTCGTCGCGCGCGACATGGGCGCGGTGCGCTACGTCGCATGCGCGTCGCCCTCGTTCGCGGCCGCGCACGGGATGCCCGCGAGCCTCGGTGCGCTGGCCGCAGCTCCCGTCGTCACCGCGACGGTGCTGGGCCGGCAGTTGCGGATCGCCGCGTATCTCGGCGACGAGCGCCACGAGGTGCTGCTCGAACCGACGCTGATTTCGGAGAACTTCCTGTTCCTGCGCCAGGCGATCCTCGCGGGGATCGGCGTCGGCATCGTGCCCGACTACGTGATGCAGGACGACCTGCGGCACGGCGCCGTCGTCACGTCGCTCGATGCGTACCGGCTGAGCATCTTCGGCACCCACATGTACATGCTCTACATGCCGAACCGCCACCACACGCGCGCGACGTCGACGTTCATAGAGTTCATCCTCGAACAGGCCGGAAAGACCGGCCGGGGCGGGCCCGGCGGGATGCGTCAGGGTTTCCTGTCGGATGACAAGCCGCCGGGCGCACGGCGACAATAGCGCGCCGGGGCGGGCAGCGCCGTTGCGCCCGCACCGATGTCAACGTCAACGCCGCTCTCCTTCGAATTCACTGCTGCCGAGGGTTCCATGTTCGACCGGATTCGTCCGCATTCGCGTCCCTGGACGCTGCTCGCCGCCGTCGCGCTCGTCGCGTTGAACGCCGGCTGCACGTCCCCGTCCGCGCCGTCGGGCGCCGTCGTCCCGGTCGCCGCCGCATCGGGCGCGGCCGTCCCGCTGCCCGGCGTTCATGCGCCCGAACTGTCGTCCGGCTGGACCGACAAGCCGGGCTGGACCTCGCAGCACTTCATGATCGCGGCCGCGAACCCGCTCGCGACGCAAGCCGGCTACGACATGCTGAAGGCCGGCGGCACCGCGATCGACGCGGCGATCGCGACGCAGATGGTGCTCGCGCTGGTCGAGCCGCAATCGTCGGGGCTCGGCGGCGGCGCCTTCATGCTGTATTTCGACGGCAAGTCGACGCAGGCGTACGACGGCCGCGAAACCGCACCGGCCGCCGCGACCGACCGGCTGTTCTACGGCCCGACCGGCCAGCCGATGAGCTTTTACGAAGGTGTCGTCGGCGGGCGTTCGGTGGGCACGCCGGGCGTGCTGCGCATGCTCGACGCCGCGCACCGCGCACACGGCAAGCTGCCGTGGCGCCGGCTGTTCCAGCCGGCCATCCGGCTCGCCGAGCGCGGCTTCACGATCAGCCCGCGCCTCGCGATGCTGATCGCGAACGACAAGTACCTGAGCAGCGATCCGGCCGCGCGTGCGTACTTCTACAACAAGGACGGCTCGCCGAAGGCGGCCGGCACGGTGCTGAAGAACCCCGCGCTCGCGACCGTGCTGCGCCAGGTCGCCGACCACGGCGCGAATGCGTTCTACACCGGTGCGATCGCGCGCGACATCGTCGCGAAGGTGCGCAAGCATCCGACCAACCCGGGCCTGCTGTCGCTGCAGGATCTCGCACGCTACAAGGCAAAGGTGCGTGCGCCGCTGTGTACCGATTACCGGCGCTCGGTCGTGTGCGGGATGCCGCCGCCGTCGTCGGGCGGCCTCGCGATCGCGCAGATGCTCGGCATCCTCGAAGCGATGCCCGACTGGCAGCAGATCGGCGCGCAGAAGCCGGTGCGCAACGACGTCGGCTACGAGCCGACACCGTTCGCCGCCCACCTGTTCAGCGAAGCCGGGCGCCTCGCGTATGCGGACCGCGCGCGCTATGTCGCCGATCCCGATTTCGTGCCGCTGCCGGGCGGCAGCTGGGCGAGCCTCACCGACAAGACCTATCTCGCGCAGCGCGCGCACCTGATCGGCGACAGCAGCATGGGCGTCGCGCAGGCCGGCACGCCGCAGGGCGCGGCGCTCGCGATGGCCGACGACCGCAGCCCCGAGCTGCCGTCGACGTCCGACATCGCGATCGTCGACCGCTACGGCCAGGCGCTGTCGATGACGACCAGCATCGAGGATGCGTTCGGTTCGCGGCTGATGGTGCGCGGCTTCATGCTGAACAACCAGCTCACCGATTTCTCGTTCGTGTCGAACGACAACGGCCGGCCGGTCGCGAACCGCGTGCAGCCCGGCAAGCGGCCGCGCTCGGCGATGTCGCCGGAGCTCGTGTTCGACAAGAAGACGAAGCAGGTGACGATGATCGTCGGCTCGGCCGGCGGCCCCGCGATCATCAATCACGTCGCGAAGACGCTGGTCGGCGTGCTCGACTGGGGGATGACGATGCAGCAGGCGATCGCGCTGCCGAACTTCGGGTCGATGAACGGGCCGACGCAGCTCGAACGCGGCCGTGTGTCGGACGCGCTCGCCGACGGGCTGAAGGGCCGCGGACACGACGTACGGGTCGTCGAGATGAACTCGGGGCTGCAGGGGATCCAGCGGCTGAACGTGCAGGGGCAGACGGTGTGGTTCGGCGGCGCGGATCCGCGGCGGGAAGGGGTGGCGATGGGGGATTGAGCGGGCCCGTGCGCGGCGGCGCACCGCGCCGCGCGAACCCATTCCACGGCCCATCTGTGCCGACATACGGACTCGTCTTACGGGCGCTGCGCGCGTCCTGCCTTTCGACCCGGTCTGACCGCGATGTCGCACTTCGCGCCTAATATCGCGTCTCATACCTATCGCCTCAAATTTCGTATTCGTCTGATCGACGGCCTATAAGTCGCTCCGTATAGTCGTCCGCTCAAACCGCAGCCGCCTTATTCGCTCATCCCGTTCGCAACGGCGATGCGCTCCGCTGCAGTCGATGCGTATCGTCGCCATTTCCGGCAGCGTGCGCGAAATTGAACGATCAGGAGTCCGATTCATGTTCCACCCCGTCACCCCACCACCCGACAACGCGCGTGCCCGCTCGCGCATTGCGACGCACCGGCCGCGCCTGTCCGCACTCGCCTTCTCGCTCGTCGCGCTCGCGTCGGGCTACAGCCATGCCGCGCAGCCCGATCTGGTCCTCGACAACCTTGTCGTCAAGGCCGGCGCAACCCCGCCACCCAGCGCAACGGGCGCAGGTTCGATCGCCCTTGGTCCCGGCGCGCAGGCAAAAGGAGAAGACGGCGGTGATTACTCGGCAATCGCGATTGGCGGAGCAGCAATCGCCGACGGGCGATCCACGATCGCCATCGGCGAAGGAACGAACGTTCACGGCGATCGCTCGAGCGCGCTCGGGGTCGGGTCGAACATCAACGCGAACCGCGCGCTCGCACTCGGCGCGGATGCGGTGGTCACCGCGCACGACGCGGTCGCGCTCGGGCAAGGCAGCGTCGCCGACCGAGGCAACACCGTGTCGATCGGCAAAACCGGCAACGAGCGGCAGCTCGTCAATCTTCGCGCCGGTACGAACGACACCGACGCAGTCAACCTGTCGCAGCTCAAGCCGGTCGTCGAGGCGCTCGGCGGCGAAGCCACGATCAACGCGGACGGAAGCGTACGCAGTCCGAACTATACGGTCGACGGCAAGTCGTTCAACGATGTCGGCAGCGCGCTGACGAGTCTGGACGATCGAGCCAAAGCCAACACGCAATCGATCACGATGCTCGACGGCCGCGTCACGAACGTCGAAGGCGACGTCAAATCCATCCGCGTCGATGTCGACGATCTTGGCACGCGCGTCAACAACGGCACCACCGGCCTCGTGCGCCAGGATCCTGCGAGCCTCGCGATCTCGATCGGCGCCGACAAGGGCGGCGCGTCGGTGAGCCTCGCAGGCACGGACGGCACGCGTACGCTGACCGGCCTGTCGAACGGCGTGGGCGACACCGACGCCGTGACGATCGCGCAGTTGAAGGCAACCGGCCTGGTCGACCCGGACGGCAAGCCGCTCAGTGCGCTCGTGTACGACGACCTGTCGCTCGGCCGCGCGACGCTCGGCGGGGTCGGCGGCACGCTGCTCGACAATGTGCGGCCCGGTGCGATCGTCGCGGGCGGCATGCAGGCCGTCAACGGCGGGCAGCTCTTCACGATGCAGCAGCAATTCGACAGCCGCTTCGATTCGCTGAACACGCGCCTGTCGGACATCGAGAAGAACGGCCCCGCCGTTACGCCGCCGGCGGGCAACCATGGCAACGACTTTGCGCAGCTCGGCGACGGCTCGGGCGCGACCGGCTCGAATTCGATGGCGCTCGGCAAGGGCTCGACTGCGTCCGGCGACGATAGCCTTGCGATCGGGAACAACGCGACGGCATCGGGCAACAACTCGGTCGCGCTCGGCAACAACTCCGTCGCCGACCGCGACGACACGGTCTCCGTCGGCGCGCCCGGTCAGGAGCGGCAGATCACCAACGTCAAGGCCGGCACCGCACCGACCGATGCCGTGAACGTGCAACAATTGCGCGACCAGATCGGCAGCGTGCGTAACGACATTGACCACTATCGTCGCGACGCAAGCGGCGGCATCGCGTCCGCCGTCGCCATCGCAAACCTGCCGCAGGCATCGCTGGCAGGCGAAAGCATGGTCTCGATCGCCGGCGGCACTTACAGCGGGCAGTCGGCCGTCGCGTTCGGCCTGTCCACCGCCACGCGCAACGGGCGCTGGGTGGTCAAGGCGTCCGGCTCCACCAATACGCGCGGCACGGTCGCGGTCGGCGCCGGCGCCGGTTATCGCTGGTAAGCCGTCGCCACTCGGCCACCGGTATCACGCGACAAGGGCCGGGCTTCGCTCGACGCGAAGCCCGGCCCTCTTTCCGCCTGCAGCGCAGAGCGACTGCCCGCGTCACGCCCCGTCGCGCCCCCCGACCTATCCCCGCCCCTTCCACGGCACCACCCGCCGCTCGATCCATCGCATCGCGAGATCAAACAGCCACGCGATCGCGCCGATGATCAGGATCCCCATCACGACGATATCCGTGCGCAGGAAGCTCGATGCGTTGAGCACCATCTGCCCGAGCCCGGCCGTCGCGGCGACCATCTCGGCCGCGACGAGCGTCGTCCAGCCGAACCCGATCGCGATCCGCAGCCCGGTGAGGATCTCCGGCAGCGCGGCCGGCAGCACCACATGCCGCACGATCTGCGCGAAGCTGCCGCCGAGCGAATACGCGGCGTTGATCTGCTCGACCGTCGCGGCGCGCACGCCGGCGCGCGCGGCCATCGCGATCGGCGCGAAGCACGCGAGGAAGATCACGACGAGCTTCGCCGTTTCGTCGATGCCGAACCAGATCACGACGAGCGGCAGGTATGCGAGCGGCGGCAGCGGCCGGTAGAACTCCAGCAGCGGATCGAGCACGCCGCGTGCAAGGCGGCTCACGCCCATCAGGATGCCGGCCGGCACGCCGATCGCGGTGGCGAGCAGGAACGCGCCGAACACGCGCGCGGCGCTCCACAGCAAATGCTCGGACAGCGGCAGGCCACCCTGGATGCGGCCATGCCAGGCGTCGACGAATGCCACCCACACGGCTTCCGGCGCGGGCAGGAACAGCGGCGGCAGCCACTGGCGATGCGTGGCGACCCACCACAGCACGGCCAGCGCTGCAACCGTCGCCGCGCTCAAGGCCGCCGTCTTCCCCTCCCCCGGCAACCGGTAGCGGTGCGACGACGGCGCACGACGCGCGGCTGCCTGAGTCCGCGTGCGATCGTCCTGCTCGAAACCTGCGACCGTCCCGCCGGCCGTCCACGAATCCTGCGTGCTCATGCTGTCCTGCCTGTGCAAAGTGCTGATCCGACCGCGTCCGACCGACGCGCCCTGTCGCGCGAGTTCGTGCATCACGCGGCCGCCTCGGCTGCCTCGTCGCGATGCAGATACGCGATCAGCCGCTCGCGCCACGCGATGAATTCCGGTGACGACTTCACCGCGCGCGCATCGCGCGATTCGACGTAGCGCCGCGCGAACGGCAGTTCGAAGGTTTCCGCGATCCGGCCGGGGCCGGGCGTCATCACGACGAGACGCGTCGCGAGGAACAGCGCCTCCTCGACGTCGTGCGTAATGAAAAACACCGTCTTGCCGGTGCGCGCCCATACGTCGAGCACGAGCGCCTGCATCGTGCCGCGCGTCATCGCGTCGAGCGCGCCCATCGGCTCGTCCATCAGCAGCACGCGCGGGTCGCTCGCGAGCGCACGCGCGATGCCGACCCGCTGCTGCATCCCGCCCGACAGCTCGTACACACGCGCATGCGCATGGCGCTCGAGACCGACGAGCGCCAGCATTTCTGTTGCCCGCGCTTCACGCTCGGCTTTCGACACGCGCGCGAAGCGCAACCCGAGCGCGACGTTGTCGAGCACATCGAGCCACGGCAGCAGCGCGTATTTCTGGAACACGACGCCACGATCCGCGCCGGGGCCCGTGACCGGCACGCCGTCGACGCATACGTCGCCGGTCGTCGGCGCGACGAAGCCGGCCATGCAGTTCAGCAGCGTGGTCTTGCCGCACCCGGATGCGCCGAGCGCGACGACGAATTCACCGGCATCGATGCGCAGGTCGACCTGCGCGAGCGCCTGCGCCGTCGGCCTGCCGCGTTCGCCCGGATAGGCGACCGATACCTGACGGACTTCCAGCGTGCTCATGATCGAAGGGCTCCGCGATGAGTGGGCTGAGGGGCCGCGCTCAGCGCGCGGCCTTCTGCACGAATTGCGGATCGACGCCGACCGAATAGTCGGCGAGCACCGTCTGGATCGTGCCTTGCGATTTGAGGAATGCAGCCGTGGCCGCGAGCGACTTCGCGGCGCCCGATTGCGCGCCGCCGCCGAGCCACGTCGGCGAAGCCTGTTCGGCCGCCGTCGGGAACGCGTAGAGGGCGAGGCTGGCCGGCACGTCCTGCGCATTCGCGCCGGACACCTTCGCGACCGCCGCGACCTGCGGCGAGCCGACCTTCCACGCCGCCGCATGCGCGCGGTAGTCGGCGTCAGCCGCCGCGAGCACCTTCACGAAGCGCGCGACGAACTCGGGGTTCTCGCGCGCGAACTTGCGGCTCACGACGAAGCCGTCGAAGGTCGACTTGCCGCTTTCCTTCGCAACCTGGCCGGACGTCGTCAGCACGGTGCCCGACTGCTTGACCTTCGCGAGCACCGGATCCCAGATGTAGGTCGCGTCGATGTCGCCGCGCGCCCACGCAGCCGCGACCTCGGGCGGACGCAGGTTGACGATCTTCACGTCGTTCGGATTGACGCCCGCGGCCTGCAGCGCGACGAGCGTGTGGAAATGCGACGTCGACACGAACGGCACGCCGATCTTCCTGCCCTTCAGCGCCGCGACGTTCGTGACGCCCGAACCGTTGCGCGCGACGAGCGCCTCGGCGTCGTTGATGTTGTCGAGCACCCAGAACAGCGAGATGTCGAGCCCCTGCGACAGGCCGGCCGCGATCGGGCTCGACCCGGCCTCGCCGAGCTGCACGGAGCCGGACGCGAGCGCGCGGATCACGTCGGCGCCGCTGTCGAGCTTGCGGAACCTGACCTTGTAGCCGGTCGCCTTTTCGACTTCACCGCTCGCTTGCGCATAGCGCCACGGCACGACCATGTCCTGGTACGCGATCACGACTTCGCGCGATTCGGCGTGCGCCGCGCCAAGCGCGGCAAAGGCGGTCAGCGCGACGACGGCGCGGCGGATGAAGCTGAAACGGGACATGCGGCTCTCCTTCGGAATGCGGGCATTGCTGCGGGAGAGCCGACTTTACGGGCTTTGCGTGCGGCGGGAGCGAACTTATCCTGCGAAGCTATCGATGATGTTTCAGCTTTGCTTTTCGCGCTGGATTGGATCGCGCGTCCGGTCGGGTGACGATTGCCGTGCGCATGCGCGGATCATCGCCGCGCCAACGAAAAAACCCGCATCGCTGCGGGCTTTCGGGACTGCTGCTGCAAACGCGGCGCTCAGACCACCCCCGCCCCATGCGCCTGCAGATCCGCGTGATAGCTCGACCGCACCATCGCGCCGACGGCCGCGTGCGTGAAGCCCATCTTGTACGCCTCTTCCTCGTACATCTTGAACGTATCCGGATGCACGTACGCCCGCACCGGCAGGTGGTGCTCGGACGGCTGCAGGTACT
>Ga0268257_1002077_pt1 | contig 15325 bp, 12 predicted proteins | sample AgamicAtPrz_FD_200249 | JGI IMG/M metagenome (GOLD analysis project Ga0268257, IMG submission 200249) | Agave microbial communities from Guanajuato, Mexico - At.P.rz (v2) (version 3) | ecosystem: Host-associated > Plants > Phyllosphere > Phylloplane/Leaf | place: Guanajuato, Mexico | collected... | reverse complement strand
CATCGGCTTCAACAGCGTGCTGTTCAACTGCAAGGTCGGTGATGGCAGCGTGGTGCGGCACAACTCGGTGGTCGACGGCCGCGACTTGCCGCCGCGCTTCTACGTGCCGCCCACCGAGCACATCGGCCCGCATACCGACCTGGAGCGTTACCCGCCGGTCAGCGTGTCGGCCTCGGAGTTCTCTGAAGACGTGGCGCGCACCAATATCGACCTGGTCCAGGGCTACAAGGCCTTGCAGAACGAGTTCTGAGCATGGACACGCTATTGGTGCGCAATGCGCGGCTGGTCAACGAGGGCCGTGAATTCGAAGCCGACCTGCTGGTGCGCCATGGGCGCATAGAGCGGATCGCCGGCAGTCTCGACAACGCCCGGGCGGCACTGGAGATCGATGCCAAGGGCGCCTGGTTGCTGCCGGGGATGATCGACGACCAGGTGCATTTTCGCGAGCCGGGGGCGCCGCACAAGGGCAGCATTGCCAGCGAGTCGCGGGCGGCGGTGGCCGGGGGCATCACCAGCTACATGGACATGCCCAACACCAACCCGCCGACGTTGACCCTGGAAGCGCTGGCCGACAAGAAGCGCCGGGCGGCGGCGGGCTCACGGGCCAACTATGGCTTTCACTTCGGCGTTAGCCGCGACAACCTCGATACCATTGCCGCCCTCGACCCGCGCGATGTTGCCGGGATCAAGGTGTTCATGGGCGCCTCCACAGGCGACATGCTGGTGGACGATCCGCAGGTGCTGGAAAAACTCTTCGTCTATGCGCCGACCATTGTCCTGGCCCATTGCGAGCACACACCGAGCATTCAGCAGAACGAGGGTTGGTGGCGGGCGCGCCACGGCGAGTTCATTCCTCCGGCCGCGCACCCGCTGATCCGCGATGCCGACGCCTGCTACCGCTCCTCGAGCCTGGCCGTGCAGCTGGCCCGCCGCTTTGGCACGCGCCTGCATGTGCTGCACCTGACCACGGTGCGCGAGCTGGCGTTGTTCACGCCCGGCCCGGTGAGCGGCAAGCGCATCACCGCTGAGGTGTGCCTGCACCACTTGCTGTTCGACGACCGCGACTACGCCAGCCTCGGCCATTTGATCAAGTGCAATCCGGCGATCAAGACCGGCACCGACCGCGACGCCTTGCGCAACGCCTTGGCCCGTGACCGTATCGATGTGATCGGTACCGACCACGCGCCGCATACCCTGGAGGAAAAGCGCCGGGTGTATACCCGCGCGCCGTCTGGCCTGCCGCTGGTGCAGCATGCCCTGCCGGCGGCGCTGGAACTGGTCAGCGAAGGGGTGCTGAGCATGGCCCAGGTGGTGACCAAGACCAGCCACGCGGTGGCCGAGCTGTTCGCCATTCGCGAACGCGGTTTCCTGCGCGAAGGGTACTGGGCGGACTTCGCCATCGTCGAGCGCCTGGCCAGGCCACGGGCCGTGGCGGACGACCCGATCCTGGCGCGCTGCGGCTGGACGCCGTTCCAGCAGCGCGCCTTCCACCATGTGGTACGTAGCACGGTGGTGTCTGGGCAACTGGCCTGGCACCAGGGCCAGGTGTGCGACCCGTGCCAGGGATTGCCCTTGATGTTCGACCGTTGATTGAGCCAGGGGCCGCTGCACAGCCCCTGTGGGAGCTGGCTTGCCAGCGAAAGGGGCGCGACGCGCCCCCAGCATTTCGGAACCTTGCCATGACTGAAGAGCAATTGTTGCAACAACCTGCCGCCGCCTACATGAACGAGCCGCAGCGGCAATTCTTCCGTAACCTGCTGCTGGCCCAGCGCGGCGAGCTGCAGGGCCGTATCGAACAGGAGTTCCGCGCCCTGCGCGAGCAGGAGGTGCACAGCGACCTCGCCGACATCGGCAGCGCCGAGGAAGAGCGCCACTGGCAATTGCGCTCGCTGGAGCGCGAGAAGAAGCTGCTCGACAAGATCGACCAGGCGCTGGAGCGCCTGGCCCGGGGCGACTACGGCTGGTGTGAGGAAACCGGCGAGCCGATCGGCCTGCGCCGCCTGCTGCTGCGGCCCACCGCGACCTTGTGCGTCGAGGCCAAGGAGCGCCAGGAGCTGCGTGAGCGGCATGTGCGCGACAGCGTCTAGTCGATGTTCAGCCCCTGAGCCTGCAACTGCCAGCGCACCGAACTGACGCCTTTCTCCAGGCTCACCCGGCCGACCAGGCGCTCCAGCTGGGTCGGCGCCTGGGGCGTGCCGAGCAGTTCGGCACGTACTTCCAGGCGTGCCGGGTCGGCCAGGTCCTCGCTGTGCAGCGACTGCAGGCGCAGGCCCGGGTCGCTGAGACTGTGCAGCATCAGGCTGCGTACCTGGATCTCGTCCTCGGCCCGGCAGACGATGCGCACCTCGTAGCGTTGCTCGACCTCACTGGCCGGCAGCACGTCCTGACGGTCGAGGCGCTGGGCGAGGTCGCGCAGCAGGATGTTGGCGCACAGCACCACCAGGCTGCCCAGCGATGCCTCAAGCAACAGCCCAAGGCTGCACAGCACGCCGACGGCGGCGGTGCACCAGAGGGTGGCGGCGGTGTTCAGGCCACGTACGTTGAAGCCGTCGCGCATGATCACGCCACCGCCGAGAAAGCCGATGCCCGACACCACATAGGCAGCGATGCGCGAGGCATCGGTGGGCGCCATGCCCGGTACGGCCTGGGTCATCAGCACGAACAGGCAGGCGCCGGTGCTGACCAGGGCGTTGGTGCGCAGGCCCGTCAGGCGCTGGCGCAGTTGACGCTCGGCGCCGATCAGGGCGCCGAGCAGCAGGGCTACGCTGACGCGCAGCAGGAAGATTTTCCAATCCATAGCGAACTCCGTTCTGCGGGCGATGGCCCGCATGGGCGCCGACTTGAGACGGCGCGATTGCAAACGAGGAATGCGCAGGACCACGCGCCATGCCGGGGGCAGGGCTGGGAAGCAAGGAGGAATGTTCAGCCAGGGAAGGCCGAAGGAAACCACCGTCTACCGAGTACGGCGAGACAGTGGCAGGAACGCTGCCGGACTAGCTCGCCGTGTGGGCCTGTCGCAATCGACTGGGGCTACTGTCCAATGCAGGGGACTCCTGTGTAAGGGATGCTTGAATGCGCGGCGGACCATACGCCTCGACCCGCGCGGGGTCAAGGCATGAATCATGACAATCCTGTTACGGCAGACGCTGGCTGACGTAGGCCTGGGTGCGGTAGGGGAAGGCGATGCGCTCACGGCCCTTGAGGTCCGGATGGTTGTCGATCAGCGCTTGCAGCTGGCCGATGACCTCGTCTTGTTCGGCCTGGGGCAGGGCGGCGATGAAGCTCACCGAGCGCAGGCGTTCGAGGATCACGGTCTGTGGATCACCCTCATGGGCATGGGGCAAGGTGGTCAACTGCGGGGGGCTGAAGCGGCTGCCGGCGAGGGCTTCGCGCCAGCGCCCGGTGTGAAAGCGTGGGGTGTCACCCTCGTAGGGGGTGATGATTTCGGTGATCCGCGCCACCCAGTCCACTGTTTCGTCGCGCACGTTCCAGATCAGTCCCAGGCGGCCGCCGGGGGCCAGCACCCGGTGCATCTCCTCCAGGGCGGCGGCATCGGCGAACCAGTGGAAGGCCTGGGCGCAGACCAGCACCTTCTGGCTGGCCTCGGCCAGCGGGATGTGCTGTGCCGTGCCCTCGAGCACGGGGATGTCGGGCAGCCGTTCGTGGAAGCGTGCGCGCATGGCGGCCACCGGTTCCACTGCTGTCAGGCGCGGTGCCAGCGCGTCGAGCAGGCGGGTGAACTTGCCGGTGCCGGCGCCCAGGTCGAGTACCGGGGTACCGGCGCCGATGCCCAGGGTGTCGCGTAACCAGTCGTGCAAGGCGACGGGGTAGTCAGGCCGACCTTGCTCGTAGTTGCCCGACTGTCGGGTGTAGCCGGTGCTGGCCGAGGCGTGTACATCCTTCATGGAAAATCCCTCTGAATGACCTGGCGGCAATGGTACGCTTGCGCCTTTCGTTGCCAAACCCCCCGGACCGATACATGTTGTTCAATCTCGCCGTGCTGTTCGGCACCCTGGTGGCCATGGAGGGCGTCGGCACGCTGGCCCACAAGTACGTCATGCACGGCTGGGGCTGGTGGCTGCACCGCTCGCACCACGAGCCGCAACTGGGCATGCTGGAAACCAACGACCTCTACCTGCTGGCGCTCGGGCTTATCGCCGCTGCCCTGGTGATGCTGGGCAAGGCCGGGCATGCGCCGCTGCAATGGGTCGGTGGCGGCGTGGCGGGCTATGGGCTGGTCTACGTGCTGGCCCATGACGGATTCTTCCACCGCCATTGGCCGAGGGCACCGAAACCGGTCAATCGCTACCTCAAGCGTCTTTACCGCGCTCATCGCCTGCACCATGCGGTGAAGGGCCGCGAGGGCAGCGTGTCGTTCGGGTTCTTCTATGCGCCGCCGTTGCGGGTGTTGAAGCAGCAGCTGAAACGGCGACGGGGTTGATCGATCGGCGCCTCTGCGTACTGTGGGCGACATAGCGGACACGGCTCATTGCACCGGCAGGAAATTCATCAACAGCAGGCTTTGCGCGTAGTTCAGGCCGATCCGTCGATAGCGCTCGTCAAGCATCTGCGCCAGCAGGTCGAGGCGGGCGACGACCTTGCCGAACTCCACCGCGAAGCTGAGGTTGCTGCCTTGCTCGGAGATTTCGTTGGAAAACAGCAGGAGCACGCCATTGGCATCCTGACGCTGGCCGAGCATCCAGGTGGCCTTCTCGATGTTGCGCGCGGCATTGTGGATGAACAACGGGTCGAGGGTGTCGGTCATGTAGAACTCGGTGCGCCCGCCGTGGGCGGTGACCAGCATACTGCCGATCGCATAGATGAACGCGCCCACCCGGTCGCCGCGAAACTCCGGGCTCAGGGCGTAGCTCAAGGCCGCCAGGTCGCGGCGCTCGCCCAGTTGCGCCAGGGGCTGGCGCTGTTCGATGGCGATGCGGATCTGCCGCGCCGCCGTGGTGGCGTCGAGGTAACCCGATTGCCGCCACTGGTTGGGGTTGCGCAGGTACAGCTTGTTCATTAGCAGGTACAGGCTCTGCAGGTTGTCGCGCATGGCCAGGGTGGCCATGCGGTCGACACTGGTCTGGAACAGCTCGTCGGGCTTGCCGTTGCCGAACTGGGTGAGCATGTCGCGGCCCTGCTGTTGGGTGCAGGCGACCAGGCACGCCAGGCTGCCGGCCATCAGCAGTCGGCGAGGAAATGGAAGGCGTCTTCGTACGGCCATCGGCACCGGTTGGGAAAGTCGGTCCCACCGGGGATCGGTGGGACCTGGCCATGCATAGAGCGCACAAATGCGAAAAAGTGCGATATCGGCCTGCGCCGGCAAGCCGGCCAAGGTCGATCAGGCCACATCGACCAGCACGATTTCGCTGTCCTCCACTGCCGTCACCTTGAGCAGCGTTTCCTGCTCGATCGCCACGCCATCACGGGCCTTGGCTTGCAAGCCGTTCACCTCGATCAGTCCCTTGGCCGGCACCAGGTAGCCGCGGCGCCCCTCATCGAGGCGGTACTCGGCGCTTTCACCGGCGCGCAGGGTCGCGGCCACCAGGCGCGCGTCGGTGCGGATGCGCAGGCTGTCCTCATCGCCTTCGCGGCCGCTGGCCAGGGTCACGAAGCCTTCGCCGCGTTCACCCGTGGGGAACGGGCGGGTACCCCAGGACGGCGCGTCACCGACCTTTTCCGGGATGATCCAGATCTGGAAGATCCGCGTGTCGACCTTCTCCAGGTTGTACTCGCTGTGGACGATGCCGCTGCCAGCACTCATGACCTGCACGTCGCCGGCTTCAGTGCGGCCCTTGTTGCCCAGACTGTCCTGATGGGTGATGGCGCCTTCGCGAACGTAGGTGATGATCTCCATGTCACGGTGCGGGTGCGGTGGGAAGCCTGCACCGGCGGCGATCAGGTCGTCGTTCCACACACGCAGGTTGCCCCAGTGCATGCGTGCCGGGTCATGGTACTCGGCGAAAGAGAAATGATGATGGGCGTCGAGCCAGCCGTGGTTGGCATGGCCAAGGCTTTCGAAGGGTCGCAGTTGCAGCATGATGGTGCTCCTCTGATTCGCTGGAATGAGGCCATGATGCGCCTTCAAAATATCGATAAAAAGCGTAAATATCGGCTAGTTATCATCTATAAATACGATAGCTAACTATGCGACTTCGCATGCGGTTCATCGCCTAATCCCATGATCCGTAAGCATTCGCTGGCACTTTTACGCGGATGCGGCGAACATGCCGGCTGTTCTGATTTTCAATGGAGTGACCGTGCCGCACGAGCATCCCCCGGCCAACCTGACCCCTCCCGCCCAGTTACCCTGGCTGCGCCGCCTGGCTGCCCGCCTGCTGGGGCGAGGCTTGTCGCGCCTGCAGGCGCAGCACCGCGACTCCTGGTTCCTCGGCCACGCCACGGGGCAGCGCAACGGCCATGCCGATGGCTTGCGTGAGGGCTACGAGCAGGGCCGGGTCGCAGGGTTCGAGGCCGGGCGCCAGGTCCTGGTGATCCGCGATACCCGCCCGGAGCATGCCGGTGTGCCGGGGCAGGACGACAACCTGTTCGACGACTGGCGCCTGCCGTTGACCGCCGAGCTGAAAAAGCGCTTCAAGGCTGATGTCGCCAGGCGTCTGCCAGCCGAGGCGCAACCGAGCGCGGCGCAATGGAAGCTGATCTTCAGCGACACGCCCTCGACCTGCGTGGTGGCCGGCGCCGGCGCCGGCAAGTCGACGTCGCTGGTGCTGCGCATCCTGCTGCTGCGTCACTACCTGGGCTTCGAACTCGATGCCCTGACCGTGGTGACCTTCACCCGCGAGTCGCGCCGTGATTTCATCCAGCGCCTGCTGCAGGTGTTCGCCCTGTGGCAGCTTGAACTGTCGCCTGCCCAGGGGCGGGAGCTGGTGCGTACATTCCATTCGCGCATCCTGCCCCTGGTGCGCAGCCTGCCGGGCTTTGCCCAGGTGCGGGCATTCGAGACCCTGGGCAACGAGATGCCCGCAGGGGGCGAGGCGAACGCTGACAGCAACCCGTTCGACCTGCGCCTGAACGACGCCCAGCGCCAGCAGCTCAACCAGTGCTACAGCGACCTGCTGGGCCAGAGCCCGCGTTTTGCCCAACTGGTCGGCGCGTTGCGCCAGGAGGCGTTGCTGCTCAAGCCGCTGGACCCGGACCACCCGGATGTGCAGAAGCGTGTGCAGGTCACCCAGCTGGCCGCCCAGCGCGACGAGGAGCTGAGCGATGTGATCGAGGACCTGTGGTTCGCCGCCGGTGCCTGGCCGATCAAAGGTATCGAACCCTGCCGGGACACGGTGCAGATCCGCGGCAGCCGTTTTCATGTGCATGGCCGCCTGGAAGGGCTGGACGCCTGGGTGGTACTGGGCTTCGACCCGTCCGAAAGCGCCCAGTACCAACGCCCGGGCGCCAAGCTGGCGGTGCGCGCGGAATGGGCGGTAAAGCGCACCCTCTTTCAAGCTTTCTGTGATAGACCATTGATATGGCTCGACAACTACGCGTCGGCAAAGCGACTTGCCACGTCCTTGGCCGGTGATGCCGTGGCCGGCCCGGGCTTCGAGTACAAGGTCAAGGGTGAGCTGGCCCCGGCGCCCTTGCTCGACGCTTTCGTCAGCGCCGCGAGCTTCATCGAGAACCTCGGCCTGGACGTCAACAATGCCGTGGCCGCCATGAGCTTCCCCTCCGGCGACAGCGACGCGGCATTCTTCGAGGCCCTCGCGCTGTTCTGGAAGGCACTGGAAGCCCACCTGCTGGCGCAGTCGCCGCCGGTGATGACCTACAACCGCATGTTTGCCCTGTTCGGCGAGAACAACCCGGAGAATCTTGCTTTGCTGCCCGATCCCTTGCTGCGCCCATTGGCGCACTTGATGATCGACGAGTTCCAGGACGTCTCGCCACAGATCGTCAGCTGGCTGCGTGCCTGCCTCGCCGAGATCCGCCGCCGTGGGCCGGCGATGCACAGCGGGCGGGTGGCGCACCATTCATCGCTGATGTGCGTGGGCGATGACTGGCAGTCGATCTACGGTTGGCGCGGCAGCTCGCCGAAATACTTCATGGAGTTCACCAAGGCCTTCCCGTCGCCGGCCAACACGCGGGTGATGCTGGTGGAGAACTACCGCAGCCAGCAGCACATCATCGAGGCCGCCGAGCACCTGGTCAAAGGCACACCCGCCATCACCGGCAAGAAAGCCAGGGCCAGCGGGCTGGCGGCCGAGCTGCCGCTGTCGCCGGTGAAGGTCTTCGACCGGGACGAGGCGGCGCTGGCCGAAACCGTGATCGAGCATTACCAACGGGGTGAAACGGTCATGATGCTGTTTCGAAAAACTAGCGATAAGTTATTGATAGATCAGTATTTATCGTCAATAGTTAAAGTTGATTCTAGCTTGCCGCCGGGCCAGCGCCGGCTACGCCAGCTGACCTATCACAGCGCCAAGGGGCTGCAGGCTGATGCAGTGTTCATGCTCGGCGATTGCCAGTACCTGACCAGCTCGCCCTACAAGAACCAGGCGTATCGCCTCGCCGGCCTGGGCAAGCCGGGGGACGCCCAGGCGTTCGATACGGCGCAGAAGGAAGAGGTGCAGCGCCTGGCCTACGTGGCGGTGACGCGGGCGGTCCGGCATTGCTACTGGCACGTGGAGAGAGCCAGCGGCGAGGCTGCCGCACAGCCGCGTGCGTCGAGCCAGGTGCAGGGGCGGCAGGCCTTCTTCGAAGACCTGCGCGGCCAGTAGGCTCAGTTGTTGGGGGCGCGGCGGCGGGTCAGGCGCAGGTAGAGGGAGTCCTCGTCCCGTTCCAGGCCCAGCGCCATGCGGTTCATTCCCGCGACGTAGCTGTCGCTGGCGATGGGCTCACGCAGGGGCTGGCCATCCTCGGCCAGCGGGCTGCGGCCCAGGGCCTGGGTCAGCGCTTTGATCACCTGAGGCTCGAGCGGGCCGTCGAGGCTGTCACCTTCGAGGTAGTCCAGGCCTACGTGCCAACGTTTTCTGAGCACCTCGAAACGGGCACGGTATTCCTTGCGCAGCAGACGCCGCCAGCTCGGTTGCCGGGAGATCCACTGGCGGCGCGCCTCAGCGTCCTGGTCCCGGGTATCGACCTCATCGTGCACCGCTTCCTCGGTCCTCCATGAAATTTCAGCCGTGTGCCGGTACAACATGGCCTGCTGGGGTTCGGGGAAGTCCAGACGCCTGGCCAGGCTGCTGCGCAGGGCCAGGCGGATCTCGATCAGGTCCAGGCCTTCACCGAGGCCATTGTGCAGTACGTCGTCCGACAATGTGTCGAAGCGATGCAGGGCCGGCAGCACGGGCCTGGCCCCGCGCTCGGCCAGCGGCCGGACGGCCCAGGCATCCAGTGCGTGCAGGGCATCGCGCCGGGCCACGCGGGCGTTGAACAGGTCCTGGGCCAGCGTGTTCACCTGGTCGCGGCGGAACAGGCGCCGGAAAAACTGGAACAGCGGTGGCGTGGCTGCCTCCATGCCTGCGGCTTCATCGTAGGCCATCACTTCGATCTGCAAGGTGCCGAACCCATCGGCACCGGCATCGCCACAACTCACCGGGAACTCGCCGGCCACTTCGTCCAGGCGCGTGCGCAGGCGGGTACTGGCGCTCGCCCGCTCGAGCAGTGTCCAAACTTGACGGGCAAATGCTTGGGGCTGGCGACGGGCGCTGGCCGACATGCCGGCCTGTTCGACGACTTGGCGCAGGCTGGCATTGCCGTCTGCATCGAACAGCGCTGCCCAGGTCGCCCGCTGTTGCTGGCTGGCGTTTTGCAGCCAGTCGATTCGCGGCGTTGGCATGGTGGCGCCGATACCCTCGACACGTTGTGCGACCGAAGCGCCGACAATCTGCAGGCGCTCGCGGGTGGTCTCGTCCAGCGGGTTGTAGTTGAACCGCCAGCGGTACTGCGCATGCCTGGCCAGTAGTTCGTCCAGGTAGGGAGATGACAGGAGCGCGGACAGTCCCGGCACCTGTTCGATGTCGTTCATGCTCAGGTCCACCACCCGCAACATGCAGGGATTGCGCTGCATCAGGCCGCTCAGCCCAGTGGGCCACAGACGCAGTCGGCTGTTGTCCAGGCGCAAGGTCGCGAGGTTGTCCAGGCCGGTCAGGTTGGGGCTGATGGCGAGGGGATTGTCGCTCAGGTGCAGGTGGCGCAGTGTTCGCAACGAGCTGAAGGTGTTCGCCATGTCGGCGTCCAGCACAATACGATTGGCTCGAAGGTCCAGGGTTTGCAGCGGCAGGCCGGTGAGCATTTGCAGATCATGCAAGGTGAGCGTCAGCCGTTGATGGGGCATTTCCAGGCTACGCAGGTCCTGCAAAGAGGGAAGCACTTCATGGGCAACGGCGGGTAGCTCGCCAAGGTTTGTGCCGCTCAGGCGCAGTTCCCGCAACTGCGGGGCATTGCGCAACGCCCGCAGGATCGAGCTGGCGCTCAACTGGGAGCTGTTGCGTACATCGAGGCGCCTGAGTGCCGGGAAGGCCTGCAGGAAATCGGCGGGCATCTCGATCACGTTGAGATTCTCCAGCGACAGCGTGGTGATGTGGTCGAAGCGTGCCGTGAGTGGCGGTAGGGCGTCGAGGGCGACATTGGAGAGGCTCAGCATGTCGCCGTCCAGGCGTTGCCATGCGCGGACGAGCAGGTCGACAGTCCTGGTGTAACTGGCACCGACTTCTTCACCCCAGTCGTGGGCACCTCGGTCGGCCCAGGCGTGAAGCTGTTCGCGCAGCGAGGACAGTTGTGTACGCAGTGCCTGTATCTGTTCGGCCACACTTCCCCGGACACGAAGGGTGGCCTGCAACTGGCGGATCTCGCGATCGTTCATCCCTGGATACAGGGCATGCAGCTCGCGCTCTGCCCGCGAGGCGAATATACCGGGGCTCAGCGGATAGCCGTAACGCCCTTCGCTCAGGCGCAAGGGCGAGCGCCAGCCCGGCTGCACGGGTTGCTGGCCGAGCAGGCGTGCTGTCGCCGGGCGGTTGGCCAGAGCGGCGTGATAGCGCTGTTCGGCCGTCCATTGTGGGTGTGCGGCCAACAGGCTATCGCTGATGAGCCGGCTGTCGTCATTGGCCAGGCTGTGGCGGTACAAGCCCAGGATCGCCCGATCCAGTCGAAGCCGTGCCTGCATCAGCCGCGCCTCTTCGGCCAGTCGCAGAGGCACCCGTCCACTGTCCAGGGCTTGCCGTTCGACGCCGTTGGCCGCGTCCACCAGTTCTTCCAGTGCCTGACAGGGCAGGCTGGGGAACGCGCGCCCGATCGTCAGCGCCGCAGCGGAAGCTGGCGCGGATGGATCGAGATGGATGCTGTCGGCCTTGATGCGCCGAATGGCGTCCTCGAGCAGCGCGGGAGGGCGCCTGCCATTTACGTGGACCTGCTCGAGCACGCCGCGCTCCAGGCCGGTGCTATCGAATACCGCAATCAGTTCCTCATCGGTCAGACCGTGGGCAAGCGGGCCTAGCCGGCGCATCAGCTTGACCCGCTCCCATTCCTGTGGTCGCTCGTGCGCCATGCGCCAGGCCCCGCTGCCATTGCCGTGCAGCCGTGGCTGATAGGCCCGTGGGTTGGCCGGGTGGACAACACGCCAGTGCCCCTCAGGGTCTTGGCGGATCTCGTGCAGCGTATTGTCCAGGTCGATGAAATGCCGGTCGTCATGGCGGAAGATGCCTTGCTCGTCCGGCTGCAGGTCCGTCGGCAACTCGACCGGGCTACGATACTGCTCCAGCTGGGGATGCCATAGCCGCTCCTCGCCATCCAGCCAGACGCTTTGCATCCCGTCAACGAAGCCGGAGGCGTTGGCCAGCTTGGCGACACCGGCAATGGCGACCACGCTGCCCAGGTTGATCAGCAGCGACTCGACCTGGTTCACCGCTTCGGCGTTGTCACCTTCGGACCAGGCTTCGAAACCGTGGAAAATGCTGGCCATGACCTGACCCGCGCCCACGGCCAGCATGGCGACATCCAGGCCGGGGACGAACATGGCCGCCACGCCGAGCAGGGTCAAACCACGCTCGCCCCATAATGCCAGGCGCTCACGCCGGGCCCTGGCATCAATGTCCGCAGTCGGTACCGCGATGCAGCGGGCGTCCTCCTGCAGGCGTTGGACATGGTCATTGAACAGCTTGGGCCATACCGGGAAGTCGACAGCGACCTCATGGATCGCCAGTGCCGGGAAGCGGGTGGGGCGGGGCGAATCCTGCTCCTGTGGCGAGGAGGTGGCCGGCAATCCTTGCCAGGGATGTGTGCCGGGCTCTGTTTCGGCGAAGGCGGGGGACGGTGTTTCCAGTGGCCGCATGCCGCCTGCGGTGGCTTCGAACAATCTGGCGCTGAGCTTGCTCGCCATTCGCGGGCGGTCTTGCAGGGCGACATGCTCCAGAAAGCGTTCGCGGTAGGCGGGCTCCAGCAAGCGACGGCGCAGGTACCTGCCAAAGGCCAGGCGGTTGTTGAACTCCTGCAGCGGTTGCGCGTCGTCGAAAGGCAGGTAGGCGATGCAGTTCGGCGTGGACGGCCTGCTGGATGTCAGCAGCAACAGATCGTGCAACTGGATATCCAGCATGCGCAAGACCGCTATCTTGGCCGGTGCTCCTCGGTAGCAGGGTGTCGAGCCCGTGCTACAGAGCTGCCGCATGGCCTGGAGGCCGTCGTCTGTCAGGTGTCCGCGCATTCGAGCGATCAATGCCCGGACCATGAGCTCATCGCGCCGGGCCTGGCTCCACAGGGCACACAACAGCGCTTTACGCTGGCCTGCGTAGATATCCCGCAGGTGCTCCTGATAGCGACGGCCCAGGTCGAGTAGACGGCAATGGGTGACAAACGCAGCGGTGCTCAGACCGGGTAGTGCGCTGCTGTCGTCGGCACTGACTTGCAGGGCGCTGAAAGGGCCGACCTCGGCCACGCCTTCGAAATTGTGCAGGGCCGCTTCGAGCAGGCTGGTGAGACTGGCGGCGCCGGCAGGTTCCTCGATCGAGGCCGGTGTGCGAGGGGCATGATGGGACGCGTCCGGGTCGGGGAATGCGCCGCCCAGGCTCGACGTGAATGGCTGATGCCTGAACCGGGCCTGTGTCAGCGCCACCTGAATGCCCAGCCGTGCCTGCAGCAGCGGCTCGCAGAACTCGGTGATACCGCGCAAATCTTGTAGTGCCCCGGCCAGTGCCTGGTGGCTCGTCGCGCGCTGCTTGATGGCCTGGCGCAACTCGGCCTGGCGGGCGGCCGAGGCCTGGGCGAACCAAGGGGCGGGCTGCCCGTCTTGCTGGACATGCTCGCGGTGGGCGCGCCGCAGCAGTCTCCTGGCGTGGCGAGGATGCAAGTGCCTGGTCCAGCCCGGCAGGCTGCGCAGGATCTGTTGCTGGTGGTAGGGCGGTTCGCCGTGGTGCATGGTCGTATTCCAAGGAGTGGGAGCGGCCATTCAAGGGCAGGGGGTGGCGCCTGGGGCGGTACATGATTGCTGTCGCCATCGGGGCAATGGCTGACACGCCCACGGCCGTTTGCCCCACAGCGGCTGCGGTGTACCCACCGTCGGTCATTGACGCCAACGGCCTAGGGTGTCTTCGCAGGGTGGCTGCTATGGTCTAGGCAAAGCCTGATCGTGGAGCTTCGCCATGCCAGCTTTCGCCATACTACGCATCGACCATGTCGTCCTGCGCGTCAGCGACCTGACCCGCAGCCTGGCTTTCTATCACGAGCTGCTCGGATGCCCGGTGCGCAAGCGTCGGGACACGCTGGGCATGATCCACCTCGGCGCCGGTGACGGCCTGATCGACCTGGTGGCGGTCGACGGCCCGCTGGGGCGCCAGGGCGGCGAGGCGCCCGGCCAGTGTGGGCACAATGTCGATCATGTGTGCCTGCGTATCGAGCCGTTCGACGAGCAGGCGCTGAGCGCAATGCTGAGCGAGGCCGGCGTCAGGGTGGAGGCTGCCGAGAAGCGTTACGGGGCCGAAGGTGAGGGCATGTCGCTGTACTGCTTCGACCCGGACGGCAACCGGGTCGAGCTCAAGGGGCCGCCGTTGCCGGGTTGAAGCCTAGGCGTCGCCCGCCTCCAGCAGCAACCCTGCCTGCTGGCGCCTGGGCAAGCGTCGCACCACCAGTTGGTGCGAGCGGCGCAGCAGGTCGCTCAGCTCATCGCGGCCCATGGGGTAGGGCGGTAGCATGCTGATCCACTTCGCCCGAGCCAGGTAGGGGGCCGGGCGCACCCCAGGGCGGTCGCAATAGCCCAGGAACAGTTCATCGGCCACCTTGAACGACAGGCCCGCGCCGCCGAGGTCCTGCACGGCGAACATCTTGTTGCCGGCCACCGAGAACACCCGGATGCCACCCCACTTGTAGTCTTCCTGGGCGCCCGGCAGGGCCAGGCACAGCGCCGCCACTTGCTCCTCGGTCATCCTTTTCTCAGACATAACGCTCTCCACAGGCCTCGAACGAGGTCGCCAGGTGATCGATCCAGGCGCGAACCGCCGGCAGCAGGCCGCGCCGATGCGGGTAGACCGCCTGCAGGTAGCCTCCAGGCAGCGACCAGTCTGGCAGCAGGCGCACCAGTTCGCCACGGGCCAGTTCCTCCTCGCAGAACATCGACGGCAGGGCAGTGAAGCCCAGGCCGGCGCGTACCGCCGCATTGCGCACGACGAAGTCGTCGATGGCCAGGCGCGGCTCCAGGGCGACTTCCTCCTGCCGGCCGTTGGGACCATGCAGGCGAAAATGCACCAGCCGGTCGGCCTCGGCAGCGCCCAGCACCGGCAGGGTCGTCAGTTGCGCGGGTTCGCGGATATGCTCGGCAAAACCTGGCGCGGCCACCAGTTGCATCTGCGCCTGGCGCAGGCGCCGGGTGACCAGGGCCGGGTCCTCATCGCCCAGATCGCGCACGCGCAAGGCCACGTCGATGCCTTCGGAGATCAGGTCGACCCGGCGGTTGAGCAGCACCATGTCCAGTTGCACCAAGGGGTACTGGGCGAGGAAGCGGCTGATGATGTCCGGCAGGAATGCATGGGCCAGGGCAACGGGGCACGATACCCGCAGACGGCCGCGGGGCTCGCTGGACATGCTGGCCACCACTTCGTCGGCCATCTCCGCCTCCAGCAGCATCGCCTGGCAATGGCTCAGGTAGCGCTCGCCCACGGCGGTCAGCTTGAGTTGCCGGGTGGTGCGCTGCAGCAGGCGCGTGCCCAGGCGCTCCTCGAGCTCGGCGATGCGCCGCGACAGGCGCGACTTGGGTATGCCCAGCTGGCGTCCGGCGGCAGCGAAGCCACCGGCTTCGACCACCCGGGCGAAGTAGAAGAGGTCGTTGAGGTCTTGCATTTGACAGTCTCATTGTTCCATCAGTGGAACAAACTAACGCGTTTTTGCCGACTTA
>Ga0268257_1002072_pt1 | contig 15383 bp, 10 predicted proteins | sample AgamicAtPrz_FD_200249 | JGI IMG/M metagenome (GOLD analysis project Ga0268257, IMG submission 200249) | Agave microbial communities from Guanajuato, Mexico - At.P.rz (v2) (version 3) | ecosystem: Host-associated > Plants > Phyllosphere > Phylloplane/Leaf | place: Guanajuato, Mexico | collected... | reverse complement strand
ATCGTCGACGACCCGTACGACTTCGGCCGCATCGCCGCCACCAACGCCATCAGCGACATCTACGCCATGGGCGGCGACCCGCTGATGGCCATCGCCATCCTCGGCTGGCCGATCAACGTATTGCCGCCGGAGGTCGCCCGCGAAGTGATCCGCGGTGGCCGCGCGGTCTGCGCAGAGGCCGGCATCCCATTGGCCGGTGGCCACTCCATCGACGCCCCGGAACCAATCTTCGGCCTGGCCGTCACCGGCGTGGTCAGCAAGCGCCACCTCAAGCGCAACGACACCGCCAGCGTCGGCAGCCGCCTGTACCTGACCAAGCCGCTGGGCATCGGCATCCTCACCACCGCCGAGAAGAAGGCCAAGCTGCGCGAACAGGACCAGGGACTGGCACGCGACTGGATGTGCACCCTGAACACCCCCGGCAGCCGCTTCGGCAAGCTCGACGGCGTGCAGGCCATGACCGACGTCACCGGCTTCGGCCTGCTCGGCCACCTGGTCGAAGTCGCCGAAGGCAGCGGCCTCACCGCACGCCTGCAGTTCGCCGCCGTGCCGCGCCTGCCCAGCGTCGATTACTACCTGGCCGAGGGTTGCATCCCCGGCGGCACCTTGCGCAACTTCGACAGCTACGGCCACAAGATCGGCGCGCTGAGCGACGAGCAGAAGCACCTGCTGTGCGATCCGCAGACCAGCGGTGGCCTGCTGGTGGCAGTCAGCCCGCAGGGCGAGGCCGAATTCCTCGCCGTGGCACGGGAGCTCGGGCTCGAACTGGCGCCGATCGGCGAGCTGGTCGAGCGACAGAGCCACGCAGTCGAGGTGATCTGATGCGCCCCGACTGCACCGATCTGAAACGGCTGTTCCTCGACAACGTGCCGCTGATGGACATGCGCGCGCCGATAGAATTCACCAAGGGCGCCTTCCCCGGTACGGTCAACCTCCCCCTGATGACCGACCAGGAGCGGCAGAAAGTCGGCACCTGCTACAAGCAGCAGGGCCAGGCCGCCGCCATCGCCCTGGGCCACCAGCTGGTCAACGGTGCGGTGAAGCAGCAACGCCTCGACGCCTGGGCGGCCTTCACCCAGGCTCACCCCGACGGCTACCTCTACTGCTTGCGCGGCGGGTTGCGCTCACAGATCGTCCAGGGCTGGCTCAAAGAAGCCGGCATCCAGTATCCGAAGGTGGTGGGCGGCTACAAGGCCATGCGCACCCTGCTGCTGGAGACCACCCAACAAGCGGTGCAACACTGCGACTTCGTGCTGGTGGGCGGCCTGACCGGCACCGGCAAGACCGACGTGCTGCTCCAGCTGGACAACGTGCTGGACCTGGAAGGCCATGCCAACCACCGCGGCTCCAGCTTCGGCAAGCGCGCCACCGCGCAGCCGGCGCAGATCGATTTCGAGAACGCGCTGGCCATCGACATTCTGAAAAAACGTGACCGGGGCATCGGCCAGTTCGTGCTCGAGGACGAAGGTCGCGTGGTCGGCAGCTGCGCGGTGCCGCTGGAGTTGTACCAGGGCATGCAGCGCTATCCGCTGGTGTGGCTTGAAGACAGCTTCGAGCATCGCGTGGAACGCATCCTGCGCGACTACGTGATCAACCTGTGCGCCGAGTTCATCGCCGTGCACGGTGCAGAGGCCGGCGGCGCACTGTTCGCCGAACGCATGCGCCAGAGCATGAGCAACATCTACAAGCGCCTGGGCGGCGAGCGCTTCCAGCGGCTGTCGGCGTTGCTCGACCAGGCGCTGGACGAGCAATTGCGCAGCGGCGACGTGAGCCTGCACCGAGGGTGGATAGAAGGGCTGCTCAAGGAATACTACGACCCGATGTACGCCTACCAGCGTGCGGCCAAGGCGCAACGGATCGAGTTCGCCGGAGACGGGGTGGAAGTGCGTGAGTACCTGAAGGCCCGGGCGCTGCGTGAGCAATGCGGCGCCTGAATCGCAAGCCCGCTCCTACTCCCCTGTTGGAGCAGGCTTGCCCGCCCAACCAAAGGGATCACTGTACTTCGCGTCAATGCTTGTACAACTTGAACTCACGATCTATCCAGATCACATGAAAAATCCGCCCACTGCGGTACCCCACCATCGCCACCAGGTCGAAAGCCCTGAACGCCAGCAGCCGAACATCTTCAGTGAGGAATGAAGGCAATACAGCCCTGATACTGCCGCGCGAAATCGTCTCCGTACCATAGCCGTGACGATCGAGCTGGCGGATCTCTCGCCACGTGCGCTGACTGATCTGACGCAAGCGCTCGAGCATCCTGGCCCGCTCTGCCTGCTGACAGTCCTGAATGCACCAACCTGATTGCAGATACTCCAGTGAGAACACCGGGGGGCGCAGGTCCGATTCGTCAGACTCGCCTGCCATGTGGCGTGCCCTTACCTGATTTCCCTGGGCATCTCGCTCCTTGAGCCGCTTACGTACCATCGCTCAGTTCACCAGGTGATTCCTGAAATACCGTTGCATTTCATCCCGGGGAATCTCCCGGCTGAAAGCGCCCTCCTGATAGTTGTCCCGCCAGGGATCTTCTTCATGGGTCAGTTGACGGAGCTTCCACGCCGAATACTGCCCATAGACCTCGAAGACTTCCTTGATCAGGCGGGTCTGATCCCTGGAAAAGCAGCTCGGCTCGAACACTGCAGGCATCGGGATCGGGTTCGAGCCATGCTGGCTGAACCGACGGTAGAGATCGGCCACGACCGGGCCATGCATCCAGGCCTCGATACGCTCTTCGAACAACGGCGCGCCCAGCAAGGCCAGGCTAAAGCCCTGCGCGTAGTAGACGAGCTTCTGCAGCTTCAGGTTCGAGATCTCACCCGTCTCGCCTTCCAGGGTGAGGAAGTAATTGGCGACATCGATGCTTTCAGGCATGTGCTCCTCCCTTGGTGAACGTGCTGTCCATGAGCTGTACAAAAATACAGCCATCAGGGTCGTTGCGATACCCTTCAGCCGACCAGTTCACCCGCCAATCTGTAAGCTGATGCTGCGCTACTGCCCCGGGCTGAGCACCCGTTCCAGCTCCGCCGCCCGGTCCTTGCTCATGTCCATCTCGCACATCGCGCCTTCGATGCGGTAGATGCTGCCGTTGCTCAACTTGCCGTGGAACGCGCAGTTGCCGTCGCGGTACTTCATCCAGGTGCGTTGGACCTCGCGCAGGTCCTTCTGCTGCTGGCTGTCGAGCTTGGCCATCAGCTGCTTGTAGACCCGGTTCAGCCGGTCATCCTGCAACTGGGTCTCGGCCTGGATGCAGGCGCCCATGGCCAGGGTGCTGGAGGCCTTGTCCATGCACTGGGTGTAGGTGGGCGAATAGTCCTCGGCCTGGGCGCCGGCAAAGATCAGCAGGGCGGCGGCACCGACCAGGCAATGCTTGAACATGGGCTTTCCTTTTCGCAAATGAGTGTGGCACAGCTTAGTGTGGTGTTTTGCAAATACGACCAATAAATCGCGAGCGATTTTTGCGCTCAGGCAAGGCGTCGCGACGAGTCGTAGCCCAGCTACGGCGAGGAGTGACAACGCCGCCTGAGCGCAAAAAGCGCCGCGAGTTATGGTCGCTATTTGTGAAACACCACACTAACACTCTGCTCCGCCTTCGTTCACGCACAGCGCCTGGATTTGCGCCCGTAGCCAGCGGTGCCCGGCATCGCCGTCGCGCCGCGAGTGCCAGGCCTGAGCGAAAGCGAACGGCGAGATCGCCAGCGGCGGCGCGAACTGACGCAGGGCGGGGTCCAGGCGAGCACCAACGAGGCTGCGCCGGGCCACGGTAAGCACCAGGTCGGTCCCGGCAATCACACTTTGGGCCACGCCCCAATGCGGCAGGGTCAAGGCGATGCGCCGACGCGCGCCCAAGGTGGCCAAGGCCTGGTCGATCTCGTTGTCGATGCCGGGACGCACCGCCACCAGCACATGGGGCCGCGCCAGCCACGGGTCCAGCGCCAGGCCGCCGCGGGGCGGCAGGCTGGCGCGGTCGGCCAGGCAGACGAAGGACTCCTCGAACAGCACCTGCCGGGCCATTTCCGTCGGCAGCTCGGGAAACACACCCAGCGCCAGGTCCGCCTCGCCGTCGATCAACTGGCCGAGCATCGCCTCGCGGCTACCCTGGGACACCACCAGGTCGATGCCCGGCGCTTCGCGCCGCAACAGACGCATCAGCGACGGCAACACCACGCGGGCGCCGTAGTCGGACATGGCCAGGCGAAAGGTACGCCGAGCCCGGGCCGGCTCGAAGCCCGGCGTGCCGAGCAATCCGTCGAGTTGCTGCAATGCCTCCTGCAGCGGCGCGTGCAGGGCTTCGGCGCGGGCCGTCAGTTGCAGGCGGCCACCGCGTCGTACCAGCAGCGGATCGGCGAAGATCTCGCGCAACTGCGCCAACGCATGGCTGACCGCCGGCTGGCTGCGGTGCAGGCGCAATGCCGCACGCGAGACATGCTGCTCGCTGAGCAGGGCGTGCAGGGTCAGCAATAGATTGAGGTCGATACGGCGTAAATCATCCATTCTACGAATACAGCCTGTGCAAATTTCGAATTTCCATCATTGAAGTGCATAGCAAAGACTGTGGCCAGTGTTTTGATCAGGAGTAGACACCATGCCCGCCAGCCTCTTCGCCGCCCTTCCCTTGCTCATCGCCCTGCTCGCCGGGGCTGCAGTGCCGTTTCAGGCGGGCAGCAACGCCGCGCTCGGGCGCCTGCTCGGCCATCCGCTGTGGGCGGCCGGGGTGTCGTTGCTGGTCAGCCTGCTGATGCTGGTGCCGGCCCTGCTGCTGATGCGCGCGCCGCTGCCACAGGTGCAGCAACTGGCCCATGCGCCCTGGTGGGCCTGGTTCGGCGGGGTTGCCGGGGTGCTCTACATCACCGCCGCGCTGGTGCTGACGCCACGGCTAGGCGCGGCGGGGTTCATCGTCTGCGTGGTGGCCGGGCAGGTGCTGTCGTCGCTGCTGATCGACCAGTTCGGCCTCATGGGCCTGCCGGAGCGACCTGTGAACCTGCTGCGGCTCGCGGGAGTGGGAATGATCGTGCTTGGGATGATCGTGGTGCAATGGGGAACGGCGCGTTAAGGCCATCATAAGGTGCGCGGCTGCTCCGGCGGCACGATCACCTTGTGCGGCTCGAAACGCAGCGACGGCATTTGCGTACCGGCATACAGCGCCACGCTCAGGGCCGCGATCAGCGCCACATCGAGCCAGCCCCAGCCCGGAACATCCGCTGCTGAACGCGCCTTCCAGCACCACCAAAGCTGCCCCATGCAAAACACCAGGATCGCCAGCAACCACAGGTAGAAGCCCGCGCCAAAGCCGGTCACGTCCTGGAAGGCGTAGCTCTGGTTGTCCGGCAAACGGGTGATGGCGAAGCTGCTGGCCGCCAGATACAGCGCCAGCAGGCCGCACCCCAGCGCCAGGCGGCGGAACCGTCGGTGGGCGAGGATAGCCAACGCCAGCAGTGGGTTGGCGAACCACTGGTACAGGCCGAAGGCGATACCCCACGGGCCGTAGAGCAGCATCTGCAGCGCCGGCATATGCCGACCCGCCCCCATCAGAGCGCCATCAAAGGCCAGGCTCAGGAGGTAAAGCAGCAGACTGGAGGTCAGGTAGAAGGCTGGCAAGCACAGGCTCCGTCGATCATCGGCAAACGCCGACCATAGCGCACCTGGGTCTCAGGCGACAGGCGGTTCGAGCAGCAGACCGTAAAGCCCCGAGTCAGACAGCTCGCCGGCCACGCACCAGCGCGCGCGCAGGGTGCCCTCCAGGACGAAGCCCTGGCGCTCCAGGGTACGTGCCGAGCCCTGGTTGCGCGGGTCGATTTCCGCCTCCAGGCGACGCAGGTGCAGGGTGTGGGCCAGGTAGTCGATGAAGCAGGTCAGCGCTTCGTCCATGTAGCCCCGGCCCTGGGCGGACTTGGCCAGGCAGTAGCCGATTTCGCCCCGGCGCGAAGCCTCTTCGAGGTTGAACAGCTGGACCATGCCGATCAGCTCGCCGTTGTCACGGCGGTACATGCCCAGCTTGAGCAACTGGCCGGCGGCATACGCCTCGCGGTCGGCAGCCAGGGCGCTCTCCGCCTCGGCCAAGGTCTGCCAGGGGGCGTGGTACCAGTAACGCATGACCTCGGGGTCGGCCATGATGGTCAGCCACTGCTGCGCGTCGCCATGACGCATGGGGCGCAACTGCAGGCGTGGGCTGTCGAGGCACAGGTCGCTGGGGAAACTGCGGGGGTCGGGCACGCCGGGACTCCTGTCCGGTGGTGAGGAGATGACAGTCTAACGACAGTGGCTCGGTCTGGCATCCCTGGGGCCGCTTTGCGGCCCTTTCGCCGGCAAGCCGGCTCCCACAGGCATTACACAAAACCCGGTGGGAGCCGGCTTGCCGGCGAAAGGGCTGCGCAGCAGCCCCCATTCACCGCGCTCGATTCAACCCCAATTCCATGTCATCGATCAGCCCCTTGGCCAGCCCACTGAGAATCCGTGCGGCACTGCCGGCCATGAGGTCCCCTTCCATCTCGGCCTCGGTGGTGAAATGCGCCACGCAGCCGAGCAGCACCGACAGGTCGCTGAAGGCGTGGTCGAACGGGATTCCGGGCTGGATGCAGAAGATCTCGAGGCAGGTGGTCTTGCCCTGGGTCGGGCCGGGCTTGAAGTCCTCACTCATACCGGCGCCCCCTTGGCCCGGGCGTGGCGGACCAGCGAGATGACCAGTTGGCCGAGGATCTCGACGCTGTCCATCATCACGTCAAGGCGCGCGTCGCGCTGGCAGACGGTGTAGGCGTGGACGGTGTCGCTGAGGATGTGCATCAGCTTGTTGGCATGGGCCATGGCTTCCTCGGGGTCGAGGTCGCTGATGATGGTGACGAAGGGGATTGGATAGGGTGGGTCGGGTACAAGTTTTTTCATGGTTACTCCTCGAAATTGAACTTCAGGAACAACCACCTCGATCCTTCTCACAGATTAGGGTGGCAGTCGTACGCATGGTGAGAAGCCCGTGTGTAACCATGAATCCACGGTCAGGCCAAAGCCTGCACGCGCACGACCGCCATTGACGAAATCGACATGGTTCACACAACGGGCTTCTCACACCCGGTCGCCAAATGTGACGACCCAGTGACGGTACCCCTGATGTATTTCCCGGCCAATTCAGAGCCTTCCGGCAGACGCGTAGGATAGGTCTGAAGCGCTGGCTGACTGAAGGATTTGGTTTCAAATTCGGAAATGTCTTACGGGCTTGGGTCGAGGTTTTGATCGCGTTATGGCGGACAGGTGTTCGCCGCAATCTTTGCAGCGCCTATGAGATCGAGCGCCGCGCGGGCGGCGCTCGATCTTGTAGGCGCTGCAAGATTTGCGGCAAACACCTGGTGGCCCTGATGCGGTCAACAGCCCTCACGGCCAAAAACCAGGAAAAGGCCGAACTTGAGGTCGCCGGGGACTGCAAAGCAGCCCCCCGCAAACTACCTCAGAACCCCATGCTGAAGCTCACCACCACGCCATGGTCGCGGTTCTCGCTGGACAGCTGCCCGGAGTACCCGACCCCGAGCTTGCCACTCGCGCCCACCGACAGGTCCACCCCGGCCTCGACCACCGCCGCGTCCTTGGCAATCGGCACACCCTCGGTGCTGAAACCGTCGCCGCCACCGATGAAGCGCAGATCGGCATCGGGCTTGTCGTCGCCGAAGGCATGGCGCCAGCCCACCGACAACCGCGGCGTGATGGTGCTGCCGTTGTCGAGTAGGATGCGCTTGCCAGCCCGCACGCCCAGGGTGGAGAAGGTCACATCCTGGTCGACCTTGCCCTCCAGCCGCCCTGCCCCGCCCTTCTCATGGGCGGTGTCGCTGTCGTAGTTGACATACGCCAGCCCGGCGAACGGCTCCAGGGCAATGCCGCCGGCATCGATGGCGTAACCCACCTCACCGAACACCTGGGCGCTGCGCGCCTTGTACTTGGCCTTGAGACGGTCGTCATAGCTGCCCACGGTGACATCGCGCTTGGTGTCGATGTCGTGCCAGCTATAGGCCACACCCAGGCGAGCGGCGAAGGCATCGAGCTGGTAGCCGAGGTAGGTGGTCAGGTGGTAGCTGTCCACCGTGGCATCCGAGCGGCGACGGTGCGCGTCGATGCTCGAGCGGGTGTAGCCGGCGGCGGCGCCGACTTTCCACTCATCGTCCAGCGCGCGGTCGACACCGAGCATGAAGCCCGACAGGTCGCGGTCGACGCTGGCATGGCTGCTGCTGCCGTCATAGGTGCCCCAGCCGCCGATGGCGCGGATCCAGCCCACGGCCTGGCCCTGGCAGCCTTCGCTGGTCAGTTGCTGGTTGGCGGTCGGCGCCAGGGTGCGACGCGGGTCGTCCAGGTTGGTGCAGTCGGCTTGGCGCAGGCGGTCATTGACCGCGTCGCGGACGTAGCGCGAGTCCTCGATCAGCACGGTCGCGGTGCTGGCGTGGATCTCGCCGGACAGGCTGTCGAACGCGGTCTGGGCGCCCTGGCGGTCCAGCGGCAGCAGGTTGTTGACCAGCTCGGCCGGCGCCCCGGCACTGGCCAGCGCGGTGGCCACGCCACGCTGGTTGCCAGTGGCGGCGACATCGGCGAAGGAGTTGCCGTTGCGGCTGACCGACAGAGTCACCTGATTGGCGCCGTAGTCCAGCGAGCTGTTGAGGAACGCCGAGTTGGCCAGGTTGGTGGTGGCGAAGGTGCCGTTAACCCCGCCCGCGGCGCTGACCACGGTGTACTGGCCATTGCCGCTGGCCAGGTTGGCGACCATCAGGCTGCCGCCGAGGTTGGCGGTGCCGCCCACATTCAGGTAGTTCACCGGCGAGGTACCGAGGTCGATCACCAGGGTGCCGGTGGCGCCGTTGGTGAAGTTGCCCGACACGTTCAGGTTACCGGCAGGCCCTGGCAGCACGGTGCCATTGTTGGTGAGGCCGCCGACGGTGCCATTGCCGGTCAGCGCGGCGCCGTTGGCCACGGTGACCTGGGCTGCGAGGTTGCTGCCCGGATTGGCCGCATCGCCCACCTGCAACACGCCCTGGTTGACGTTGAAAGCGCCACTGAATGGTTGGTTGCCAGTCAGCAGCAAGGTACCGCCGCCCTGCTTGGTGGTGGTGCCGGTACCGCTGAGAGTGCCGTTGAAGGTGCCATTGCTGCCTTGGGCGAAGACCAGGTTGGCGTTGTTGAGGATGTTGCCCTGCAGGCTGGTGGTGTTGCCGACCAGGGTACCGCCACTGACGGTGGTGCCACCGCTGTAGGTGTTGGCGCCCGAGAGGATCAGAGTGCCAGCGTCGAGTTTCTCGATGCCGCCGCTACCGACCAGCGGCACGCTGACGGTGGCGGTGGCACCTGCGTTGACACGCACCGGCGCCAGGCTGCCATCGGCACCATTGACTGGCGTCAGGCTACCGCCAGCGCCCGGAACGACCTGGTAGCCGTTGCTGAGGAACTGCAAGCCCTCGAACGACTGGTTGCCGACCACGGTGACGGTGCCCGGGGTACCGCCGAAGACCGCGTAGCCACCGCTCCAACCTTCGTTGCTGGTGCCGCTGGCGTTGGTCCAACCGGTGTTCGGTCCCCAGGTACCGCTGCCGCCGCCGATGCTGCCATCGGGGTTGGTCTTGCCGCCATTCCAGAACTGCAGCTCTTCGCCGTAGTTCTGCACCACCAGGTTGATCTGGTTGGCGATGGCGGTCTGCAGGCTCAGGTCACCCAGCACCACGCTGCCCGGAATCGCACCGAACACCAGGCCGTTGTCGGTGAGTGTGCCGCCGTAGCTGAACAGTTGATAGACACCCGTGCCGAAGCCGCCGGCATTGGTGATGTTCAGCGTGCCGTCCAGTACCAGGTTGCCGTTGACCTTGACCACGGTGGTGGAGGCCGCCGGGGCGCCGAGGCTGAAGTCCAGGGCGCTGCCCGACGCCAGTTCGAGGCTGCCGACGGTGAGCGGCGTGGCGCTCTGGCCGGCGGCCAGGGTGGCGCCATTGGCGATCTGCACCGCGCCGCCATAGGTACCGCTGCCGCCCAGGCGGGCGCCGGTGGCGACCTGCACGGTGGCACTGTCGAGGCGGCCATTGACCAGCAGGCTGCCAGCGCTGACCTGGGTCGCGCCGGTCAGACCATTGATGCCGGTCAGCAACAGTTCGCCGGTGCCGTTCTTGGTCAGGGTGCCAGTACCGGTGAGGTTGCCGCTGTAGCTGCCATTGGCGTTCTGCTCGAAGGTCAGGGCTGCGTTGTTGAGGATCGCGCCCTGCAGGCTGGTGGTATTGCCCACCACGCCGCCTGCGTTGATCTGGGTGCCGCCGCTGTAGGTGTTGGCACCGTTCAGGGTCAGCAGGCCAGCGCCATTCTTGATCAGCCCACCGGTGCCGCTGACCACGCCATTGAGGGTCAGGGCGTTGCTGCCGGCGATGGCCAGGGCGCCGTTGAGCACGGCATTGTTGGCCAGGGTCACGGCGCTGTTGCTGTCCAGGGTGGTGCCGCCCGCGGCCGTCAGGGCGCCACTGCCCAGCGCGCTGTTGTTGCCGAGCACCAGCGTGCCGCCGTTGAGGGCGGTACCGCCGCTGTAGCCATTGGCAGCGTTGAGCACCAGGGTGCCGCCGTCTTGCTTGGCGACGCTGCCGGTGCCGTTGAGGGCGACATTGAGGGTGGCGGTGACGCCGCTGTCGACCCGCAGGTTGGTGGTGCCGTTGCCCAGCAGTTCACCGGCCGTCCCCGCATTGAGCACATAGCCGTCGGTGACGAACTGCAGGCCGGTGACGCTGTGGCTGCCGTTCACGGTGACGGTGCCGGGGGCGCCCTGGAACACGGCGAAGGTGTCGTTCCAGGTGCCGTTGAGCACGCCGTTGGCGTCGGTCCAGTTGGTGTTGGTGGCATCCCAGACGCCACTGCCGCCCTCGATCACGCCGTTGGCCACGGTCTGGCTGCCGTCCCAGAACAACACGTTGCTGGCGCCACCGACCACCAGGTTGACCTGGTTGGCCACGGCGGTCTGCACCGTCAGGTCGGTGACCGGCACCGGCGTGGTGCCGAAGCTCATGCCGTTGTTGGTGAGGCTGCCGCCGTAGGCGAACAGGCGGTACACACCGGCGCCGAAGCCACCGATGTCGGTGACATTGAGGGTACCGCCCAGGGTCAGGTCGTTAGCCACGTTGACCAGCGGTGTGCTGCCAGCCGACGGCGCGCCCAGTGAAGCGTTGAAGTTGGCGCCGCTGTCGAGCACCAGGTTGCCGGCGTTCAGAGTGCTGCCGCCGATGGCCGCCAGGCTGCCGCCATTGGCCACGGTCACCGAACCACCGAGGCTGCCGGCACCGCTGAGGCTGGCACCGCTGGCCACGTTGACCGTGCTGCTGGCCAGGGAGCCATCCACCTTCAGGCCGCCGCCCTGCACGTTGGTGGTGCCGGTGTGGCTGTTGGCGCTGTTCAGTGCCAGGGTGCCGCTGCCAAGCTTGTTCAGAGTACCGGAGCCGCTGATGTTGCCACCGAACACGCCGCCTTCGACCGTCAGGCTGTTGCCGGCGGCGATCTGGATCGCGCCGCTACCGCCGATTTCGCCCAGCGTGGTGTTGCCGTCGAGGTTGAGGCTGGCGCCACTGCTGACGTTCAGCTCGCTCTGGGTGCCGAGGGCGGTGGTGCCGACGGTGCTCAGGCTGCCTGAAAGAATGTTGAGGATGCCGCTGAAGGTGTTGTTGCCCGACAACGTCAGGTCAGCCAGGCCGCTCTTGTTCAAGGTACCTGCACCACTGAGCACGCCGGCCAGATGCAGGTCATTGCTGCCCAGCACGTTGAGCACACCGCTGACATTGACCGGGTTGGCCAGGGTGACAGCACTGGCGCTGTCGAGGTTGGCGTTACCAGTAACGTCCAGGCCGCCGCTGCCAAGGGCGGCATCATTGCCCACCACCAAGGTGCCGGCCTGCAGCTCGGTACCACCGCTGTAGGTGTTGGCGCCCATCAACGCGAAGCGGGCGAGGCCGGCCTTGAGCAGGCGGCCGCTGCCGCCGACGGTGCCGCCGAGGGTCAGGTCGTTGCTGCCCAGGATCGTCAGGTCACCGGTGGCGTTGACGTTGTTGGCCAAGGTCACGGCCTGGCTGCTGTCCAGGCTGGTGCCGGCCACGGTGTTCAGGCTGCCGCTGCCCAGCGCGGTATTGGAGCCCAGCACCAGGGTGCCGCCGTTGAGCGCGGTGTTGCCGGTATAGGTGTTGTTGCCAGCCAGTGCCAGCCGGGCGCTACCAGCCTTGACCAGGCCACCGGCACCGCCGATGTTGCCGTCCAGCGCCAGGTCGTTGCTGCCGGCGATGTTCAACGGCCCCGCCAGGGTGATGGCATTGGCCAGCGTGACCGAGGCATTGCTGTCGAGGGTGGTACCCGCCGCGGTTTCAAGCGCACCGCTGCCCAGGGCCGTGTTGCTGCCGACGATCAAAGTGCCGCCACTGAGCACGGTACCGCCGCTGTAGCTGTTGCTGCCGTTGAGCACCAGGGTGCCGCTGTCGAGCTTGTTGAGCTTGCCGACGCCGGTCAGGCCGACATCGAGGGTCGCCGTGGCGCCCGGATCGACCCGCACGCTGGTGTCGCCACTCGCGCCGTTGATCAGGTCGAGCGCACCGGCGGTGCCGGCCAGCAGGCGGTAGCCATCGGTGACGAACTGCAGGCCATTGACCGTCTGGCTGCCGTCGACGGTGACATCGCCGGCGGTGCCCTGGAACACCGCGAAGGTGCTGCCCCAGGTCGTGTTGGTCAGGCCGTTGAGGTCGGTCCAGTTGGTATTGCCGGCATTCCACACGCCGGCACCGCCGTCGACCTGACCGTTGGCCACGTTCTGGCTGCCATCCCAGAACTGGATATTGAGCCCGGCAGCGCTGACCAGCAGGTTGACCTGGTTGGCCAGGGCGGTCTGCAAGCTCACGTCGCCCAGGCCCACGCCCAGCGGCAGGCTGCCGAAGTCCAGACCGTTGTCGGTGAGGGCGCCGGTGTAGTCGAAGACGCGGTACACACCGTTGCCGAAGCCGCCGATGCTGCTGACGTTGAGTGTGCCGTCGAGGGTCAGGTTGCCACCGACGTTGAACAGCGCGGTGCCACCGGTGGACGGCGAGCCGAGGCCGATATCGACGATCGAGCCGCTATTGAGCACCAGGCTGCCGAGGCCCAGGGTGGCGCCGCTCTGCCCGGCCAGGTGGCCGCCGTTGTCGATCACCACCGAGGCATTGGCGGTGCCGCTGCCGGTGAGGGTCGCACCGCTGGCCACGGTCAGCAGGTTGCTGCCCAAGGTGCCGTCGACTTTCAAGGTACCGGCGTTGACCTGCGTATTGTCGGCCAGGTTGCTGGTGCCGGTCAGGGTCAGGGTGCCGCTGCCGACCTTGGTCAGGCCGCCCAGGCCGTTGAGACCTCCGGCAAAGGTGCTGCTGAGGTTGTTGCCGCCCAGGCTCAGGACGCTGCCGACGCCGACATCGACCAGGCCGCTGCCGGTCAGGCTGCCGAGGCTGGCGTTGCCGTTGAGGTTGAGCTGGCCGCTGGCGCCGACGTTGAGGGTGTCGACGTTGGCCAGCACACCGCTGCCGAGGGTGGTGAGGGAGCCCGCCTGGATATCCACGTTGCCGGTGAAGGTCTTGACGCCGACCAGGGTAAGGTCGTCGACGCCGGTCTTGACCAGGTTGCCGCTGCCGCCGAGGTCGCCGCTGAGGATCAGTGCATTGGCGGTTTCGACAGTCAGGTTGGCGCCGTTGCTCAGGGCGATGTTGTTGCCCAGCGCCATGGGTGAGCTGTTGGCCAGGGTGGCATCGGCGGTGACCGCCAGGGTGCCGGTACCCAGCGCGCCGCTGCTGCCCAGGGTCAGGCGCCCGGCGTTGAGCTGGGTGCCGCCCTGGTAGCCGTTGTTGCCATTGAGGGTCAGGTTGCCGCTGCCGTTCTTGGTCAGGCCTGCCGTGCCGTTGATCACGCCGTTGAGGGTCAGGTCGTTGCTGCCATCGACTGTCAGACCAGCGTTGAGGGTGACGTTGTTGGCCAGGGTGGTGCTGGCGCCGCTGCTGAGGGACGAGGCCCCAGCAACGGTCAGGGCCCCCTGCCCCAGCGCGTTGTCGTTGCCGACCACCAGCCGGCCGGCACCGAGGGTGGTGCCCCCCAGATAATTGTTGGCGCCGTTGAGGGTCAGGGTGCTGGCACCGGCCTTGTTCAGGCCGCCGACGCCATCCACCACGCCGGTGAGGGTCAGGTCGGCGCTGCCCGGCAGGTTGAGGGTGCCGCCCAGGTGCACGTTGTTGGCCAGGGTGACGCCCGCACCGCCGGCATCGAGGCTGGTGTTGGCGCCGGTGCTGAGGTCGCCGCTACCCAGCGCGGTGTTGCTGCCGAGCACCAAGGTGCCGGCGTTGAGGGTGGTGCCGCCGCTGTAGGTGTTGTTGCCGTTGAGGGTCAGGCTGGCGGCGCCGTTCTTGACCAGGCCGTTGCTGCCGGAGACCACGCCGTTGAGGGTCAGCGCCTGGCTGCCGCCAAGGGTCAGGTTGCCACCGGCGAGGTTGACGGCATTGGCCAGTACCAGCGCCTGGCTGGCGTCGAGGCCCGCGGCGCCGTTGACGGTGAGGGCACCGCTGCCCAAGGCGCCGGCATTGCCCAGCAGCAGGCTGCCGGCCTGCAGCGAGGTGCCGCCGGCGTAGGTGTTGCTGCCATTGAGCACCAGTTGCCCGGCGCCCAGCTTGTTCAGCGTCCCGGCACCGCTGATCACACCATCGAGGGTCAGGGCCTGGGCATTGTTGATACTCAGGGTAGTGGTAGCGCCGATGCCGATGGCATTGGCCAGTTGCAGCGCCCCGGTGGTGGCCAGGGTGCTGTTGCCGGTCACCGACAGGTTGCCCGTGCCCAGCGCGCTGTTGTTGCCCAGGGTCAGGGTGCCAGCGCCAAGCGTGGTACTGCCTTGATAGGTGTTGGCGGCGCCGAGGGTCAGGTTGCCGGTACCGGTCTTGGTCAGGCCTCCGTTACCGCTGATCACGCCGTTCAATGTCAGGTCGTTGTTGCCGGTCAGGCTCAGGGTGTCGTTCAGCGTCACCTGGTTGGCCAGGATCAGGGGGCCCGTGGTGGCCAGGTTGCTGGCGCCGCCGACGACAAGGCTGCCGGTACCCAAGGCCTGGTTGTTGCCCAGGGTCAGCGTGCCGGCATTAAGGATCACGCCGCCAATCAAGGTGTTGGCGCCACTGAGGGTGAGGTTGCCGGCACCGTTCTTGGTCAGGCTGCCGGCCCCCGTGACCAGCCCGCCCAGGCCCAGGTCGTTGCTGCCGGCGATGGTGAGGTTGCCCGCCAGGTTGACGGTGTTGCCGATAGTGATCGCCGAGGCGCTGTCCAGCGTGGTCCCGGCAGCCGCGTTGAGCTGGCCGAGGCCGAGGGCGCTGGCGCTGCCGAGCACCAGGGTGCCGGCATTGAGATTGGTGTTGCCCAGATTG
>Ga0268257_1002068_pt1 | contig 15406 bp, 12 predicted proteins | sample AgamicAtPrz_FD_200249 | JGI IMG/M metagenome (GOLD analysis project Ga0268257, IMG submission 200249) | Agave microbial communities from Guanajuato, Mexico - At.P.rz (v2) (version 3) | ecosystem: Host-associated > Plants > Phyllosphere > Phylloplane/Leaf | place: Guanajuato, Mexico | collected... | reverse complement strand
GCTCGCTCAAAAAGGCTTGTCGCCGATGATGGCAGCGCGCTCCATCTTGCGCGCGGCGGGCCAGTAATCCTGCACGGCGTAATGCTGGGTGCAGCGGTTGTCCCACATGGCGACGCTGCCGGGCTTCCAGCGAAAGCGCACCTGGTACTCGGGGATGGCCGCCTGACTGATCAGATAGTTCAGCAGCATGCTGGCACCGGGCGTCTTGTCCTGGCCATAGCGCACGTTCTCGGGCGTGTGGTAGTTGGCAAAGTGGGTGGTGAAGCTGCAGACGTAGAGAATTTTCTCGCCGGTTTCGGGGTGGGTGCGCACGACGGGATGTTCGACCGGGGGATGCTGGCGGCCCAGCTCCAGACGCTTTTCTTCGGGCATGACGGCGCCGAAGCCGTGCTCGATGCTGGACTTGGCCTTGAGGCCGTCAATCTTTTTCTTGATGTCCTCGGGCAGATTGCGGTAGGCCTCGGCCATATTGACCCAGATGGTGTCGCCACCGACGGCAGGGCCTTCGATGCAGCGCAGCACGCAGCCCATGGTCGGGTTCTCGCGCCACTGACCGTCGGTGTGATAGGTGTTCTCGTAGTTTTCGCGCTTTTCGCTGCGGTAGATCTGCACCAGACCGGGGTGGTCGGGGTCGCTGCCGGCCACGGGGTGATCCTCCAGATCGCCGAAGTGGCGGGCAAAACCCACATGCTCGGCACGCGTGATGTCCTGATCGCGGAAGAACAGCACTTTGTGCTGCAGCAGCAGGGCGCGAATTTCCTCGGCCAGGCCCTTGTCGCGGGACGCATCGCCGAGGTGGATGTCGGAAACCTCAGCGCCGATGCTGCAGGTCAGTTGTTCGACTTTCATGGTCTTCTCCTAAGTACCCGGCAAGGCCTTGATGCAGGACGCCGCCGTCTGATGGAAAAATTCTCGGCGCAGCAACAGTCCCGGGGCTTGACCGATCACGTCAGCTTGTTGCCCTCTTGGGTGTGTGCAAGGAAAACCCTAGGGCCGGGCCTGGAGTGTCTTGAAGTGGACGCATCTGCGCGCCGAACCGTCATATCTGTCGTGATCTACTGGTATCCATTGATTGACTGCTTGTTGTGATATTGATAAACATCAACACCCGAAACGCAGGTTGCCATTAAGGCCTGTGTCCATCCATGAAATCCGGGCCTGTTGCGCAGTACCCGGGTCAACCGTTTTCCTGGTCACGATGAAGCCCCGTATCCGAAGTGTGAGCCTGTGCAAATACGCCAAGGTGGCGAATGAGCTCGGCATCGACCCGCTGCGCATGTTCCGCCAGGTGGGGCTGGACCACAGCTGCCTGAACTCTCCCGACCTCATGGTTCCCGAAGCTGCGTTTGCGCAGTTGCTTGAGGTTTCGTCCGCCCAGGCAGGGCATGCCTCGCTGGGCCTGCTCATGGGCTCGCATTGGCGTCTGTCCGACTTCGGGCCGATCAGCCTGCTGCTGCAGCATCAGGCCAGCCTCTCCAGCATGCTCAAGACCTTCAAGGACTATGACCACATGATCAGCACCACCGTGGGCACGGAGGTGGTGACCCAGGGGCGCTATTCCATCATCCAGCTGAACCTGGATACCGAGCGCGAGAACCCGGGGCGCCACCCGGTCGAGCTGGGCATCACGGCGCTGATGAGTCTGTGCCGATATCAGCTGGGCAGGGGCTGGAGCCCGGCCAGCATTCACTTCTCGCACAGCTCGCCAGGCAGCACCATGAGCCATCGCCGCGTGCTGGGCAGCGAGATCGTTTTCGGCTCTGACTTCGATGGCATCGTGGTGAGCAACGAGGATCTGGAGGCCATTGATGCCGATCACGACAGCCTCATGGAGAGCCACGCCCGCAGCCTGATGGAGAGCCATGCGCCGCGGCCCACGACCAGATCGCTGGAGCAGCAGGTGCGCAGCACCTTGCAGTCGCTGCTGCCCCATGGGCGCCACAGCATTGCCCATGTGGCCGGCGCGCTTGGCTATACGGCCCGCTCGCTGCAGCGGCACCTCGAAACCCAGAACACCAGCTTTCAGGAAACGCTGGACGCCGTGCGCAGCCAGGCCGCGCTGCGTGCGCTGCAGAATCCGCAGCTGTCGGTGAGTGAAGCGGCCGCTCAGGCAGGCTTTGCCGAGAACAGCTCGTTCACGCGCTGGTTCAGCAAGCATTTTCAGCAAAGCCCCAGCAGCTGGCGACAGCAGAATCTGAGCCGCAGCCTGTCCTGAGGCCTCTGTCCGAATGAAAACGCCAGCCTGCTCGCTGGCGTTTTGCGTTGCGGCTCAGGGCTGGGGCATCGCGGCCAGCCGGGTTGCTTCTGGCTGGGCCTTGGCCAGCAGAAAATCGATGCAGGTGCGCACGGCCTTGGTCTGATGCCGGTTGGGCAGGTAGAGCAGATACATATGGGTGCCGAAAATGCTGAGCCGGTACTCGTCCAGCGTGCTCAGCACCTCGCCCGTGGCCAGCTTGTCCTGCACCACATAGTCGGGCACCAGGCCTACCCCCAGGCCGGCCAGGATGCCGTCGCGCAGAAAAGGGAAATGCTCGGAGATCATGGTGGGCTCCAGCATCACTTCGTGGCGCTCGGTGCCCAGATAGGCGGCCAGGCGTAATTGCCGCCCCGTGACTCCGGCGGTGATCAGCGGGCTGGCGCGCAGGGCATGCAGGGTTCTGGGCAGGCCGTGGGTCTGCGCATATTCGCGTGAGGCGCAGGCCAGGTAGCGCACCGTGCCCAGGCTGCGAGCCACCAGGGACAGGGGCGGTTCCTGGATCACGCGCACGATGATGTCCACATCGTCGCGCAGATTGTCGGCCCGGTTTTCGAACAGCACGTCGAGCACGATGCCCGGGTACAGGCGCTTGAACTCGATCAGCCATTCGCTCATCACGATCTGGCCGTAGCCGCTGGGCACGCTGATGCCCACGCGGCCCTGCAGGCTCTGGCCCAGCGCCGTGATGGCCTCGCGCGCGGCCAGCATTTCGTTGTGGATGTTGCGCCCGTGCTCGTACAGGCGCATGCCGATCTCTGTGGGCTCCACGCGGCGCGTGGTGCGCTTGACCAGTTGCACGCCCGCTGCCTTTTCCAGCTGGGTCAGGTGATAGCTCACATTGGCGCGCGTCATCTTGAGCTTGCGCGCAGCCTGGCTGAGGTTGCCGCTATCAATGATTTCGACCAGCAGGGTCAGCGATTGCGAGTCCATGGCGTGTTTGTCCAATTTCCTTTGACAGTCTGTCAATGATTCATGGGATTGTTAGAAAACATTGTCGTCGTAAAAATAAAGCCCATTCCATAAAGAGATTCAGGAGACTCGCATGACCGCCCAAGCCAGCACCTCTGTCGTCGAACTCAGGCAAGACGGTGACGTCCTGCTCGTCAGCGTCAACAATCCGCCCGTCAATGCGCTGGGCGCTGCCGTGCGCCAGGGTCTGATGGCGGCCATGGAACAGGCCGATGCCAGTGCCGCGGTCAAGGCTGTGGTCATCGTGGGTCAGGGCAAGGCTTTCATCGCCGGTGCCGATATTCGCGAATTCGGCAAGCCTCCGGTCCAGCCTTTCCTGCCCGATGTCTGCAACCGTATCGAGGCCTGCAGCAAGCCCGTGGTGGCCGTGATTCATGGCGCGGCACTGGGTGGCGGTCTGGAGATCGCCATGTCGGCGCATTACCGCCTGGCGCTGCCTGGCGCAAAGCTGGGTCTGCCCGAAGTCTCCCTGGGCCTGGTGCCCGGCGCCGGCGGCACGCAGCGTGCGCCGCGCCTGATGGGCGTCAAGGCCGCAACCGAGCTGATGCTCAGCGGCCAGCAGATCGGCGCCAAAGCCGGACTAGCCGCCGGTCTGGTGGACAAGCTGGAAGAGGGCACGGACCCCGTAGCCGCGGGCCTGGCCTATGCGCGTGAACTGCTGGCGCAGGGCGCGCCGCTGCGTCCTGTCAGCGCCACGCCAGGACGCCTGGCCGACAAGGCTGCCGCCCAGGCGGAACTCGATGCGCTGCGTGCGGACACGACCAAGAAGTCGCGCGGCCTGTTCTCGCCGCTGAAGATCATCGATTGCGTGCAGGCCGCGCTGGATCTGCCTTTTGCCGAAGGCCTGAAGTTCGAGCGTGCCCAGTTTCTGGCCTGCATCGACAGCCCGCAGCGCGCCGGCCTGATCCACGCCTTCTTTGCCGAGCGCGAGACAGCCAAGATTCCCGAAGCCCGCGCTGCCCAGCCGCGCGCCTTCAGCAAGATCGCCATCATTGGCGGCGGCACCATGGGCGCGGGCATCACCGTCTCGGCGCTGGATGCCGGCCTCGTCGTGACCATGATCGAGCGCGATGCCGAATCCATCGCACGCGGCCAGGCCAACGTGGAGAAGGTCTACAACGGCCTGATCGCCAAGGGCCGCATGAGCGAGGAGGCCAAGGCCGCCATCATGGCGCGCTACACGCCCTCGACCCGCTATGACGACATTGCCGATGTGGACCTGGTGATCGAGGCGGTCTTTGAAGACCTGGAAGTCAAGAAGGCGGTGTTCAAGGAGCTGGATCGCGTCTGCAAGAGCGGCGCCGTGCTGGCCACCAACACATCGTATCTGGACATCGATGCGATTGCCGCCGTCACCAGCCGCCCGCAGGATGTGATCGGTCTGCACTTCTTCAGCCCGGCCAATATCATGAAGCTGCTGGAGATCGTCGTGCCCGCCAAGGTGGCGCCCGATGTGGTGACCACGGCCTTCGAGCTGGCCAAGAAGATGAAGAAGGTGCCGGTGCGCGCCGGCGTCTGCGACGGCTTTATCGGCAACCGCATTCTGGCCACCTACAAGCAGGCCGCCGACTACCTGATGGAAGACGGTGCCAGTCCCTACGAGATCGACGAAGCCGTGCGCGGCTTCGGCTTTGCCATGGGGCCCTTCCAGGTCACCGACCTGGCCGGTGGCGATATCGGCTGGGCCACACGCAAGCGCCGTGCTGCCACGCGCGACCCCAAGGCCCGTTATGTGGAGATTGCCGACCGCATCTGTGAAAACGGCTGGTTCGGCCAGAAGACGGGACGCGGCTTCTACCTCTATCCGCAAGGCGCGCGCATCGGTCAGCCCGACCCCGAAGTGCTGGCGATTGTGGATGCCGAGCGCGCCAAGAAGGGCGTGACAGCGCGCTCGTTCACGGCCGAGGAAATCATGCGCCGCTACATGGCCGCCATGGTCAACGAAGGCGCCAAGGTGGTGGGCGAGGGCATTGCGCTGCGCCCGCTGGATGTGGACGTGACCTTTATCTCCGGCTACGGCTTTCCGCGCCACCGCGGCGGCCCCATGAAATGGGCCGATATGCAGGGCCTTCCCAAGGTGCTGGCCGATATCGAGGCCTTTGCCAAGGAAGACGCGCTGTTCTGGAAGCCTGCGCCGCTGCTGCAGAAGCTGGTGGCCGAGGGGCGCAACTTCGAAAGCCTGAACAAGTAACACCCCTGAGCCGCTGCGCGGCTTCCCCTCTCTCTTCGGGAGGGGACGACGCCATCGCCTGGGCGGCCCCGCCGCGAGGCGGCTCTTGCTCGGCGTCTCGCGCTTGGAGTGCGCCAGTTTTTATCGCCCGGTTAATTTTAAAAAGTAGCTGCTAGCGCTTTATTTGTATTGGTTTCAGTATGAAAAGAATCTGAAATCAATGAATGGCAAGCGATAAAAGCTATCAAAAATAGTTTTCAACATTCACAGAGACAAGCACCATGCGTGAAGCCGTTATCGTTTCCACCGCCCGCACACCGCTGACCAAGTCGCATCGTGGCGAGTTCAACATCACTCCTGCCGCCCAGCTGGCTGCTTTCTCCGTCAAGGCGGCCGTGGAGCGCTCGGGTGTCGATCCCGAAATGATCGAGGACTTGATTCTGGGCTGCGGCAACCCCGACGGTTTCCAGGGGCGCAATCTGGGTCGCCAGACCGTGTTGCGCGCCGGGCTGCCGCTGTCGATCGCCGGCACCACCATCACGCGTTTTTGTGCCTCGGGTCTGCAATCCATCGCCATCGCGGCAGGTCGCGTCGTGGCCGAGGGCGTGGACGTGATGCTGGCCGGCGGTATCGAAACCATCTCCGGCATCCGAGCCGGCAACAATCTGCCCACCGACATGGACCCCTGGCTGGTGGAGCACAAGCCCGAGCTCTACATGGCCATGATCGACACCGCCGATGTGGTCGCCAAGCGCTACGGCATCACGCGGGAAGACCAGGATGCGTTCTCGCTGCAAAGCCAGCAGCGCACGGCTGCGGCCCAGGCCGCCGATCTGTTCAAGGACGAGATCATTGCCTGCTCCACACGCATGATGGAGAAGAACAAGGAAACCGGCGAAGTCACCTACCGCGAAGTGGTGGCCACGCAGGACAACTGCAACCGCGCCAGCACCACGCTGGAGGGGCTGGCCAAGCTGGAGCCTGTGAAGGGCCCGGGCAACTTCATCACGGCCGGCAATGCCTCGCAACTGTCCGACGGCTCCAGCGCCTGCGTGGTGATGGAAGCCAGGCTGGCAGAGCGTCTGGGCCTCAAGCCCCTGGGCGCTTTCCGCGGCTTTGCCGTGGCCGGCTGCGAGCCTGACGAGATGGGCATAGGCCCCGTGTTTGCCGTGCCCAAGCTGCTCAAGCGCCACGGCCTCACGGTGGATGACATCGACCTGTGGGAGCTGAACGAAGCCTTTGCCTCGCAGGCCCTGTATTGCCAGCGTCAGCTGGGCATTCCCAACGAGCGCCTCAATGTCAACGGCGGCGCGATTGCCATCGGCCACCCCTTCGGCATGACGGGTGCACGCCTGACCGGCCACATCCTGCTTGAAGGCCAGCGCCGCAAGGCCCGCAACCCCAAGGTCAAGTACGGCGTGGTGACCATGTGCATCGCCGGCGGCATGGGTGCTGCGGGCCTGTTCGAGATTTTCTAAACACCCCCTGAGCGGCTGGCGCCGCTTCCCCCTCTCTCTTCGGGAGGGGGACGACGCCTTTGCTGCGAGACGGCTCTTGCTCGGCGCCTCTGGTTCAGAGCGTGCCGGTGTCAGAGGCTGCAAAGGCGCGCTGCGCCATGGATTACCAGGAAATAGCAATGGATTTGCAATTCACCCCCCAGGAAGAGGCGTTTCGCGCCGAGGTGCAGAGTTTTCTCAAGGAAAAGCTGCCCAAGCATATTTCGGCCAAGGTCAAGGCCGGCCAGCGCCTGAGCAAGGCCGATCAGGATGAATGGCATGCCATTCTCAACGAGCGCGGCTGGTATGCGAATCACTGGCCCCAGGAGCATGGAGGCCCGGGCTGGGGGGCGGTCGAGAAGTTCATCTTCGACACCGAATGCGCCCTGGCCGGTGGCCCGCGCATCGTGCCCTTCGGCGTGAACATGCTGGGGCCGGTGCTGATCAAGTACGGCAACGAGCAGCAAAAGAAGTACTGGCTGCCGCGCATTCTGAGCGGGCAGGACTGGTGGTGCCAGGGCTATTCCGAGCCCGGCGCGGGCTCCGATCTGGCCTCGGTGAAGACCACGGCCGTGCGCGATGGAGACTTCTACATCGTCAACGGCCAGAAGACCTGGACCACCCAGGGCCAGCACGCCAATATGATCTTCTGCCTGGTGCGCACCAACCGTGAGGCCAAGGCCCAGGCCGGCATCAGCTTTTTGCTGGTGGACATGAACAGCCCCGGCGTGGAGCTGCGCCCCATCCGCACGCTGGACGGCGACAAGGAAGTCAACGAAGTCTTCTTCACCGATGTGAAGGTGCCTGTCGAGAATCTGGTGGGCGAGGAAAACCGGGGCTGGACCTATGCCAAGTATCTGCTGACCTACGAGCGCACCGGCATTGCTGGCGTGGGCTTTTGCATCTCGGCTCTGGCCAAGCTCAAGGTCATCGCCGCCAAGGTGCACAAGAACGGTCAGCCGCTGAACCAGGACCCGCTGTTCGCGGCCCGCATGGCCCGTGTCGAGATCGACTTGGAGAACATGAAGACCACCAATCTGCGCGTGATCGCGGCCGTTGCCGGTGGCGGCGTGCCCGGTGCGGAGAGCTCCATGCTGAAGATCCGCGGCACCGAGATCCGCCAGGAGATCCTGTCGCTGATCCGCCGCGCCATGGGCGTGTATGCCGTGCCCTATATCGACGAGGCCCAGTACGAAGGCCATGACCAGGCGCCCGTAGGCGGCATCGACGAAGCCGCCACGGCCTCGGCCAACTACTTCAACTACCGCAAGCTGTCGATCTTCGGTGGCTCCAACGAAATCCAGAAGAACATCATCTCCAAGATGATTCTGGGCTTGTGAAATCCCCCCTGAGTCGCTGCGCGCCTTCCCCCCGGGGGGACGACGCCCTTGCTGCGGGGCGGCCCTTGCTGGGCGTCCCTGGCGAACCGGGCGGTGGCATGCGACACCGATTCGTTCGATTGGGTAGAAAGAATTTGTCATGAACTTCACACACACCGAAGACCGCCGCATGCTGGCGGACAGCCTGAACCGCTTTGTGGCCGAGCAGTACGGTATCGAACAGCGCAACCATTTGGCCTATGGTGCAGAAGGTCACAGCCCCGCGCTGTATGCGCAATTTGCCGAGCTGGGCGCGATCGGCGCGCTGTTCCCCGAAGAGGAGGGCGGCTTTGGCGGATCGGGCTTTGACATCAGCGTGGTGTTCGAGTCGCTGGGCCGTGGCCTGGTGGCCGAGCCCTTGCTGGGGGCGCTGGTCGTGGGCCAGGCCCTGATTGCGGCCGGCACCGAAGCGCAGAAGCGCCAACTGGAGGACATCATCGCCGGCGGCGTGATCGCTGCCCTGGCGCACGACGAACCGGGCAGTCACTACGAGCTCAACAAGGTCACGGCCACGGCGGCCAGGACCGCCACGGGCTGGGTGCTCAACGGCGCCAAGAGCGTGGTGGCCTTTGGCGAAAAGGCCGGTCTGCTGCTGGTGTCGGCGCGCACTGCAGGCGGCATGTTCGATACTGCCGGCATCAGCCTGTTCCTGGTCGACGGCAAGGCCGCCGGCATCGTCAAGCGTGGCTACAGCCGTATGGAAGGCGGCCGCGCCGCCGAGCTGACTTTCGAAAACGTGCAGCTGGCAGAGGATGCGCTGCTGGGTGCCGAGGGCCGGGGCCATGCCGTGCTAGAGCATGTGCAGGGCTTTGCCTTGCTGGCGCTGGCTGCCGAGGCCCTGGGCGCCATGGATGTGGCCAAGCAGAACACGCTGGAGTATCTGCAGACGCGCAAGCAGTTCGGCGTGGTCATCGGCAGCTTCCAGGCGCTGCAGCACCGCATGGCCGATCTGTTGCTGGAGGTGGAGCAGGTGCGCTCCACCGTCATCAATGCGGCCGATGCCATCGACAACGCCCAGGGCACGGAGCGCGAGAAGATGCTGTCAGCCGCCAAGTACACCGTGGGCTCCGTGGGGACCCTGGTGGCCGAGGAAAGCATACAGATGCATGGCGGCATCGGCATGACCTGGGAGCTGCCGCTGTCGCATTACGCCAAGCGACTGGTCATGATCGACCACCAGTTTGGTGACGAGGACCATCACCTGGCGCGTTTCATGGCCTTGGGCTGAAATGAGCTACCCCCTGAGTCGCTTCGCGCCTTCCCCCTCTCTCTCTCTACGCGCTGCGCGCTAGGGGAGGGGGACGACAGCCTCGCTGCGGGGCGGCGCGGCCGGCGTAGGCCCTTGCTGGCTGTCCCTGGCGGAGGGGGCGGCTACAGGCGGTAAGTGCTGCCTAAAACTGGAGAACGAAGATGAGTGAAGTCCTGCTGACCCGCCGCGAAGGTGCCGTACTGGTGCTGAGCAACAACAACCCGGCTGCGCGCAATGCGTTGTCGCCCGCGTTCTACGCGGCCGTCACGACCGCGCTGGCGGATGCTGCGGCTGACGCCAGTGTGGGCGCGGTCGTGCTCACGGGCGAGGGCGGCCATTTCTGCGCCGGTGGCGATCTGCGCCAACTGGCCAGGCGCCGCGAACTGCCCGTGGAGCAGCGCCGAGAAAAGCTCGAAGGCCTGCACGATCTGATTCGTGCCGTGCGCGACTGCCCCAAACCCGTCATCGCCGCCGTCGAAGGCGCGGCAGCGGGCGCGGGCCTGTCGCTGGCCCTGGCCTGCGATATGCTGGTGGCCGCCCGCGACAGCCTGTTCTCAGTGGCCTATGTGAAAGTGGGTCTGACGCCCGACGGTGGCGCCACGGCCTTTCTGGCCGAGTTCGTCTCGCGGCAGGTCTTGACCGAGCTGTGCCTGACCGGCGAGCGCATCAGCGGCGAACGCATGTACGCTCTGGGCCCCGTCAACCGCCTGGCCGAGCCCGGCCAGGCTCTGGTCGATGCCGTCGCGCTGGCCGCCCAGATCGCTACCGGCCCGGACCAGGCCACGGCCTTGATCAAGGACCTGTGCCGGCAGGCGCCGCGCAATACGCTGGAGCAGCAGCTGGAGCTGGAGGCGCAGCACATGGTGCGCTCGCAGGGGAGCGAGGAGTCCCGTGAAGGCATTGCAGCCTTTCTCGAAAAGCGCAGCGCCGATTTCACCAAACTGCGTGCTTGAGCGCTCGACGAAACCAAGATTTTCCAAGGAGAAAAGGCAGATGGCCGACAGCAATACCGAACAGAACCAGGACATCGACTTCCCGCTGGAGGGGGTGCGAGTACTCGATCTGTCCCGCGTCTTCGCCGGGCCGCTGTGCGGCATGGTTCTGGCCGACTTCGGCGCCGAGGTGGTCAAGGTCGAGCACCCGGGCCGCGGCGACGATACGCGTGACTGGGGCATTCGCATCGGCAAGACCGAGACCACCTACTACAACAGCATGAACCGCAACAAGCGGTCCATCACGCTGGATCTGCAAACGCCCGAGGGCGTGAAGATCCTCCATGAACTGCTGCCTCAGTTCGACGTGCTCATCCACAACTTCAAGACCGGCGGCGCCGAGAAGCTGGGTCTGGGCTACGAGCAGCTCAAGGCCATCAAGCCGGACCTGATCTACTGCGCCGTGGCTGGCTACGACAGCAGCGGCCCCGAGGCCAAGCGCCCCGGCTACGATCTGGTGATTCAGGGCGAGGCGGGCCTGATGGCGCTCAACGGCGAGGCAGGCATGCCGCCGCTCAAATTCGGCGTGGCCGTGGTGGATCTGGTAACCGGCATGTATGCAGCCCAGGCAGTGCTGGCCGCCTTGTTCCGCCGCGAGCGCACGGGCAAGGGCCGGCTCATAGAGATGGCGCTGTACGACAGCGGCATCACGGTCACAGGCTACTACGGCCTGGATGCCCTGCAACTGGGGCGCGACCCCGAGCGCTACGGCAATGCCCACCCCTCCATCGTGCCCTACGGCATGTACGAGGCCGCCGACGGTCCGCTGATCATTGCCGTGGGCAACAACAGTCAGTTCGACAAGTTCTGCCGTCAAGTCATCATGCGCCCTGACATCGTCGAGGACCAGCGCTTCTCCACCAACGTCAACCGGGCCAGGAACCGGCTGGAGCTGCTGCCCATGCTCAAGACGCTGATTGGCAGCTTCCCGCGCGACCAGTTGCTGGAGCGCCTGACGGCTGCAGGCATTCCCTGCGGCCGTGTGGCCGGCCTGCACGAGGCCCTGACCAGCGAGCGCACGCGCCGCAGCGGCCTGCTGCGCGACATGCCCCATCCCGTGGTCGGCACCACGCCCGTGTTCGCGCCGCCCTACCGCCTGGACGGACAGCGTCTGCCCATCCGCCATGCACCGCCCACGCTGGGTGAGGGCACGCGAGAAGTGCTGCAGCGCCTGCTGACGCTCGATGATGCGCAATTGCAGGACCTGCAAGCCAAGGGCGTTCTCACGCTGCCCCAGGAGCCTTCATGAAGCACCCCCTGAGCCGCTGTGCGGCTTCCCCTCTCTCGCTTCGCGGGAGGGGACGACACCCTCGCTGCGGGGGCGGCCCTTGCTCGGTGTCCCTGTTGGGCCGTGTCAGGCTCACAGGCCGCGGACATCTTCTAGAGCCATAAATAACTCAAAAGCAAGATTAAAGGCCGCGCAAGACGGCAGATAAAGACAGCGACTTCATAGGAGACAAACCATGAGCATCCAAGTCACACGCCGCGATCTTCTGCAAGGGCTGGCCGCCATCGGCGGCGGCAGCCTGCTGGCCACGGGTGCCGGCAGCGCCCTTGCGCAGGCAGGCAAGCCGGCCTGGCCCGCAAAGCCAATTCGCGTGGTCGTGCCCTTCAACGCGGGCGGCGCCACCGACATCATCGCGCGCACCATCGGCGAGGTCCTGGCCAAGCGCCTGGGCCAGCCCGTGGTCATCGACAACCGCGGCGGCGCGGCCGGCATCCTCGGCACCGAGGCCGTGGCCAAGGCCGCGCCCGACGGCCATACGCTGATGGTCTCGCTCAGCACCTCCATGCTGATCAACCAGTTCCTCTACACCAAGCTGCCCTACAACCCGCAAAAAGACATCGCGCTGATCAGCCAGATCGCCGCGGCGCCCGTAACGCTGGTCGTCCATCCTTCGGTGCCGGCCAACAATATGAAGGAGCTGCTGGCCTATGTGAAAGCACACAAGGGCAAGCTGTCCTATGGCTCCTGGGGCGTGGGCTCGTACGCCCATCTGGCCGGTGCCTATATGAGCAAGACCATGGATGCCGACATGAACCATGCGGCCTACAAGGGCGAGGCACCCATGATCCAGGAGCTGATCGGCGGCCAGCTGCAGCTGTGCTTTTCCAGCGCCCTCAACACCAAGCCTTTCATCGATTCGGGCCGCCTCAAGGCCATCGGCGTGACCGGCAAGGAACGCATGGAAATCCTGCCCAAGCTGCCGACCATCTTCGAGCAGGGCGTGACCGACGACGCCTATTCGATCTACGGCTGGGTGGCCATGGGCGCGCCTGCCGGCACGTCAAAGGAAGTCGTGGACCAGCTCTATGGCCACCTGCGCGAGATCATCAAGGACCCCAAGGTGCTGGAGCGCATCACGGGCGCCGGCTTCATACCCATGATGAACAGTCCCCAGGCTTTCCGCGACAACTACCAGCGCGATATGCCGGTCTGGAAAGCACTGGTCGAGCAGGCTGGCGCCAAGCTTGATTGAACCCCTGAGTCGCTTCGCCTGGGCGGCCCCGCGCCTTCCCCCTTGAAGGGGGGCATACGGGCGGCCGGCGACACCCTCGCTGCGAGGCGGCGCGGCCGGCGTAGGCTCTTGCTCGGTGTCCCGCGCTTGCGCCGCGACAGTTTCATAGGTTGCGGGTGGCGCGCAGCGCCATGGATCACTGAGTGACTGATTTTTACGGCCTGCGGCAGTGGGCCACCACCGACGACTGCTGAGACAGCTTTGACAGGAGACTTCATGCACAAGCGCAATCCCGCACTTAAGGCCTGCACCAGCCGGCGCAGCGTTCTGGCACTGGCTGCCGCGCCGCTGCTGGCTGGCATGGCCGGCGGCGCCCTGGCCGAGGCCGACTGGCCAGCCAAGATGCTGCGCCTGGTCGTGCCTTTCCCGGCCGGTGGCCCTACCGATACGGCATCGCGCATCGTGGGCCAGAAGCTGGGCGAGCGCCTCAAGCAGACCGTGGTGGTGGAAAACCGCCCCGGCGCCTCGGGCTCCATCGCGGCCGTGCAGGTCGCCAAGAGTCCGGCCGACGGCTACACGCTGATGATGCTGGCCACGCCCACGCTGCTGGCCCCCCATCTGTACAAGAAGGCCGGCTACGACACCGTCAAGGATTTCGCGCCCGTGGCCACGGTCTATGACCTGCCCATCGTCATCGTGGTCAATCCCACGCTTTTGCCCGATGTCACCGATCTCAAGAGTCTGATCGCCCACGCCAAGGCCCGGAAATCAGCGCTCAACTACACCAGCTCGGGCGCCGGCAGCTTCGGCCACCTGAGCATGGAGCTGCTCAAGCAGATGGCCGGCTTCGACATGCAGCATGTGCCCTACAAGGGCGGCGTGCCCGCCATCACCGACACCATCGGTGGCCAGGTGCCCATCATGTATGCAGACCTCGTGGCTGCGCTGCCTCATATTCAGGCCGGCAAGCTGCGAGCCATCGCCGTGGGCTCGCCCCAGCGCGTGAGCATGTTGCCCGACATCAGGACCATTGCCGAGCAGGGCATCAAGGGCTATGACGCCGTTTCCTGGGGTGGTCTGCTCGCGCCGAAGGACACGCCCAAGGCCGTGGTTGACCGCATCGCCTCCGAAGTCCAGCAGATACTGGCCGACAAGGACATCCAGAGCAAGCTGCTCCACGCGGGCGCCATCGCCACCTTCCAGAATCCCGCACAGCTGGGCCAGCGCATCCAGCAGGACTACACGCGCTGGGGCCAGCTGATCCGCGACAAGGGCATTGCAGTGGAGTGACAACTACATGAAGACACGCATCACCGAACTCTTTGGCATGGAGCACCCCATCATCCAGGGTGGCATGCACCATGTGGGCCTGGCCGAGCTGGCCGCCGCCGTCTCCAACGCCGGAGGACTGGGCATCATCACGGGCCTGACACAGCGCACGCCCGAGTTGTTGGCGCGCGAGATCGCGCGCTGCCGCGAGATGACGGACAAGCCCTTTGGCGTCAACCTGACCTTTCTGCCTTCGGTCAACCCGCCTGACTATCCGGGCTATGTCAAGGCCATCATCGAAGGCGGCGTCAAGGTGGTCGAGACGGCCGGCAACAACCCGCAGAAATGGCTGCCCGCGCTCAAGGAAGCTGGCATCAAGGTGATCCACAAGTGCACCTCGGTGCGCCATGCGCTCAAGGCCGAGGCCATCGGCTGCGATGCCATCAGCGTGGACGGCTTCGAATGCGGCGGCCATCCGGGCGAGGACGACATCCCCAACTTCATCCTGCTGCCGCGCGCTGCCGAAGAACTGAAGATTCCCTTTGTCGCCTCGGGCGGCATGGCCGACGGCCGCTCCCTGGTGGCCGCGCTGGCGCTGGGCGCCGAAGGCATCAACATGGGCACGCGCTTCATCGCCACGAAAGAGGCACCCGTACACGACAAGGTCAAGCAGGCCATCGTCGCGGCCAGCGAGCTGGATACCCGCCTGGTCATGCGCCCGCTGCGCAACACCGAGCGCGTGCTGACCAACTCCGCCACCGAGCGCCTGCTGCAAAAAGAGCGCGAACTGGGCGCGGCCATCACCTTTGCCGACATTGCGCCCGAGGTGGCTGGCGTCTATCCGCGCATCATGCACGACGGCGACATGGACGCGGGCGTCTGGTCCTGCGGCATGGTGGCCGGCCTGATCCACGATGTGCCCACGGTCCGGCAACTGATCGACGGCATCATGGGCGAGGCCCATGCACTGATCAACGAGCGGCTAGCGGGCCTGGCCCGCTAAGCCTTTCACTCTTCAAAACCAGGAAAGAGCTTTCTCATGAAAATCCTTGTACCCGTCAAGCGTGTCGTGGACTACAACGTCAAGGTCCGCGTGAAGTCGGACGGCACGGGTGTGGACATCGCCAACGTCAAGATGAGCATGAACCCCTTTGACGAAATCGCCG
>Ga0268257_1002059_pt1 | contig 15444 bp, 17 predicted proteins | sample AgamicAtPrz_FD_200249 | JGI IMG/M metagenome (GOLD analysis project Ga0268257, IMG submission 200249) | Agave microbial communities from Guanajuato, Mexico - At.P.rz (v2) (version 3) | ecosystem: Host-associated > Plants > Phyllosphere > Phylloplane/Leaf | place: Guanajuato, Mexico | collected... | reverse complement strand
CAGCTTGAGTTCGGTGATTCGTAGCATGGCAGGGTCCAGTATCCCGGCCATGGGCGGCCGGCGGCTTAACACAAACCGCCAAGTATAAAGCTTTAGCCGCCTCGACTGGCAGGATTAAGCCGCCCGGTCATCAGTCATCGCGCGCGCCACCGTAATAACCGCAACCTTGAAGGGTCGTGCCATCGATGCGCAGTTCTGCGCGCAAGTGGTTGAACGCGCCCGTGGCCGGGTCCATGCAGCGCTGTGGCGCCAGCCAGAGTTCGACGCGCTGCCCGTTGGCTTCGCTGGTCAGGGTCAAGCCGCCACCGGGCACCTGCTCCTCCAGAAAGGGCAGGGCAAGCGGGGGCTGATCAGCACGGTTAAGCACCATGCCCCGGCTGTTGGCCTTGACGTCCCAATCGGGCTTGTGGCCACCGGCGCGCAGGGTAAGCTGCTTGAAATTGGGGTCGATGCACCCGTTGCTGGCGTGCTCCAGGCGGTACAGGCGGCGCAGGTCCAGCTGTCCATCGGTGCTGGCCTGCTTGCTGCCTGTAAGTCGGCCACGCACGTCGGCGAACAGGGTGTCGTTGGCCCCGGTTGCAAGGTTCGCCGCTTCCTGCAGGATGCCCGTGGCGGCGGCATCGTTGATGACGAAGCTGCGGGGTTCGTTGCAGGGCTTGAACAGCAACTGCCCACCGGCAGCGTGAACCTGGCCTTGCATGCGAGTGCTGCCGATGTCAGGGTCGACGGGTTTTTCGGCCAGCAGCTGGCAGCCCGCGAACAGGGGCAACAAGGCGGTCAGTAGCAGGGAAGGGGTCAGGCGCATGACGGGCTCCGGTGTTCGAGAGGCCGTCACGTTACTGAGGCGGGCAGGGGCAATACAAGCCCGGCGAAGAGAAATAGACGGCTGTCACCTGCATGCAGCCTGCCCTGTTTGATCGTGAAGCGGGGTGCAAGCGTAGCGTCTTCAAGACAACGGGGCCCCTGCAGGCCCCGCTGGCATCAACCGCCCAGGTAGGCGTCACGCACTTTTGGATCGGTCAGCAGCCCCTCGCCCGTACCCTGCATCACCACATGGCCATTCTCCAGCACATAGGCCCGGTCGGCGATCTTCAGCGCCTGGTTGGCATTCTGCTCTACCAGGAACACCGTCACGCCATCACGGCGCAGTTGTTCGATGATGTCGAAGATCTGCTGGATGATGATCGGTGCCAGGCCCAGGGAGGGCTCGTCGAGCAGCAGCAACTTGGGTTTGCTCATCAGGGCACGCCCGATGGCCAGCATCTGCTGCTCGCCCCCGGACATGGTGCCGCCACGCTGGGCATACCGCTCCTTCAGGCGCGGGAACAGCTGCAGCACTTTGTCCAACTGCGCCTGATAGTCACCCTTGTCGGTGAAGAACCCGCCCATGGCCAGGTTCTCCTCGACGGTCAGCCGGGCGAACACCCGGCGGCCTTCCGGCACCACGGCAATGCTCTTGCGCATGATGTGCGACGAAGGCTGACCGACCAGTTCCTCGCCCAGGTACTTGATGCTGCCGCTGTGGGCTTGGGGTGAACCGCACAGGGTCATGAGCAAGGTGGATTTGCCGGCGCCGTTGGCGCCGATCAGGGTGACGATTTCTCCCTGGTTGATCTCCACGTTGACGCTGTGCAGCGCCTGGATCTTGCCGTAGAAAGTGGAAACGTTCTCGAACTTCAGCATTTACGCTTCCCCCAGATAGGCTTTGATCACTTCAGGATTGTCGCGGATTTCCTGGGGCGTACCGTGGGCCAGGGGTGTGCCCTGGTTGATGACCACGATGTGATCGGAAATGCTCATCACCAGCTTCATGTCATGCTCGATCAGCAGCACGGTCACGTTGTGCGATTCACGCAGATAGGCAATCAATGCCTTCAGGTCCTCGGTCTCTTTCGGGTTCAACCCCGCAGCCGGCTCGTCGAGCATGATGATCCGCGGGCGGGTCATCATGCAGCGAGCGATTTCCAGGCGACGTTGTTGGCCGTAGGCGAGGGTGCCGGCAGTGCGGTTGGCGAACTCGGTCAGGTTGACCTTGTCCAGCCAGTACTGCGCCCGCTCCATGGCTTCCTTTTCACTGCGGCGGAACCCTGGGGTCTTGAACAGCCCGGCGAAGAAGTTGGTGTTCAAGTGCCGGTGCTGGGCGATCAGCAGGTTCTCGAGCGCTGTCATTTCCTTGAACAGGCGCACGTTCTGGAAGGTGCGTACCACCCCTTTGCGCGCGATCTGATGGCCGGCCAGCCCTTGGATGGGTTCGCCATCGAGCAGGATGGTGCCGCCGCTGGGCCGGTAGAAACCGGTCAGGCAGTTGAACACCGTGGTCTTGCCGGCGCCGTTCGGACCGATCAGCGCCACCACTTGTTTTTCCTTGACGGTCAGGCCCACGCCGTTGACCGCCAACAAGCCGCCGAAGCGCATGCTAAGGCCGCTGACTTGCAGAATTTCGCGGCTCATCGACGCAGCTCCATGTGGGGACGTTGCATTGGCAGCAGACCTTGCGGACGCCAGATCATCATCAGCACCATCAGCGCACCGAACATGAGCATCCGGTATTCACTGAATTCGCGCATCAGCTCAGGCAGCAGGATCATGACAATGGCAGCGAGGATCACGCCCAACTGAGAGCCCATGCCGCCGAGCACCACGATGGCCAGGATGATGGCCGACTCGATGAACGTGAACGATTCCGGCGTGACCAACCCTTGGCGAGCGGCAAAGAAGCTGCCGGCAAACCCTGCGAAGCAGGCACCCAGGGTGAAGGCCGAGAGCTTGATCACGGTCGGGTTCAGGCCCAGGGCGCGGCAGGCGATCTCGTCTTCACGCAACGCTTCCCAGGCACGGCCGATGGGCATGCGCAACAGGCGGTTGATCACGAACAGCGCAAGCAGTGCCAGCAACAGTGCAACCAGGTACAGGAAGATGACCTTGTTGATCGAGTTGTAAGGCAGGCCGAAATACTCGTGGAAGGTCTGCATGCCTTCGGCGGCGCGGCGTTCGAAGGTAAGGCCGAAGAATTCGGGCTTGGGAATGTTGCTGATGCCGTTAGGGCCACCGGTCCAGTCGGTGAGGTTACGCAGGAACAGGCGAATGATCTCGCCGAAGCCCAGCGTCACGATCGCCAGGTAGTCGCCGCGCAGGCGCAACACCGGGAAACCGAGCAGGAAGCCGAAGGTGGCGGCCATCAGGCCGGCAATCGGCAGGCAGACCCAGAAACTCCACCCCAGGTAGTGCGAGAGCATGGCGTAGCTGTAAGCGCCCACGGCGTAGAAGCCCACATAACCCAGGTCCAGCAACCCGGCCAGGCCGACCACGATGTTCAGGCCAAGGCCGAGCAACACATAGATCAGGATCAGGGTGGCGATGTCGACAGCGCCGCGCGAGCCGAAGAACGGCCAGATCAGGGCTACCACGACCAGCCCCAGAATCACCCAGCGCTGGGTTTTGGGAAGGGTCAGGTAGTTGCTCAGCGCAGGTGGAATCAGCTTGCGGTCCGAGCGTCGGCCCATCACCGAGCTCCACTGCCGGTCGAACAGCACGCGCAGGAACATCAGCACCGAGCACACGGCGATGATGCTGATGGTGAACGAGCCCTGGCTATGCACCACCAGGCTGATGCCGTCGATGCTCAGTTTCAGGCCCAGTACCGGGAAGGCCACGGCCCAGACCAGCAAGGCGCTGAAAAACGCCGGTTTGAGATTCTTGTTCATACTTTTTCAACCTCCGGGCGGCCCAGAATGCCGGTCGGCCGGAACAACAGGACGAGAACCAACAAGCCGAATGCCACGACGTCCTTGTACTGATCACCGAAGATGTCGGCGCCGAACGCTTCGGCCACACCCAGCACCAGCCCACCGAGCATGGCGCCCGGAATGCTGCCGATACCCCCCAGCACTGCGGCGGTAAACGCCTTCAGGCCTACCAGGAAACCGGCATTGGGGTTGATGACCCCGTATTGCATGCTCAGCAGCACGGCCGCGACGGCCGCCAGGGCAGCGCCGATGACGAAGGTGAGGGCGATGATGTTGTTGGTGTTGATGCCCAGCAGGTTGGCCATCTTGATGTCCTCGGCGCAGGCGCGACACGCGCGGCCCAGTCGCGAACGGGAGATGAACAGGGTCAGCAGGGTCATGGCCACGAGCGTCACCACGAACACCAGCACTTGCATGTAGGACACCAGGACTTCTTCTGCGCCGCCTGGTCCGAACGAGAAGCTGCCCGGAATCAGGTTGGGAATGGACTTGTCCTTGGAGTCTTGGGACAACAACACGGTGTTCTGCAGGAAGATCGACATGCCGATGGCAGAAATCAGCGGAATCAGCCGGTTACTGTTGCGCAGTGGTCGGTAGGCAACCCGTTCGATGCTGTAGCCATAGGCACTGGTCACGAAAATGGTCGCGACGAAGGCAACGGTCATCAGGATCGGCAGCGAATGAATACCCATCATGGCCAGACCCGCCAGGGCGATGAACGCCACGTACGAGCCGATCATGTAGACCTCGCCATGGGCGAAGTTGATCATGCCAATGATGCCGTACACCATCGTGTAGCCGATGGCGATCAAGGCATAGGTGCTGCCGATGGTCAATCCATTAACCAGTTGTTGGAAGAAATGGTAGATCTCAGGCATTACAGCGCTCCTAAAAACCTGATTTGCATTTCGCTGGCCGGGGTACGGCCAGGAAACCGCGGGTGACGGTTTTAAGATTTTCAGGTGAGCCCGTCCCCGGATCGCGGGGGCGTGCCCATGAACCTCGTAAAACAAAGCCCACTGCTCGCACAGTGGGCTTCTCGGTCAGCTATTAGTCACGCTTGTTACTGAGGGGAGACTTCGGTCTTCGGCTTGCCGAAGTGCCATTCGTAGACCACGAACTTGAAGTCTTTGAGGTCACCCTTGTCGTCATAGGTCAGGGTGCCGGTAGGGGTCTTGAACGAACCTTGGTGGATGGCCTCGGCCACCTTGTCGGTGTCCTCGGAGCCTGCGGCCTTGATGCCCTGGGCGATCAGCTCGACGGCCGAGTAGGCAGGGAAGATGAACGGGCCGCTTGGGTCCTTGCCGTCAGCCTTGATCGCGTCGACGATCTTCTTGTTCTCAGGGTCGGCATCGAACGACTTCGGCAGGGTGACCAGCAGCCCTTCGGAGGCATTCTGGGCGATTTGCGAGATGGAGTCGTTACCCACACCTTCCGGACCCATGAACTTGGCTTTGAGGCCTTTTTCCTGTGCTTGACGCAGGATCAGACCCAGCTCTGGGTGGTAGCCGCCGTAGTAGACGAAATCGACGTTGTTCTGCTTGAGCTTCTGAATGATGGACGAGAAGTCCTTGTCGCCGGCGTTGAGGCCTTCGAACACGGCAACCTTGGTGCCTTTTTGCTCCAGAGTCTGTTTGACGGCCGTGGCGATGCCTTCACCGTACTGCTGCTTGTCGTGCAGCACTGCGACCACCTTGGGCTTGACGTGATCGGCGATGTAGTTGCCTGCGGCAGGGCCCTGGGCGCTGTCCAGGCCGATGGTGCGGAAGATCAGCTTGTAGCCGCGGGAGGTGATTTCCGGGGATGTTGCCGCCGGGGTGATCATGATCACGCCTTCGTCTTCGTAGATGTCGGACGCTGGCTGGGTGGAGCTGGAGCACAAGTGGCCGATGACGAACTTGACGCCATCGTTGACCACTTTGTTGGCGACGGCCACGGCCTGTTTAGGGTCGCAGGCGTCGTCGTATTCCTTGGCTTCTAGCATCTTGCCATCGACACCGCCTGCTGCGTTGATGTCCTTGATGGCTTGCTTGGCGCCGATGAACTGCATGTCGCCATATTGGGTCACGGGGCCAGTCTTGGGCCCGGCGATCCCGATCTTGATGGTATCGGCGGCAAACGAATGGCTGGCTACCCCGGCCAGAACCATTGCGGCGAACAGCTTGGAAATCTTGATCATAATGCTCCACTCATTCTGTTGTAATTCTTATAGTCCTGGCGGCCAGGGCTACAGACCAGGCGGGTTGCGGCGTGGCCATGCCAACGCGCAAGCCCACCTTCCCCGGAACATGTCCCGGAACTGTACCGGTACAGTGTAGAGCGCTGTCAGCGCGCTTGAAAAGCGGGCAAAAAGCGCCTGGTTTAACGGTTGTCGCTTGCTTGACACAAAAGTACAGAAAGGCGCCATCAAATGGCTTATCCTGGCAGTCGTACCCCGAAAATACGGGACCTGATACCCAAATGCATATTTGAAACCGGGTTTTTCTGCAAAAATGCCGGCTTTTTCAAAAGCCAGATTTCCAGCGGATATTCCCATGACTGATCGAACAAGCACCCTCTATGCCAAACTGCTCGGAGAAACCGCCACCATCGAGTGGAAAGCCTTGGAAAGGTTCTGGGCAAAGGGTGACCTGATTTGGGTCGATCCCGCCCTGGATTTAATCACCGTGGCCACGGCAATGGCCGAAAACCGCAGTGACATCTTCGATAAGTGGCGCTCTGATGGCACTGTCGGCCCGGTTACGGCAGAACAGGCCAGTGACCTGCAAACCCGCGATCCAGAGATATGGGCGGTAGTCGTATCGCCGTTCATCGTCATTCAAGTCAGGCGGTGAATGACAGCCTTGTGCTTTTTTGGTGCGCGAAAACGCGCAGGCGCCTCTTTTGGGTGCTTGTGATTGCTCAATCGAGGTAGAGGTAAGTAACAATTCGGCGTGGCGGTAACAGTTTACGGCATGCGTAAAGGTGGCCATCGCCGCAGTCATGCAGCGCAGCATTGCCCCAGCCACCCTTTTTCAGCCAGGAGTTCCTGATGAGCAACGCATTACCCTCCCTAGGTTTCGCTGGTGTCGGTCTGATGGGCCTGCCGATGTGCCAGCGCCTGCTGGCGGCCGGCTATGGGCTGTGGGTGTGGAACCGCAGCCCGGAAAAATGCCAGGCGCTGGTTGACGCAGGCGCGCGACTGGCCGCGAGCCCTGCCGAGCTTGCGCAGCAGGTGGACATGGTATTGCTGTGCCTGGCCGATACCGCCGTGGTGCGCGACGTGGTATTTGGCGATCAGGGCGTTGCCACAGGCGGGCGGCAGGGTCAGCTGCTGGTGGATTTTTCCAGCCTGGAGCCTGGCGCTACCCGGGAAATGGCAGCCCAGCTGGGCGCCTTGTGTGGGATGGGGTGGCTGGATGCCCCGGTGTCCGGCGGCACGGCAGGTGCGCAGGCAGGTACCCTGGCGATCATGGTGGGCGGGGAGGTGGCTGACCTGGCGCGTGCTCGCCCAGTGTTGGAGGTGCTCGGCCAGCGGGTGACACACATGGGGGGCGTTGGCGCAGGCCAGGTGACCAAGGCCTGCAACCAGATGATCGTGGCGTGCAACGCCCTGGTCATCGCCGAGGTCATCGCGCTGGCCGAGCGTTCCGGGGTGGACGCCGGGTTGATCGCCCAAGCCCTGGCAGGCGGCTTTGCCGACTCCAAGCCTTTGCAGATACTGGCCCCACAGATGGCAGAGAGCCGTTTCGCTCCCATCAAGTGGCACGTGCGGACCCTGCTCAAGGATCTGGACGGTGCCGTGAAGTTTTCACGCGAACAGGACGCAGCGACGCCGCTTACGGGCCTGGCTGCCCAGTTGATGCGGTTGCACGGCAGTCAGGGTTACCTGGACCAGGACCCTTCGACGTTGGTCGAGCAGTATCGAATCAAACGCCAGGACTAGGTGCTGACCCGGCGCGTGGTGGGTACGTTCTGCCCAGGGGCGACCTCATCCCAGAAACGATGAGGCCGCTGCAGGTCAGGTGGGCTCGCCGGGGTCAGCCTGCGACCAGCACCCGTATCGCTTCAAGACGCAGTGCTGCTTTGGCCAACATGGCCAGGCCCTCTTCGCGCTGCTTGCGCAACGCGTCGATTTCACTGTCCCTCACGCTCGGGTTGACCGCTTGCAGTGCCACCAGGCGTGCGAGCTCTTCGTCGGCTTCGGCGGCCAGGCGACGTTGGGCGTCGGCCACCCGTTGCTCGTGGAGCGGGACGATCTTTTCTTCGCCGCTGCCGATGCGCTTTGCAAGCACGTCACGCTGGGCCTGGACGAACTTGTTGGCGCTGGCACGCGGCACGCTCTCGAGCTGATCGTTCAGGGTCTCGAATGCGACCCGCGAGGCCAGGTCATTGCCGTTGGCATCAAGCAGGCAGCGCAGGGCGGCGGGCGGCAGGTACCGGCCCAGTTGCAAGCTGCGCGGCGCGACCACCTCGCTGACGAACAGCAGCTCCAGCAGCACGGTCCCAGGCTTGAGCGCCTTGTTCTTGATCAGTGCCACGGCGGTATTGCCCATCGAGCCGGACAGCACGAGGTCCATGCCGCCTTGCACCATCGGGTGCTCCCAGGTCAGGAACTGCATGTCTTCACGCGACAGCGCCTGGCCGCGGTCGTAGGTGATGGTCACACCTTCGTCATCGCCCAGGGGGAAACTGGCATCGAGCATCTTCTCGCTGGGCTTCAGGATCAGTGCGTTTTCCGAATGGTCTTCACTGTCGATACCGAACGCATCGAACAGGGTTTCCATGTAGATCGGCAGGGCGAACTGATCGTCCTGCTCGAGGATGGCCTCGACCAGCGCTTCACCTTCGCCGGCACCGCCGGAATTGAGTTCGAGCAAGCGGTCACGGCCGGTATGCAGTTCGGCTTCGAGGCGCTCACGTTCGCTTCTCGCTTCGTTGACCAGGCTATCCCAGGCCTTGCTGTCATCGCTGTCGAGCAGTGCCAGCAGGCGTGGGCCGAATTGGTGCTGCAGGGCGTTACCGGTGGGGCAGGTGTTCAGGAACGCGTTGAGCCCCTCGTGGTACCACTGGAACAGGTGCGCTTGCGGCGTGCCTTGCAGGTACGGTACGTGCAACTCGATGGTGTGCTTCTGGCCGATACGGTCCAGACGCCCGATACGTTGTTCGAGCAGGTCGGGGTGAGCAGGCAAGTCGAACATCACCAGGTGATGGGCGAACTGGAAGTTGCGCCCCTCACTGCCGATTTCCGAACAGATCAGCACCTGGGCGCCGAATTCTTCGTCGGCGAAGTAAGCCGCCGCGCGGTCGCGCTCCAGGATGCTCATGCCTTCGTGGAAGACAGAAGCCGGAATACCGGAACGCACGCGCAGGGCGTCTTCCAGGTCCATGGCGGTCTCGGCATGGGCGCAAATGACCAGCACCTTGGTGCGCTTTAGCATTTTCAAGGTGTCGATCAGCCAGTCGACCCGCGGGTCGAAGCGCCACCAACGCTCTTCTTGCGCCTGGTCCGCCTGGGACTGGAACGCCACCTCAGGGTAGAGCTCGGCGTGTTCACCCTCGGGCAAGCTGGCGTATTGCTCCGGATTGGGCAGTGAGTGAGGGTGCAACTGACGCTCAGGGAACCCCTGGATGGCGGCACGGGTGTTGCGGAACAGCACTCGCCCGGTGCCATGACGATCAAGCAGTTCGCGGATCAGTCGGGCACTGGCCTGGCTGTCCCCGTCGTTGACCGCAGCGAGCAGTGCATCGCCCTCGGCCCCGAGGAAACCCTGGATGGTGGCGTGTGCCTTCGGCGACAAGCGCCCCTCGTCCAGCAGCTCCTGCACCGCCTCGGCCACCGGCCGATAGTGCTCGCTTTCGGCGCGGAAGGCCGCCAGGTCATGGAAACGGTTGGGATCGAGCAGGCGCAGCCGCGCGAAATGGCTGTCCTGGCCCAGTTGCTCAGGGGTCGCGGTGAGCAGCAACACGCCGGGAATGACCTGGGCCAGCTGTTCGACCAGCGCATATTCGGCACTGGCGTGTTCCTCGTGCCAGACCAGGTGGTGCGCTTCATCGACCACCATCAGGTCCCAGCCTGCCGCGAACAGTGCATCCTGGGCCTTCTCGTCGTCGACCAGCCACTCCAGCGCGACCAGCGCGAGCTGGGCATCCTCGAAGGGGTTGCTGGCATCGCTTTCGATGAACCGCTCGGCATCGAACAGGGCGACCTGCAGGTTGAAGCGCCGGCGCATCTCTACCAGCCATTGATGCTGGAGGTTCTCAGGCACCAGGATCAGCACCCGGCTGGCGCGGCCGGTCAGCAGCTGGCGATGAATCACCAGGCCTGCCTCGATGGTCTTGCCCAGGCCCACTTCGTCGGCGAGCAGTACGCGAGGTGCGCTGCGGTCGGCCACTTCGCGGGCGATGTGCAACTGGTGAGCGATGGGCTGGGCGCGGCAGCCGCCCAGACCCCACAGCGTGGACTGCATCTGCTTGCTGGTGTGCTGAAGGGTGTTGTAGCGCAGGCTGAACCACGACAGCGGGTCGATCTGGCCGGCGAACAGGCGGTCGCTGGCCAGGCGGAACTGGATGAAGTTCGACAGCTGGGTCTCCGGCATCGTGCGGGGCTGATTCTGCCCGTCGAGCCCGTGATAGACCATCAAGCCGTCGATGTCCTCGACTTCGCGCACGGTCAGCTTCCAGCCTTCGAAGTGAGTGATCTGATCACCTGGCGAGAAGCGCACGCGTGTCAGCGGCGCATTGCGCAGGGAATATTGCCGGGTATCGCCAGTGGCCGGGTAGAGGACGGTCAGGAGGCGGCCATCCTGCGCCAGGATGGTACCCAGGCCGAGCTCTGCCTCGCTGTCGCTGATCCAGCGTTGCCCCGGTTGATACTGCTGCGCCATACTGCCTGCACTCCCGCGATGAAAAAGCCGATTATGTTAACGGATCGGCCGGGCAGACCAAAGTGCCGAGTGCACCTGAGGGTGCCGAACGGTATCGGCCGGTGCATCAGTCTAGCCGTTTCGTCGCTTCATGCCGTGCCGACGAGGGTTCTGCATCCCATGCCTGCCAAGCCCCTTTGCGTTGTCTTGAGCCTTACGGCCGGCGGTCTGCTCCTGGCAGGCTGCGAGCCCAAGACCTTCGAAACCTTGCCGCCCATCCCCATGGAGCAGTTGGAGGTGCTGGGTGTGCAGGCACCGCTCAAGAGCGTGCACTACCGTGACAGGAACGGCGAAGGCCTGTTGGTCTTGAGCCGTGTCGATGGCCAGGCCAGCGACCCGGAAAGTGAACAGGAAGTGGACAAGGTCGTGCTCAAGGCAACCTTGTACGGCCGCCGCAAAGCGCAAGAAGCTTTCCAGGCGCGCTGGCAGATCGATCAGCAAACCACGTGTCCGGGCCTGGATCTGGACGTGGATTTCTACACCGATGTCAGCGGCGTGGCCGACCTCGATCAGAACGGTGAGGCCGAGGTGACGGTGGCCAGTCATGCCTTCTGCGGAGGAGGTGTCGAGCCCCATGACATCGCCATCGAGATGCGTGACGGGCAAACGGTCTACAACATCACGGGTCAGTCGCTGATCACCCCGGCAGGCGAAGACCCGATCGGCGGCGAGCGCCAGGACAGTGCCTCGCTCAAGGCTGCCCCGGCCTGGGTTCGAGCCCATATGGATGCAGTGTGGCAGCAGGTCTACCAGCGTCCCTGGAGCGAAACTGCCTTGCAGGACCTGGACGAGGCGCAGGACGAACCTGGCTGAATGTTGTCCATGACTTCAAGGCAGCTGTGTGGTTGCCGATACAGGGGTACAGGAGAACGCCATGCTGCCACCGATCATTCCGCTCAGCGCTGCCCCGGTCACCTCGCAGCAGGACCCGGTCAAACCGACCCCGGATATAAAGCCGGTAGTGCCGGCGCAGCCTGCGTCCGGTGAAAGTGCGATCGACCTCAAGCGCCAGCGTGACCCGCAGGAACAGCAGTTGCTGCTGCGCGAGGAGCAGCGCCGGCAGCAGCAACGCCAGGGTAAAGGCAAAGGTAATGATGAACGGTTCGATGCGTTGCCAGGCCATGAGGTCAACGCCGACAATACCGTGCCAGTGGTGCCGCTGATGGGCGAGCCCGTGCGTCAGGGGCTGCTGGTGGACATCGAGGTATGAAGCAGGGCTGGCAAGTGTCTGGTTCTAGCCTCATCATGCAGCATCCGTAGCGTGTAGAGCCCAGTATGAGCCAAGACAATCTCATTGATTTCGATGCCGAACGTGCCCGCCGCGTGCATGACATCAAGGAAAAGCGCCTGAACGAGATGCGCGATGCGTTCGAACAGGCATTGCCCTTGAACGCTGCCAAGAAGAAGTCCAAGCGCAAGCCCAAGAAGCGCTGACGCTTGACGCAGGTCAACCCTGCGCCCGCCCCGTGCGCCCGTCCCCGGGCGTCATTGACCTTGATCAATTTTCTTCCGCCCGACATTGGTTACTGTTTCCCCATCGGACAACGGCGAACAAATGGAGAGGTCGGCATGTTCTTCGACAACGTGGTTATCGCAGGGGTGGTAACGGTGGGGTTGATGGTGGCTTTCTTCGCCGGTCTAGGCATTTTCATCTGGAAGGACTCGAGCAAGCGCAAGCGCCCTTGACCTTCCCGATTCATGAGCACGCAAGGCATTTAGGGCGACTTCGGTCGCCCATTTTTTTGCCTGGCATCTGTTCCGGCGACGTGGCCCGTTGGGCACGGGCGTGGCCTGCAGTGGCAAGCGTTCCCGTGTGACGGCTGCACAGCGCGTTCCATTGACCATGAGGTGGGGCATGACCATTACATCCCAGGATATCTGCAAGGCGGCCGAGCAGCTCAAGGGCTTCGTGGGCTTTCACGGTAAACGTGGCATCTATATCGTGCGTTTCTCCGAGGATGCCTTCGGTATGGATATCGCCGACGACAGCATCACCCCGTGCAACGAGTTCGTATGGCGGCCTGAGCAGGGACATCGCATGGCTTTGTGTCGCGAGCGACTGGGCTTGCTGATGGAGCAACACATGGATGAGCGGCTGAATGTGAGTGAGCCGTTGAAGGCTTACCTTCGCCGGCATGACCTGCCTGAGATTGTGGCCGAGCGACACTTGCACCCGGCAGGTGTCATCGCGCCAGCGATATGAAGGCGGGGGGTTCGGCAGAAGGCGCCACGCTGGCATTGGCCCGATGAGTGACCATGACCCGATCCCGGCCATTGCGCTTGGCGACATACAAGGCGGTGTCCGCCTGGCGTAACCAACCGTCCGGAGTCTCCAGCGAGGGGTCGAACGGGCAGAGGCCAATGCTCAAGCTGATGCGCAATTGGGGCGTCTGCGGGTCGCGGTAGCTCGCCACACGCTCACGCAGGCGTTCCATGGCCTGACAGGCCTGGGCTTCGGTGGTGCTGGGCAGTATCACGCAAAATTCATCGCCCCCATAGCGTCCGGCCTTGTCGCCTTCGCGCAGGGCGCCGCGCAACTCGATACTGACCTGGCGCAATACCTGATCGCCGATTACATGGCCGAAGGTATCATTGATGGTCTTGAAGTGGTCGATGTCGATCAGAGCGACTACAGCCTCACCGCGCTGTTTCCTGCACCCGCTAAAACGCCTTGCCAAGAGGTCTTTCCAGGCGCCGTGGTTGAGTAGCCCGGTGAGGCTGTCGGTAAGGCTGAGGGTGTTGAGCCGGCGTTTGTGCTCGGCCAGCTTGATTGCCAGTCGATAGCACACCCACCCAAGCGCCGCTGGATACAGCGTCAACATCGGCAGGCAGGCGTAGACCTGAAAGGCGGTGGCATTGGGTTGAAATCCCGGCCCCAGCAGGGCGCAAGCCGCAAGCATGCCTGCCAATTGCGCCATCCCTGCGCGAATAGCCAACCCCTTGCCGCCGGCTGCGACGTTGTTCATGGTGACCATCGACAGGACGGTAACCGTCGGCAGCGGGTTGAACTGCATGGCACCGGCCCAGAACCCACCCATCAGCGAATCAAGGAAAAAGTTGCGCTGCTCGGCCTGGTAGGGCGCTTTGGACCGGGCCGCCCACTGATAGGCCAAGTGTGGCCACAGCAAGCCGTTGAAAAGCATGAATGCCCAAACCCAAGCGGGGGGAGACAGGGGTTCCACCGCAGCCATTACCGCGAAAAGCCCCACACCCTTGCCCAGTACCCGAGGCAGATAAATCCGTTTGGCAAACGAAAGGCCTTTGCCGGTGCGTGTGTCCATGGGTGTGATCTCTATCGGGGCGCTTATCGCTTGACGTGCGCGAGTATTCTGAGCCATGGCAGGCGCACGAGACATGGCCTTGCAAGCCAAATCACGGGTGATGCGAGCAGTGGGGCGAGTATGCCTGACTGGGCTGTGGAAGAAGAGGGCAAAGCTGGGCAGCGTTGTCGCAACGCCTCGGCCCAGCTTCCTTATAGAAGAAGAGGGGATGTTACCCGCACGCCTTGAAGGCAACGTTTCACTTTTGCTGATCGTCCTGGTGCTTTCGCGAGGGCTGTTCATCTTTGAGTAACTGGGACGGCGATTTGCCGCTGTCGCTACGCACCTGTGCATGGCTGATCAGACCAAAGATGAGACTGCCGCCGATGATGTTGCCGGCCAGCGTAGGCAGGGCAAAGTGCAGCAAGAAGTTGCTCCAGGTTTCTTCACCCGCCCAGACCAGATACGAGACCTCTACCGACCCCACCACGATGTGGGTGAAGTCGCCCAATGCCATGAGGTAGGTGATGACCAGGATGATCCAGATCTTGGCGTGCTCCATGGAGGGGATCATCCAGACCATGGTGGCGATCATCCAGCCGGACACGATGCCTTTGGCAAACATCTGGCTGACGTCGTTTTCCATCACCTTACGGCCCACCTCCAGAAACGCGATATCTGTCTTGGTATCGAAGATCGGCAGTTCGAGCATTACCCAGGCCACCAATAGAGTACCGGCCAGGTTGCCGGCCAGGACCACGCCCCAGAGGCGCAGCAAGCGACCGAAGTTGCCCAGCGTTGGCGTCGTCATCACTGGTAGGACAGCGGTCAGGGTGTTCTCGGTGAACAATTGCTGCCGCGCGATGATGACGGCCAGGAAGCCGGCGCTGTAGCCGATACTGGCGATGACCTGCGCGCTCTCGCCGTCCGGCAGACGCGAGTACAGAAGACCCATGGCCATCAGTGACAGCCCCATGGACAAACCTGCGGCAAGGGCTGACCACCAGAGCGCAGCCAATGTACGTTCCAGTTCCTGATCGCCCTGCAAGCGAATGGTCTCGTGCAACACCGCCGCACGCGGCGGCTGGTTGGAACTGACCTCCTGTTGTTCGTCTGCCGACAGGCCCGGGGTTTTCTCGCTTTGCGTCTCGCTCATTACCGCTACGCTCCGTGGTGGGTTTATCTACAGATTCACTGCAGCCTCATTAAGTTGCGGGGAGTGGGGCGCTGCGAGCGCAAAAGTTTTTAAATCAAAGGGTTGACTCCAGATTCAAAGCGCGTATTATTCGCCACCTCGCAGCGAGTAACGCAGCGGGGAAGTCGGTCAGCGGTTGAAGTTTCAAGTCTTCGAGTAAGGCGCTTCAGAAAACTTCAAAATAAACGCTTGACAGGCAATGAGGAAAGCGTAGAATGCGCGCCTCGGTTGAGACGAAGCACTCTTAGCCAAACGCTCTTTAACAAATCGAATCAAGCAATTCGTGTGGGTGCTTGTGAGTACGGACTGATAGTCAGAAAGATTATCAGCATCACAAG
>Ga0268257_1002057_pt1 | contig 15450 bp, 3 predicted proteins | sample AgamicAtPrz_FD_200249 | JGI IMG/M metagenome (GOLD analysis project Ga0268257, IMG submission 200249) | Agave microbial communities from Guanajuato, Mexico - At.P.rz (v2) (version 3) | ecosystem: Host-associated > Plants > Phyllosphere > Phylloplane/Leaf | place: Guanajuato, Mexico | collected... | reverse complement strand
AACGACTTGACGACTGCCTGCGGGTCGCGGGCCGAGTTCATCAGCTCATTCAGTATTCCCGTCGTAGTACGCTCAGGTTGCTTGACCAGTCCCTCGGCCAGCCCGGCAAGGTCCTTGACGACGCCACCCAGGGCATCGCCAATCCCTTTGCCTGCACCTACGGCGTCCCCGCCCAAGTCGACTTTTTCGAAGTTCAGGTTCTTCTGGTAATAGTCGGCCCCCTTACCCTTCAGCATGAACTCGCCATACAACGTGGCATCATTGAAGTCGGCGCTGTGGTTGATCGCGTAGGCATTGAGCAAGCCGAGTGTCTGCTCCGTGGTGTAATGCTTGTCCGGGCTCTCGACTACAGGTACGTCACCCATGGACTCGGGCACGTCGTAACGCTTGGCCAGTGGCGTCAGTGCCTGGGCCAGGTACTTCATGGTGGCGGAGTCGATGACCAGACCGTCCTTGGCCAGCATTTCCTGCCATTGTTTGTCGGTGAGGTAGGCAAAGGCCCGGGCCATGCGCTGCTCGGCCTCTGCGGGGCTGATACCCTGCGCCGTGGCCAACGCCTGAGCCTGTTCCTTGATCAGGCGCATTTCGTCCGGGTGCGCCTGACGGTTGTACTGGTCGGCCATCTGCGCGACCCACGCCCCCTTGTTGATATCACCACCGACCAGGCCGGCCGAGGTCATGCCGATCAGTTGCGCAAGCGCCTCGCGCACCGCTGGGGTGGAGCTGAAACGCTCCTTGAGCAAGCCGGCCATGGCTTGGCTGGCCCCGGCAGCCATGGCTCCGGTGATGAAGTCGCCTCCCGCAGCCGAGGAAATGGCGCCACCGGCCATTGCGTGCATTGCCGTGCGGCCAATACCGCCTTCTTTCCACAAAGCGGCAGTGCTGCTGTCTTTTGCAGTGCTGACCTGCTTGTCGGCATAGGTACCGATGTTGTTGAAGGCCACGGCGGCAGCCACCGTCGCCGCTTGCGAGACCAGGCCCTGCAGCAGGTTGTCGCCAAGGCTGCCGCCGTTGATCGTTGTCTTGACCAGCCCGGACGTCAGGCCGATGGCGCCGGCATGCACACTGAAACCGCCGATACCTTCCAGGGTACTCAGGTCGAAACCATTGGTCTTACTGAAGGCCGCGTCGGTGCCGCCCAGCGTCGGGGTGATGAACTTCTGGGCAAGCCCGGCGACCGCCATGGAGATTGCGGCACTCTTCAGGCTGTCCTTGCTGAGGGTCTCCTTGAGGGCCTTGCCCAGGTTGCCTTTGTTGTTGATGGTGCTGACAGTACCGGTAGTGGCAAGGCTGGCGGCGCCAGCCAGCTCCATGCCCGACAGCCCCAGGCCGGCTGGGCCCATGGCCGCGGCCATGATGATGGCGATGGCCAGTTGCGCGGCCGGGCCAAGCCCTGAGTTGTTGTACTTGAAGCTGGTATGGATCTCCTGCACCTGACGCCAGTCGACGCCGCCCTGTGCTTCCAGATCCTTGAGCCAGGCCAGCTTCGGATCGGCCTTGACCATTGCGTCGATGGACTCGTGCACCGACTGCTGGTTGACCTGCCGCACATCCGCATGAATCTTGCCCACGGCGTTGATCAGTACTTCGCCCTGGGCCACCAGTTCGCTCTGACGCAAGGTTTCGTCGCTACGCCCCTTGCCCTTCATGCTGAACCAGCCCGCGTCGGACTTGCTCTTCTCATGGCTTTCGTCGTGCAGGTCCTTGACCCCTTCGAAGGTGATGTCACCCCCACTGCTCAGGGTCAGGTCGTCGCCGCTGGTAAGCTTGGCCACCTGGTAACGCTGGTCGCCGCCACTCTCCAGGGTAAGGTCGCCGCCGGTGGTGATCTCGCTGCCGACATGGCGCACGTCGGTGACTTCGTCGCGGCGGGTCTTCTTCTTGCCCCAGCTGCCCTTGCTCTTCTTGTCGTACAGCGAGTAGTCGCTGTCGGTCTCGGCCAGCAGCTCGATCTTGCCCCCGGCATAGAGATAGGCTTCATCACCCGCGTGGACCTGGCTCGACACGAGACTCAGGTCCTCTCCTGTCTTCAGCGAAACATCACCACCGGCAACCAGTCGTGTCCCCACCTGGCGGACGTGGTCCTCCTGGATCGTCAGCTTCTTGCTCTTGGAGTAGAAATGATCTTCGTCGGCGGCAGACGCCAGCGTCATGCTGCCCGTAGCGTCGACAGCGATATTGCGCGCGGCCTCAATCTCGCTGGCTATCGCGGTAAGATCCCGACCAGCCTTCAGCTCGATATCGCGCCCGGCATTGAGCTGGGAAATGGACTGACGGACGGTGCTGCCGGTTTGTCGGCCCGCTATATCGAAGTAGTCGCTCCCTTCCGTGGAGGTGATCAGCAGGTCGCGACCGGCATGGGCCTGCAGGTCGCGGCCGGCCTGCATGACCGACCCATTGCTGACCAGGTCACGACCTGCATTGACCAGCAGGTCGTTACCGGCCTCGATGCGTGCGGCGCTGTCGAGATGGTCGTTCTGCCTGCGGAAGGCGCCCTGATCCTCGGTGATGCGAGTGCGGTCGCGCTGGTTGATGAAGTCGCCATCGACGGCCGTCAGGCTGACATCATGTCCGGCGATGATACCGCCGGAACGGTTGACCAGATTGTTACCTGCAAGAAGCTCCAGACGCCCACCAACCTCGATCAGGCCTGCATTGGTCAGGTCCTTGCCCGTCGTGGCCGACAGGTTGCGCGTGGCCCTCAGCGTGCCGATGTTGTTCAGGTCCTGACCGGCAATCAGCTGAACATCCTGCCCGGCGATCAAAGCACCGTCAGGTGCCAGGCGCCCGTTGGCATGGGCCAGGTACAGCACAGGCGCAAGTACCTGCTCACCATTGATCTCGCGCTCTTCGAGCCAGACGATGTCGTGCGTCAACGCTGCCACTTGGGCAGAGCTCAGGCCGACGCCAACGCTCAGGCCAAGCGCATCCTTGCTGCGGATGGCATTGTCCATCAGGTGCTTGTACAACTGCTCGCCAGAGGTCTGGCCATCGATGAACTGCTGGCCGGTACGCGCCACCACCGCCTGCTGGATCAGGCGCTGCTCGTAGAAGCCGTCACCAAGGCGCTTCCAGCTCTTGTCCGGGTCATAGCCCAGATTGCCGAGCAGGTAGTCGGAGCTCATGAACTGCTTGAGGTCGGTCAGCACAGGATTGGTTTCAATCAGGTACTTGTGCGGCTTGCTCGTATATTGGCTGTCGGGCAGGCGGGTGATGCCCGGTATCCGTGGCGGGGCACTGACTCCGGCATCCTGCGCGCTCAGTTCAAGCGCCTGCGCGCCTGGGTTCGGCGATCGAATGTCGCTATCCACTGCCTCGGCCACGGGCGCATTGACCCCGATGGCACTGGCCTTGGCTGCCGACTCGACGCGCTGGTGGGCAATCCGATCGATTGCCTGCTCGCTCGCCTTGGACGCGGCAGCATCCACTGCCTGGATCGTGCCCGGCCGGGTGCTGGCCAGCCCCTGGCGCTCATGTGAGCCTACGGTGGCGTTGCCCAATGTCCACCCCTGAGTGGGCCCGGTTGCCGCATCGCTGCCTTTGCCACTCAAGCGGAACAGGCCATTCTGCCCCGCCGGCAGGCTGAAGCCTGGCAGGGTGGTCGGGTCTACCTGTCGCTGGGCCAGATCGGGTGGCAACTGCGCATTCAGGTTGACCACCGTAGGCTGCGTCGCGCTGGCTACCTGGGTATCGAACGCACGACTGCTGGTCGCCTCCGGCGCCCTGCGCACAACGATGTTGTTGACGTCGCCTGCCGCGGTGAGCTTCGCCGTGCCTGCAGCCTGGATCAGCGCCGGCGCAATGAATTGATCATCGGCCTTGAGCGTGAGTTCTTCATTGATGCCATAGAACATCCCGGGGTCGAACTTCGCGACCAGGGCCTTGAAGGCTGCTTCATCGAACGGTCCAGAACGCGGGTGGGCCTGGTTGTAGGCGTTTACCTCGTTGATCAACTGGAAGAAGTACGCCGTGGGGACCTTGGTTCCAGACCCCACCTCTTTGCCAACGGTTCCCGACCTGGAACGCTCCCCCTCGTTGGTAATGCTGCTGGCCGTGATGGTGAGATCATTGCCCGCCGAGATCACGCTGCGAGAATTGAGAACGCTGCCCCCACCAATGGTCAGGTCACGCCCGGCAGCCAGGGTTGCCGTTGGCGAATCTTCCAGCACCACGGTTTCCTGGGTCTTGTAGATGTGCACCGGCCCCCTCACCCAGCGCGACCCTTTGCAATGCTGGACGCAGTAGATGGTCATGTAGCCGTCGGTGATCTGCTGGCTGGCGCTGAACTTGTCGCGTTTGTTGACGAAACTGGCTGCCTGCAGGTTGATGTCACCGGCCGCCTCGACAGTCCCGGAGCTGTTCAGGAAGGTTGCCGCAGTACTGCCTGCGCTGACGCCGGCGACCAGCAGATTGCCCAGGCTGTAGACGTCCGCATAACGGTTGCTGAAATCCGCCGTGTGGATCGACATGTCCCGGCCACTGAACAGCAAGCCTCGACTGCCATCGGCAGCCTGGTCGTTGTGGACGGACTGGGCAATCAGGTTCAGGTTGCCCGACGCGGCCAATGCCCCGTAGTTGGACAGGCTGCCGGCGTTGATCGTCAGGTCGTTGACCGCCGACAAGCGCCCAAGGTTGCTCAGCTGGTTGCCGACGTTGACAACGATGCTGTCGCCACCGGCAATGCTTGTGGCGGTGCCCAGGCTCATCTGCGCCGCGGACAGGGTCATGTTCCCCAGGCTGGTCAGTCGGCCGTTGCCCGAATAGGTACCACCCAAGGTCAGGCTCAGCGTGCCGTCGCTGGCAATCAACCCATCATTGAGCCAGTTGCCGCCCTTGCCCAGCAACGCCTTCGTCGCCAGCAGTTGCCCACTGGAGGTCTGGGTGAAGTTTTTGACATCGAGGTTGAGCGTGCCGGCTTGCAGCACGCTGCTGTTGACCCAGTCGTCGGCACTGAGATTCAGGGTGCCGTGCGTCAACAGGCGGCCTCCCGCCGCCATGACCTGCTGGCTGCTGACACCGAAATCGCCACTGCCGAGGTGAGTGATGCTGCCCCCGGCATTCAGCAGATCGCCAATGACCAAGGCAAGATCGGTGTTGGCGGTTTCCAGGGTCCCGTTGCGGTTGTTCAGCAGCCCGCCGATCTGGAATCGTGTAGTGCCGCTGGTGCCCAGTGCCCGCAGTTGCCCGCCCTGGTTGTCCAGGGTGGCGGCCGTGATGGCGAGGGTACTGGCGCTTTCGATGATGCCGGAGCGGTTGTCCAGGGCGCCGCTCAGCCCCAGTTCGATACGCTGGCCGACCATCTCGCCGCGCGCGTCGCCGCCGTTGAGCAGGCTGGCGCCAGTGACCTTGAGCAGGCCACTGGCGGAGATGCCGCCATCGCGGTTGTCCAGCTGCCCGGTGCGGATCACGGTATCACCGCCGAGCGCGGCGATGCGCCCGCCGTGGTTGTCGAGGCTGGCGCTCTGCACGTCCAGGCTCAGCGCCTGGAGGATGCCGCGTTGGCCAGTGGCGTCGCTGCCGTTGCGCAGCACGCCGGTGGTGCGCACGCCCAGCGCCTGCTTGAGGCTGGCGAGGATGCCGCCGCGGTTATCGAGGGTGTCGGCGGTCACGCTCAGCGCGCCATCCTGGGCGATCAGCTTGCCACCCTGGTTGTCGAGCACGCCGCTGGCCTGCACGCTGATCGCGCCCTTGGCCTGCACGGTGCCCTTGGCGTTGTTCAGGCTGGCCGCCTGCAGGCCTACGTCGCCCTGCTGGCTGTAGATCAGGCCATCGCCCGAGTTGTTGAGCGCCCCGCGGCTGTCGAGCGTGAGCGGGCCATTGGCGGCCAGGGTGCCGCGCTGGCTGTTGTCGACGCTGGCGGCCAGCACCTTGAGCAGGCCCTGGCTGGCGATCTGGCCAGCCTGGTTGTCCACCAGGCCGGCGCGCTGGATCAGCAGGTCCTTGCCGGCGAACAGCTTGCCCTGGCGGTTGAGCAGCTCGCCGAGCAGGTCGAGGGTCAGCGCGCCCTGGGCGGCGAGGCTGCCGTCGGTGTTGTTCAGGCTCGCGGCGGTCAGGTCCAGGTCCTGGCGGGTGGCCACGCGGCCGCCGTGGTTGTCGAGGACGCCGGCGCTGATGACCAGTTTTTCCCCGGCATCGATCAGGCCGCCGTCATGGTTGTCCAGTGCCGCCGTGATGATCAGCTGCTGGCCGCTGCCGCTGGAGAGGATGCCCTTGGCGCTGTTGTCCAGGCTGGCGGCCTTGACGTCCAGGCGTTGCTGGGCGACCAGCGCGCCGCCATCGCTGTTGCGCAGCGCCCCGGTCACGGTCGCCTGCACGGCGCCGGAGCGGCTCGACAGGGTGCCCTGCAGGCGGTTGTCCAGGCTTTGGCCGGTCACGGTCAGGCCCTGCCAGCCCGAGACCAGGCCGTTGCGGTTGTCGATGGCGCCGCTGGTGATGGCCAGCGTCTGTTCGCTGATCAGCTTGCCGTCACGGTTGTCCAGCTCGCTGACGTCCAGTTGCAGGGCCTGGGCGGTGGAAATCTCGCCGCTCTGGTTGTGCAGTTTGGCCAGGTTGACCAGGGTCAGCGGCCCGGCGGTGGTGATCAGGCCCGCGCCGTTGTCCAGGTCGGCGCCGCCCAGGTCCAGCGCGAGGCTGCTGCCGAGCAGCTTGCCGGCGTGGTTGTCCAGGCCCTTGCTGGTGAGGGCGAGCGCGTCCTTGGCTTCGATGCGGCCGCCGTCGCGGTTGCTCAGCGCGCCGACATGAATCTCCAGCGACTGGGCGCCGATCAGGCCCTTGAGGTTGTCCAGGCGCTGGCTGACCCGCAGCAGCAGGCGCTGGTCGCTGAGCAGGCGGCCGTTGCCGTTGTCCAGTTGCTCGGCAGCGACGGTGAAGGCCTGGGCGCTGGACATCTCGCCGCCCTGGTTGGCCACGGTCTTGAGGTTGTCCAGTTGCAGCGACGGCGCATTGATCAGGCCGCCACGGTTGTCCAGGTGGCCATGGCCCAGGTCGAGCGTCACCGAGGTGTCGCTGAACAGCTTGCCGCCCTGCTGGTCGAGGCCGGTGACCGTGGCGGTGAGTGCTTCGCGGCTGCCCACGCGGCCGCCGTCGCGGTTGTCGAGCTGGCCGGCGTGCACGTCGAGGGTGCGGTTGCTGCTGATGCTGCCCTGGCGGCTGTTGTCCAGGTGGCCGGTGCTGAGGGTCAGCGCGCCCTTGCTGGAAATAACGCCCTTGTCGGTGTTGTCCAGGCTGGCGCTGGCCAGGGTGATATCGCTGTCGCTGAGCAGCTCGCCGCCCTGGTTGAGCAGCGCGCCGCCCGTGGTCAGTTTCAGGCGGCCGGCGCTGTCCAGTTTGCCGGTGCTGTTGTCCAGGCTGTGCGCGGCCAGCACCAGCTGGCCCTCGGCGCTGATCAGCCCGAGGCGGTTGAGCGCCGCGCCGGTCAAGGTCAGGGTCATGTCCCGCTGGCTGGTCAGCCGGCCACCGTCGTTGTCCAGGCTCAGGCCGGTCAGGGTCAGGCCGGTCTGGGCCTCGAGGCGCGCCTTGTTGCGGTTGAGCAGCGATTGCAACGCCAGGGTCATGCCGGTGCCGGCGACCAGCAGGCCGCCGTCGCTGTTGTCCAAAGAGGTGCCGGTGACCGCGACGGCGGCCTTGCCGGTGATCTCGCCGCCACGGTTGTCGATGCGCTCGACTTCCAGGGTCAGCGCGCCATTGCTGCCGAGCAGGCCCGCCTCGCGGTTGTCCAGCTCACCGCCCTTGATCCGCAGTTGCTCGAGGCTGACCAGCGAACCGGCGTGGTTGAGCAAGGTGTCGGCCTGGACCTCGCCCTGACCTTTGCCGGAGACCTTGCCCTTGCTGTTGTCCAGCGTCCCGGCCACAAGGTTGAGGGCGGTGTCGCCCACCAGGGTGCCCTGGCGGTTGTCCAGGCGACCGTCGACGCTCAGCACCAGGCCGGCACGGCTGCTGACGGTGCCCTCGCGGTTGTCGAGGCTGGCGGCGTGCAGGTCCAGGCCCTTGGCCGAGACCAGGCCCTTGGTGTTGTCCAGCGCCTGGGCGATACGCACCGTCAAGGCCTGCTCGCTGAGCAGCTTGCCCTGGCGGTTGTCCAGGGAGTCGGCCACAAAGGTGAAGCCTTGCGGGCTGGTGATTTCGCCGTTGTGGTTGTCGACGCGGCCGAGGTTGTTCAGTACCAGCACCGGGGCCTTGATCAGGCCGTGATTGACCAGCGCGCCCTGGCCCAGGTCGAGGGTGATCGAGGCCTTGCTCAGCATCCGCCCGGCCTGCTGGTCGAAACCGCTGGCGGTCAGTTACATGGCGCCATCGCTGTCGATGCGGCTGTCGCTGCCCGCGTTGTTGACCTGGCCGGCCTTGAGGGTCATCCGGTCGTTGCCGACCACATGGCCGCTGTCACGGTTGTCGAGGGTGCCGGTGGCGATGTCCATGGCCCCCTGGGCGCCGACCTCGCCGGCGCGGTTGTCGAGGCTGGCACTGCGCAGGTCGAGGGCGCCGTCGGCGGTGATCGAGCCGCGCTGGTTGTCGACCTTGCCAGTGGTGGCCAGGGTCAGCTTGCCGGCGCTGCTCAGCTCGGCGTCGCTGTTGTCCAGGCTGGCGGCGCCGATGTCGAGGTCACCCTCGCTGGTCAGCAGCCCCTTGCCGTTGTCCAGCGCCTGGCTCAGGCGCAGGCGTGCGCCCTGCTCGGCGGAAACACGCCCGTCGCGGTTGTCCAGGGTCTGGCCGTCGAGGGTCAGTTGGCCCTTGCCGCGCAATAGGCCCTGGGCCTGGTTGATGACCTCGGCCACCGTCAGCGCCAGGTCGGTATCGGCCAGGACCTGGCCACCGGTGTTGTCCAGGCGCTGCCCGGTGAGGCTGAGCGCCTTGGCCGCGGACAGCTCGCCACCGCGGTTGTCGACGCTGTCCACGGTCAGGCGCATGCCCTGCCCGGCGCCGATCACGGCGCCCTGGCGGTTGACCAGTGCGCTGCCCTTGAGGGTCAGCGTGCCGTCGGCGGACAGCTTGCCGCCCAGTTGCTCCAGGCGCGTGATTTGGCCATCCAGGTCACCGCCGCTGGTCAGGCTGCCGCCGCTGTTGTCCAGACGCGCGGCGACCAGGTCGAGGTTGCCCTTGGCGCCAAGGGTGCCGAGCTGGTTGAGCAGTTCGCTGCCGCTGTAGCGGGCCCCGGCCTGGCCGCTGACCAGGCCCTGGTCGCGGTTGTCGAGGTGGTCGATGGTCAGTGTCAGTGCGCCGTCGGCCTCGATCTTGCCGCCGCGGTTGTCCCAACGTTGGCCCTGCAAGGTCAGCAGGTCCTTGCCCACCAGGCGGCCACCGCGGTTGTCCAGCTGCCCCGCGTCGATATGGGTGGCGCGCACGCCGTTCACCAGGCCCTTGGCCTGGTTGTCCAGCAACCCGGTGGTCTTGGCGGTGAGCGTGCCGTCGCTGAGCAACTTGCCTTGCTCGCGGTTGTCGAGGCTGGCGGCATTCAACGTCAGCGCCTTGTCGGCAGCCAGCACGCCTTGGCGATTGTCCACCGCCTGGGCGATGGCCAACTCCAGCGCCCCGCCAGTGACCGTGCCCTCACGGTTGTCGAGGCTGTCTGCGGTTACCTGGCCGAGGCCAGTGCTGGAGATCTCGCCGTGGCGGTTGTCGATGGCTTGGCCCGTGACCAATGCCAGGTCCGACTTGCTGGTGACCACGCCGCCCTGGTTGTTCAGGGTCAGGGCGCGGATATCCAGGCCGTCGGCCGACACCAGGCCATCGAGGTTGTCGAGCAACTGGTCGAGGCGCACGGTCAGGGCCTGTTCGCTGTAGAACTTGCCGCCCGTGTTGTCGAGGCTGCGGCCAGCCAGGGTGAAGGCGCCCTTGCCGAAGATCTCGCCACGCTGGTTGTCGATATCGGCGATCTGGCGCAGGTGCAGCTGGTTGGCGGCGATCTTGCCGTCGCGGTTGTCCAGCTGGCCATGGTTCAGGTCCAGGGTCAGCGCGGTAACGCTGCTCAGGTCACCGCCCTGCTGGTCGAGCCGGCCGACATTGACGCCGACTGCCTGGTTGCCGCTGATATGGCCGCCCTGGCCGTTGTTCAGGGCCTGGGCGCTCAGGTCGAGGGTGGCCTGGCTGGCGATCCGGCCGCTGCGGTTGTCGACCAGCCCCTGGCTGGTGACGGTGATGCCGCGATTGGCCAGGACCTTGCCAGTGCGGTTGTCCAGGCTGCCGAGGTTCAGGGCCAGGGTATCGAGGCTGGACATTTCGCCGGCCTGGTTGTCCAGATGGGCCCAGGTAGCGTTCAGCGCGCCCTGGCTGGTGATCTGGCCACGGTCGCCGTTAAGCAGTTGGCCACCGCTGAGGGTCATGCGCCCGTCGGCGAGCACCTTGCCCTGCTGGTTGTCCAGGGTCGCGACGTTGACATTGAGGTCGCGCCCGGCGCTGAGGCTGCCGCCCTGGTTGTCCAGGCGACTGCCGGTGGAGACGCTCAGGTCGCCGCTGGCGATCAGGCGCTGGTTGCGGTTGTCCACGGCACCGGCGCTGGCCTTCAGGTCGGCGTCTGCCACGCGCTCGCCATCGGCGTTGATACCCGCCTGGATACCGCCGAGGTTGCTCAGTTGGCCGCCAGCGTTCAACTGTACCTGGCCCCCGGCAGTCAGCCCCTGGCGGTTGACCAGCTCGCCGCGGCTGTCCAGCTGCAGTTGCTGGCCGGCATGCACCGGGCCCTGCGCATCGATAGCTGCCGCCTGCAGGCGTACATCGCCAGTGGCGCTGGCCTGGGCCATGCGCAACTGGCCGTTGGCCTCGAGCTGGATATCGCCGCCGCTGGCGATCATCCGCCCGTCCAGGCGCACGCCCACCCCGGCCTCGGTGCCCACCAGCCTGACCGCGCCGGCATACATGCCGCCCAAGGCGCTGGAGTCGATGGCCAGGCTCGGCTTGGCACTGCCGTCGTCCTGGCGCGCCGTGGCCGCCAGGGTGCGCGCATCGACATCGTTGCGCCCGGCGACGATGGCCAGGTTGCGCGCCTGGATTTCGGCGTTGATTTTCGTGCTGCGGGCAATCAGCTCGAAGCTGTCGACGTTGCTGGCGTTGAGCCCCGCGCCTTCGATGGCGATATGGCCCTGGTCGACCTGGTAACGGCGCAGCTGGCCGTTCTCGAGCACCGGCTTGCCGGTGCTGAGCGTGGCCTGTGGCGTGTTGATGAAGCCGCAGCCATCGCAGGTGATGCCGTGGGGGTTGGCGACGATGACATGCGCCCCGCGCCCGGCCACTTCGGTGTAGCCGCGCAGCTGGCTGGCGTTGGCGCCGTTGACCTCGTTGAGGATGACGTTGGCCGCCGTGCCCTGCAGGTTCGGGTTGCCGAGGATGATGCCGCCCAGCTGAGTGGCCTGGGTGCGGTCGGTGGCGTTGTTGAGGATCAGCCCCTGCTGGCCGACGTTGTAGTCGCTGAACTGGTTGTGCGACAGGCCGCTGCCGTTGGGCGCGGCGATATTGACGATGGGCACGCCGTTGCCCGCCTGGCCGAGACTGGTGCCCGGCCCGCTGACCACCACGCCTTCGGCGGCCTGTGCCCACAGCGGCTGCCAGAACATGGCGTTGGCCAGCAGCAGCGCCAGGCCGCGCTTGGGCAGGCCGCAGAACTGCTCTCGGGGCTGAATTACGGCCGAGCGTTGGCGGGCCAGGAAGGCAAACAGGCGAACATCCATGTCAAATCTCGTGAATCAGGTGATCAGATGAAAAAGTCGAGGCGGAAGTAGACCGGGCGTTCCTTTTCGGTCAGCACGTCGGGGCGTTCCAGGCTGTGGGCGAAGGTCACGCTGGCGGCCATATGCTGGCCGCGGGCGAACAGCTCCAGCGAGTGGCTGCTGGCACGGCCGTGGTACTGGCCGTTGTAGCGGTCGTTGCGGATCACGCCCAGGTCATAGCCCAGGCCCAGGCCGTACTCGGCCACCAGCGGCTGCAGCAGCGGCCAGCTCACCGGGCGGGTCCAGCGCAGGTCGTTGCGCCAGTAGCCACCGCTGTCGCCGGACAGCGACTGGTCCTTCAGGCCGCGTACCGACGACAGCCCGCCAAGGCTGATGCGCTGCGGGCTGAACAATACGTCCTCGCTGCGCTGGCCGGTGGCCAGGCTGGTGAAGCTCAGGCGCTCGCCGAACAGTTCGAAGCCCTGCACATAGCTGACCGTGGCGCTGTACTTGCGGTAGCGCGCCACTGGTTGGCCGGGGCGCGGGTGGGCGTTGTCCTGGGCGTCGAAGGCGCCGATGCCTTCCTGAGTGCCCAGGTCGATGTTGACGAAGGCATTGCCCAGGCGGCGGCCGTGGTTGATGCCGAACTGCGCCTCGCTCAGGCGGTTGCTGCTGCCCTCCAGGCGGCTGTCCTCGATGTAGTTGTTGGTGCGCAGGTGGGCCATGCCGGCATTCAGCGAGGTCTTGCTGGTGGCATCACGGTGCACCACGCGCTCGGCGCGCAGCTGGTGGTTCTGGCTGTCACCGGTCTGCTTGAAGGCAAAGCCGTTGGCCTGGGCCAGGGAGCGGTACTCGCTCTCGCTGTAGCTGTAGGTGAAGTTCCACCAGCCCCACGGCAGGTTGTAATACAGCACGCCGTTCTTCGAACCCTGGGTGTGGTCGCTGACCACGTCGTGGCCACCGCGCAGCATCAGCTGGTCGGCCAGGCCCAGCGGGCTGTCCCATTCCAGGCCGAGGTTGAGCATCTGTTCGCCGGTGCTGCGCTGGCCTTCGTTGTTGCGCGACAGCGAGGCGCGCCAGGGCTTCTGCTGGGTGTTGCGCACCAGCACCTCGCTGCCACCGACGGCCTTGCCGGGGGTCAGCTCCATCTGCGCCTTGTTCGACGGCAGGCGGTTGAGCTGGTCGACCATCTGCTCGACTTCGCGCAGGTTCAGGCGCTGCTCGACTTCACCGGGGAAAACCATGGCCAGCTCGCGCTCGCTCAGGCCGCTGGCCGGGTCCGGGCGCAGCCCTTCCAGGCGCCCTTCCACCACCAGCACCTGCAGGTGGCCGGAGGACAGGTCCTGTTGCGGCAGGTAGGCGCGGCTGGTGACCAGGCCACGGCCCAGGTAATGGTCGGTGATCGCCTTGAGCAAGGCATTGAGCTGGGTGACGCCCAGGCACTGGTCGATGAAAGGCTTGAGCAGGCTGTCGCGATCGGCGGCGGACAGGCTGTCGGCGCCCTTGAGCTCGATGGTGTGGATATCGAAGCAGCGGGTGTCTTCAGGCCGTTGCTGCTGGGTAGGTTGCGCGCTTTCGCCGGGCAGGTTGCGCAAGTCCTCGAGGCGCCGTTGCTGCTCTTCGAGCAGGCGGTTCTGGCGTTCACGGATCAGGTCCTGGTCACCCGGTGAAACGGCCCAGGCCAACGGGCTGCACAATGTTGCAACAAATGCGAAGCGCGCATAATTGCGCGCTGAGTGAAGACGTACCGGCATACCTGTCCCTGGTGATCAACGCAAAGTGGCGCGCATAGTAAGTGGCCATCATATTGACGTCAATTTGCCATCAGTCAGCTTTTTCGGAGATTCCGGTAGGAAGCTGCACAAGCGCCGATCCATGGCGCTTGTGCGCTCAGCCTGATCAGGGCATTACAGGCGGGACATAGTGCAACGTGGTGCCCAGCGCCCACAGCAGCACCAGCACCAGCGGCACATGCACCAGCAACTGCACGAACGAGAAGCCGATCAGGTCACGCGCCTTGAGCCCCAGCACCCCCAGCAGCGGCAGCATGTAGAACGGGTTGATCAGGTTCGGCAGCGCCTCGGCGGCGTTGTAGATCTGCACCGCCCAGCCCAGGTGGTATTGCAGGTCGTTGGCCACCAACATCACGTACGGCGCCTCGATGATCCACTTGCCACCGCCGGACGGGATGAAGAAGCCGAGCACCGCCGAGTACACGCCCATCAGAAAGGCGTAGGTGTCATGGGTGGCGATCTGGGTGAAGAACAGCGAGATATGGTGGGCCAGGGTCTGGGCGTCCGCGCCCTTGACCTGGGTGAGAATGGCGGCGATCGAGCCGTACAACGGGAACTGGATCAGCACCCCGGTGGTGGTCGGCACGGCGCGGGCCACGGCATCGAGGAAGCTGCGCGGGCGCCAGTGCAGCAAGGCACCGAGCATGATGAACAGCAGGTTGTAGGTGTTCAGCCCGGAAATCGCGGTGATCGCCGGCTTGGTGGCGAACTCCTGGTACAGCCAGCCGGCGGCCAGGGCCACCAGCAGCAGGATCAGGATCGGGCTGTATTCCAGCCATTCACCCGGGCGCGTGCGCTGGGGCGAAGGTGGTGCGCTGAAGCTCGGGTCGACACCACAGTCCTGCGCGCTGCGGGCACTGTTCGGGCCGGGCGCGGTGGCATAGGCGACGATCAGCGAGACGATCACCAGCGCGGCGAGCATCACCCCGGACTGCCAGAGGAAGATGGTCTCGGTGAACGGGATCACCCCGGTAATCGACAGGATCGACGGCGGCAGGCTGGCCGGGTTGGCCTGCAACTGCGCGGCCGACGACGACAGGCCCAGCGCCCAGACCGCGCCCAGGCCCAGGTAGGCGGCGGCGCCGGCGGCGCGGTAGTCCATCTTCAGGTCGGTGCGGCGCGCCAGGGCGCGCACCAGCAGGCCGCCGAACACCAGCGACAGGCCCCAGTTGAGCAAGGAGGCGAGCATCGAGATCAGCGCTACCCAGCACACCGCCGAGCGGCCGTTCTTCGGCAGGCGCGCCAGGCGGTCGATCAGCCGGGCGGCGGGTGGCGAGCTGGCCACCACATAGCCGCCGATGACCACGAAGGCCATCTGCATGGTGAACGGGATCAGGCTCCAGAAGCCGTCACCGAAAGCCTTGGCGGTGTCGGTGGGCTTGCCGCCCATGGCCAGGGCGCCGAGGGCCACCAGCATCACGGCCAGGGCGGCGAACACCCAGGAATCGGGGAACCAGCGTTCGGCCCAGTTGGAGCAGCGCAGGGCAAAGCGGGCGGAGCGGCTGTCTTGGATATCAGCGGCCACGATGTTTTCCTTTTTCTGATTTTTATAGGACTGAAACGGCGTCGCCCCATCGCGGGGCAAGCCCGCTCCCACGAGGGATGCGTGGTCCTTCGTGGGAGCGGGCTTGCCCCGCGATGGGGCGCTTGCAACGGTGCTGCTTAGAAGGTCATTTCCTGCACATCGTCCGGCACGATCAGCTTGCCGGCAGTCTTCGCGACGATTTCCTCGACACTCACGCCCGGCGCGGTCTCGCGCAGGATGAAGGCGCCGTTTTCGATCTCCAGGTAGGCCAGGTCGGTCAGCACCTTGCGGATGCAGCCGGCACCGGTCAGCGGCAGGCTGCACTTGGGCAGCAGCTTGGACTCGCCGTCCTTGGAGGCATGGGTCATGGTGACGATGATGTTGTCGGCACCGGCCACCAGGTCCATGGCGCCGCCCATGCCCTTGACCAGCTTGCCGGGGATCATCCACGAGGCGATGTTGCCCTGTACGTCCACCTCGAAGGCACCGAGCACGG
>Ga0268257_1002051_pt1 | contig 15480 bp, 11 predicted proteins | sample AgamicAtPrz_FD_200249 | JGI IMG/M metagenome (GOLD analysis project Ga0268257, IMG submission 200249) | Agave microbial communities from Guanajuato, Mexico - At.P.rz (v2) (version 3) | ecosystem: Host-associated > Plants > Phyllosphere > Phylloplane/Leaf | place: Guanajuato, Mexico | collected... | reverse complement strand
TGACGAAACCGACACCAACAAGGACGGCTTCGTCACCTATGAGGAAGTGCGCGCCTTTGCCGTCAAATACCGTGCAGCGCGTGAAAAGGCCAAGGCCGCCGAAGCCGTGGCTGCTGCGCCGGCCAAGGACGACGCTCACAAATCAGAAGCTGATAGCGCAGGCCCTGAAAGCAAATAAGATATAAAAATAGCTGAAGCGCTTGAATATCAAGCGCAATCAGCTCTCAAAATCAAAGCAAACGCCTTACTTGGCGTTGCCGCTACGCTTGACCCTGGGCTCGGAATAAGTTAGCGGCTCATTGCGCGCCTGCTGCTTGCTCTGCAGCAGATCTTCCGACTTGCTGGTCTCCTGCGCCTGTTCCACCGCCTGGGCGCTGGCGCGCCACATGGACTGGATGAACTCGATCAGCTGCTTGGAGATAGGCTCCTTGGGCGGCTCCTCCACCTCTTCTTTTTGCTTGATCTCTTCGGCCAGGGTCCAGTCCCGGTTCTCGGTGTCGGGAGCCGATGGCTTCTCGGGTTCACGCACCGTGCGGCCCTCGCCGATCTTGTCCACAGACTCTGGGGCATTCACGGCATTCACGGGGCGCACCGGCGCGGCGCCCGAAGCCCCTGTGGAGTACAAATCCGCACCCTGGGTACGCCAGGGCGTCTGTGTCCGGTCTAGAGGTGGAATTTGCATGGCTTGGCCCTCGGCAGTAAAAAGGTGCAGGCGGAAAAACAGCTATCTCGCCCTGTTATCGGCCACGCTTGAGAAAACTGTAGGATTATTTTCAATCCTAATTTGATAGCTATTAGTCTATGTATATCAAGCGCCGCTGCGCAATTTGATACAAAAAAGGGCCTCGCGATGAGGCGAGGCCCTTGAAATAGTCGCGCTGCACAGCTTACAGAAAACGCTCCAGCAGCTTGCGCGAATGCCGGTCCAGCTTGCCGCTGTCGGGAATCCGATATTGCACGCCATCCTGGCCCGTGATCTGCAGTCTGGTGCGACCGGCCAGCTTGCGGATGTCTTCCTCGGCCTTGAGCACCATCTGTGTCAGACCGCGGTCGGTCTGCAGATCCCAGGTGCTGGGGGTGGAAAAGCTGGAAACCTTGAGGATGCGCTCGATGGTCGGCACGAACTCCCGCACAGCCAGGTCCTGCTCGATCAGCTGGCGATGCTCGGGCTGCAGGTCGGCCATGCGGGCCACCCACAGCGCTTCCTTGCCATCGGCAGCGATCAGCGACAGCCCTTCGGCGGGCGCGGCAATCGGAAATGCACGCACGGGAACCACCGCTTCGTAGACCAGGCCGTTGCCCAGGGTCAGCACCAGACGGCCATGGGCGTTTCGCACCAGCTGCATGCCGTTCAGATTGGATTGGGGAGCTTCGATCATTGGGGTTCCTTGGTCTGCAACTTCAGGCCGGCCGCTTGCGCATCCTCTTCGGCACGGCGCGCCTGCGCGTCGTACAGACGGAAGTAATGACCCTTGAGGTCCATCAGCTCGTCGTGCGGGCCAACTTCGACGATTTCGCCACGATCCATGACCACCAGACGGTCGGCCTTGCGCAAGGTGGACAGACGGTGGGCAATGGCGATCGTGGTGCGACCCTGCACCAGATTGTCCAGTGCCTTCTGGATTTCCTTTTCGGTTTCGGTATCCACGGCCGAGGTGGCTTCGTCGAGGATCAGGATGCGCGGATCGATCAGCAGCGCACGCGCGATGGAGATACGCTGGCGCTCGCCGCCAGACAGGCCTTGGCCGCGCTCGCCGACCAGGGAGTCATAGCCGTGGGGCAGGCGCAGGATGAACTCGTGGGCATGGGCGGCACGCGCCGCGGCCACGATTTCCTCGCGCGTGGCGTCGGGCTTGCCGTAGGCGATGTTCTCGGCAATCGTGCCGAAGAACAGGAAGGGCTCCTGCAGCACCAGGCCGATATTGCTGCGGTAGTCGGACACGGACATGCGGCGCACGTCCACGCCGTCGAGCTGGATGGAGCCCTCGGAGACGTCGTAGAAGCGGCAGATCAGATTCACCAGGGTGCTCTTGCCCGAGCCGCTGTGACCGACCAGGCCGATCATCTCGCCGGGCTTGATCTGCAGGTTCAGATGCTTGATGACGGCGCGGCTGCCGTAGCGAAAGCCCACATCCTCCATAGTGATGGCACCCTTGGCCTTGCCCGGCAGCTTCACGGGGTTGCTGGGCTCGGGCACATTGCTCACATGGTCGAGGATGTCGAAGATGCGCTTGGCACCGGCCGCCGCCTTCTGCGTGACCGAGACGATGCGGCTCATCGAATCCAGGCGGGTATAGAAACGGCCGATATAGGCGATAAAGGCCGTCAGCACACCGACGGTGATGGAGCCGCCGGCCACCAGATAGATGCCGAAGCCCCAGACTACCAGAATGCCGACTTCGGTCAGCAGCGTCACCGTGGGGGTGAACAGCGACCAGGTCTTGTTGACCTTGTCGTTGGCCTGGAGATTGATCAGGTTGGCGTCGGCAAAGCGGTCGGCTTCACGCTTTTCCTGGGCAAAGGCCTTGACCACGCGGATGCCGGGGATGGTGTCGGCCAGCACATTGGTCACCTCGGACCAGACGCGGTCTATCTTCTCGAAGCCGGTGCGCAGGCGGTCGCGCACGGTATGGATCATCCAGGCGATGAAGGGCAGCGGCACCAGCGTGACCAGCGCCAGCCAGGGGTTGATGGAGAACAGGATGGCCGAGGTCATCACGATCATCATCACATCGGTCGCAAAGTCCAGGGCATTTAACGACAGAAAGAGATTGATACGATCGGTTTCAGCGCCGATACGCGCCATCAGATCACCCGTGCGCTTGCTGCCGTAGTAGTCCACCGACAGGTTCAGCAAGTGGTTGTAGGTGGTGGTGCGCAGATTGGAGCCTATGCGCTCGGACACCTTGGCCAGCACGAAGGTGCGTGCCCAGCCTAGCGCCCAGGCCAGCAGCGCCGACACCAGCAGCATGCCCAGATAGAAGAAAACCAGGTCCCGGTTGATCTTTTCGCCGTTCTGGAACGGGATCAGGATCTTGTCCATCAGCGGGATGGTCAGATAAGGCGCCACCAGTTGCGCGCCCGTGCTGGCCACGGTCAGCAGGAAGCCTAGCAGCAGTTGGCCCTGATAGGGCTTGGCAAAGCGCCACAGGCGCAGCAGCACCCAGGTCGAGGTCTGAGGTGCCTGCTGACGTGCGCAGGCCGGGCATTCTTCGGTATCGGGCGGCAAAGCCGTGTGGCAGACCGGGCAATGCGGGACATCCTCGTCGCTGACCGCGCTGTAGACCTCCTGGCGCGCGATGCGCTCACGCTGGCGGTCGAACTGCTGCATCAGCTGCAGCATGGCGGTCTGGTGCTTCAGGGTGATGAGCCAGTGCGCCAAACGCTCGCGAGGATCATGCAGCTCCAGATTGCCCACGCCGCCATGGTCCTGCAGGCGCAGGCTCTGCTCCACGGTCAGGGCCCATTCACGCCACTGCCGGGTCTGGGGATCACAGGCCAGCAAACGCTCCTGCGTCAGCGCCAGCAGGCCGCTGCCAAACTGCAAATCCGCACTCAGGTCAACCGGGACGACGGCTAATACGTTTTCATGTTCAGCGAGTCTTGCTCGTAGCTCGCCCCCCAGGGGGCCGGCAAAGACTGCCGAGGCGTCCACAGTATGGTGATGTTGCATGTTGAGTTATTTTTCTCCGCCGATGGCGGCTCCAAGAGTCATGCGGGCAACCGCTTCGGCATGGTGAATATGGCTGCGCCTGACGTCCAATACACCCTGGTTAACGCGCGAACCTGCAATTAGGCTGACAAGCTTCACAATGCAGATTCTGGGCGCACAATGCCAACCTGTCAGGGGCAGGAGTTTAAGAAAACCTGCTCTCCTCATTCCTATCCGCTGATCAACATGGCGAAATTCAACGACATCCAACTCTTGCGCACAACTTTCCTGCGTGGCCCCAGTGTCTGGACCTACCGCCCGGTACTGGAGGTCTGGCTGGATCTGGGAGAGCTGGAAGACTACCCGTCCAACAAGATCCCCGGCCTCAACGAGCGCCTGACCAGCTGGCTGCCCGACCTGATTGAGCACACCTGCGGCGTCGGCGAGCGCGGTGGCTTCATCCAGCGCCTTGAAGGCGGCACCTGGATGGGTCATGTGATGGAGCATGTAATCATCGAGTTGCTGAATCTGGCCGGCATGCCCGCCGAATTCGGTCAGACCCGCGAAATCTCCAAGCGCGGCGTGTACCGCATGGTGTTCCGCTGCCCCGAAGAGGCCGTGGCCCGCGTGGCGCTGGAGCATGGGCACAAGCTGCTGATGGCGGCCATCAATGACGAGCCGTTCGACCTCAAGCCCGCCGTGCATGCCATCAAGACGGCCATCAACGACCGCTACCTGGGCCCCTCGACCGGCTGCATCGTCGATGCCGCCAGCGAGCGCCGCATCCCCCATATCCGTCTGAACGACGGCAATCTGGTGCAGCTGGGTTATGGCGCGGCGCAGCGCCGCATCTGGACGGCAGAGTCCGACCAGACCAGCGCCATCGCCGAAGGCATTGCCCAGGACAAGGACTTCACCAAGCGCCTGCTGGCCGCTTGCGGCGTGCCTGTGCCCGAAGGCCAGATCGTGGCATCGCCCGAAGAGGCCTGGGAAGTGGCGCAGGACATCGGCTTTCCCGTGACCGTCAAGCCTTCGGACGGCAACCATGCCCGTGGCGTGACCCTAGAGCTGTCCAAGGAAGCCGACATCAAGGCCGCGTTTGCACTGGCCCAGCCCGAAGGCTCGGACGTGATCGTCGAGAAATTCATCGACGGCGTGGAGCACCGCCTGCTGGTCGTGGGCGGCAAGGTGGTGGCAGCCACCAAGGGCGAGACGGTTTCCGTCTACGGCAATGGCAATGCCACGCTGCGCGAACTGGTCGAAGTGCTGAATCAGGACCCGCGCCGCGGACCCGAGCAGGAATACCCGCTGGACTGGATCAATCTGGAAGCCGGCGCCGTGAAGCTTGAACTCAACCGCCAGCATGTGACGCCCGACAGCGTGATTCCGCAGGGCCAGAGCGTGCTGCTGCAGCGCAACGGCAATATGGCCATCGACTGCCTCGACGAGGTACACCCCGACGTGGCTTACTACGCCGTGCTGGCCGCCAAGATCGTTGGCCTGGATATCGCCGGCATGGACATGATCCTGCAGGATGTCTCCAAGCCCATGCAGGGCCAGGGTGCGATTCTCGAAGTCAACGCCGGCCCCGGCCTGCTGATGCACCTCAAGCCCACCAGCGGCGCACCGCGCCCCGTGGGCATGGCCATTGCCGACCACCTCTTCCCCCGCGAAGACGGTGCCGGCGCCGGTCGCATCCCCGTGGTCGGCATCGTTGGCACGCGCAACAACGCCTTCATTTCGCGTCTGGTCGGCTGGCTGCTGCAGCTGTCGGGAAAGCTGACCGGCGTGGCCAGCGACGAAGGCATGTTCCTCGCCAATCGCCATACGCAAAAGACCAATACCGCCAACTGGGCCGGTGCCCATCGCCTGCTGACCAACCGTCTGGCCGAAGCCGCCGTCATCCAGACCACGGCCCGCTCCATCCTGGAAGAAGGCCTGGCCTACGACCGCTGCCTGGTCGGCGTGGTCACCGACATGGACGGCTTCGAGCAGCTTGCCGATCACGATGTGCTGGAGCCCGGCCAGATGCGCCGCGTGATGCGCACCCAGATCGATGTGGTGCTGGACGAAGGCGCTGGCGTGCTCAACGCCGACCTGCCCGAAGTGGCCGATCTGGCCGAGCTCTGCGACGGCGAAGTGATTCTGTACGCCACCGGCGCCGACAACGAATTTGTCGCCGCACACCGCGCCAACACCGAAGCCCGTCATGAAGGCGGCCGCGCTGTCTTCCTCAAGGGCAACAACGTGGTGCTGGCCACCGGCACCCAGGAACGTGTGCTGGGCACTCTGGAAGCACTGTCCCTGGCCGGCGGCAAGCGCCCCGAGACCAGCGCGCTGCTGGCTGCGATTGCCACCGCCTGGGCGCTGGACATCACGCCCGAGCTGATCGGCGCTGGCATCAAGACCTTTGAATACCAGGCTTGATTGCCCCATAAAACGCTTCAACAGATATAGCTGCTGACGCTTGCCACACAAGCGTCAGACCAAGAAAAGCTTGAAATTCAGCTGAAAGAAACACCATGCAGATCACTCGCAACCGAGCCTTGCGCGGCCCCAACCTCTGGACCCGCAGCACCGCCATCGAAGCCATCGTGCACTGTGAAGACAGCGAGCTGCTGTACACCGCCATGCCCGGCTTTGAAGAAAAGCTGCGGGCGCGTTTCCCCACCATCGGTACGCTGCAGCCCCATGGCGCGGACCAGCGCCTGTCGCTGGCCCATGTGCTGGAAGTTGCCGCCCTGTCGCTGCAGGCCCAGGCAGGCTGCCCCGTCACCTTCAGCCGCACCCATGAGACCTTGGAGCACGGCACTTTCCAGGTGGTGGTCGAGTACACCGAAGAATCCGTGGGCAAGCTGGCCATGGAGCGTGCCGAGGCCCTGATTCAGGCCGCATTGAACGACACCCCCTTCGATGCCGACGCCACGATTGCCGAACTGCGCGAGCTGGACGAGGACGACCGTATCGGCCCCTCGACCGGTGCCATCGTCGATGCCGCCGTGGCACGCGGCATTCCCTTCCGTCGCCTGACCACCGGTTCGCTGGTGCAGCTGGGCTGGGGTTCGCGTGCGCGCCGCTTCCAGGCCGCCGAGATCGACTCCACCAGCGCCGTGGCCGAATCCATTGCACAGGACAAGGACCTGACCAAGCGCCTGCTGCACGCAGCCGGCGTGCCCGTGCCCATGGGCCGCCCCGTCGCCGACGTGGAAGACGCCTGGGCCGTGGCCCTGGAAGTGGGACTGCCCGTGGTGGTCAAGCCCCAGGACGGCAACCAGGGCAAGGGCGTGGTGGTGAACATCACCACCCGCGAAGGTCTGGAAGCCGCTTACAAGACCGCCAGCGAGTTTGGCGACGAGATCCTCGTCGAGCGCTTTTTGCCCGGCCATGACTTCCGCATGCTGGTCGTCGGCGGCCAGTTGGTGGCAGCCGCGCGCCGCGAGCCACCCCAGGTGCTGGGCGACGGCCAGCACACCATCCGCGAGCTGGTGAACATCGTCAACCAGGACCCCCGCCGCGGCTCCGGCCACGGCACGGCATTGACCAAGGTACGCCTGGACGACATCGCCATCGCGCGCATCGCCAGCGAAGGCCTGACGCCTGACAGCGTGCCCGCCCAGGGCCAGCGCGTGGTGCTGCGCAACAACGCCAATCTGTCCACCGGCGGCAGCGCCACCGATGTGACCGATGACGTGCATCCCGAAATCGCCGCCCGGGCCATCGAAGCCGCGCAGACCATCGGTCTGCATATCTGCGGCGTGGACGTGGTCTGCGAAACCATGCTCAAGCCCCTTGAAGAGCAAAGCGGCGGCATCGTGGAAGTCAATGCCGCCCCCGGCCTGCGCATGCACCTGGCCCCCTCCTTCGGTCGTCCCCGCAATGTGGGCGTGCCCATGGTGGACGAGTTGTTCGCGCCCGGCGACGACGGCCGCATCCCCCTGGTTGCCGTCACCGGCACCAACGGCAAGACCACGACCACCCGCGTGATCGCCCATCTGTTCACCTCGCATGGCTGGCGCACCGCCATGACCAACACCGACGGCGTGTATGTCAACGGCCGCCAGATCGACAGCGGCGACTGCTCCGGCCCCAAGAGTGCACGCAACGCCCTGGCCCACCCCGAGACCGATGCGGCCGTGCTGGAATGCGCACGCGGCGGCATCTTGCGCGAAGGCCTGGGCTTTGACCGCTGCCAGGTCGCCGTGGTCACCAATGTGGGCGAAGGCGACCATCTGGGTCTGAACTTCATCACCACCAAGGAAGATGTCGGCGTTCTCAAGCGCGTCATCGTGCAGAACGTGGCGCCCACTGGCTATGCCGTGCTCAACGCTGCCGACCCGCTGGTCGCGGCCATGGCCCATGTCTGCCCCGGCAAGGTCATCTTCTTTGCCGCCGACCGGCACCACCCCGTCATGGCCACGCACCGTGCCCAGGGCAGCCGCGTGGTCTATGTCGATGGCGACGCCATCGTGGCCGCTGAAGGATCCTGGCGCGAGAGCATCGCGCTGCGCGACATTCCGCTGACCCGTAATGGCACCATCACCTTCCAGGTGGAAAACGTCATGGCCTCCATCGGCGCCGCCTGGGCGGCCGGCCTGCCCTGGCAGACCATCCGTCGCGGTCTGGCAGGCTTCCTCAACGACAGCGACAACGCCCCTGCCCGCTTCAATGTGATGGATTACAAGGGCGCCACCATCATTGCCGACTACGGCCACAACCCCGACGCCATTCGCGCGCTGTCCCAGGCCGTGGAAGCCATGCCTGCCAAGCGCCGCAGCGTGGTGATCTCGGGCGCCGGCGACCGCCGCGACCAGGACATCACCGAGCAGACCCAGATTCTGGGCAAGGTTTTCGACGATGTGGTGCTCTATCAGGATGCCTGCCAGCGTGGCCGCGTGGATGGCGAAGTGCTGGCCCTGCTGAAAAAGGGTCTGGAAGGCGCGCCCCGCACCAGCTACAGCACCGAGATCCATGGCGAGTTTCTCGCCATCGACCATGCCCTGGCCCGCCTGCAACCCGGCGACCTGTGCCTGGTGCTGGTGGATCAGGTGGAAGAGGCGCTGGAGCATCTGCGCAAGCATGTTGCAGGGCAGTAACCCCATAACAGCCCTCTGAATCGCTGACGCGCCTTCCCCCTCCCGAGGGGAGGCGACAGCCTTGCTGGGGCTGCGCGGCGCGCTTGCTTGCTGTCACTGGCCTGGAGTGCGCCAGTTTGCAGTTTTCCAAACCCGGCCTTACGCCGGGTTTTGTATTTGAAGTCACAGCACTTTGCACCTGCGGCAGGGCTTGCGCGGCGGTTTTCACGCATGCTCGGCGGCAGCAGACGACGTATGATCCGGACGCATATTCGCAACGCCCAGCCCACCCCATGACCTTGCAACAGCTTCGCCGCATAGCCACCTGCCTGCTGGGCCGGTGCGTGCTGGCATGGCTGGCACTGTCCATGGGGGTGGCGGCAGCCGCTCCGCTGATCCAGTCTCAGGGGTTTGAGCTGATCTGCACCAGCACCGGCGCGGTCAAGCTGATCGTCAAGGGAGAAGACGGCGGCAGCGTTCTGGGTGCGGGTCACCTCGATTGCCCCATGTGCCTGCCCCATGCAGCACCGCCTCCGCCCGCGCTGCAACTGCCGCCCCCTACCGAGTCACCGCTGTGGCATGCGCTGCAGCCCGTGCAGCGGGCGCGCATCGCCTCACTCACCGCAGCCCCCCTGCCCGCGCGCGGGCCGCCCCCCGCTTACCTCTGAACCATTTCGGGCTCTAGCGCAGTTCCGATCTGCGCTGGCCGCTATCAGATTCATAGGGACGACTACGTCCCAAGGTAAGCATTCATGAAACAGATTTTTCTGCCACTGGTGGTCAGTGGTATCGCCTGGCCGTGCCTGGCCCAGACCTCAACCGGCTCCGCCGACCTGCCTGAGCGTTCCAAGACCCTGGGCGTGGTCACCGTCAACGGCGGCCAGCCCAGCTCGCTGCCCACGCAGATTCCGACCACCATCGAGGGCATCACGCGCGAGGAGATAGAGACGCGCATCAACGCCACGGACAGCGAGGACGCGCTCAAATACCTGCCCAGCCTGCTGGTGCGCAAGCGCTATATCGGCGACTACAACCACGCCATCCTCTCCACGCGCGCTTCGGGCACGGGCAATAGCGCGCGCTCGGCCGTCTATGCCGACGGCATTCTGCTGTCCAACTATCTGGGCAATGGCATTGCGAACGGCAGCAACTATGCGCCGCGCTGGGGCTTGGTGACGCCCGAGGAGATCGAACGCGTCGATGTCATGTACGGCCCGTTCTCGGCCGCCTACCCCGGCAATTCCGCCGGTGCCGTGGTGGACTATGTGACGCGCATGCCCGACAAGCTCGAAGCCCATGTGGCCGCCGGCTATGCCCACCAGAGTGCCGACGTGCTGGGCAGCAGCGGCAATTACCGCAGCTGGAACACCAGCGCGTCCATAGGTAGCAGAAGCGGCGACTGGTCGTACTGGATCAACCTGAGTCGCAGTGACAGCCAGGGCCAGCCCATGACCTTCCCCACCGTGCTGCAGTCCGCCGGCGTGGCGGGCGATGCCGGCACGCCCGTGACCGGTGCCATTGCCGGGCTAAACACCACCAACCAGCCCTGGTACATCCTGGGTGCGGGCACGCAGTACCGCACCCGGCAGGATCACGCCAAGATCAAGCTGGCCTATGACATCACGCCCACGCTACGCGCCAGCTACACGCTGGGCTGGTGGCAGAACAGCGCCAGGGGCAGCTCCGAGACCTATCTGCGCGGGCCGGACGGCCAGCCGGTGTACAGCGGCAATATCAATATCGCCGGCAAGACCTACAAGCTGGCAGACACCGCATTCGGACTGAGCCAGGACCAGCAGACCCACACCATGCATGGCGTCTCGCTCAAAAGCCATACCCAGGGCGAGTTCGACTGGGAGCTCAGCGCCAGCCTGTACGACTACGGCAAGGATCAGCAGCGCGTGCCCACCGTCGCCCAGCCGGCTGCCAATCTGGGTGGCAAGGGCACGCTGCAGGATCAGGACGGCACGGGCTGGAACACGCTGGCCGCCAAGGGCACATGGCGACAGAACGACATACTGGGCCTGCAGGGCACACATATCGTGGACTTCGGCCTGGGCCGCGATGCCTACAAGCTCAACATCGGCAAATACAACGTGGTTGGCGACTGGCAGTCCGGCCCGGCCAACGAGCAGTCCATCGTCAGCCAGGTCGGCGGCAGGGCCGAGACCCGCTATGCCTGGGCACAGGACAGCTGGCAGCTGGCCAGGGACTGGAAGGCCGTGCTGGGTCTGCGCTGGGAGGACTGGACGGCCAGCCAGGGCCATACCGCCACGACCAGCAGCCAGCTGAATTACACCCAGCGCAGCGAATCGCATTTCTCGCCCAAGGCCGCGCTGGCCTACCAGCTGGCCCGCAACACCACGCTCAAGGCCTCGCTGGGCCGTGCCGTGCGCTTTCCCACGGTGGGCGAGCTGTATGGCGCGACCTCTGGCGGGGCACTGTCCTTCATCAACGACCCGAATCTGAAACCCGAAAAGTCCTGGACGGGCGAGCTGACGGCCGAGCAAGACCTGGGCAACGGCCTGCTACGCGCCACCTGGTTCCACGAGCGCACTCGCGATGCGCTCTACAGCCAGCTGATTCCCGGCACCACCATCTCTGCGGTGCAGAACGTGGATCAGGTCCGTACCTCGGGGCTGGAACTGGCCTACTCGGCGCAGTCGGTGTGGATTCGCGGGCTGGACCTGGGCGGCAGCCTGACCTGGGCCAACTCGCGCATCACGGCCAATGCCGCCAACCCGGCCAGCGTCAGCAAATGGCAACCCCGCGTGCCACGCTGGCGTGCCACGGCCTGGGCCACCTACAAGCCCGATGAACGCTGGGCCTTGACCGTAGCGGCGCGCTACAGCGGGCGCCAGTACTCGAATCTGGACAACAGCGATGTCCATGCCGACACCTATATGGGTGCCAGCCAGTACTTCAGCGTCGATCTACGGGCCCGCTATCAGATCGACAAGCAGTTGTCGGCCGCCTTTGGCATAGACAACGCCAACAATGCCAAGTACTGGAACTTCCATCCCTATCCGCAGAGAACCTTTAGCGCCTCCCTGCGCTGGGATCTTTAGACGCCAGCGGCTCTAGGCCAGCCTGGCCGCCAGGCCATGGGTCTTGCGCATTCTGAAAGTGCCCAGGCAGGCCAGCAGCGCCAGGGCAAGGCCCAGCACGCAGGCACCCTGCCAGCCGTTGATGCGCCAGGCGAGAGTCCCCAGCGCCGAGCCCGCCGCCGCGCCCGTGAAATAGCCCGTCATATAGACGGCATTCATGCGGCCGCGCGCGGCAGGCAGCAACTGGGCCACCGTGGCCTGGTTGGTGATGTTCAGGCATTGCAGGCCCAGATCGATCACCACCATGCCCAGCACAAACCAGCCCAGATGCGCTCCGCCCACCCACAGCAGCGGCCAGGACAGCAGCAGGGCCAGCGCCCCGATGGCGCAGCTCACGCGGCCCAGGCCCTTGTCCACCAGTCGCCCCGCCTGCGTGGCCACCAGGGCACCCGCCGCGCCGGCCAGACCGATCAAGCCGATCTGCCCGTCGTCCAGGCCCAGGGGACCGCTGGACAACTGCAGCGCCATGGTCGAGAACAGCACGCTGACCGAGGCGAACGCCAGCGCGCTGACCAGGGTGCGCTGGCGCAGACCCGGCTGACTGCGCAGCAGGTGCCACATGCTTCTCAGCACCTGTGGATAACTGACAGGACTGGGGTTGCGCGATGCCGGCAGCGCCCTCCACAGCCACAGCGCCACCACGGCCATCACCAGCGCAGCGCCCTGATAGACGGCTTGCCAGCCCCAGGCCTCCGAGACCATGCCGGCCACGCTGCGCGCCAGCAGAATGCCCAGCAGCAGACCGCTCATCACCCAGCCCACGGCCCGCCCGCTTTGCCCCGGCTGGGCCAGGGCCGCCGCCATGGGCACCAGCACCTGGGCTGCAACCGAGAACAGACCGGCCATCAGCGTGCCCAGCAGAAACAGATCGAACTGGCCTGCCAGGCCGCACAGCGCCTGCCCCAGGGCAGCCAGCAGCATCAGGCCCACGGCCAGGCCGCGGCGCTGCAGCTTGTCGCCCAGCGGGGCCAGCAGCAACAGGCCTGCCGCATAGGCCACCTGGGCCAGCGTCACGCTGGTCGCGGCCGCCGACTCGCTGACCGAGAAATGACCAGCAATCGAGTGCAGCAGCGGCTGGTTGAAATAGTTGCCGCCCGCACAAAGGCCACAGGCCAGTGCCATCAACAACAGGGAGGAAGCGCTCAGACCGGGCGCGGAAACGTTCACCGACATAGATAACAGCCACATCCGGCGGATGCGGCGCTTGCATGAAGCCACCGCCCGAGGGCCGTCGCTGATCAAAGAGGGAGTTCGGAAGTCCGGCATGCGCTGTGTCATGCCTGTGGCAGCGTCTCAGCTGCCGGTGCCCGCCAGCAGGCCGGGGCAAACCGTGATGCAATACAGAAAGCTCTGCAGCAGCCGGTATTGTCTTCAGGCCGGCTGCCAATCCCTTGCTCGGGGCACAATGCCCTGTTAAAAGACAAGGGTTAACCCTTAACTCACTGTATGCGCACCACCATGAAACTGCTCTCTGCCGTTCTGGCCGTCGCGGCCGCCGCCGTAGGAACCATGGCCTTTGTCGGCATGAGCCATGCCGAACAGATAGGCGCCGTGGATACCGTCTTCAAGTGGATTGGCCCGGATCACAAGATCGTGGTCGATGCCTATGACGACCCCAAGGTGCCGGGTGTGACCTGCTATGTCTCGCGTGCCAAGACCGGCGGCATCAAGGGCGGCCTGGGCCTGGCCGAGGATCGCTCGGAAGCGTCTATTTCCTGCCAGGCCACGGGCAATATCCAGTTCCCCGCGCCGCTCAGGCAGCAGGAAGAAGTGTTTACCGAGCGCACCTCGCTGCTGTTCAAGCGCCTGCGTGTGGTGCGCATGGTGGATGCCAAGCGCAACGCCCTGATCTATATGACCTACTCGGACCGTGTGATCGAGGGCTCGCCCCAGAACAGCGTCACCGCCGTGGCCGTACCCCAGGGAACGGCTATCCCGCTGAAATGAAAATCAGAGCAGGCTGCGCTTGTGCAGCCTGCGTTTGAGGCGCTTTTGGCTGAGAGCCAGGCCCGGCGGCCTACTGACTGAAAGTCAGACCGCCTGCGTCCAGCGCGGGCGGGCGCAGCAAATCCTCGTTCACGCCCATGGCCTGGCTGGCGCGCTCCACGGCCTGCCAGAGTCCGGCAGGCATCTGCAAAATGGCCTCGGGGGACTGCGCATCGTCGATCCAGTGGCTGATCTGCAAGTGCTGTTCGTGAGTGAGCAGGTCCAGGTGCAGCATTTCATCGATGGTTTTCATGGTGTTCCTCCCTGCTTGAGAAAGCCGGCGCTGCACAGCCCGCGCCCGACTTGTCTACCCAATATAGGGGCAAAAACCGGTGTCGCAAGCAAATCATTGTTAAGAAAACCATAGCTGTCGACGTCTGTCATTCAGGCGCTACAACGTGTTTGACATTGGATGGACCCGAGGGCTCGCTCAGCACCGGTTCGCTGGCCTTGCAGGCATCGACAAAGGCCTGCAACGCAGGCGAGCGGCGCTTGCCGGCGCGCTGCACCAGAGAGAAGTTGCGCCACATGCGCGGCAAGGTGGTGGGCAGAATTTCCAGCGCCCGGGCCTGCAGCTGTGACTGCACCAGCACGCGTGACAGACAGCTGATGCCCAGCCCCTGCTCGACACAGCGTGCAATCGCCTCGGAGCTGCCCAGCGTGGCGCTCGCAGGCAGCTGGTGCAGATGCGGCAGCAGCGCATGCTCGACCATCTCGCGCGTGCCCGAACCCGCTTCGCGCAACAGCCATGCCGCCTTGCGCAACGCCGCCACGCCCAGCGGCTTGCTGCGCGCCTGCTCGGCCAGCGGGTCCTGCGGCGATGCCACGATGACCAGTTCGTCGCGCAGCCAGGGCTCGACCTCCAGCCCCTGCCAATGGCTGCTGCCCTCGATCAGCCCCATGTCGACCTCCATGGCCAGCACGGCTTCGCCCACTTCCTGGGTATTGGCGATCTGCAGGTCCACGCGCACCAGCGGATGCGAGCGTGCCAGACGCGCCAGCACTTCAGGCAGCGCATAGGTGCCGATGGTGGTGCTGGCCGCCACGCGCAGGCGCACCGGCATATTGGCCGCACGCGCGGAAAACGTCTGCTCTATGCCTCTGGCCTGCTCCAGCACGCCCAGGGCCTGGGGCAGCAGCGCGCGGCCTGCATCGTTGAGCACCAGGCGCTTGCCCACGCGCTCGAACAGCTGCACGCCCAGGCCTTGCTCCAGCTGCTGCAGCGCGGCACTGGTGGCCGACTGCGAGAGCGCTACGGCCTCTGCGGCCGCCACCGTGGTCCCGCTTTGGGCCACGGCACAGAAGATCTCGAACTGACGCAAGGTGAGGTGCAGCATGACGATGATTCGTATATTCGTATCGAGGACAGCAGGCTCGCCGGTAGCCCCTGCCTGCCTGCAGAAAACGGACAGCCCGGCCATTCCATAGCGACTCAGGCCGTCAATGATTGAGTCGGATTGCAGGTGCCAGAAAGCCCAATCTACCTGTTTTATAGGTTGATCTTACAAAAACTATTAGTTATACAAATATAACCAAGAAATCTAAAGTGATCTCCATGCCGGCAATCAGACCTGTTGTCTTGCCTGCTGCGAAAGGTCACGATGAACACTACAACACTGAAAAACTCCGCACCCTCGCAAGGCTGGATGCACAAAACCGGCGG
>Ga0268257_1002045_pt1 | contig 15508 bp, 12 predicted proteins | sample AgamicAtPrz_FD_200249 | JGI IMG/M metagenome (GOLD analysis project Ga0268257, IMG submission 200249) | Agave microbial communities from Guanajuato, Mexico - At.P.rz (v2) (version 3) | ecosystem: Host-associated > Plants > Phyllosphere > Phylloplane/Leaf | place: Guanajuato, Mexico | collected... | reverse complement strand
TGCATCCTGGTCTACAGCGGGCCCCAGCCCATCACCGCGGATGCAGCGCCCACGGGCGTGCTGCTGGGTCGCGCCACGCTCAATGGAGACCCCTGGGTGGCCGGCTCGCCCACGAACGGCTTGGTGCTCGATGCTCCGGCCAACGGCGGCGTGCTCAAGCCTGCCTCGGCGATCTGGAAGTTCATTGGCCTGGCCGCGGGCACCATCGGCTGGTTTCGGTTCGTTGGCAACGCAGCAGATGACGGCTCGCTGTCGACGCTGCTGCCTCGTCTGGACGGTGCTGCAGCGGTGGGCTCGGGCGAGGGCAAGTTCTCGACGCTCACGGTGACCGTGGGCCAGCCCATCACCATCGATTCGTTCTCCTACATGATCCCGGCGCAGTGAGTGGCGGGTAGGGCAGGCCATGGGAACGAACCGCGAGCACCTGCTTCTGGGCGGCGCCGAAGAGGCCAAGCTGCTGCCCTGGGCGAGGGGCCGCGTGCGCGCTCTGCGGGCTGCAGGCTTTCGCCACATCACCCAGCGCTACGAGATCCTGGGCCTGCTGGTGCGTGTGACGATTGCCGAGGATGACGCCTGGATCGAGATCAAGGGCGGTAGCTGGGAGTACCTGACCTGGCCCACGAGCCTTGAGCACGGCATGGGCGTGGACAAGAACGAGCAGGGCGAGGAGATCTCACCGCTGTGCGCGCTGACGCTCAATGCCTCCGACAAGGGCCTGCGCCGCAAGGAGAACGTGGATCTGCTGGCCGGGCCGCACGACTGGATCAGCGACGACCACAGGGACGTGCTGACCTACGACCACGGCAACGGCTTCCGGTACGCGATATCGGGCGCCCAGAATGCGACCAGCGGCGCCAAGGCAGAGATATTCCGCAACGGCGCGAGGATCAAGGTGGCCCACGAGGTCAGCGGCTGCGCCATCTTCAAGGCCTCGCTGCCGCAGGGCGGCACGGCAAAGAGCATGGTGCATGCCTCCTATGAAGAGGGGGGCGGCGAGACATACGGTGACCAGCAGGTGGTGCTGTATCGCGTGGATCCCAAGGACAAGGACGATGCCGGCGTGTCGCACTCGGAAGAGTTCGCGCGCTGGGCTGTGCCCGCGGGCCCTGAGCTGACCATCACGCAGCCGATCTTCTTCGACGGCAAGGGACAGCGCTGCATCACGATGCTGGAGACCGTGACCAGGGAGCCCGTGGGTGGCGGCGTGGCCATCCGGTTGGGTGCTCCGCGCTATGCACTGCGCGGCACGCTCAGCCGCAACAGCGATGGCAGCCTGGGCGCTGAGTTCGAGTTGTCCCTGCTGGCGACCACCCCGGACCAGCCGCTGGAGCGCGTGAATGTGCAGCGGCACAACCCCGTCGACCCCTATTACTACTACGGCAGCCTGGACACCGATTTCAGCGAGTCCGATGCCGGGCGTCTGGATGACTACACGACGTTTTCCAGCAGCAACTATTGCGGCTCCGGCTATTCGCGCACGACGACCACGGAGCGCACGGTCCAGATCATCGGGCTGGACATGGCGCCCGATGGTACGGAGCTTCTGCTGGAGCGAATCCGGTCCTCGGAATCGATCACTTATCTCGAAGAGGTGGAGCGCCGGCAGTTTTATTCCACCCAATACATCAATGACGAGGTCTTCCCGATCATTGAGCGCTATTCGGGTAACCGGTCCTTCAGCAATGTCTACAGCGCCGGGGGAACCAGCAAGGTGACGGAGACCATCACCGTCAATGGCACGCCATTGCTTTCGCTGGATCTGTCCAATGATCTGACGGACGTAACCCAGACACGGCAATGGTCGCAGTCGTACAGCGAGGCTTTGCCGGTTCCTGATCCTCCACCGGCCACACTGACGACGACGAGGACCGAGACCACCCGTCGCAGGACGCTCAGCATCCGAGATATTGATGCACGGTGGGAGTCATTGGCTACCGTGGTCGGCGAGTACGAGCAGCCGTTCAATGGCACGGAGTTGCGACCGTATTCCGTGCGCCTGCATGCCCAGTGCCAGGGGCAGGAGTTCGATCGCGTGATCTTCGCCGGCCAAGTGCTGCTGCCGCCCCTGGGCATGAGCCTGGATCAGATGCTCTATCGCAGCATCGCCGTGCGCCGGCCCAAGGAGTTCGTGATCTGCTTCTCGCCAGCGGGCGCCGCGCACCAGCATCCGCCCATGTCGGCTCTCTACGACCGCCTGGCCGAGACGGGCACGCCGGACCGCAATCCGCTGCTGGCCATCCGGCGCAAGGGCAAGACCATAACGCCGGGCCCCGACAAAATCACGCTGGGCGAGGAGGCCGGGTTTCGACTCGATCCCGTCCATCTTCTTTGAGCACCGCCATGGCCGAACTTGCCGGATACGCGTACTTCAGCCGCGCCGAGAGCTACTACCAGCCTCCGGGCAGTCCAGAGACCTGGCAGGCCCAGGTGCATGTCTATGAGGTCCTGGACAACGGCTCGACGGTCTACCTGGGTGTGGCACTGTACAAGGCCTCGGACCAGGATTCGCTGGGGCTGCGCTTTGGCTACCCACCCGAGCCGGACATCAACAACCCGGCCTTTGAGGGGTACTACGACCTTGACCCACCGGCGCTGCGGCACATCAAGCTGCCGGCCGAGCGCGTGCGTGCCTATCGCTACAAGGGCAACGCCTCTGGCGCCACGCTGACGGCCAGCCCTGCGGAGTACGACCTGGGCGCCATCACGGTGGACCCGGGCACCGAATACATGGTGTGGGCGCACTGGGATGCGCCGGACGAATGGGGCTCGTTCCCATCGCCGGCCCGTGTGGCCTTCGTGCTGCCGCAGGCACCCGGGCTCTGGAAAGACATGGTGCTCAGCGAGGACTGGCACCGTGTCGCCTTCGGCTCCGACTACGCCGAGGAGATCCTGAACAAGATCGAACTGGTGTGCCCATCGCCCGTGCTGGAGATGGTGGCCACGGTCGAGGGACTGGCGCAGATCCAGTTGACGGCGCCGGCTGCCCGGGTGGAACTGCTGTGCGGGGCGCGCATCGAGCTCGTGGCCCCGGCCGCGCGTGTGGCGCTGACAGGATCGGATGCCTCGAACCGCATTGAGCTGGTGGCGCCTGCCGCTGTGGCAGCGCTGGTCGGCGGCGCCCAGGTGCAGCTTGTCGCGCCGTCGCCCGTCATGAGCCTGCAGGCCACGGTCAGCGAACTTGCCCGCATTGAGCTGGTGTGCCCCATGCCGCAGGTCCTGCTCGAAGCGACGGTGGAGGGCCTGGCGCAGATTGCGCTTGTGGCGCCTGCGGCCCGCGCCGAATTCGTGGGTGGCGCGCGCATCGAGCTCGTGGCACCGGCTGCCGTGGTGAGCCTGGAGGCTTCCACCGAGGGGTTGGCGCAGATCCATCTGGTGTGCCCGATGCCCGTGGTGCAGCTGGAGGCCTATGGCGAGGCCACGGCCAGCTTTGACCTGGTGGCGCCCGCGGCGATTGCCGGTGGCTGGGCCGACATCGTGCTGGTGGCGCCGGCCGCGCGCGCCTTGCTGGTGGCCACGGCCGAGGTGCCGGTGGTGTACGAGGCCTACGCCGTCAACCTGCGCACGCAGCTGGAGACCGGGGGCAACGAGGTCACGCGCTACACGGCATTCCCGTTCACTCGCATCGTGCGCTGGCGCGGCCGCTACGTGGCCATGGCCGCCGATGGCCTGTACTTCCTGGGCGGCGCCACGGATGCCGGCCAGCCCATCGCCTGGCACCTGCACACCGGCACAACGGACTTCGGCTCGGCCCAGCGCAAGGCCTGGGTCAGCTGCTACGTCGGCGGCCGCATGCCGCCCTGCAGTCGCTTCGTGCTCGCCGTTGGCGAGAAGTGCCAGGAGCGCTACCCCTACGACACCCCGCGAGGCTCCAGCGCCCAGAACTACCGGCAAAAGTTCGGCAAGGGACTGGACGCGCGCTATTACGCCCTGGAGCTTTCCGGCCGGGCCGCGCTGACCATTGATGACCTCGAAGCCGAGGTCGTGAACAAGACACGGAGGATCTGACCATGGCATCGGTAGAAGAAATCATTGACGACCAGCGCGGCTTTGCGGCCCAGGTGCTGTCGGACTCGCAGCAGGCGCTGCGCGACGTGAGCAACATGATCACGGGCATCGGCTACCTGCAGCCCGACCCGCAACTGGACCCCATCGACCAGCCGCTGGAGCCGCCTGTGCTGCAGCCCGTGCCCGAGTTTGCCGGCGTGGACTTCCAGCTGCCCCGGGCTCCAGGCGCTGCGCCGCAGTTCCAGGACATCGGCCCCATCGACATCAGCGGGCTGCCGGTCGCCACGGCGGTGGTGCCCGCCATAACGATGCCTTCGTCGCCAGCCCCGCTGGCGGACTTCTCCATCTCCGCGCCCTCGATCAACACCAGCTACGACTTCCCCGATCCGCCCGACCAGCTCATCAATCCCCTGATCGCCGAGCCGCAGATCCAGGACCGGGCAGCACCCGACAAGCCCACCATCGTGCTGCCGGTGTTCGATTCTGCTGCGCCCGTGTTCGATGCCGAAGCGCCCACGGATCTGGCCGCGCAGCTGGAGACCACTCAGCGCGGAGCCAGCGCCGCGATGATGTCGGTGCTGGACGGGCAGCTCGACGCCATGCTGGCCAGGTACTGCCCTCGCTACCACTCCAGCATGGAGACGATGGAGTTGCGCCTGTCCCAACTGATGGCCGGCGGCTCCGGGTTCAGTGGCGATGTCGAGCGCGCGGTGATCGAGCGGGCCAAGGATCGCCATCTGGGCGAGTACCGGCGCGTGCGCGATGCGGCCTGGGCCGACGCTGCAGACCGGGGCTACACCCTGCCGCCGGGCGCACTGTTGTCGGCGGCTGCAAAGGCGCGCCAGGCGGCCGCCGACAACCTGGCCCGGGCCAACATCGAATTGGTGGTGAAGCAGGCCGAGATGGAACAGACCAACCTGCAGTTCGCCATCAGCACCTCGATGAACCTGCGCCAGTCCGTGCTTGCCGCCATGCTCAGTTATCACGGCAACCTGGTGCAGATCAACGGGCAGGCGCTCGAGCACGCCAAGGCCGTGGTGGGTATGGCCGTGGAGGCCTACAACATCGCGGTCAAGGCCTTCGGCGCCAAGTTGGAGGCCTGGCGTGCGCAGGTCGCGCTGCACGAAGTGCGGCTCAAGGGCGCGATGGCGGCCATCGATCTGTACAAGGCTGAGGTCGATACGCTGCAGGCGCTGACCCAGGTGGACATGGCCAAGGTCAACGTCTATCGCGCCCGCATGGAGTCGCTGCAGTCCCTGGCGAACGTCTACCGCGCGCGCATCGATGCCATCGTCAGCCGGGCGGGGCTGGAGAAGCTCAAGCTTGAACTGTTCCAGGCCCAGGTGCAGACGCGCGCCACCGAGGTCCAGTCCAAGGCCACCGAGTGGACCGGCTACCGCGCCGCGCTGGAAGGCCAGGAGCTGCAGGTGCGCGTGTACGACGCCCAGGTGCGTGCAGACGGCCAGGCCATCCAGACCTATCGCGCCGGCATCGACGCCAAGGTCGAGGTCGTGCGGGCCGCCGCAATCACCAACGACTCCCGGGCGCGCGTGCACGAAATGGCGCTGCGCGAGTACGGTCAGATCGTGGCCGCACGTGGCGAGCTTGCGCGCACGCAGCTCGAAGGTGATCGCCAGAAGCTCATGGCCTACCAGGCCCAGACCGCTGCGGCCGTCAGCTACGCGCAGATGGCAGCCACCTTCTACCGCTCCAAGGCGGATGTGAACGTGAGCTACGCCGATGCGCGCATGCGCGCCCAGACCGTGCAGCAGTCGAGCATGCAGAGCATGCAGGCCGCCATCACGCAGCTGGCCGCCGCCAACGCCAACACGCACAGCCAAGTCGCGGGCCAGGCCATGGCCGGACTGAACTCCGTGGCGATCAAGAGCAGCGACGGCTGACCGCCCCCGGCTAGGGTTCGCCTCCAGCGGCCCTGCCGGGAACACTGCGGGGCATGACAACCCCGGCCTGCCTCGACTACACCATCTACCAGGGCGCGACCTTCCGCGCACCCTTGGAGCGCGTGACCGTTCCGTATCCGGTGCGAGAGGAATGCGGCCAGCTGGTGAAGGCCTGCAGCGGCGAGCCGGTGCCCGATACCGACAAGGTGCCCGAGGACTACACCGGCTGCACGGCCCGCATGCAGCTGCGGCGCGAGATCGATGACCCGGAGGTGCTTCTGGAGCTGAGCACGGCGACCGGCGGGATCGAGCTGGACGGCGCCTGGCTGCGCCTGCTGATGACGGCCGAGCAGACTGCCGCCTTTGAGTACGGCCCCGTTGCGCCCGGCTGGACATCGTGCATCGGCCAGATCGAAGTCACGCGCCCCAGCGGTGACGTGGAGCGGCAGTACGAGCTGCGCTTCGTCCTGTACCCGGAGAGCACCCGGTGACCACCGTCGTCTCTTCCGACCCCTCGGCCGCCGTCATCGAGCGGCAGACCTCGGTCGTGGTGACGCGCGAGGGTGGCAAGACCCATGTGGTTCAGCAGCCGGCGCCGCCCGCTGTCGTCGTGACGCGGGGCATCCCCGGCCTCGAGGGCAAGCGCGGCCCGCCAGGCCCGGCTGGCGACGCCATCACGGTCAAGGTCGGCCCGCAGGCCATCTGCGGCCACAGCGTGGTGGCCTGCAACGCCCAGGGCGAGCTCATCGCCGCCGACGCGACCAATCCCGCGCACCGTGGCGCCGTCCTCGGCGTGGTGGCCGACGCCTACAGCCCCGGCGACGACGCTGTGGTGCAGACCGGCTTTGTGCTGGAGCACAGCGGCTGGTCCTGGGCGCCCGGCCCGGTGCTGGTCGGGCTGGCCGGCCAACTGGCCCAGGCATTGCCGCCCGGCGCGCTGTTCTCCCAAGTCATCGGGGAGGCCTTGTCCGCCACCCGCGTCCTCATCGACATCAACCCACCCATCACCCTTGCATAGGAGGCCACCATGGCTGCCAAGACTTTCATCCGCCTCATCAACGGCATCTTGACCCGCGTCTCCGGCGTTGTGGTCTCCACGGGGGCCAGCAACGATGGCGACATCCCCGCGCTGGACAGCACGGGCCGGCTGGACATGAGCCTGATGCCCGTGGGCATCGGTGCCGACACTGCCTCCATCACCGCGAGCGAGGCCCTAGCCGCGGGCGACCACGTCAACATCTGGAGCAACGCGGGCGCTTTTGCCGCGCGCAAGGCTGACGCAACCATCACGGGCAAGGAGGCGCATGGATTCGTGCTCGCCGCAGTTGCCAGCGCTGCTGCAGCCACGGTCTATTTCGAGGGCACCAACACCCAGGTCACCGCGCAGACGCCGGGCCCGGTCTTCCTGCAGACGACGGCAGGGAAGGGCGCCGCAACGGTTCCCTCTGCCACCGGGAACATGGTCCAGAACATCTGGCTATGCCACGAGCGCGACCTCGGTGAACTTCCAGTCGCAGCTCCCCATCGTGCTGGCCTGATCCGCCATGGCTTCTCGGCGTCCCCTGGTCAACGTCAGCGGCAGCATCCGCGAGCTGCCCACGGGCGACACGCTGCCCGGCGTGCGCGAGCTGCTCACGGCCGCGCGCACATACCACGTCCGCACGGATGGTAGTGACAGCAACACCGGGCTGGCCAATAGCGCAGGCAGTGCATTCCTCACGATTCAGAAGGCTGTCGATACAGCGGCTGCTTTCGACAACAACAATTTCGACATCACCATCATGGTGGGGTCTGGAACATATGCGGCTGGGTTCGTACTCCGTGAGCATGTTGGTGGCGGGACGATTCATGTGCGCGGGGTCAATGCCGATCAGACCAGCACGGTTATTTCCGTCACCAACGGCTCCTGTATCCAGGGCACTGAAACCCGATTCAGCAAATACAAAGCCTCATACCTGAAGCTGCAAACAACAGGAAGCTCTGGGTATCCCATTCTTCTTGAAGGTGGCAAGAACTACCTGACGATCGATCAGATCAATTTCGGCGCGGCTGGGCGCACGCATATCTATGTTGCAAGCGGCAGTCTCCTGAATGCGCGGGCGGCCACATACACGATATCTGGTGCGGTCGATTCGGGTTGGCACGTCGAATGCGTTGATCAAGCAACCTTCCTCGGGCTGCTCTGCAATGTCACTCTGACGGGAACGCCATCCTTTGGATCTGGTGGCTATGCCCGCGCAGCTCGTAATTCGTTGGCTCAATTCCATGCCTCAACATTTACCGGGAGTGCGACAGGGCAGCGCTATTCCACGGATACAGGGTCCGGCATTTTTGTGAACGGAGCAGGTGCCAGCTATTTGCCCGGCAGCACAGCTGGCTCCGCAACGACCCCAGGGTGGTACGCATGACGACATACCAGCTCACCGGAGAGGGGTTCGTGTACCGCTGCCAGGGCGGCGTGCGCGCGACGATACCGCTCGTTGAAGCCCCAGACCTACCGCCCAATCTGGACGCCATCGAGTATCGCGCGTGGCTGGCGGCTGGCGGCGTGCCGCTACCTGCAGATCTTCGGCCTGCTGCTGAAATCGCTGTGGCCCTGCGCCAGGCCCTGGCCGCCGAGTACCGGCGCCGCATCCAGGTGATCGCCGCAGGCTACCCGCTGAGCGAGCGCGAGAGTTGGCCCGTGCAGACGGAGGAGGCGAGGGCGCTTGAGGCTGACCCAGCAGCAGCCACGCCATGGATCGACGCTGCAGCGCTGGCGCGTGGTCTCGACCGCCTGGTGCTGGCCGATCGCATCCGGGCCAAGGATGACGCATACCGCCAAGTGCACGGCCTGCTGACGGGCACGCGCCAGCGCATCGAGGACCAGATCGACGCTGTGGCCGACGACGCCCTGGCGCTGTCGCAGATCGACGTTGCGGTCGGCTGGCCTGCGGCCCCCGTGTAGGGTTCGCCAGCGCGGCCCGGCCCCGGAATCATCGGGGGCATGAAGAAATACCTCGTATCCCTGCTCGCGCTGATGGGCATCCACCAGCACCTGAGCGCCGAGCAGCGGCAGGACATTGCCGGCGCCATCATGCAGGCCACGCCGGGCGCCGCCGCGACCGGGGTGTTCAAGGTCTGGGGCCTGCCGTTGAGCGACTGGCTCGTCGTCGCGTCCCTGGCCTTCATTGCGCTGCAGGCCGGCTATCTGGTCTGGAAGTGGCGCCAGGACTATCAGCGCGCCCAGCAGCGGCAGCGCCTCGCGCGGTTGGCTGGGCTGAAGCCTGAGCCCGAAACCGACTGGGGCGCGCCATGAGCAAGGTTCCCGCATTCCTGTCCAGTAGGCTCGCGGCCCTGGCCATCCTCGCGGGCCTTGGCGGCACAGGCGCATACGTGGCCCAGCAGACCAGCGACGAGGCCCTGCGCGACCAGTACGTGCAGACCGTGGCGGCAGATTCGAGCACCAGCAACGCGGTCAAGGTGGCCATGGTGCTGGGCCAGTTCTACGAGTCCTCGGGCAAGCACATCGGCACGCCCTACGTTGACAAGCTGGGGCGCGGGCAGCCGCTCACGGTGTGCAACGGCATCACCGGCCCCAACGTGGTGGCCGGGCGCTGGTACAGCCCCTCGGACTGCTACTACCTGGAGCGGGGGCGCTACTTGGCCGCCGAGCGCGAGGCGCGCAGCCTGTTCACCCGCTGGCCCAGCTACGACCCGTTCGTCCAAGGCCAGTTCATCGACTTCGTGCACAACAAGGGCGCGGCCAACCTGAGCACCAGCACGCTGCTGCGCAAGGCCAATGCCGGCGACTTGGCCGGCGCTTGCCGAGAGAACCCGCGCTGGAACAGGGGAACTGTGGCCGGCGTGTCTACCGTGCGGCCGGGCCTGCAACTGCGCGGAGATGCCAACGCCGAGATCTGTCTGGAATGGAGGGCTGCCTCATGAACACACTCGTTGACTCGCTCATAGACACGCTGCTCTTTTTCGCTCTTCCAGGGGGTGTTGGCGTTGGGCTTGGGTTGGCGATTTGCTGGGCCGCGGGGTTGCTATGAGCCCAGCCCTCTTCACTCACCTCGCGGCAGCCGCCGTGGCCGCGCTGCTGGCGTGGCAGTTCCAGGGCGCGCGCCTGGGCGCCGAGCTGGCCGAGGCCCGGCTGGAGACCACCACCCAGCAGCTGGTCACCAGCACGGTGCAGCGCGCGGCTGACGCCCGCGTGCGCCAAGCCGAGCAGGCCATGACCACCAAATACCAAGGAGCACTCAATGCCGCCCGTGACCGCGAGGCGCTGCTGCGCCGTGATCTTGACCAGCTGCGCTCTGTCTCTGACGGCCTGCGCGAGCAATCCGCTGATTCCGCCCGCCGACTTGCCAGCGCTCCCCCTGCTGCCGTCCTTGAGTACGCCACTGCCCTCGGAGTCGTATTTGAAGACTGCCGCGCAGCGTATGGGGGCATGGCAGCAAAGGCTGCAGGCCACGCAGCTGATGTCCAAACCCTCCGTGCCGCCTGGCCCGTGATTACGATCGGATGGGGGAGAATTCCCCTTGATTAGCTTGGATCTTTGACATTACGGGTGTAATTCAGTCAATTGACCACAGGTGCATAGCGTCAATCTATTTATTCGACATACCAGTTCATTGTGTATCGTCGGGTGGTTTGTGACAAAATCGCACCGTTGTTGATCTGGACATCAGTTTGACCATACTGCCCATTCGTATTGGCAGCAAAATTTGCAGATTTTGGAGGTGCAAGAACAACTCCAAATTGCGGCCCTTGGTTTAGGTCAACAAGGAGATCCACATTGCCCAGACAAACGACAGCTTGCGTTGCGTCATCGCGAACGGAGACTTGTGCGCAGGGTGCATTCCAGTATTGTATTCCTGGGTTTTCGACAACCACTTTGACCGATGCACCATTTTTTGCAGCTGCCCGCAATGCCTGTAGTGATCCTATTGTAGCATTTCCATTCCCGTCATGGGCATAAACAATATTCCAAGCGTGCGAAGTTCCGGAGCACATCGTGATAGCGGCGGCAACAATTATTTTTTCGAAACTCAATTCAACTCCTTCAGTAAAAGGAGTTCAATCTTATTCATATATCGATAGATTGATAGAATAAAATGGGTAGAGAAAGTTGTTCAGTTTATGGCTTACGCTGCTGGAAGGTGGGCGTCTTAAGTGGGGAGTATCTTTGAGGCCGCCAGACCGATCAAGACAGCCCATGAGGTCACCTAGTCGCTGAAGTACCACGCCGCCCTGGCCAAGATCGAAAGGCGCGAGGGCTACGAGGTGCGGCTGCTGGCCGCGCTGATGGTGTGCACGCAGCCGGTCAGCCGTAGGCTCGATTTTAGTCAACAAACCATTGCATTGGGACGTTAATGAGAGTCTTGCCTATCAGAGAACCATCGCTCAATCGGACCAGAGCCTGAGAGAATTGCCCGCGGGTGTTGATCATGGTGCTCACGCTTTGTGGGGGGCTGTACACGTTGGAAAACTGCGCCCCAATGGAGTTATCGGCGGCTAGGACAGGATTGTTCGCACATACCACCGCTTGTGAAGCATCGTATTTCACTGCTGCCACGGCGCATTGCACCGACCACGCATGTTTCCCGGCGTCATCCGACACGACCTTGACAGATGCGCCATTGGTCACTGCTGTTCTCAATGACTGCAGTGAGCCAGCAGTCGCATTGCCGGCAGCGTCATTTGCGTACACGAGGGTCCACGCGTGCGATGCGCCTGCGCTGAGTGCTATAGCTGCAACTGCGAGAGTTCGGTTGAAGAGCATGATAGTTTCCGTATGTAAATGAGCCCGCATTGTATGCAGGCTTACTCCCCCAATCAGTCCTCAGGGCACCACTCCATAGCCCAGTCCATCGCCTCGGCGGCAGTGGGGTGCAGCCCGTCGAACGCGCGGATGCCGCGCTCATCGTCCCAGAGCGTCCCGGGCCACCCGCGAGCGGCAGGGAAGCGCAGGCGGCCATAGTCCTCGACCACGGCATACCAACCCGGCGCCGTGGGCTGGCTGCCCCAGGTCAGGTTGTCAGCCATGGCGGGCGGACAGGATCTGGACCACAGCCTGCGCGAGCTGCGCACTGCTGCTGCAGGCATGTGCGGCGATTTCGCCGGCCTCCCGGGGCGCATCAATGGAGCTGCCCACCCCGCCTTCACTCAGTGCGCCTCGACCTGCACAGCAGACTCCAGGAGCTGGCAGACCGAGGCGGAAGGATGGTACAGCGCAGTGCAGACATCGCGCGAGCGGGCCGCTGACGCAGCGCTGATGTTTGGTCTGTAAATCCGTCGAAATGAAAAAAAGCCACCCTCGGGTGGCTTCTGCTTCAGCGCTGGCGGCGGCGCATTCGCGAGATGCCAACCATGGCCAGAAGGGACGACAGCGCGATGATGCCCCATTCAGACAGGGTGGGAATCGCCGCTGTGCCCGCGGGAGCAGCTGCAGCCAGCAAAGCGAAACCACCCGGATCCTGGATGGACTGGTTAGCTATGCCGTCGTTGTCGCCGAGCCCGCCGTCGGTGAGCGTCAACGTGGCACTCAGTCGGTCAGATGTCAGCACCGCACGGCTGGCAGGCAATTCGTACCAGTGTGGCTGAGCACATGCTGTGCCTTGGCAGTTGAAACCATCAGGGCTGGGGCCGTACTTCATGTACACAGCGCCTGCAGGCACCGGTGTGTTGAAGTTCAGAGTGACAGTTGCATCGCTGCCCAGGTTGCCGCTGCTGAGATTCAGCGAGAGCAGTCCGGAGGGGAAAGTCACGCCTTGCGGAGCAGCCGCAGGTGGCGTGCTGCTGAAGCTGGCATTGTTTACCTGCCAACCGTTGGCGGGCTGCAGTGCAACCATCGCCTTGCTGCCTCCAGCCATAGACCAAGGGGCCTCGCAACTGTTGGCGCTACCGCCGTTCAAGCCCTGGCACTGCCAAGTGAATTTGCCACTGGCACTGGAGATCGCCGTAGCCGTGCCCGCGCTGCAAAGGCCGGCTGTAGGGGCAAGTGCCGTGGTTTGGCCCGCAGCCGCGCCACATGCGCCAGTAACTGGTACCTGTACGTCAACGTTATGCACGGTTCCTGTAACGAAGCCACCTGCAATGGGCTTAGCTGCTGCGCTGCTCTCAATGCCAGTGCCGGTGCTCTTGAGGTCCAAACGCAGGCTGCCAGTGCCGCTGATGGACGTAACAGGCAAAGTCCAGGTCACGCCGCCGTCAGCGCTGACGGGCGCGCCCAACGTGCCGCTGGCGGAGCCTGTAGGCGTCAGCGCGAAATCGGTGACGTCAACTCCGATGACTGCTTCGCTGAAGGTCACAGTAAAGTTGATGCTTGTGGCACTGGCTGTCGGTGTGCCCTGCGGAGCAATCGATGCCACCGAGGGCCCTCCCGGCGTGGCACTGGCGACGACGTTGCCAAGGAAGTCACCCCAAATCCAGGAAGAAGAGGCGCCTGCTGCAGCAGATATTGTCTTCGTTTCCGTATCGGTGGCGACATCAATCACATGGACTGTGCCATTCGAGGTAATGGCATACAACGCCGCGTCGTTTGCCGAGATACCAAGCCCTGTAATGGTAGATGCTGGACCGTTCAGTGTGATCGAGGTTTGCGTTGAGGTGTTTGCAGTGTCAACAATGTGGAGTACATTACCTCCTCCTCCGACATACAGCTTGCTGCCATTTTTGCGTACTGCGACTTGACTAGCGGCACCTTGAAGTCCAGTTATTGGTATCTGAGTAACCGAATTATCCGATAAGTTAAGCAGATAAACAGTTGGGGCTGAATTGTTGGAAGCGTAAAGCTTTCCGCTTCCTGTGGGGTCGTAAGCTAACCCATAACCATTAGTTGTGGTATTTGGGAACGTGGACAACGTGTTAGTTGCTGTGTCCAGTTTTTGGATTACCCCAGAATCGCACCGTACGTAAAGCGATGCGCCATCAGCGCTTAGTGCAGAGGCGATGGTCCGGCATCCAGTACTTAGGCTGTTCGTTATCTGTTTTGTGGTGGCATCAATGACATGCAGCTTTTGACCGGAGTAGTCACTGACATAAGCTATTGCGCCATTTAAAGAAAAAGTTATGGCTACAGAGCCTCCAGTACCATTGATTACTGTCTTCAGTGTGTTGTTTGTCGTGTCAATGACGCCTAGTTTGTTGTTTGATGGATATTGCCCAAACCATGACTCATTGTTGGCGCCTGGGCGCAATGCAAGCGTGAAGAGGCTATTATTTAACGTTGCGTCCATGCTTGCTGGACTTAATGTGGTGGAAAGTTCGCCAGTCGCGGTATTGATGACCGAAATTGTTCTGCTGTTTGAGTTGGGAATATAGGCGTAATCGGCGGCGCTTACGCCCCAGGCAGCAAGAGAGAGCGAAGAAGCAACGAGGACTTGTTGCAGATAGTGGCGCTGAATCATGACGAGGCACCTTTGGAGAAAAACGAGAAAGCTTGCAAAGCGCGCTTAAGGGTTAGGGACAAGGGCAAGAAGGCATGTGGAGCTGAGGAGCTTTTTCCTCCTCGCCTCAAGATAAGAATTTTAGCTACATGTTTAAACATATAGAAACATTTCGAATCTGAGCAAATCTGAGCAGGTTGTGTCACTGAGCAGGTCTTCAGAGGCATCTAGTTGGCGAGAGCTACTCAAACTGTTGCTTCTTTGCGACATATGCAAGGCCTTCGCTTGTTCCCTGTGCTGTGCCACAGGTCACCCCAGATACAAACCATGAGCTGCAGGCAAAGCATCGACAAGGAGTTGTCGGGCCTGTAAACGGTCCGCGTGCTCAATGGCCGGACTGAGGTCGCAGAGTTCTATGCGGCCACTCTCTCGGTCGCCATCCGCGACTGCGCCGTCGGCACGCTTCCAGGCCTTGAGCGCGGCGTCGTGCTGCTTGAGTCCGGCGACTGGGAGGCCTGGCTGCATGGCACGGCCGCCCAGGCAGATGCGCTGATCAAGCTGCCACCGCTTGGCGTGTTGCGCTCAGGTGCGGAAAAGCCGGGGGAAGGGGCTCTGCTGCCGGCCGAGCAGTTGCAGGCACTACGCTCGGAAACCGGACGCACAACAGAAACCCCATAACGAAAGCCCGCGATGCGGGCTTTTTGGTGTCCAGTTCGGCGTAGGTTTTGGCGTAGGTTTCCGGGAATTCTCGCTGTTTCCAGAGGAGGCTTACGTTCTGCCATTGAACGACGCCCGCTTCTACTGGTGGATCAGCATCTTACGCGATGCCGGCATTTGACCCAATGCGGAGCGCTCCGCATCTTCAACATCCTGTCCTTCATGCCGCACCGGCACAAGCCTGTGCTTGGTCGCCTGAACCTTGGCGCCGCTGGCACTTCGCTGTGCGCACCCGATGTATGCCCGCCTTGCATCTCTGCAAAGCGGGCCAAAGCCGCAAGCGGACCCCGCAAAAAAGAAGCTCGCCAGCGGTGCTGCGAGCTTGTGAATGCCTGCGAAGTGCAGGCACGGGGAAGAAAAAGTCCGGTGCCCTCTTCAGGGCGCGCCTATGAATTCCAGGAGGAGAACCATGATTCAACCATAGGCCCGGCTGTTAACCGCATTTCAGCTCGTGACCGGGAACATCGGCCCTGCCAGCGTGGAGATGTACAGCGAGATGAGGGTCACGACGGA
>Ga0268257_1002042_pt1 | contig 15513 bp, 11 predicted proteins | sample AgamicAtPrz_FD_200249 | JGI IMG/M metagenome (GOLD analysis project Ga0268257, IMG submission 200249) | Agave microbial communities from Guanajuato, Mexico - At.P.rz (v2) (version 3) | ecosystem: Host-associated > Plants > Phyllosphere > Phylloplane/Leaf | place: Guanajuato, Mexico | collected... | reverse complement strand
CCGCCGGTTTTGTGCATCCAGCCTTGCGAGGGTGCGGAGTTTTTCAGTGTTGTAGTGTTCATCGTGACCTTTCGCAGCAGGCAAGACAACAGGTCTGATTGCCGGCATGGAGATCACTTTAGATTTCCTGGTTATATTTGTATAACTAATAGTTTTTGTAAGATCAACCTATAAAACAGGTAGATTGAGCTCTCTGCATCCTGCGATTCGACTCAATCATTGACTGGATGAGCCGGTACCGTAGGGGCCGGGCCGCCCATTTTTTGCTGGTAGGCCAGGGCTCCTGGCGAGCCTGCTGTCATCGATACGAATATACGAATCATCGTCATGCTGCACCTCACCTTGCGTCAGTTCGAGATCTTCTGCGCCGTGGCTCAAAGCGGGACCACGGTGGCTGCCGCAGAGGCCGTGGCGCTTTCGCAGTCGGCCACCAGTGCCGCGCTGCAGCAGCTGGAGCAAGGCCTGGGCGTGCAGCTGTTCGAGCGCGTGGGCAAGCGCCTGGTGCTCAACGATGCGGGTCGTGCACTATTGCCTCAGGCCCTGAGCGTGCTGGAGCAGGCAAGAGGCATAGAGCAGACGTTTTCCGCGCGTGCGGCCAATATGCCGGTGCGCCTGCGCGTGGCGGCCAGCACCACCATCGGCACCTATGCGCTGCCCGAAGTGCTGGCGCGGCTGGCACGCTCGCATCCGCTGGTGCGTGTGGACCTGCAGATCGCCAACACCCAGGAAGTGGGCGAAGCCGTGCTGGCCATGGAGGTCGACATGGGCCTGATCGAGGGCAGCAGCCACTGGCAGGGGCTGGAGGTCGAGCCCTGGCTGCGCGACGAACTGGTCATCGTGGCATCGCCGCAGGACCCGCTGGCCGAGCAGGCGCGCAGCAAGCCGCTGGGCGTGGCAGCGCTGCGCAGGGCGGCATGGCTGCTGCGCGAGGCGGGCTCAGGCACGCGCGAGATGGTCGAGCATGCGCTGCTGCCGCATCTGCACCAGTTGCCTGCGGCTGCCACGCTGGGCAGCTCCGAGGCCATTGCACGCTGTGTCGAGCAGGGGCTGGGCATCAGCTGTCTGTCGCGCGTGCTGGTGCAGTCACAGCTGCAGGCCAGGGCGCTGGAAATTCTGCCCACCACCTTGCCGCGCATGTGGCGCAACTTCTCTCTGGTGCAGCGCGCCGGAAAGCGCCGCTCGCCTGCGCTGCAGGCCTTTGTCGATGCCTGCAAGGCCGGCGAGCAGGCGTCGCTCGAGCCGTCCGCAGCCCAAGCTCCAAATATGCTGTAGCGCTTGAATGACAGTCGCAGGCAGCTATGTTTTCTTGACAATGATTTTGCTTGCGGCGGCGGTTTTTGCCCCTATATTGGGTAGACAAGTCAGGCGCGGGTTGCACGGCGCCGGCTTTCACAAGCAGGGAGGAACACCATGAAAACCATCGATGAAATGCTGCACCTGGACCTGCTCACTCATGAACAGCATCTGCAGATCAGCCACTGGATCGACGATGCGCAGTCCCCCGAGGCCATTTTGCAGATGCCTGCCGGACTCTGGCAGGCCGTGGAGCGCGCCAGCCAGGCCATGGGCGTGAACGAGGATTTGCTGCGCCCGCCGGCGCTGGACGCAGGCGGCCTGATCTTCAGTCAGTAGCTCGCGCGGCCTGGGTCTTGAGTTAAAACTGCCTCAAACGCAGGCCGCACAAGCGCAGCCTGCTCTGATTTTCATTTCAGCGGGATAGCCGTGCCCTGGGGCACGGCCACGGCGGTGACGCTGTTCTGCGGAGAGCCCTCGATCACCCGGTCCGAGTAGGTCATATAGATCAGGGCATTGCGCTTGGCATCCACCATGCGCACCACACGCAGGCGCTTGAACAGCAGCGAGGTGCGCTCGGTAAACACTTCTTCCTGCTGCCTGAGCGGCGCGGGGAACTGGATATTGCCTGTGGCCTGGCAGGCGATAGACGCTTCCGAGCGATCCTCGGCCAGGCCCAGGCCGCCCTTGATGCCGCCGGTCTTGGCACGCGATACATAGCAGGTCACACCCGGCACCTTGGGGTCGTCATAGGCATCGACCACGATCTTGTGATCCGGGCCAATCCACTTGAAGACGGTATCCACGGCGCCGATCTGCTCGGCATGGCTCATGCCGACAAAGGCCATGGTTCCTACGGTGGCGGCTGCAACGGCCAGAGCGGCGGAGAGCAATTTCATGGTGGTGTGCATACAGTGAGTTAAGGGTTAACCCTTGTCTTTTAACAGGGCATTGTGTCCCGGACAAGGGATTGGCAGCCGGGCTGAAGACAATACCGGCTGCTGCAGAGCTTTCTGTATTGCATCACGGTTTGCCCCGGCCTGCTGGCGGGCGCCGGCAGCTGAGACGCTGCCACAGGCATGACACAGCGCATGCCGGACTTCCGAGCTCCCTCTTTGAACAGCGACGGCCCTCGGGCGGTGGCTCCATGCAAGTGCCGCATCCACCGGATGTGGCTGTTATCTATGTCGGTGAACGTTTCCGCGCCCGGTCTGAGCGCTTCTTCCCTGTTGTTGATGGCACTGGCCTGCGGCCTTTGCGCGGGCGGCAACTATTTCAACCAGCCGCTGCTGCACTCGATTGCCGCTCATTTCTCGGTCAGCGAGTCGGCGGCCGCGACCAGCGTGACGCTGGCCCAGGTGGCCTATGCGGCAGGTCTTTTGCTGCTGGCGCCGCTGGGCGACAAGCTGCAGCGGCGCGGCTTGGCCGTGAGCCTGATGCTGCTGGCTGCCCTGGGGCAGGCGCTGTGCGGCCTGGCGGGCCAGTTCGATCTGTTTCTGCTGGGCACGCTGATGGCCGGTCTGTTCTCGGTTGCGGCCCAGGTGCTGGTGCCCATGGCGGCGGCCCTGGCCCAGCCGGGGCAAAGCGGGCGGGCCGTGGGCTGGGTCATGAGCGGTCTGCTGCTGGGCATTCTGCTGGCGCGCAGCGTGGCCGGCATGGTCTCGGAGGCCTGGGGCTGGCAAGCCGTCTATCAGGGCGCTGCGCTGGTGATGGCCGTGGTGGCGCTGTGGCTGTGGAGGGCGCTGCCGGCATCGCGCAACCCCAGCCCTGTCAGTTATCCACAGGTGCTGAGAAGCATGTGGCATCTGCTGCGCAGTCAGCCGGGCCTGCGCCAGCGCACCCTGGTCAGCGCGCTGGCGTTCGCCTCGGTCAGCGTGCTGTTCTCGACCATGGCGCTGCAGTTGTCCAGCGGTCCCCTGGGTCTGGATGACGGCCAGATCGGCTTGATCGGTCTGGCTGGCGCGGCGGGTGCCCTGGTGGCCACGCAGGCGGGGCGGCTGGTGGACAAGGGCCTGGGCCGCGTGAGCTGTGCCATCGGGGCGCTGGCCCTGCTGCTGTCCTGGCCGCTGCTATGGGTGGGCGGAGCGCATCTGGGCTGGTTCGTGCTGGGCATGGTGGTGATCGATCTGGGCCTGCAATGCCTGAACATCACCAACCAGGCCACGGTGGCCCAGTTGCTGCCCGCAGCGCGCGGCCGCATGAATGCCGTCTATATGACGGGCTATTTCACGGGCGCGGCGGCGGGCTCGGCGCTGGGGACTCTCGCCTGGCGCATTGACGGCTGGCAGGGTGCCTGCGTGCTGGGCCTGTCCCTGGCGCTGTTGGCCTGCCTGGGCACTTTCAGGATGCGCAAGACCCATGGCCTGGTGGCCGGGCTGGCCTAGAGCCGCGGGCGTCTAAAGATCCCAGCGCAGGGAGGCGCTAAAGCTTCTTTGCGGATAGGGATGGAAGTTCCAGTACCTGGCATTGTTGGCGTTGTCTATGCCGAGGGCTGCCGATAGCTGTCTGTCGATCTGATAGCGGGCCCGCAGATCGACGCTGAAGTACTGGCTAGCACCCATATAGGTGTCGGCATGGACATCGCTGTTGTCCAGATTCGAGTACTGGCGTCCGCTGTAGCGCGCGGCCACCGTCAGGGCCCAGCGTTCATCGGGCTTGTAGGTGGCCCAGGCCGTGGCGCGCCAGCGTGGCACGCGGGGCTGCCATTTGCCGACGCTGGCCGGGTTGGCTGCATTGGCCGTGATGCGCGAGTTGGCCCAGGTCAGGCTGCCGCCCAGGTCAAGCCCGCGAATCCACACCGACTGCGCCGAGTAAGCCAGCTCCAGCCCCGAGGTACGGACCTGATCCACGTTCTGCACCGCAGAGATGGTGGTGCCGGCAATCAGCTGGCTGTAGAGCGCATCGCGCGTGCGCTCGTGGAACCAGGTGGCGCGAAGCAAACCATTGCCCAGATCCTGCTCGGCCGTCAGCTCGCCCGTCCAGGATTTTTCAGGTTTCAGATTCGGGTCGTTGATGAAGGACAGCGCACCGCCCGAAGTCGCGCCATACAGCTCGCCCACGGTGGGAAAGCGCACGGCGCGGCCTAGCGAGGCCTTGAGCGTGGTGTGGCGGGCCAGCTGGTAGGCCAGCGCGGCCTTGGGCGAGAAATGCGATTCGCTGCGCTGGGCGTAACTCAGCTGGCTGCTGGCCGTGGCGGTATGGCCCAGGCTGGCCGTCCAGTCCTCCCAGCGAAGACCCAGCACGGCCTTCCAGTCCCTGGCCAGCTGCCAGCTGTCCTGTGCCCAGGCATAGCGGGTCTCGGCTCTGCCGCCGACCTGGCTGACGACAGCCTGCTCGTTGGCCGGGCCGGACTGCCAGTCGCCCAGCACGTTGTATTTGCTGATGTTGAGCCGGTAGGAGTCGCGGCCCAGGCCGAAGTCCACGATATGTGCGCCTTTCATTCCCTGCGGCCGCCATGTGCCCTTGGCGGCCAGCGTGTTCCAGCCCGTGCCGTCCTGATCCTGCAGCGTGCCCTTGCCGCCCAGATTGGCAGCCGGCTGGGCCACGGTGGGAACACGCTGCTGATCCTTGCCGTAGTCGTACAGGCTGGCGCTGAGCTCCCAGTCAAACCCGCCCTGGGCATGACTCTTGAGCGAGACGCCATGCATGGTGTGGGTCTGCTGGTCCTGGCTCAGGCCGAAGGCGGTGTCGGCCAGCTTGTAGGTCTTGCCGTCGATATTGATGTTGCCGCTGTACACCGGCTGACCGTCCGGCCCGCGCAGATAGGTCTCGGAGCTGCCTCTGGCGCTGTTCTGCCACCAGCCCAGCGTGTAGCTGGCGCGCAGCGTGGGCGTGATGTCATAGGCCAGCTTGATCTTGGCGTGATCCTGCCTGGTGCGGTACTGCGTGCCCGCACCCAGGATGTACCAGGGCTGGTTGGTGGTGTTGAGCCCGGCAATCGCTCCTGTCACGGGCGTGCCGGCACCGCCCGCCACGCCGGCGGACTGCAGCACGGTGGGGAAGGTCATGGGCTGGCCCTGGCTGTCGCTGCGACTCAGGTTGATCCAGTACGACCAGTCGCCGCTTCTGCTGCCGATGGAAGCGCTGGTGTTCCAGCTGCGGTAATGGCCGCTGCTGCCCAGCACGTCGGCGCTCTGGTGGGCATAGCCGGTGGCCACATGGGCTTCGAGCTTGTCGGGCATGCGCGTCACATAGTCCACCACGGCACCGGCGGAGTTGCCCGGGTAGGCGGCGGAGAACGGGCCGTACATGACATCGACGCGTTCGATCTCCTCGGGCGTCACCAGGCCCCAGCGCGGCGCATAGTTGCTGCCGTTGGCAATGCCATTGCCCAGATAGTTGGACAGCAGAATGCCGTCGGCATAGACGGCCGAGCGCGCGCTATTGCCCGTGCCCGAGGCCCGCGTGGAGAGGATGGATATAGCGCTTGCGCACCAGCAGGCTGGGCAGATATTTGAGGGCATCCTCGCTGTCGGTGGCATTGATGCGGGTCTCTATCTCCTCGCGCGTGATGCCTTCGATGGTGGTCGGAATCTGCGTGGGCAGCGAGCTGGGCTGGCCGCCGTTGACGGTGACCACGCCCAGGGTCTTGGAGCGCTCAGGCAGGTCGGCGGAGTCGGTTGAGGTCTGGGCCAGGCACGGCCATGCGATACCACTGACAACCAGTGGCAGAAAAATCTGTTTCATGAATGCTTACCTTGGGACGTGGTCGTCCCTATGAATCTGATAGCGGCCGGCGCAGATCGGAACTGCGCTAGAGCCGGAAATGGTTCAGAGGTAAGCGGGAGGCGGTCCGCGCGCAGGCAGAGGAGCTGCGGTGATGGCGGCGATGCGCGCCCGCTCCACGGGCTGCAGCGCATGCCATAGCGGCGACTCGGTAGGCGGCGGCAGCTGCAGCGCGGGCGGAGGCGGTGCTGCATGGGGCAGGCACATGGGGCAATCAAGGTGGCCCGCACCCAGGGCACTGCCGCCGTCTTCGCCCTTGACGATCAGCTTGACCGCGCCGGTGCTGGTGCAGATCAGCTCAAACCCCTGAGACTGGATCAGCGGCGCGGCTGTCGCCACCCCCATGGACAGTGCCATCCATGCCAGCACGCACCGGCCCAGCAGGCAGGTGGCAATGCGGCGAAGCTGTTGCAAGGTCATGGGTCGGGCGGTGCTGATATGCGTCCGCATCATACGTCGTCCGCCGCCTCAGACCATGCGTGAAAACCGCCGCGCAAGCCATGCCGCAGGTGCAAAGTGCTGTGACTTCAAATACAGAACCCGGCGCAAGGCCGGGTCGGTATGGAGGGGCCGAGGGCTCATGCACGGCTCCTGGGCTGGAATATGGGCACTCGCTCAAGCGAGAGATGGCAAGCAAGAGCCTGGCCGGCCGCGCCGCCTCGCGGCGAGGCCGTCGTCCCCCTCAGGGGGTCACTGTCCATTCACATGCTTGCGCAGATGCTCCAGAGCTTCTTCCACCTGATCCACCAGCACCAGGCACAGGTCGCCGGGCTGCAGGCGGGCCAGGGCATGGTCGATGGCGAGGAACTCGCCATGGATCTCTGTGCTGTAGCTGGTGCGCGGCGCGCCTTCCAGGCCCTTTTTCAGCAGGGCCAGCACTTCGCCATCCACGCGGCCACGCTGGCAGGCGTCCTGATAGAGCACCACATCATCGAACACCTTGCCCAGGATCTGGGTCTGTTCGGTGATGTCCTGGTCGCGGCGATCGCCGGCGCCCGAGATCACCACGCTGCGGCGCTTGGCGGGCATGGCTTCCACGGCCTGCGACAGCGCGCGGATGGCGTCGGGGTTGTGGCCGTAATCGGCAATGATGGTGGCGCCCTTGTAGTCCATCACATTGAAGCGGGCAGGGGCGTTGTCGCTGTCGTTGAGGAAGCCGGCCAGACCACGGCGAATGGTCTGCCAGGGCAGGCCTGCGGCCCATGCGGCGCCGATGGATGCCATGACGTTTTCCACCTGGAAGGTGATGGTGCCGTTACGGGTCAGCGGAATGTCGCGCAGCGCGATGCTCTCGCGCCAGGAACCTTCTGCGGCCACGATGGCGTCGCCATCGACATAGACCACGCGGCTGCCCTGGGCACGGTGCGTGGCCATGACGGGGTGGTGGCGGTCGGCGGCAAAGAAGATGACCTTGCCGGGGCAGACATGGGCCATGGCCGCGACCAGTGGATCGGCGGCATTGAGCACGGCATAGCCCGTGGAAGCCACGTTCTGCACGATGACGCGCTTGAGAACGCTGACATCTTCCTTGGTGGTGATGAAGTTCAGGCCCAGGTGGTCGCCTTCGCCCACATTGGTGACCACGGCGACCTGGCAGCGGTCAAAGCCCAGGCCTTCACGCAAGATGCCGCCGCGTGCGCATTCCAGCACGGCCGCATCGGTCTCGGGGTGGGCCAGGGCGTTGCGCGCACTCTTGGGGCCCGAGCAGTCGCCGCTGTCGATCTGGCGACCGTTGACGTACACGCCATCGGTGTTGGTCATGGCAGTGCGCCAGCCATGCGAGGTGAACAGATGGGCAATCACGCGCGTGGTCGTGGTCTTGCCGTTGGTGCCGGTGACGGCGACCAGGGGGATGCGGCCGTCGTCGCCGGGCGCGAACAGCTCGTCCACCATGGGCACGCCCACATTGCGGGGACGGCCGAAGGAGGGTGCCAGGTGCATGCGCAGGCCGGGAGCGGCATTGACTTCCACGATGCCGCCACTTTGCTCTTCCAGAGGCTTGAGCATGGTTTCGCAGACCACGTCCACGCCGCAGATATGCAGGCCGATGGTCTGTGCGGCCTCGATGGCGCGCGCGGCGATTTCGGGATGCACATCATCGGTCACATCGGTGGCGCTGCCGCCGGTGGACAGATTGGCGTTGTTGCGCAGCACCACGCGCTGGCCCTGGGCGGGCACGCTGTCAGGCGTCAGGCCTTCGCTGGCGATGCGGGCGATGGCGATATCGTCCAGGCGTACCTTGGTCAGTGCCGTGCCGTGGCCGGAGCCGCGGCGCGGGTCCTGGTTGACGATGTTCACCAGCTCGCGGATGGTGTGCTGGCCGTCCCCCAGCACCTGCGGCGGCTCGCGGCGGGCGGCAGCGACCAGCTGGCCGCCGACGACCAGCATGCGGAAGTCATGGCCGGGCAAAAAGCGCTCGACGAGGATCTCGTCGCCAAATTCGCTGGCGGTCTTGTAAGCGGCCTCCAGGCCTTCGCGGGTGGTGATGTTCACCACCACGCCCTTGCCCTGGTTGCCGTCCTGGGGTTTGACCACCACGGGCAGTCCCACTTCCTGGGCCACGGCCCAGGCGTCTTCCACGTCGGTGACGGGACGGCCCATGGGCACGGGCACGCCGGCTGCATGCAGCAGGCGCTTGGTCAGATCCTTGTCCTGCGCAATGGATTCGGCCACGGCGCTGGTGGAGTCGATCTCGGCGGCCTGGAAGCGGCGCGCACGCGAACCCCAGCCCAGCTGCACCAGCGAGCCGGTGGTCAGGCGACGGAAGGGAATGCCGCGTGCCACGGCGGCATCGACGATGGCGCCGGTCGAGGGGCCGATACGGTCGTCCTCGTCCAGCTCGCGCAGCTCGGCAATCGTGGCGTCGGCGTCGAAGGGCGTGTCGTTCAATGCCGCCTGAATCAGGGCTTCGGCACGCTCCATGGCCAGCTTGCCCACGGATTCTTCGGTGTACTCGACCACCACCTGGAAGGTGCCGTGCTCCACGGTCTCGTGGGTGCGGCTGAAGGTGACGGGGCAGCCAGCCTGGGCCTGCAGCGACAGGGCGGCAACTTCCAGCACATGGGCCAGCGACAGGCGCTGGTCTGCGCCATGCGGCTGCAGCGTACCGATGGTGGGAAAACGCGCGCGCAGCTTTTCTTCAAAGCCGGGCATGGCGGTGTACAGCAGCTCGCTGTCTTCGCAGTGCACGATGGCTTCGATGGCGGTGCTGCGGGTCCAGAGGTTGGGGCCGCGCAAGGCTCGGTTGCGAGTGATCTGCATAGTGTTTCTTTCAGCTGAATTTCAAGCTTTTTCTTGGTCTGACGCTTGTGAGGAAAGCGTCAGCAGCTATATCTGTTGAAGCGTTTTATGGGGCAATCAAGCCTGGTATTCAAAGGTCTTGATGCCGGCGCCGATCAGCTCGGGCGTGATGTCCAGCGCCCAGGCGGATGCAATCGCAGCCAGCAGCGCGCTGGTGTCGGGGCGCTTGCCGCCTGCCAGGGACAGCGCTTCCAGCGTGCCCAGCACACGTTCCTGCGTGCCGGTGGCCAGCACCACGTTATTGCCCTTGAGGAAGACGGCGCGGCCGCCTTCATGACGGGCTTCGGTGTTGGCGCGGTGGGCGGCGACAAATTCATTCTCGGCGCCGGTGGCGTACAGAATGACTTCGCCGTCGCAGAGCTCGGCCAGATCGGCCACTTCGGGCAGGTCGGCGTTGAGCACGCCTGCGCCTTCGTCCAGCACCACGTCGATCTGGGTGCGCATCACGCGGCGCATCTGGCCGGGCTCCAGCACATCGTGATCGGCCAGTTGCTCGTAGCCGTCCATGTCGGTGACCACGCCGACCAGGCAGCGGTCATAGGCCAGGCCTTCTTCCAGAATGGAACGGGCCGTGGTCTGGATGACGGCGGCTTCGGCCAGACGGTTGGTCAGCAGACGATGGGCTCCGGCCCAGTTGGCGGTATTGGTCTTTTGCGTATGGCGATTGGCGAGGAACATGCCTTCGCTGCTGGCCACGCCGGTCAGCTTGCCCGACAGCTGCAGCAGCCAGCCGACCAGGCGCGAAATGAAGGCGTTGTTGCGTGTGCCCACAATGCCGACAACGGGGATGCGACCGGCGCCGGCACCGTCTTCGCGGGGGAAGAGATGGTCGGCAATCGCCATGCCCACGGGGCGCGGTGCGCCGCTGGTGGGCTTGAGGTGCATCAACAGGCCTGGGCCGGCGTTGACTTCCAGAATTGCTCCCTGGCCCTGCATGGGCTTGGAGACATCCTTGAGGATCATGTCCATGCCGGCAATGTCCAGGCCGACGATCTTGGCGGCCAGCACGGCGTAGTAAGCCACGTCGGGGTGCACGTCGTCGAGGCAGTCGATGGCCATATTGCCGTTGCGCTGCAGCAGCACGCCCTGACCCTGGGGAATCACGCTGTCGGGCGTCACATGCTGGCGATTGAGTTCCAGCTTGACGGCACCGGCTTCCAGATTGATCCAGTCCAGCGGGTATTCCTGCTCGGGGCCGCGGCGCGGGTCCTGGTTCAGCACTTCCACCAGCTCGCGCAGCGTGGCATTGCCATTGCCGTAGACGGAAACCGTCTCGCCCTTGGTCGCGGCCACCACCTTGCCGCCCACGACCAGCAGGCGGTGCTCCACGCCGTCGATGAATTTTTCGACGATCACGTCCGAGCCTTCGGGCTGGGCCAGTGCAAACGCGGCCTTGATGTCCGCTTCCTTGGACAGCTCCAGGGTCACGCCACGGGCATGGTTGCCGTCCGAAGGCTTGACGGTCACGGGAAAGCCGATGTCCTGGGCCACTTCCCAGGCCTCTTCGGGCGATGCCACGATCTGGCCTTCGGGCACGGGCACGCCGCAGGCGGCCAGCAGGCGCTTGGTGAAGTCCTTGTCCTGGGCAATGCCTTCGGCGATGGCGCTGGTCTGGTCGGACTCTGCGGTCCAGATGCGGCGCTGTGCCGCGCCATAACCCAGCTGCACCAGGTTGCCGTCGTTGAGGCGGATATGGGGGATGCGGCGCTCGCTGGCGGCATCGACGATGCAGCCTGTCGAGGGGCCCAGGTAGCGGTCGTTGATGGCCGTCTTGATGGCATGCACGGCGGGCTTGAGGTCGAACGGCTCGTCATTGATGGCCGCCATCAGCAGCTTGTGCCCATATTCCAGTGCTACGCGGGCCACGGCCTCTTCGGGGCAGCGGAACACCATGCGGTACACGCCGCGCCTGGAAATTTCGCGGGTCTGACCGAACTCGGCGGGCATGCCGGCCAGGTTCAGCAGCTCGATGATTACATGCTCCATCACATGACCCATCCAGGTGCCGCCTTCCAGGCGCTGGATGAAGCCACCGCGCTCGCCGACGCCACAGGTGTGCTCGATCAGGTCGGGCAGCCAGCTGGTCAGGCGCTCATTGAGGCCGGGAATCTTGTTGGACGGATAGTCTTCCAGCTCTCCCAGATCCAGCCAGACCTCCAGTACCGGGCGGTAGGTCCAGACACTGGGGCCACGCAGGAAAGTTGTGCGCAAGAGTTGGATGTCGTTGAATTTCGCCATGTTGATCAGCGGATAGGAATGAGGAGAGCAGGTTTTCTTAAACTCCTGCCCCTGATAGGTTGGCATTGTGCGCCCAGAATCTGCATTGTGAATGCTTGTCAGCCTAAATGCAGGTTCGCGCGTTAACCAGGATATATCGGACGTCAGGCGCAGCCATATTCACCATGCCGATGCGGTTGCCCGCATGACTCTTGGAGCCGCCATCGGCGGAGAAAAATAACTCAACATGCAACATCACCATACTGTGGACGCCTCGGCAGTCTTTGCCGGCCCCCTGGGGGGCGAGCTGCGAGCAAGACTCGCTGAACATGAAAACGTATTAGCCGTCGTCCCGGTTGACCTGAGTGCGGATTTGCAGTTCGGCAGCGGCCTGCTGGCCCTGACCCAGGAGCGTCTGCTGGCCTGCGATCCCAAGACCCAGCAGTGGCGTGAATGGGCCCTGGCGGTAGATCAAAGCCTGCGCCTGCAGGATCATGGCGGTGTGGGCAACCTGGAACTGCATGACAGGAGCGCGCGTCTTGCACAGTGGCTGATCACGCTGAAGCATCAGACCTCCATGCTGCAGCTGATGCAGCAGTTCGACCGCCAGCGCGAGCGCATCGCCCGTCAGGAGGCCTATAGCGCGGTCAGCGATGAGGATGTCCCGCATTGCCCGGTCTGCCACTCGGTGCTGCCGCCCGATACCGAGGAATGCCCGGCCTGCGCACGCCAGCAGGCGCCCCAGACCTCCACCTGGGTGCTGCTGCGCCTGTGGCGTTTTGCCAAACCCTATCAGGGCCAGCTGCTGCTGGGCTTCTTGCTGACCCTGGCCACCACGGCGGCCCAGTTGGTGGCGCCTTATCTGACCATCCCGCTGATGGACAAGATCCTGATTCCGTTCCAGAACGGTGAAAAAATCGACCGGGATCTGGTTTTCTTCTATCTGGGCATGCTGCTGCTGTCGGCGCTGCTGGCCTGGGCATTGGGCTGGGCACGTACTTTCGTGCTGGCCAAGGTGTCCGAGCGCATAGGCTCCAATCTGCGCACCACCACCTACAACCACTTGCTGAACCTGTCGGTGGACTACTACGGCAGCAAGCGCACGGGGGATCTGATGGCGCGTATCGGTGCCGAAACCGATCGCATCAATCTGTTTCTGTCGCTCAACGCACTTGATTTTGCAACCGATGTGCTGATGATCGTGATGACATCGGCCATCCTGTTCTCCATCAACCCCTGGCTGGCGCTGGTCACGCTGGTGCCGCTGCCCTTCATCGCCTGGATGATCCATACCGTGCGCGACCGTCTGCGCACGGGCTTCGAGAAGATAGACCGCGTCTGGTCCGAGGTGACCAATGTGCTGGCCGACACCATTCCCGGTATCCGCGTGGTCAAGGCCTTCGCACAGGAAAAGCGTGAAGCCGACCGCTTTGCCGACGCCAATCTGATCAATCTGCAGGCCAACGACAAGGTCAACAAGACCTGGTCGCTGTTCACCCCCACGGTAACGCTGCTGACCGAGGTCGGCATTCTGGTGGTCTGGGGCTTCGGCATCTATCTGGTGGCCGGCGGCTCCATCACGGTCGGTGTGCTGACCGCCTTCATCGCCTATATCGGCCGTTTCTATACCCGCCTGGATTCGATGAGCCGCATTGTCTCGGTCACGCAGAAGGCGGCGGCCGGTGCCAAGCGCATCTTCGACATCCTCGACCATGTCAGCAATGTGCCCGAGCCCAGCAACCCCGTGAAGCTGCCCGGCAAGGCCAAGGGTGCCATCACCATGGAGGATGTGGGCTTTCGCTACGGCAGCCGTGCCGTCATCAAGCATCTGAACCTGGAGATCAAGCCCGGCGAGATGATCGGACTGGTCGGCCACAGCGGCTCGGGCAAGAGCACCCTGGTCAACCTGATCTGCCGTTTCTACGACGTCTCCGAGGGCTCCATCCAGCTCGACGGCGTGGACGTGCGCCGCATGTCCGTGTCCGACTACCGCAGCAATATCGGCCTGGTGCTGCAGGAGCCCTTCCTGTTCTTCGGCACGATCGCCGAGAACATCGCCTACGGCAAGCCCGATGCCACGCGCGAGGAAATCGTGGCCGCGGCGCGTGCCGCCCATGCCCACGAGTTCATCCTGCGCCTGCCCCACGGCTATGACTCCCTGGTCGGCGAGCGCGGCCAGGGCCTGTCGGGTGGCGAGCGCCAGCGTATCTCCATCGCGCGTGCGCTGCTGATCGATCCGCGCATCCTGATCCTCGACGAAGCCACCTCGGCCGTGGATACCGAGACCGAAAAGGAGATCCAGAAGGCGCTGGACAATCTGGTCCAGGGGCGCACCACGATCGCCATTGCCCACCGCCTGTCCACCTTGCGCAAGGCCGACCGTCTGGTGGTCATGGATCGTGGCGAGATCGTCGAAGTCGGCCCGCACGACGAGCTGATGGATCTCAAGGGCCATTACTTCCGCCTGTACGACGCGCAGGCACGTCGTGCCGAAGAGGATGCGCAAGCGGCCGGCCTCAAGCTGCAGACCAAGGAAACACAATGATCGAAGCTCCCCAATCCAATCTGAGCGGCATGCAGCTGGAGCGCAACGCCCATGGCCGTCTGGTGCTGACCCTGGGCAACGGCCTGGTCTACGAAGCCGTCGTTCCCGTGCGTGCATTTCCGATTGCCGCGCCTGCCGAAGGGCTGTCGCTGATCGCCTCCGATGGCAAGGAAGCGCTGTGGGTGGCCCGCATGGCAGACCTGCAGCCCGAGCATCGTCAGCTGATCGAGCAGGACCTGGCAGTGCGGGAGTTCGTGCCGACCATAGAGCGCATTCTCAAGGTCTCGAGTTTCTCCACCCCCAGCACCTGGGAGCTGCAGACGGATCGCGGTCTGACGCAGATGGTGCTCAAGGCCGAGGAAGACATCCGCAAGCTGTCAGGGCGCACCCGACTGCAAATCACGGGCCAGGATGGCGTGCAATATCGGATTCCCGACAGCAGCAAGCTGGACCGGCATTCGCGCAAGCTGCTGGAGCGCTTTCTGTAAGCTGCGCAGCGCGACTATTTCAAGGGCCTCGCATAATCGCGAGGCCCTTTTTTGTATCAAATTGCGCAGTGGTGCTTGATATATATAGACTAATAGCTATCAAAATAGGATTGAAAATAATCCTACAGTTTTCTCAAGCGTGGCCGATAACAGGGCGAGATAGCTGATTTTCCGCCTGCACCTTTTTACTGCCGAGGGCCAAGCCATGCAAATTCCACCTCTAGACCGGACACAGACGCCCTGGCGTACCCAGGGTGCGGATTTGTATTCCACAGGCGCCTCTGGCGCCGCGCCGGTGCGCCCCGTGAATGCGGTGAATGCCACGGAGTCGGTGGACAAGATCGGCGAGGGCCGCACGGTGCGCGAGCCCGAGAAGCCCTCGGCTCCCGATACCGAGAACCGAGACTGGACGCTGGCCGAGGAGGTCAAGCAAAAGGAGGAGGTCGAGGAGCCACCCAAGGAGCCGATCTCCAAGCAGCTGATCGAGTTCATCCAGTCCATGTGGCGCGCCAGCGCCCAGGCGGTGGAGCAGGCGCAGGAAACCAGCAAGTCGGAAGATCTGCTGCAGAGCAAGCAGACGGCGCGCAATGAGCCGCTGACTTATTCCGAGCCCAGGGTCAAGCGCAGCGGCAACGCCAAGTAAGCGATTGCTTTTATTTTGAGAGCTGATTGTGCTTGATATTCAAGCGCTTCAGCTATTTTTATATCTTATTTGCTTTCAGGATCAGCGCTGTAAGCTTCTGATTTGTGAGCATCGTCCTTGGCTGATGCAGCTGCCACGGCTTCCGCGGCCTTGGCCTTTTCACGCGCTGCACGGTATTTGACGGCAAAGGCGCGCACTTCCTCATAGGTGACGAAGCCGTCCTTGTTGGTGTCGGTTTCGTCAAAGGCGGCGGCCAGCTTGGGGATGATGGCCACTTCCTTGCGGCTGAGCTTGCCATCCTG
>Ga0268257_1002041_pt1 | contig 15520 bp, 12 predicted proteins | sample AgamicAtPrz_FD_200249 | JGI IMG/M metagenome (GOLD analysis project Ga0268257, IMG submission 200249) | Agave microbial communities from Guanajuato, Mexico - At.P.rz (v2) (version 3) | ecosystem: Host-associated > Plants > Phyllosphere > Phylloplane/Leaf | place: Guanajuato, Mexico | collected... | reverse complement strand
GCCATGCTCGGCACCAGCATCCCCAAACTGTGCGCCACCGACAGCCTCGAGGCCTTCGGCTCGTGCCGCATGTGCATGGTCGAGATCGATGGCATGCGCGGCTACCCGGCGTCCTGCACCACGCCTGCGGGCGAGGGCATGGTGGTGCGCACGCAGACGCCACGCCTGGCTGACCTGCGCCGCAACGTGATGGAGCTGTATATCTCCGACCATCCGCTGGACTGCCTGACCTGTTCGGCCAACGGCAACTGCGAACTGCAGACCGTCGCCGGCCAGGTCGGCCTGCGCGAGGTGCGTTATGGCTATGACGGTGCCAATCATCTGGACGAAGGCAAGGACATTTCCAACCCGTACTTCGACTACGAACCGAGCAAGTGCATTGTCTGCAGCCGCTGCGTGCGTGCCTGCGAAGACATCCAGGGCACCTTCGCCCTGACCATCACCGGGCGCGGTTTCGACTCGCGGGTGGCGGCGGCCGGCGGTGACGATTTCCTCAGCTCCGAATGCGTGTCCTGTGGCGCCTGCGTGCAGGCCTGCCCGACGGCGACCCTGAGCGAGAAAAGCCTGATCCAGCTCGGCCAGCCCGAGCGCGCGGTGATCACCACCTGTGCCTATTGCGGCGTCGGCTGCTCGTTCCGCGCCGAGATGAAGGGCGACCAGCTGGTGCGCATGGTCCCGGACAAGAATGGCGGCGCCAACCACGGCCATGCCTGCGTCAAGGGCCGCTTCGCCTGGGGCTATGCCACGCACCCGGACCGCATCACCAAACCGATGATTCGCAAGCGCCTGGAGGACCCGTGGCAAGAGGTCAGCTGGGACGAGGCGGTCACCTATGCCGCCAGCGAGTTGCGGCGCATCCAGCTCAAGTACGGACGAGATTCGATCGGTGGGATCACCTCTAGCCGCTGCACCAACGAAGAGGCGTACCTGGTGCAGAAACTGGTGCGCACGGCCTTCGGCAACAACAACGTCGACACCTGCGCGCGGGTCTGCCATTCGCCAACCGGTTACGGCCTCAAGCAGACCCTGGGTGAGTCCGCCGGCACCCAGAGCTTCGACTCGGTGATGCAGGCCGACGTGGTGCTGGTGATCGGCGCCAACCCCACCGACGCGCACCCGGTGTTCGGCTCGCAGCTCAAGCGCCGCCTGCGCCAGGGCGCGCGATTGATCGTCATCGATCCGCGGCGTATTGACCTGGTCGATGCGCCACATGCCCGCGCCGAACTGCACCTGCAACTGCGTCCGGGTACCAACGTGGCCATGCTCAACGCCCTGGCCCATGTGATCGTCAGCGAGGGCCTGCTCGACCAGCGCTTCATCGATGCCCGCTGCGAAACCGAGGACTTCGCGCGCTGGCGCGATTTCGTCGTCCAGCCCGACAACGCCCCTGAAGTGCTCGGCCCGGTGTGCGGCGTGCCCGCCGAACAGATCCGCGCCGCCGCCCGGCTGTACGCCACCGGCGGCAATGCGGCGATCTATTATGGCCTGGGCGTGACCGAGCACAGCCAGGGCAGCACCGCGGTAATGGGTATCGCCAACCTGGCCATGGCCACCGGCAACATCGGCCGCGAAGGGGTGGGGGTGAACCCGCTGCGCGGGCAGAACAACGTGCAGGGCTCGTGCGACATGGGCTCGTTCCCCCACGAGTTGCCCGGCTACCGGCATATCTCCAACGAAAGCGTGCGTGCCGAGTTCGAACAGGCCTGGGGCGTGACCCTGCAACCCGACCCGGGGCTGCGCATTCCGAACATGTTCGAAGCTGCGCTGGACGGCAGTTTCAAGGCGCTGTACTGCCAGGGTGAAGACATCGCCCAGAGCGACCCCAACACCCAGCACGTCACCGCCGCGCTGTTGGCGATGGAATGCGTGGTGGTGCAGGACATCTTCCTCAACGAGACGGCCAAGTTCGCCCATGTGTTCCTGCCGGGCAGCTCGTTCCTTGAAAAGGATGGCACCTTCACCAATGCCGAGCGGCGCATCTCGCGGGTGCGCAAGGTCATGGAACCGCTGGCCGGCAAGGCCGACTGGGAGGCGACCCTGGCCTTGGCCGACGCCCTGGGCTATCACATGGACTACCAGCATCCGTCGCAGATCATGGACGAGATCGCCCGCCTGACCCCGACCTTCCGCCGGGTCAGCTATGCCGAGCTCGACCGCCACGGCAGCCTGCAGTGGCCATGCAACGACGCCGCCCCCGACGGCACGCCGACCATGCACATCGAGCAGTTCGTGCGCGGCAAGGGGCGCTTCATGCTCACCGGTTATGTGCCCACCGACGAGAAGGTCAACAGCCGCTACCCGCTGCTGCTGACTACCGGGCGCATCCTCAGCCAGTACAACGTCGGCGCGCAGACCCGGCGCACCAGCAATGTCGCCTGGCACGACGAGGACCGGCTGGAGATCCACCCCAGCGACGCCGAGAGCCGCGGCATCGCTGACGGCGATTGGGTGGGCGTGGGCAGCCGCGCAGGGCAGAGCGTATTGCGCGCCAGAGTCAGCAGCCGGGTGGCGCCGGGGGTGGTGTACACCACCTTCCACTTCCCCGAGTCGGGGGCCAACGTGATCACCACCGACAACTCCGACTGGGCCACCAACTGCCCGGAATACAAGGTCACCGCCGTGGAGGTGGTGAAGGTGTTCCAGCCGTCGGAATGGCAGAAGCGCTACCAGAGCTTCAGCGACGAGCAGCGGCGCTTGCTCAAGGAGCGGCGTCAGGCGGAAAAGGCGGAGGTGCGCCGATGAGCAGCGACAACCTGGTGAAGATGGCCAACCAGATCGCCCATTACTTCGACAGTGAGCCGGATCATGCCAAGGCGGTGCAGGGGGTGAAGCAGCATCTGCAGAGCTTCTGGACGCCGGCCATGCGCCGGCAGTTGCTGGCGTGGATTGAGGCCCACGCAGGCGAGGGGCTCGACCCCAAGGTGCGGGAGGCTTTGGCGTAGCTCGCCTGCTCCCGCAGGATGGCGCATGGCTTGAGGCTGATGCGGTCGTTGTGGGAGCCGGCTTGCCGGCGATGCGCCGCGTCAGCGGTGCCCTGTGGCCGCCGGCGGGCGCCCGCCTTGATCCGATCGCCAGCAATAGATCTGCTCCGGATCCCCTTCGTCGAGGTTTTCGACTACGCCGCTTGCGACGAAGCCCTGGCGCTCCAGCAACCGGCGCATCGGCTCATTGGAACGATTGGTCGAGGTGAACAGCTTCTGCCCACGGCAATCGGCTTGTATGCAGGCCAGTAGCGCGGCCCCCAGCCCAGCGCGCCGATGGTTTTCGCCAACCATCAGCATCTCGATGAACGCACAACCGAAGAAGTGCCGGTGCATCACCGCATAGGCGGCCACCTTGCCTTGTACCTCGGCCACCAGGCAACGGTACTGCGCGAGCCAGTCGGCAATTTGCTCGGCACGCTGCGGGTCTTGGCGGGCAACGCTGTCGATGGCGATCAGTGCCGGCAGGTCCTGTAGTCCAGCAAGGCGAATATGCATGGTGGGGCTCTGCGATGAAGGTGCCGGGATTATCCGCGCCCGGATACGTCCTGCACAGATGTTGGCGCAGCGCATGGCCTGGATGAAATGTCCGTCATGTTCGCAGGGTTAACGAATAGCCGGTGCTACGCTCGCAAAAACACCCTGACGGAAGCCCACCATGGACATGAACTGGCACCAGGCCCTGCAAGCAAGCCTGAGCTGGCTGGCGATCGCCTCGTTGGTCACCCTTGGCTGCTTCATCGCTGCCGCCTTCCTGGCGGTGCGCTGCACTCGCTGGGGCGCTCAGTTCTGGCACCTGGCCGGACCTTATTTCAGTTGGCGCCGCAGCTGGCGCCCGCTGCTGGCCTTCGCCCTGCTGCTGGTGCTGACGTTGTTCGCGGTGCGCCTGAACGTGCTGTTTTCGTTCTGGTACAACGGTTTCTACAGTGCCTTGCAGGCCCTGGACCAGACGGCGTTCTGGTACATGCTCGGGGTGTTCGCGGTGCTGGCGACCATCCATGTACTGCGTTCGCTGTTCACCTTCTATGTGACCCAGGCCTTCAACATTCGCTGGCGGGTGTGGCTCACCGAGCGCCTGACCGCCGACTGGATGCACGGCGATGCCTACTACCGTGGGCAGTTTCTCGCAGAGCCCGTGGACAACCCCGACCAGCGTATAGAGCTGGACGTGAACAACTTCGTCACCGGTTCCCTTTCGTTGGCGCTGGGGGCGGTTGGCGCGGTGGTGTCGCTGGTGGCGTTCACCGGCATTCTCTGGGGCCTGTCGGCGCCACTGGCCGTGGCCGGCGTCGAAATCCCCCGGGCGATGGTGTTTGCCGTTTACATCTATGTGCTGATCGCCACCTGGATCGCCTTTCGCCTCGGCCAGCCGCTGATCCGCCTGAATTTCCTCAACGAAAAATTTACCGCCAACTTCCGCTACGCACTGATGCGCCTGCGCGAGAACGCCGAGAACATCGCTTTCTACCAGGGCGCGCAGGTGGAGCGCGGCACCTTGCTCGGGCGTTTCTTTGCCTTGATCGGCAACGCCTGGGCCCTGGTATTCCGGAACCTCAAGTTCAGCGGGTTCAACCTGGGCGTCAGCCAGGTGGCGGTGGTTTTTCCGTTCATCCTCCAGGCGCCGCGCTTTTTCAGTGGTGCGATCAAGCTCGGCGACGTGATGCAGACCGCCCAGGCCTTTGGCCAGGTGCAGGATTCACTGTCGTTCTTCCGTGAGTCTTACGACACCTTCGCCCGGTATCGTGCCACCCTCGACCGTCTGACCGGGTTTCTCGATGCCAATCAGCACGCCAGTGAGTTGCCGCGGGTGAGCACCGTGGACCAGACGCATGTGCTGAGCATCCATGGCTTGCAGGTGCGTCGGCCCGACGGCCACGCGCTGATCACCGATCTTGACCTGAACCTGCACAGCGGCCAGGCGCTGCTGATCAAGGGACCTTCGGGCAGCGGCAAGACCACCTTGCTGCGCGCCCTGGCGGGCCTGTGGCCCCATGCCGACGGTGAGGTCAGGCGGCCGTTGGGGACGCAGGCGCTGTTTCTCTCGCAACGTCCGTACCTGCCATTGGGTGACCTGCGTACTGCCATTGCCTATCCGGCGCAGGGCGAGCCTGGGGACGATGCGCGCATGCAACAGGCCTTGCGCCAGGTCAATCTTGCCCACCTGGCCGAGCGACTGGACGAGCCGCGTGACTGGTCGCGCATCCTGTCGCTGGGCGAACAGCAGCGCCTGGCGTTTTCCCGGGTGCTGTTCAATCGGCCGCAGGTGGTGTTCCTCGACGAGTCGACTTCGGCGATGGATGAAGGGTTGGAGCATGCCTTGTATTCGCTGCTGCGTGAGCAGTTGCCGGCGACGCTGCTGGTCAGCGTCGGGCACCGCAGCACCCTGGCGGCGTTCCATTCCCATCGCCTGGAGGTGGACGGGCAGGGGGGCTGGTTGCTGCTGGAGCAACAGCCGGCCGTGCCAGCATAGGGCGTAGGGGAACATAGCACGGCATTGCTTGCGATCCGCTATAATCGCGGTGTGTTCACCCAGCAAGGTGTGTAAAGGTGAAAGGGATCAGCCTGGAAACCAAGAAGGCTTATTGCGCCAAGACGCGTCGTTCCAACTACCTGGCCAGCCTGAGGCTAGAGGGGTTCAGCGTGTCTCGGGACGCGGCCGAGCGTGAACTCCCGACCCGGGAGGAACTGCTGCATAAATACCGCAAGCAGCGTTGACGTTGGATAAGTACGGGGTAGGGCAGGATGCTTATTGCTATGCCGGCACCTCGGTCTTGCGCAATCGGCTTGATGTTCATGATGACGATGAGCTGTGTAGAGCCGAGCGGGACTTCTCCGAGTTGGCCGCGAGCGAGATTGAATTCAGTCTGCCACCCTACGATCTTGCCTACTTGAAGCAGATTCATCGTTCGCTCTTTCGTGATGTCTATGATTGGGCGGGCGAACTGCGTGTTCTCGATATTTCTAAAGGTCAGACCCGTTTTTGCAATCTGAGTCGGATCAAACCTGAAGCCGACAAGATTTTCGCCTTGATGGCTGAGAGGCAGTTTTTCGAGGGGCATGATCGTGACGCTTTGGTAAAGGCAGTCGCTGAGAGCTTTGGGGATCTGAATATGGTCCACCCCTTCCGAGAGGGCAACGGGCGTGCACAGCGCATCCTGTTCGAGCATTTACTGCTCAACGCGGGTTTCCAGATCGACTGGTGGCAGGTTGAACCCGATGCCTGGATCGAGGCCAACATTGCCGCAATTGTGTGTGATTACTCGGCGCTGGAACGCATATTTGACCGGTGCCTGGGTTTGTCGATGATCAAGTGAAGCCCGGCCGATTTGCGCAAGCTGACGCGAGTTTCCGTAGGAGCGGGCTTGCCCCACGATGGCGCCCGTCCAGGCAATGAGATTGGTCCTGCCAGCTTTATCGCCGGGTAAACCACAGTCCTGCCAGCGTGACCAGAGCGAACCCGCCCCCCACCATGAACGTCGCCCGGTACCCCGCCCAGTCCCACAAACCACCGGCCAGCACACTGGCTACCAGCAACGCCACCCCGGTCACCAGGTAGAACACGCCGAACGCAGTCCCGCGCAGCGCCTCGGGCGCGCTGTCGGCGATCAGGGCGCTGAACACGCCCTGGGTAAAGCCCATGTGCAGTCCCCACAGGGTAACTCCCAGCACCAGGCCGGGTAGGCCCGGCAACCAGGCCAGCAGCAGATCGGCCATTACCAGCAGGGCCAGGCCGGTCATCAACACACCCTATCTCCCGATTCGGTCGGAGAGTGCGCCGGCGGGGTAGGCCGACAGTGCATATGCCAGTGACATCAGCACCAGCACGGCTGGCGCCCACAGTGCCGCAAGGCCCAGCGCCTGACCGTGGAGCAGCAGAAAGGCCTCGCTGAAGCGTGCCAGGGTGAACAACGTGGCCAACATGACCAGGCGCCAGTAACGGTTGCCCAGCCGGGCCAGCTCACGCAATGCCAGGGGAGCTGCGCGCGCACTTGTCGCTGCGGGCTTGTCGGGTTCGCGAACGAAGGCGACCAGCACATAGAGCGCCATAAATGCGGGGATTACCGCTACCCAGAACACCGTCTGGAAATGGCTCGCGGTCAACCACATCAACAGGATCGCCAGCAATGGCCCGAAAAAGGCCCCGACCGTATCCAGCGCCTGGCGCAGGCCGAATGCTGCGCCGCGCAGTTGGGCGGGAGTGACATCGGCAATCAGCGCATCCCTCGGCGCGCCACGGATGCCCTTGCCGACACGGTCGAGAAAGCGCGCCGCAGTCAGCCATTCCAGCCCTGGGGCCAACGGGAACACCGGCTTGGTCACGGCAGCCAGGCCGTAGCCGATCACCGTCAGCAGCTTGCGCTTGCCCAGGCGGTCGCTGAGGGTGCCGGAGAACACCTTGGTAAACGCCGCCGTCGCCTCGGCGATACCTTCGATCAGGCCGACGGCCAGCACCGAGGTGCCGAGCACGCTGACCATGTATAGCGGGAGGAGGGCGTGGATCATCTCCGAAGAGATGTCCATCAGTAGCGAGACAAAACCCAGGGCCCAGACGCTGCGGGGGATGAGGGCGAGGCTGTGGCGGCGGCGCGAGTGCGGAACACTGTTCATGGGTGATCTCGGCGTTGCTCCGATTTCACTCTAGACAATAGCGGCCTCATCGAGCGGGTTCTGGCTGGCCCCTGCTGATGCAACTGCCCCAGGCGGCTGCGTGTACTCATCAGATCGGTGATGGCGCCGCCCAGGCTTCTGTCCAGAGCCTGGTTGGCGATCACCAGCAGATCGTACAGCACATCCACCAGGTTGATGGAGCGCTGCTGGCGCGATGCATCTGCCGAGCAATTATCGCAAGGCGATAGGTCAGATCCTGTGCTCGAGTCGGCGTTCGATCATGTACTTGACCGCCAGACGGCGCTCTTTGAGATGGCGCAGGTCTTCGTCCACAAAGTTGCCTGCCGAGATCGATTCGGCGGCCAGCACCTGGTTGTCGATGTCCATGTACTCGTCCAGCAGGCGGTCGAGCTGCGGGTCTTGCTGGCGGCGCTGCTGGACGATTTCGCGTGGGTAGTGCAGGTCCTGGTAGAGGTCATGGGAAACGGGCATGGCGTCCTCCTTGTAATGCGCCGATGGGCTCTACCTGATTGGAATGGACGAATGCAATTGTGTTGAAGCGAGGCGGTGGAATTGCGACGAGCGGTTGTCGGATGCGCCGCGAGAACCCTCTCGAAACCTGGCCGATACAACTAACTTGCTGTTTTCCTGCGTTTTTTTCAAAAAAAAGCTTCCCACCTCGAAAAAAGGTTGTTAAAGTGCCGGCCATTCCCGAGCAGCAACACACGGAGCTGCCAGGGGTTGTCAGTGAGGCGATGATCAGTCATTCGCCAGATCCGATACAGGGGCGTCGCCAAGCGGTAAGGCAGCAGGTTTTGATCCTGCCATGCGTTGGTTCGAATCCAGCCGCCCCTGCCATTTTCAAGCTGTATTCTCTCCTCAATCGCCTTTCGGCGATTTTTTCGTTTCTGCCTACCTGTTTTCCAGCGACTCGGCCAGCACCTGGGCGAGGATGTGTTCGTGCACCGGTTTCTGTACCACCTGGCATCCTGGCAACTCCAGCCCTTGCAGTTGGGCGTAACCGGTGAGGAACACCACGGGCAGGTGTGGAAAGCGCTCGCGGGCCGCCAGTGCCAGTTGGGCACCATTGAACTCCGGCATGGCGAAGTCGGTGAGGAGCAGGTCTATGCGTTCATCGAGCAGGGCCATGGCCTGTGTACCGTTGTGCGCCTGGTGTACCTCGTAGCCCTGGCGCTGCAGCAGGTCACCGATCATCTCGCGCACCAGATGGTCGTCGTCGACCAGCAGGATGTGACGCTCTCTCCCTCGGGCGAAAAGCGGACGCACATCGTCCTCGCCTGCCGTGAGCGCATCGGCACGCACCTTCACCGCTGGCAGGTAGACACTGACCAACGTGCCGCGGCCTGGCGTCGTATCAATGCGCACGCCCCCCCCGATCTGTTTGGCGAAGCCGAACACCTGCGCCAGCCCCAGGCCCGAACCCTTGCCGATGTCCTTGGTGGTGAAGAATGGCTCGAAGGCTTTGGCCAGCACTTCCTCGCTCATGCCGCAGCCACTGTCGCGGATGCTCAGCACCACGTACTCCCCAGGCTCCGGGTCCTCCGGGCGTTGTGGGCGGGTGTTGACCCGGGTGTTGCGCGTGGCCAGGGTCAGCTGGCCGCCCTCGGGCATGGCGTCGCGGGCGTTGATCGCCAGGTTGAGGATGATCATTTCGGTCTGGGTCGGGTCGGTCAGGGCTTGCCATAGCCCAGCATCGAGCTCCAGGCGCACTGCGACGCTGCCACCCAGGGTGCGGCGCAGCAGTTCCTCCAGCCCCGTCAGCGTGCGGTTGAGGTTCAACGGCACCGGCTCCAGGCGTTGCTTGCGCGAAAACGCCAGCAACTGGCTGGTCAGCTTGGCCCCGCGCTCGCCGGCCTCGCGAATGTGCTGCAGCCGCTTGTGTGCCTTGTCCAGCAGGCCTTTGTCCAGGTCGTTCTGCAGGAAGCTGGCACCGGTGAGGATCACCGTCAGCAGGTTGTTGAAGTCGTGCGCCACTCCGGCGGTGAGCTGGCCCACCGCTTCCAGGCGCTGCATCTGCTGCAGCGCGGCCTCGATGCGTTCGCGTTCGGCGATCTGTTCGCGCAGGCGTTCGTTGGCCTCGGCCAGGTCCAGCACCGCTTCGCGTTCGCTGGAGATGTCGCGGGCAACCACATGCAGCAGGTTGTCGTCCGGCACCACCACCCACGACAGCCAGCGCTGCTGGCCTTCGGCATGCAGGATGCGGCCGACGAAGCGGGCGCTGGTGCGCCCCTGGGAGAGCGCGGCCAGCTCGGTGAGGAAGGTTTCCTGGTCGGCTTCCGGCAGCAGCTGCAGCAGCGAGATCTGCGCCAACCGCTCACGGGGAAAGCCCAGCGCGGCTTCCCAGGCCGGGTTGAGGGCTACCGGGGTCAGGTCCTTGTTGAGTACCGCCAGCAGGTCCTGGGACAGTTCCCAGGCGCGGTCGCGCTCGCGGGTGCGGCGCTCGACCCGCTCGCCGAGCATCTCGTTGAGTTGCTCCAGCGCCCGCGTGGCCTGGCGCTGCTGGTGGATGTCCTGCAGCACCCCGGAAAAACGTACGCACAGGCCGTCGACGAGTTGGGTCTGGCCGGTGGAGAGCAGCCAGCGCGGTTCCAGTGCGCCGGGTTGCGCGATACGGAACTCGGCCCGGTAATGGCCATCGCTATCAGGGCGCATGGCCTGCTCGACGGCGTCACGGACTCGGGATTGGTCGTCGGGGTGGATGCCGGCGTAGAACACCTCGATTGTCATCCGGGTGTCGCTGGGCAGGCCGAACAGCATCTTGCAGCGGTCGTCCCAGACCAACTGCCCATCCTGCGGGCGGTAGTCCCAGGTGCCCATGCCGGCGGCATCGATGGCGATGCGGGCACGCGCCTCCGCCTCGGCCAGGGCCTCTTCGGCGCGGCGCCGACGCTGGCGTTCCTGCACTTCGGTCAGCGCCCGGCGCACGGCCTTGGGCAGTAGTGGCAGGTTCTTCTTCAGGACGTAGTCGGTGGCGCCGAGGCGGATCATCTCCACCGCGTGCTCTTCGCCGTAGATGCCGGAGAGGAAGATGAACGGGATGTGTGGCGCCAGGCGTTGGGCGATGGCCAGCACATCGGCGCCGGAAGAGCTCGGCAGCACGCAATCGCACAGGATCAGGTCGTACGAGGACTCGCCCAGGGCGTGCTCGGCACCGACATGGTCGAACACCAACCGTGATTGCACCTGAAACCCGCTGCGCTCGAGGCGCACCAGGATCAGCTCGGCATCCATGGCGCTGTCTTCGACCATCAACAGTTTCAGCGGAGTAAGCTGCATCGTGTCCGCCTCAGCTGCTGCCGCGACGGTTCAGGCGCAGTGAGCCGGGTGGTGGCTCGTTGAGCACCGCCCAGAACATGCCCAGGTCGGAGATGGCGGTGACGAACTCCTTGAACTCCACAGGCTTGACCACATAGGCATTGACCCCGAGCTCATAGGCCCGGCTCAGATCCGGCCCCTCGCGCGAGGACGTCAGCATGACGATGGGGATGCTGCGCAACTCGGCGGTTTCGCGCACCACCTTGAGTACTTCCAGGCCATCGATCTTGGGCAGCTTCAGGTCCAGCAGCATCACTGCCGGGTTGCCGCCGTCACGTCCGGCAAAGGCGTTGCGCCGCAGCAGGTAGTCCAGCGCATCGGCGCCGTCGCGCACCACGACCACCTCGTTGGCCAGTTGGCTGCGCTCAAGGGCGAGCAGGGTCAGTTCGAGGTCTCTGGGGTTGTCTTCGACCAGCAGGATAGGTTTGAGCATGATGCCCGGCCTCAGGCAGACTTTGGGTTGAGTGGCAGGGTGAAGTGGAAGCTGGCGCCCTGGTTGATGCGGCCCTCGGCCCACACCCGGCCATCGTGGCGCTCGATGATGCGGCGCACGCTGGCCAGGCCGATTCCGGTGCCTTCGAAGTCTTCCATGCGGTGCAGGCGCTGGAACACGCCGAACAGCTTGTCGACATAGGCCATGTCGAAGCCCACGCCATTGTCGCGCACATAGAACTCGAGCTCGTGCCGGTGACGCACCGCGCCGATCTCGATGCGCGCGGGGGCGCGGCCACGGGTGTACTTGATGGCATTGGCGATCAGGTTGTGCAGGACCATGTTGATGAAGGCCGGGTCGGCGATCACCTTGGGTAGGTCGGCGATTTCCCAGATGATGTCGCGCCCGGCATAGTCCGGCTCCAGCTCCGTGCGGATGGTGTCGGCCAGGGTATTGAGGTCGACGTCGGACAGGCGCAGCGCCGAACGGCCCATCTGCGAGAAGTTGAGCAGGTTGTCCACCAGGGAGCCGGCGAACTGCGCGGCATCCTCGATATGCCCGAGGAAACGCTTGCCGCGCTCGGAGAGCTGCTCACCCTCAATTTCGCCGAGCAGTTCGCTGTAGCCGGCGATGTGCCGCAACGGAGCACGCAGGTCGTGGGACACGCTGTAGGAAAACGCTTCGAGTTCCTTGTTCGAGCGCTTCAGCTCGTTGGCCAGCTGCGCCAGCTCCTCGGCCTTGCGCAAGACGATACCGAGCACCGCGCCGCGCAACTCCAACACGCCTTCGACGATCAGTGGGTGCCAAGGCGCACTGAAACCGCGCACTTCCTGCTGCCAGCGCTCGAAGCTGTGCCGTGGGCTGAGATTGCCCTGCGGACCGACAGACTTCTCCGGCCGGCCCGCCCAGTTCACCGTGTGGGCCTGCTCGGGCCGGAACCATACAAGATAGTGCGAATGAATCTGCGAGATCGCGACTGCCAGCACCCCGGCGGCATGCCGGGCCAGCTCGGGCAGCTCATCGATGTCACGGTGAACATTGTCGGTATGGAACACCGCCTCGCCGTCACGCCGTGCCAGCCAGTGCGCCAGGGCATTGACCAGCGCCGCCGGCGGGGTGACGCCGATCAGGTCGCAGCGCTCGGCGCTGATGATCGCCGCCCCCGAGGCCCCTGCGAACTGCAGCATCACTTCGGGTTGGGCGAGCAGGCCATCGCTGACACTGTCGTGGTCGGCCATCGAGCCGAGCATGCGCACGATGCGCTGGCGTAACTCGAGCAGCTGGCGCGTGCTGTCGTGGGACTCGATAGCCTCGATCTGCAATGACAGCACATTGGCCAGCAGTTCGCAGGCCGTGCGGGTCTGGAAATCCACCGGCCTTGGCTGGTCATGGTGACAGGACACCAGGCCCCATAGCTGGTCATCGACCACGATGGACAACGACATCGATGCCTGTGTGCCCATGTTGCGCATGTACTGCAGGTGTACCGGTGACACGCTGCGCAGCGAGGCGAAGCTCATGTCCAGGGCCTTGCCGGTACGCGGGTTGTTGGCCGGCACCAGGGGCGAGGGCTGGTAGTTGGCGTCTTCGATCACCCTGATGCGGTTGATCCGGTACAGCTCGCGGGCCTGGCGCGGGATGTCCGAAGCCGGGAAGCACAGCCCCAGGTAGCTCGGATAGCCGGGGTCGGCGTCTTGGGCCAGGACCGTGCCTGTGCCCTCGCTGTCGAAGCGGTAGGCCTTGACCCGGCCAAAGCCGGTGATGCGTTTGATCTGGCGCACTGACTGCTGCAGCAACTCGTCGATACTGGTGACCTGGTGCAGGGTGCTGACAAAGGCGCGGACCAGCGGGTAGTAGTTGTCCTTTTCACTACCCTGCGCAGCACCGCGGTGCGGTTCCAGTTCGAGGATCAGCACCTGGTCGTGGCGGTGGGCCAGGACCCGCAACGGCGCTTGCCAAGGCGCACCGTCGTGCAGGCGCGTGTCGCCGATGTGAAACGGGAAGATCTCGTCGTCCGGCAGGTTGGTCAGGCGAGTGCGCAGGTCGAAGCTGGCACTGACCAGCTCGGCGAAGGCCTGGCCCGCCAGCGCGCGGGCAGGTACGCCCAGCCAGCGCTCGGCATTCTCGCTGGCCTGGAGAATACGCAGGTCGGTCTCGTCCAGCACCAACAGGAAACCCTGTGGCTGAATGCTGCCCGGAACCTGGATCGGTTCCTGGGCACAGCGCTCGATGGCTTGCTCGAGCGAGGTCTGTTCGGTCGTCACGGGACTCTCCTGTAGGGTCCGTCCACGCATGGCGCATGCGTATTGCACAGGATGTTGCTGGTGAACGGTATCAGAATGCCGGCTACTTTGCCGGATCTGGTTGTTTTGAAAGGCGCCAGGCGCTGGGGTTTCGTTGCCAGGCAAGAAAATTCGATCGTGTCGCGCTCGTCGGGCTCGCAAAGGGCTGCACAGCGCTCGGTGCCACCATTTTCATTAATGCCAAAGAGGGGTAGGGCTTGCCCGGCCCGGATCCAATCACGCTGCTACGCTCAAGTTCAACCTATACAGGAAGGACTGACAGGTGACGGAGCGCTTTGTGGCCATGCTGTTGGGCCTGTGGTTGAGTGGCAACGCCATGGCAGCGGATTTTCTCGTCGAAGTGCAGGTGCGCGTGCAGCGCGGGTGCATGCTGGTCAACCAGCAACGCGATGCCGGCCCGCAGGCGCTGGGGCGCATCGACCTGGGCAGCGCGGCGCGCCTGGATGGCCCTGGTGCGCCGTTGAGTGGCGTGCTGCTGGCCCAACGTCCGCCGCGTCTGGAGTGCAACCCCGATACCCCGTATCAGATACGTGTCGATGGCGGCCAGCACGGCGGCGTCGGCGAACTGCGCTACCTGGCAAGCCGCGATGTCCAGGCCCGGCCGATTCCCTATCGCCTCTACCGCGATGCCGCCTGGCGCCAGCCGCTGGCGGTGGACGCTGCGCAATCGGCGCGGGTGCCGGACAGCGGCTCGGTGGAGCTTCCCCTCTACGCACGGATCGACAAGCTGGCCTGGGTGCCCCGCGCCGGCCTGTATGCCGACCTGCTCAAAGTCACGGTCACCTGGTAGGGAGGCTTCATGCTCATGGACGCGCTGCACCGTGGTTCGATCTTGCTGCTCACTCTTGGCCCGCTGCTATTGCCCAGTGGCGCGGCCCATGGCACCACCACCGGCTTCATCCAGGCACGCCTGGTGATCAGCTCCGCATGTCAGATCGACAGCGACCAGCAACCGGCCAGCCTGGGCAACCCGGGGTTGATGGACTTCGGTGCGCGGGGGCCGACCTGGGACCAACCCCTGACCAGCCGGGTCGACGAGGCCGGCGGCGAGGGCAGCCTGCAGATCAGCTGTTCGCCCCAGGTACGCGCCTTCACCGTGCGCATCAATGGCGGGCAGAACGGCAGTGATGGCGTGCGCCGCCTGAGCAATGGCCGCGAACTCATTCCCTACCAGTTGGCCATCGACCCGGGCGGCAACAGCGGCTACGGCATCGGCCAGGCCCGTACCTTCACCATCAGCAGTACCCAGCAAGTGCCCGTGCCCATCTACGGCGTGGTGGTCGCGCAACCGCGCGCGCTGCCCGCCGGGCTGTATCGCGACACCCTCAGGGTGACCCTGGACTGGTAACACGCAAGGAGATTGCAATGCCCAAGCACCTCACCCGCTGCATCCTCGCCGGCCTTGGCCTCGCCATGGCCGCCCAGGCCCAGGCCGCCACCGTGACCGGCACCATCAGCTCGACCCTGACCCTGACCGCCGCCTGCCAGGTCAACGGCAGCGGTGGCACCTCCGGGCTGAATTTCGGCAGCCTCAACTTCGGCACCCAGGATTCACTGTTCACCACCGCCAATGGCCAGGTGCTCGGCGGTGGTGGCGGGGCCATGAGCATTCTCTGCTCGGCAGGCACGGTGCCGACGATCAAGGTGCGTGCCGGTGCCCATGACTCGCAGTCCGCCGGCGGGACCCGGGCCTTGGCCGATGGCGCGGGCAATTTCGTGCCTTACGACTTCTACACCGATGCCGGGCACACCCAGCTGCTGGCGATCGACGGCACCATCACCCTGCCGACCAGTACCGGCGTGGCGCAGACCGTCAACCTGTATGGCCAGGCCCGGGGTAAAGCCGGCCTGCCGGCCGG
>Ga0268257_1002040_pt1 | contig 15521 bp, 9 predicted proteins | sample AgamicAtPrz_FD_200249 | JGI IMG/M metagenome (GOLD analysis project Ga0268257, IMG submission 200249) | Agave microbial communities from Guanajuato, Mexico - At.P.rz (v2) (version 3) | ecosystem: Host-associated > Plants > Phyllosphere > Phylloplane/Leaf | place: Guanajuato, Mexico | collected... | reverse complement strand
TGGGCTTCTTCTACGTTAATACATTCAAACTGATCCATGGTGTTCTCTTTACAGTGGTCAACGACAAGATTTTACCCCGTAGTGTACGTCCTGGCGGCGGGTAAACGCCATTATGTTATCCATATCACTCTAAATTGTTTTTTTGATGTTACCAAAAGCGCGTTCCTTTGCTATTATGAGCGATATCGAACATTTCTGAGCTTTAACGAAAGTGCATGAGGGTGTTATGGAAACCAAAGATCTGATTGTGATAGGCGGTGGCATCAACGGTGCCGGTATTGCGGTTGATGCCGCAGGACGCGGTTTATCCGTGCTGATGCTGGAAGCTAACGATCTCGCCTGCGCGACGTCGTCCGCCAGCTCCAAGCTGATCCACGGTGGCCTGCGCTACCTGGAACACTACGAATTCCGCCTGGTCAGCGAAGCGCTGGCCGAACGCGAAGTGCTGCTGAAAATGGCCCCGCATCTGGCGATCCCGATGCGCTTCCGCCTGCCTCACCGCCCGCACCTGCGCCCGGCGTGGATGATCCGCATCGGCCTGTTTATGTACGATCATCTCGGCAAACGCACCAGCCTGCCGGGTTCGAACGGTTTGCGTTTTGGCTCAGAATCGGTCCTTAAGCCTGAAATCGTGCGCGGTTTCGAATATTCCGACTGCTGGGTGGACGATGCGCGTCTGGTGCTGGCTAACGCCCAGATGGTTGAGAAGAAAGGCGGCGAGGTGAAAACCCGCACCCGCGCGACCGCCGCCCGCCGCGAAAACGGCCTGTGGATTGTGGAAGCAGAAGACGTGGATACCGGCGAGAAGTTCAGCTGGAAAGCACGCGGCCTGGTGAACGCCACCGGCCCGTGGGTGAAGCAGTTCTTCGACGATGGAATGCACCTGCCTTCACCGTACGGCATTCGCCTGATCAAGGGCAGCCACATTGTGGTGCCGCGCGTACATACTCAGAAGCAGGCCTACATCCTGCAAAACGAAGATAAACGCATCGTGTTTGTGATCCCGTGGATGGACGAGTTCTCCATCATCGGCACCACCGACGTGGAGTACAAAGGCGATCCGAAAAACGTTGAGATCGACGAGAGTGAAGTCAGCTACCTGCTGAAGGTGTACAACGCGCACTTTAAGAAACAGCTGGCGCGCGATGACGTGGTCTGGACTTACTCCGGCGTGCGTCCGCTGTGCGATGACGAATCTGACTCACCGCAGGCCATCACCCGCGACTATACGCTCGATATTCATGACGTAGACGGTCAGGCGCCGCTGCTGTCGGTGTTTGGCGGCAAGCTCACCACCTACCGCAAGCTGGCCGAGCACGCGCTGGAAAAACTGGCGCCGTACTATAAAGGCATCGGCCCCGCGTGGACCAAAGAGGCGGTACTGCCGGGCGGGGATATCGGCGATAACCGCGACGATTACGCCGCGAAGCTGCGTCGCCGCTTCCCGTTCATCACCGAAGGGATGGCGCGCCACTACGCCCGCACCTACGGCAGCAATACCGAGCTGTTCCTCGGCGACGCGAAAGAGATTGGCGACCTGGGCGAACATTTCGGTCATGAGCTGTATGAAGCGGAGCTGCGCTACCTGGTTGAACACGAGTGGGTGCGCCGCCTGGACGATGCCATCTGGCGTCGTACTAAAGAAGGGATGTGGCTGAATGCCGAGCAGCAGTCTCGCGTCGCGCAGTGGCTGGCGCAACATGCGGGAAAGCGTGAACTGTCGCTGGCGTCCTGAGGGTGAAAAAAAAGCCGGGTGGCGGCTCCGCCTTACCCGGCCTACTCGATCCTGTAGGCCCGGTAAGCGCAGCGCCACCGGGCTAAATTTTTACAACCGCACCGGATCAATATGCCAGATGGTCTCGGCATACTCCTTGATGGTTCTGTCTGACGAGAAGTACCCCATGTTGGCGATGTTATGCATCGCGGCGCTGGTCCACTTCTCCTGCTGACGGTACAGCTCGTCTACCCTGTCCTGACAGTCCACATAGCTGCGGTAATCCGCCAGCACCTGATAGTGATCGCCGAAGTTAATCAGCGAGTCCACCAGGTCACGATAGCGTCCAGGCTCCTCAGGGTTAAACACCCCGGTGGCAATTTGCGTCAGCACCTGGCGTAGCTCTTCATCCTCTTCGTAATATTCGCGCGGCGAGTAGCCCTGCTTGCGAAGCGCCTCCACTTCTTCCGCCGTATTGCCGAAGATAAAGATGTTCTCCTCCCCCACATGCTCCAGCATCTCGACGTTTGCGCCGTCCAGCGTGCCGATGGTCAGCGCGCCGTTCAGGGCAAACTTCATGTTGCTGGTGCCGGACGCTTCCGTCCCCGCCGTGGAAATCTGCTCAGAGAGATCCGCCGCCGGAATGATCAACTGCGCCAGGCTCACGCTGTAGTTCGGGATGAATACCACCTTCAGCTTGTCGCCAATGTCCGGATCGTGGTTGACCACCTTCGCCACGTCGTTGATGAGGTGAATAATGTGCTTCGCCATGTAGTACGCGGACGCCGCCTTGCCGGCAAAGATTTTCACGCGCGGCACCCATTCCGCCGTCGGGTCAGCCTTAATGCGGTTGTAGTGGGTGATCACATGCAGCACGTTCATCAGCTGACGCTTGTACTCGTGGATACGCTTGATCTGCACGTCAAACAACGCTTTCGGGTTCGCCACCACGTTGAGGTGCATCGCCAGCCACACCGCCAGACGTTTCTTGTTCAGCAGCTTGGCTTCCCGCACGGCTTTGTTCACCGTCGGGAAATCAATGTGTTGCTCAAGCTCGCTCAGCTGGCTCAAATCGGTGCGCCAGGTGCGGCCAATGTTCTCATCCAGCACGTCGGAGAGCGGCTGGTTCGCCAGCGCCAGCCAGCGGCGCGGCGTGACGCCGTTGGTTACGTTGCAGAAACGCGTCGGGAAGATCTTCGCGAAGTCCGCAAACAGCGACTGCACCATCAGGTTCGAGTGCAGCTCTGACACGCCGTTCACCTTGTGGCTGATCACCACCGCCAGCCAGGCCATACGTACGCGGCGACCGTTGGATTCATCAATGATCGACGCGCGGCTCAGCAGGCCGGTATCGTTCGGGTACTGCTCCTGCAAGGTCTTGAGGAAGTAGTCGTTGATCTCGAAGATGATTTGCAGATGGCGCGGCAGAATTTTGCCGAGCATGTCCACCGGCCACGTCTCCAGCGCTTCACTCATCAGCGTATGGTTGGTGTACGAGAACACCTGACAGGTCACCTCAAACGCGTCGTCCCAGCTGAACTTATGCTCGTCAATCAGCAGTCGCATCAGCTCGGGGATCGACAGCACCGGATGGGTGTCGTTGAGGTGAATCGCGGTCTTCTCCGCCAGGTTGGCGTAGGTTTTGTGCAGCTGATAGTGACGGCTGAGAATATCCTGAATTGTTGCCGAGACGAGGAAATACTCCTGACGCAGGCGCAGCTCGCGGCCCGAATAGGTGGAGTCATCCGGGTAAAGCACGCGGGAGACGTTCTCGGAGTGGTTTTTATCTTCCACCGCCGCGAAGTAGTCGCCCTGGTTGAATTTACCCAGGTTGATTTCGCTGCTGGCCTGCGCGTTCCACAGGCGCAGCGTGTTGGTCGCATCGGTGTCGTAGCCGGGGATGATCTGGTCATAGGCCACGGCGAGGATCTCCTCGGTTTCCACCCAGCGGGATTTTTTCCCTTCCTGCTGAATACGCCCGCCAAAACGCACCTTGTAGCGCGTGTTGTGGCGCTTGAACTCCCACGGGTTACCGTATTCCAGCCAGTAGTCCGGGGACTCTTTCTGACGGCCATCGACGATGTTCTGCTTGAACATGCCGTAGTCGTAGCGAATACCGTAGCCGCGCCCCGGCAGCGCCAGCGTTGCCAGCGAGTCAAGGAAGCACGCGGCAAGACGCCCCAGACCACCGTTACCCAGCCCCGGGTCGTTCTCTTCGTCAATCAGCTCTTCTAAATCCAGACCCATCTCTTCCAGCGCGTTTTTGACGTCGTCATAAATCCCGAGCGACAGCAGCGCGTTGGAGAGGGTGCGACCAATCAAAAACTCCATCGACAGGTAATACACCTGTCGCGTCTCCTGCGAAAGCTGGGCGCGGTTGGAGCGCAGCCAGCGTTCGACCATACGGTCACGCACCGCAAACAGCGTGGCGTTCAGCCATTCGTGCTTGTTGGCAATAACGGGGTCTTTCCCAATGGTAAACATCAGCTTATAGGCGATGGAGTGCTTTAACGCCTCAACGCTGAGCGTGGGGGAAGAGTAGCTAAATGGAGCATTCATATCTGTCACTTCGCCTCGTTACATCAAGCGTTGATAAAGGTCGCGGTAAGACTGTGCCGCAACGTGCCAGCCAAAGTCCATGGACATCGCCTGACGTTGGACGTAACGCCACAGGGATGGACGGGACCACAAGACGAACGCACGCCGGATCGCCCGAAGCAGCGACCAGGCATTACTGTCCTCAAAGACAAACCCGCTGGCGATACCGTCCGCCAGGTTTTCCAGAGAGCTGTCAGACACCGTATCCGCCAGCCCGCCCGTGCGCCGCACCAGCGGCAACGTGCCGTATTTCAGGCCATAGAGCTGCGTCAGGCCGCAGGGCTCGAAACGGCTCGGCACCAGAATCACGTCCGCGCCGCCCATGATGCGGTGCGAAAAGGCTTCGTGATAACCGATCTGCACGCCCACCTGCCCCGGGTGTTCCGCCGCGGCCGCCAGGAAACCTTCCTGTAAGACCGGGTCGCCCGCGCCAAGCAGCGCCAGCTGGCCGCCCTGCTCCAGTAATCCCGGCAGCGCCTCCAGCACCAGATCCAGCCCTTTCTGACTGGTCAGGCGGCTGACCACCGCAAACAGCGGCACCTTGTCGTTGACCTTCAGCCCCATCGCAATCTGTAGCTGGCGCTTGTTTTCCGCTTTGTCTTCCACCGAGTCGCGACCATAGCGCGCCGCCAGCAGGAGGTCCGTTTCCGGATTCCAGATCTGTTCATCCACGCCGTTCAGAATGCCCGACAGGCGGCCTTCACGGTGTCGCTGTTGCAGCAGCCCTTCCATACCGTAACCGAACTCCGGCTGGGTAATTTCACGCGCGTAGGTTGGGCTGACCGCTGTAATGTGGTCGGCGTAGTACAGCCCCGCCTTCAGGAACGAAATCTGTCCGTTAAACTCCAGCCCGTGCATGTTAAAGAACGACCATGGCAGATCGATGTCATTCATGTGATGGGCGTAATACATGCCCTGATACGCCAGGTTGTGCACGGTAAACACCGATTTGGCCGGATGCCCCTTCGCCGCCAGATACGCGGGTGCCAGCCCCGCATGCCAGTCGTGCGCGTGCACCACGTTCGGACGCCAGAACGGATCCAGCCCGACGGCCATCTCCGCCCCCACCCAGCCGAGCAGGGCAAAGCGCAGCACGTTATCGGTATAGGCGTACAGGTTGGTATCGTGATACGGGCTGCCGGGACGGTCGTATAAATGCGGCGCATCAATCAGGTAAATGCCTACCCCATTGTAATGTCCAAACAGCAGGGTGATACGTCCAGCGAAGGTCTCGCGACGGGAAACAACCTTTGCATCAGGAATACCGCGCCGGATATCCGGAAAAGCGGGCAACAACACGCGGGTATCTACCCCTCCGGCAATTTGCGCCGCCGGTAGTGCACCAAGAACATCCGCCAGTCCGCCCGTTTTTAACAACGGGAACATCTCAGAACATACGTGTAAAACCTGCATCATCGCTCCTGTTTGATTTGCAGCTTCCGCAACATTTCCCGTGTTACTAACACGATCCCCTCTTCCGAACGGTAGAAACGACGCGCATCTTCTTCCGCGTTTTCCCCAATCACCATCCCTTCGGGAATGACGCAGGCGCGGTCAATGACGCAGCGACGCAGACGACATGAGCGCCCTACCCAGACGTCCGGCAGCAGGACTGCCGAATCGATATTACAGAATGAGTTTATACGCACGCGCGGGAACAACACGGACTGCACCACCACCGAACCGGAGATAATGCACCCGCCAGAGACCAGCGAGTTCAGCGTCATACCGTGACTGCCGGAGCGGTCCTGCACGAACTTCGCCGGCGGCAGCGATTCCATATGGGTGCGTATTGGCCAGTTCTGGTCGTACATATCCAGCTCAGGCGTCACGGACGCCAGATCGAGGTTGGCTTTCCAGTACGCTTCCAGGGTTCCCACATCGCGCCAGTAGGGTTCCGCATTCGGATCGGACTGCACGCAGGACAGCGGGAACGGATGTGCATACGCCATGCCAGCTTTGGTAATTTTCGGGATAATGTCTTTGCCGAAATCGTGGCTGGAGTTTTCGTCTGTGTCGTCTTCTTCCAGCAGCTCATAAAGATAGTCAGCATCAAAGACATAGATCCCCATGCTGGCGAGCGATTTGGTGTCATCCCCCGGCATGGTTGGCGGGTTCGCCGGCTTTTCAACAAAATCGATAATCTTGTCGTCCGCATCCACGTGCATCACGCCGAACGCGGTTGCTTCCGCAACGGGCACCGGCAGACACGCCACGGTGCAGCGCGCCCCTTTTTCGACATGGTCGATCAGCATGTGGGAGTAATCTTGCTTGTAGATGTGGTCCCCCGCGAGGATCACGACGTATTCCGCGTTGTAGCGGCGAATGATGTCGAGGTTTTGGGTCACCGCATCCGCCGTGCCGCGGTACCAGTTTTCCCCGTGTACGCGCTGCTGCGCGGGAAGCAGATCGACAAACTCGTTCATCTCTTCGCTGAAGAATGACCAGCCGCGCTGAATGTGCTGCACCAGCGTGTGCGACTGATACTGCGTAATGACGCCAATGCGGCGAATGCCTGAATTCAGGCAGTTGGAGAGTGCAAAATCGATAATACGGAACTTACCACCAAAGTGAACCGCCGGCTTGGCGCGCTTGATGGTCAAATCTTTCAGACGGGTACCACGCCCGCCCGCAAGTATCAGGGCAACTGTTTTTAATGGTAGCTGGCGCGCCAACATTAACGGATCGTTCTTCTCTAATCTAACCATGACTAACTCCTTTTTTATCATCTTTGGAATACGCACACTCCGTGCGCAGGCCCGTGCCAGACAGCCATAACAACCGGATTATCCGCTCCGGCAAAGGGAGGAATGGCTCGCCATTCCCCGTCAGGTAAAACAATCTCTGCGACGTCATCCGTCGCGTTCAGCGTCACCAGCCACGCATCCGAAAGCAGGATTTGCAGACAGGGTATGCCGTGTTGCCACTCTTGCGCGCTTAACGGTTGCGCGTCTTTATTCAGCCAGCGAACGTTGCCGTCGCCCTCTTCCCACCAGCTGTCGGTGGTGAGCGCGGGGATGCGCTGGCGAAGATGGATCAGCGCCGCGGTGAAATGGGTCAACCCGCTGTTCGCTTCTCCCCAGTCGAGCCAGGTCAGGGTGTTGTCCTGGCAATAGGCGTTGTTGTTGCCGTGCTGGCTGTGACCGTGCTCATCGCCTGCCAGCAGCATTGGCGTGCCCTGCGACAACAAAAGCGTCGTCAGCAGCGCATGAACGCTGGCGCGTCGCCGCTCGATCACGTCCAGACTTCCGCCTAACCCTTCTATACCATGGTTAAAGCTATGGTTATTGTTAGTCCCATCGCGATTCTCCTCGCCGTTTGCCTCATTGTGTTTCTGATTGAAACAAACGCAGTCGCGCAGCGTGAAACCGTCGTGTGCCGTCACCAGGTTAATGGTGGCCGACGGACGTTTTCCGTCGCGCTTAAAGAGATCGCTCGAGCCGGCAAAGCGTCCGGCGAACTCTCCGAGCGACAGATCGCGCGCCAGCCAGAAGCGCCGCACGGCGTCGCGGAAGTGATCGTTCCACTCGGCAAACAGCGGCGGGAAGTTCCCCACCTGATAACCGCCTTCACCAATGTCCCAGGGTTCCGCAATCAGCTTCACCGTTGAGAGCACCGGGCAGTTTTTTATCGCCTCAAACAGCGGCGCCTGCTGGCTAAATGCCGGAGTGCGCCCCATCACCGGCGCCAGGTCGAAACGAAAACCGTCCACGTGGAACGTCTCAACCCAGTATTTCAGGCATTCGTACGCGTAATGCGTAACGGCCGGATGGCTGAGGTTGAGGGTGTTACCGCACCCGGTCCAGTTCTCATAATCGCCGTCGTCCCTGATCCAATAATAGCTACGGTTATCGATTCCGCGCTGTGAGAGCGTCGGACCGTCAAGATCGCTTTCCGCACTGTGGTTCAGCACCACGTCCAGAATGACCTCAATGCCCGCCGCGTGAAGCGCCTTCACCGCATCACGAAACTCGTCCCGCGCTTTCTCCGGATGCACCGCGTAGCGCGGGTCGAGCGCGAACATCGCCAGCGGGTTGTAGCCCCAGTAGTTGCTTAACCCAAGACGCTGAAGACGCGGCTCGCTGGCAAAATGCGCCACCGGCAGTAGCTCCAGCGCGGTGATCCCTAACTGTTTTAGGTAAGCGACCATCGTTGGATGCCCCAGCGCTTTGTAGGTGCCGCGCATCTCTTTGGGGATCGACGGGTGCAGATACGTCAGCCCTTTGACGTGGGCTTCATAGATGACGGTATTACCCCACGGCGTGCGCGGCGGGGCATCATCTTCCCAGTCGTAGAGATCGTGCACCACCACGCTTTTGGGCGCGACGGGCGCGCTGTCGCGGTGGTCAGGTTCGCCGTAGCCGACGTGGAACAGCGGGTCGTCTTTAAACTCGCCGTCCACGCGGTGCGCGCACGGGTCAATCAGCAGCTTCGCCGGGTTAAACCAGTGCCCCTGAGATGGCTCCCACGGGCCGTGAACCCGAAAACCGTAGTGCATTCCCGGACGCCCGCCGGACAGGTAACCGTGCCAGATGTCTCCCGTGCGGGACGGTAAATCGTAACGGTGCTCGTTACCTTCCCCGTCAAACACACAGAGTTCCACCCGCTCCGCATGGGCAGAAAAGAGCGTGAAGTTCACCCCCTTTCCGTCAAAACTCGCCCCGAGCGGTTCGGGTTTACCTGCCGAGAGCTGCGTCATTCACCCTCCCGCACCAGCCAGATGGTGCTCAGCGGCGGCAGCGTCAGACTCAGGGAGTTCGGACGACCGTGGCTTTCAATCGCATCGCTCTGCACCAGCCCGCCGTTACCGGCGTTACTGCCGTGGTAATGCAGGGAGTCGGTGTTCAAAATTTCGCGCCATTTACCCGGCTGGTTAATGCCGAAGCGGTAGTTTTCGCGCGGCACTGGCGTGAAGTTGCTGGCGACGATGATCTCGTTACCCGCTTTGTCACGACGGACAAAGACAAACACCGAGCGCGCGTGGTCGTCCACCACCAGCCACTCAAAGCCGTACGGATCGAAGTCCAGCTCGTGCAGCGCTTTGTGGTGGCGGTAGGTCAGGTTCAGGTCGCGCACCAGACGCTGTACGCCGTGGTGCCAGTTGTCCGCGCCTTCCAGCAGGTGCCAGTCAAGGCTGGTGTCGTGGTTCCATTCGCGCCCCTGCGCAAATTCGTTGCCCATAAACAGCAGCTTTTTGCCGGGGAAGGCAAACATCCAGCCGTAATAGGCGCGCAGGTTGGCAAACTTCTGCCACGGGTCCCCCGGCATGCGGTCGAGAATAGATTTCTTGCCGTGCACCACTTCATCGTGCGACAGCGGCAGCATGAAGTTTTCGGTGTAGTTGTAGAGCAGCCCGAAGGTGAGCTTATCGTGGTGATACTGACGATAAACCGGGTCGAGCTTCATGTAGTCGAGCGTGTCGTGCATCCAGCCGAGGTTCCACTTGTACCAGAAGCCCAGGCCGCCCATTGACGGTGGACGGGAAACGCCCGGAAAGTCCGTGGACTCTTCCGCCATGGTCACGGCGCCTTCCACCTGTTCGCCGATGATGCGGTTGGTGTTGCGCAGAAACTCGATCGCTTCGAGGTTTTCACGCCCGCCAAACTCGTTCGGGATCCACTCGCCCTCTTTGCGGCTGTAGTCGCGGTAGATCATCGACGCCACCGCATCGACGCGCAGGGCATCAATGCCGAAGCGTTCGATCCAGTACAGCGCATTCCCCACCAGGTAATTCGACACTTCACGGCGACCGTAGTTGTAGATCAGCGTGTTCCAGTCCTGGTGATAGCCTTCGCGCGGGTCGCTGTGCTCGTACAGCTTCGTGCCGTCGAACTCTGCCAGCGCAAAATCGTCCGACGGGAAGTGGCCCGGTACCCAGTCGAGGATGACGTTCAGCCCGGCGGCGTGCGCGGCATCAATGAAATAGCGGAAGTCATCGCGGGTGCCGAAGCGGCGCGTAGGCGCATACAGCCCGGTTGGCTGGTAGCCCCAGCTGCCGTCGAACGGGTGTTCGTTGATCGGCAGCAGCTCCAGATGGGTAAAGCCCATCCATTTGGCGTACGGCACCAGCTGGTCCGCCAGCTCGCGATAGCTCAGCCAGAAGTTGTTGTCCGTGTGGCGACGCCAGGAGCCGAGATGCACCTCATAGACGGAGATCGGCGCATCAAAGCGGTTGGCCTGCTTGCGTTCCTCGCTCTGGACAACCTTTTCCGGCAGGCCGCAAATCAGCGAGGCGGTATTCGGGCGCAGTTCAGCCTCAAAGGCGTACGGGTCAGATTTAATGCGCAGCTTGCCGTGCGCGTCGATCATCTCGAATTTGTAGAGCTGGCCGTTATGCGCCCCGGGGATAAACAGCTCCCAGATGCCGGTTTCCCGGCGCAGGCGCATCGGGTGACGACGACCGTCCCAGTAGTTGAACTGCCCAACGACGGAGACGCGCTGGGCGTTTGGCGCCCATACGGCAAAGCGCGTACCGGTGATACCGTCCATGGTATCCGCGTGGGCACCCAGCGTTTCGTAGGGGCGTAAATGGGTTCCTTCGGACAGCAGCCAGGCATCCATCTCTTTTAAGAGCGGCCCAAAGCTGTAGGGATCGTCAATCAGGTTTTGCTGACCGTGCCAGATAACGGCAAGCTGATAGCGAAAGGGGTTTTTACGGCGGGGCATGACGCCCGAGAAGAAGCCACGCGAGTCGAGGCATTCCAGATTACCCACCTTGCGGCCGGTTTTGGGTTCGATAACCCACACTTCTGTCGCATCCGGTAACAGCGCCCGAACTTCCAGTCCGGCCTCTGTACGGTGCATCCCTAGCACAGAAAAGGGGTCGGCAAAATGACCCGCAATAAGCGCATTAATCACGTCTCTCGAAATACGATCGGACATGGTATTCATCCTGTTTTTTTATGTCGCCCTTTTTACGCGCTCCGGGACGACTTTTAATGTGACCTAAACGGTGCAGTTAATCCTCTCTGCTCCGCCCTACCCTCAGGTGAGAAATAAATCTTCCTTAAAGCATAGCCAACGTCGTGGTTCCTCCTGATAAAAAATAAGACATCTGCGTTTTACTCCATGTAGTACGCAAAAAAAGGGGGTGACAATCACCCCCCGTGTTTAACAAATTATTACGCCAGCTGGCGCAGCATGCGGCGCAGCGGCTCAGCGGCACCCCACAGCAGCTGGTCGCCAACGGTGAACGCGGAGAGATACTCCGGCCCCATGTTCAGCTTGCGCAGGCGGCCAACCGGCGTGGTCAGCGTGCCGGTAACGGCAGCCGGGGTGAGCTCGCGCATGGTGATATCGCGATCGTTTGGCACCACTTTCGCCCACGGGTTGTGCGCGGCCAGCAGCTCTTCCACGGTCGGAATAGACACATCTTTTTTCAGTTTAATGGTGAAGGCCTGGCTGTGGCAGCGCAGCGCGCCGATACGCACGCACAGACCGTCAACCGGAATGGTGTTCGCGGTGGCGAGGATTTTGTTGGTCTCCGCCTGGCCCTTCCACTCTTCGCGGGTCTGGCCGTTATCCAGCTGTTTGTCGATCCACGGGATCAGGCCACCGGCCAGCGGTACGCCAAAGTTATCCACCGGCAGCTCGCCGCTGCGGGTCAGCTGAGTGACTTTGCGCTCAATGTCGAGGATGGCGGATGCCGGGTCTGCCAGCTCGGCCGCGACGCTGTGATGCAGCTGGCCCATCTGGGTCAGCAGCTCGCGCATGTGGCGTGCGCCGCCGCCGGACGCGGCCTGGTACGTTGCCACGGAGACCCACTCCACCAGGTCCTGCGCGAACAGGCCGCCGAGGGACATCAGCATCAGGCTGACGGTGCAGTTGCCGCCAACAAAGGTTGTCACGCCGTTGTTCAGGCCGTCGGTGATGACGTCCTGGTTAACCGGGTCGAGAATAATGATGGCATCGTCTTTCATGCGCAGCGACGAGGCCGCGTCAATCCAGTAGCCCTGCCAGCCGCTTTCACGCAGCTTCGGATAGATTTCGTTGGTATAATCGCCGCCCTGGCAGGTCACAATAATGTCGAGTGCCTTCAGCGCTTCCAGATCGTAAGCGTCCTGCAACGTGCCTGTGGTACCCCCAAAGGACGGTGCAGCCTGGCCGAGCTGGGAAGTGGAGAAGAAGACCGGGCGGATGGCGTCGAAATCGCGCTCTTCAACCATGCGTTGCATGAGTACAGAGCCGACCATACCGCGCCAGCCGATAAAACCAACGTTTTTCATAGCATTTTTTTCCTGCAAGGGGTGTGTGCTGATTGTGCAAGCCAGTATTGAACTGGGATATGCTTCACATTACAAAATGCTGCCAAAGTCGCAAGCGAAATTAATCGATGATTGCCCGGCAATCAGAAAAAGTGCTAATCATCGCAATGACCACAATAAGTATCAGGGATAATTTAAGATGAGTGAAATCATTTCCGCAGCGGTTTTATTGATCCTGATTATGGATCCGCTCGGTAATCTGCCGATCTTCATGTCGGTGCTGAAGCACACCGAGCCGAAGCGCCGCCGGGCGATCATGATCCGCGAGTTGCTCATCGCCCTGCTGGTGATGTTTATCTTCCTGTTCGCCGGGGAAAAAATCCTCGCTTTCCTGAACTTACGCGCCGAAACGGTCTCCATTTCCGGCGGGATAATTTTGTTCCTGATCGCCATTAAGATGATTTTCCCGAGCGCGGAAGGCAGCAGCAGCGGCCTGCCCGCGGGCGAAGAGCCGTTTATCGTGCCGCTGGCGATCCCGCTGGTCGCGGGACCAACGATTCTGGCAACGCTGATGCTGTTGTCGCATCAGTATCCGAATCAGATGAGCCATCTGGTGATTGCCCTGCTGATCGCCTGGGGCGGGACGTTTATTATCCTGTTGCAGTCGTCGCTGTTCCTGCGCCTGCTGGGTGAGAAAGGGGTGAACGCGCTGGAGCGTCTGATGGGGCTGATTCTGGTGATGATGGCGACGCAGATGTTCCTTGACGGGATCCGGGCGTGGATGAAAGGTTGAGGATGTAAAAAAGCCGGGTGGCGCTTACGCTTACCCGGCCTACGGGACCTGAGGTTTTTGTAGGTCGGGTAAGCGTAAGCGCCACCCGACACACATACGGCCACTGAGGTCTGGTGCCTCAATAATTTAAATTATTCATTCGTTTTGCGAGCCGCCTTCCAGAGCCTCTCTTGCCACCCCGCCCCCAACGCAGTATCTTCTTGCCGCGCCTGCTAAATCAGGCGTCAGGATTAGCCTCTCCAGTGGTGGATACACATTACTCATCAGAGGCGGTCATATGACTACTACCCCTAACTTTTCTCACGCTTTATTTACTACCCCGTTCGATCACACCACCGATTTCACCGAACTGGCAGACAACTGCGCGCAGTTTGTTGACGTGCTGGTTGCGCACAAAGGAAGGCATCGTGCCGCTGTAAAAAAGCCGGGTGGCGCTCACGCTTACCCGGCCTACGGGACCTGAGGTTTTTTGTAGGTCGGGTAAGGCGAAGCCGCCACCCGACACACATACAGCCTCGTTAGCTCAGGAGCGTAAACGCAATCATCCCGACAATCGCACCCGTGGTGCCGAGGATGGTTTCCATCAGCGTCCAGGTTTTCAGGGTTTGCGCTTCGGTGGCGCCGGTAAATTTACCGAACAGCCAGAAGCCGGCGTCGTTTACGTGTGAAACCACAATCGAGCCGCCCGCGATACAGATAGAGAGCGCCGCCATCTGCGCGCCGGAGTAGTTCAGCTGTTCAATTACCGGCATCACCAGGCCCACGGCGGTTAAGCATGCCACGGTTGCGGAGCCCTGAATGATACGCACCGCCGCAGCCAGCACGAAGCAGGTGACCGCAATCGGCAGACCCATTCCGGTCAGCGCTTCGCCCAGCGCCGGACCCACACCGGAATCCACCAGCACCTGTTTGAACACGCCACCGGCACCGATCACCAGCAGAATGATACCCGCCGGTTGCAGCGCAGCGCCGCAAATCTCCATCACGCGGTCTTTCGGCATGCCCTGACGCATCGCCAGGCCGTAAATCGCCACCAGACACGCCACCAGGATCGCCGTGAACGGGTGACCAATAAACTCGAACCATTCGTACGCGGTTGAACCGACCGGCACAAAGCGCGCCGCGATGGTTTTCAGACCCACCAGCACCAGCGGGAGCAGGATCAAAGACAGACTAAAGCCGAAGGACGGCATTTTACCTTCGCCCAGGTGCGGCTCGGAGATGTCGTCCGGGATGTGCAGCTCAACGTAGCGGCTGATGAAGTTGCCCCACAGCGGACCGGCGATAATCATCCCCGGGATCGCAGCGCACAGGCCAATCAGGATCATCCAGCCAAAGTCCGCGTGCATCTGGGAGGCCAGCAGCATCGGCGCAGGTCCGGGCAGCAGAAACGCCGCGGCCGCCGCCACGCCCGCAAACAGCGGAATGACCAGCTTCACCAGGTTCGTACCGGTATGGCGCGCCATTGAAAACGCCACGCTAATCAGCAGCACAACCGCCACTTCAAAGAACAGCGGCAGCGCGCAAATCAGACCGGCCAGACCAATCGCGTAGTGCGCACGGCTGTGTCCGAAGGATTTCAGCATCTTGACGGCAATCTGGTCGACCGCGCCCGTCTCGTGCAGGATCTTGCCAAACATCGCGCCCAGCGCCACCACAATGGCCAGGAAGCCCAGCGTGCCGCCCATCCCTTTTTCCATCGTCGCCGCGATTTTGTCGAGCGGCATACCGGAAAAGAGACCTGCACCAATAGAAACCACCATCAAAGCAACGAAGGCATGCATACGCGCCTTCATCACTAAAAACAGCAGCAGCAATACCGAACCCACTGCTGTCAGAACTAGCGTTAATGTACTCAAAACTTACTGCCTTTTATTAATAACCTCGATGGTGCTGGCTACAACACCTTCCAGCGGCTGATCGATATCAACCACTAAGACATCCTGCTCGTCAGCACCCGGCTCCTGCAACGCCTCGAACTGCGTGACCAGCATCTGGGTTTTGAAGAAGTGGCCTTTACGCGCCTTCAGACGGCTTTCAATCACCCCGAAATCGCCTTTCAGGTAGATGAAAGAGAGGTTCGGATTGCCGTCGCGCAGCAGGTCGCGATAGGTTTTTTTCAGCGCGGAGCAGACGATCAGGGAGACTTTGTTGGTGCGCTGCATCGCGAACGCGGCGTCATTCAGCGCCTGCAACCACGGTTTGCGGTCGT
>Ga0268257_1002039_pt1 | contig 15522 bp, 11 predicted proteins | sample AgamicAtPrz_FD_200249 | JGI IMG/M metagenome (GOLD analysis project Ga0268257, IMG submission 200249) | Agave microbial communities from Guanajuato, Mexico - At.P.rz (v2) (version 3) | ecosystem: Host-associated > Plants > Phyllosphere > Phylloplane/Leaf | place: Guanajuato, Mexico | collected... | reverse complement strand
ACGAGATGCGCCACATCGAACAGTACGATTGAGCGTCCACAGATCTGACGACCCTATTGGGGGTCTCCTCGTTTTCAGTGCAATAAGTGACGGTACGCAAAGCTAGCACTGGCGCGGGGGTGGTCTGGGTAGACCGTTGATTTCATTGACTTTCCTGTTCGCTTTGTAAACGGGTATGGTGGCCTCCCACTTTTGAGGTTCACGATGCAGGGTTGGCACACAACGTTTTTGGGGATGCGTGGGCTCCCCCGCGATATCAGCGACTTCGAGATGAAGGCATTTTTCACCTTCGATGGTGCCGAGCGCGACGCAATCAATGCACGCCGAGGTGATTCCCACAAGCTTGGTCTGGCGCTCCATATTGGTTTCCTGCGCATGAGTGGGCGTTTGCTCGGTGCCTTTCGGGTAATTCCAGTAGCCTTGTGGCGCCACCTTGGCAACGAGCTTGGCATTGCAGCACCAGAAGTCGCCTCGCTGAGAGCCATGTATGAACGCGGGCGCACGCTATTCGATCACCAACAAGTAGCCTGCACGGTCCTTGGATTCCAGTGGATGAGCGAGCACCAGCGCCGCTCACTGGTACGTGAACTGCGCGACGAAGTGGCGCGCTGCGCCGACCGCGATCAGCTACTCGTGCGGGCGCGTCAATGGCTGTACAAGAACAAGCTGGTGATCGTGCACGAGCGGGCAATTCGGACACTGATTGCGGCGGCACTTGCCCAGCTTGAAGTTGAAACAGGCACCGCCATCGCCGCCAGCGTTGATCCAGCAACACTTGATCGCTGGCGAGCCTCAGTTTCAGAGCTGCGCCCAGATGGACAAACCCAGCAGAGTTGGCTATGGGCTGCACCGGCGAAACACTCAACCCGCCAAATCAGCGAGGTACTGGAGCGCATCGACCTGCTTTACACGCTGGACGTTCATAAGCACCTGGCAGACATCCCCGATCTCATCTTGCGCCGCTACGCGCGCCGACTTGTCTCCAGGCCGCCCTCAGCCGGAGCCAAGATCAAAGAGCCAGCGCGCACCGTGGAGGTCGCATGCTTTCTTCGGTATTGCCTGTTCACCACCACAGACCAGTTGATCCTTATGGTGCAGCGCCGGATCGCCGATCTGTGGCGTCAGGCTGCCGCCGATGTCCCCGCTACCGTCAATTGGGCCGCAATGTACAAAACGCTGCTCGGCGAACTTGTTGCCTTGAGCGCGCAAGGTGCGGTGCCAGATGCTGAGTTGCGTGCCCGTCTTGAAGCCTTGATCACCGAAACCCAGAAACGCAAACCACCGAGCAGGGCCTCCCTGGTCCGCGAGGGATTGATTGATGGAATTCGCCCCGTGCGGTCGTTGCTCGTCGCCATTGCAAAGCTGCCCTGGCAGGCCACCGGCGAGCATCCTGCCATCGAGTACCTTGCCAAGCTGCAAGCTTTATATCTCAAAGGATCCAGAAAGCTGCCAGTTGAAGTGGTGGCACCAAGTCTGGGAATGATCTGGCAGGTTTCGATCTCCAGCCCAGACCGGGAACGGGCGTTTCAGGCGTTGGAGGTGGCCACCCTGTTTGCCCTGCGCCGCGCGGTGCGCAATGGCTCGGTCTGGATTGAGCACAGCCTGAGCTTTCGGGGTCGTGCGCGCTTGTTCTTCACGGACGAGCGTTGGCAGGCAGAGTCCAAGAAACACTATGCCCGTCTATCGTTACCCAGCAAGGCTGCCACTTTCTTGAAGCCTTTGCTGGCCAGAGTAACTGCCGGTGTCGATGCGGTGGCCGCTGCAGCCCGCAGTGGCGTACTGCGCGTGGATGATGAACTCCATTTGTCGCCATTGCCCGCAGAGGACGAAGACCCAGAAGTGACCAAGCTGCGCGCGGCTTTGGATCACCGCATCGGTGAGGTTCAATTGCCGGAAGTGATTCTGGCCGTTGACGCCCAGGTGCGCTTTAGCTGGATCATGCTCGGACGTGAGCCGCGCTCTACCGACGAGCTGCTGATGGTCTATGCCGGCATCATGGCCCACGGCACCAGTCTGACTGCGGTCGAATGCGCGCGCATGATTCCGCAATTGTCTGCCACCAGCATTCGCCAGGCCATGCGCTGGGCGCGGGACGAACGGCGTCTGAGCCAGGCCTGCCAGGCTGTGCTGGAATTCATGCAGCGACACCCGATTGCCGCCACCTGGGGGCGGTCCGATTTGGCATCTTCTGACATGATGACCATGGAGACCACCAAACGGGTGTGGCAAGCCCGGCTTGATCCTCGGCGCAACACACCTTCCATTGGAATCTACTCCCATGTAAAAGACCGGTGGGGCATCTTCCATGCGCAGCCCTTTGTGCTCAATGAGCGCCAGGCGGGCGTGGCCATTGAAGGTGTCATCCGCCAAGAAAAGCTGGAGACCAGCCAGCTTGCTGTGGATACCCATGGCTACACCGACTTTGCCATGTCACATGCCCGTTTGCTTGGTTTTGATCTTTGCCCGCGGTTGAAGGAACTCAAACAGCGCCACCTCTTTGTGCCACGCGGCACCAAAGTGCCCGCAGAAATCGCTGCGGTGTGCGAAGCCAATGTCGACGTCGCTTTGATCGAAAAGCATTGGGATAGTCTGGTGCACCTGGCAGCCTCGGTCATGAGCGGACATGCCAGTGCGGTGGCAGCTCTTGCGCGGTTCGGTTCTGCCGCCCAGGGCGATCCAATCTATGAGGCTGGCGTGCAATTGGGGCGGTTGCTGCGTACGGCGTTTTTGGCTGACTACTTTGTCAAGGACGCTTTCAGGAACGAGTTGCGCCGGGTGCTCAATCGGGGCGAGGCTGTTAACGCCCTCAAGCGCGCCATTTATACCGGCCGGATCAGCCCGGCGCAGGCCAAACGTGTCGATGAAATGCAGGCTGTGGCCGATGCGTTGAGCCTGATGGCCAACATCGTGATGGCGTGGAATACCTCACAGATGCAGGCGGTCCTGGATCGCTGGTCGAACCGCCGCCAGGTCATTCCACCGGAACTGATCGGGAAGATTGCGCCCACCAGGCTGGAGAGCATCAACTTGCGGGGTGTGTTTCGCTTCCCGGTTGACCGCTATGCTGACCAAATCCTGCCTTCGCGGCCAAATGCATCGATAACTGGCACCAATGGATGAAACCGACCACGGTTTGACGCCACGAATCGCAGATTTGAAAGTGAACAGGAAAGTCAATGAAATCAACGATCTACCAACACCACCTCCGCGCCAGTGCTAGCTTTTCGTACCGTCACTTATTGCACTGAAAACGAGGAGACCCCCAGTAGGGCGCACGCAGAATGAACTTCTGCAGCTTGCCGGCCGGCGACACCGGCATCTCGGTGCGGAACTCGACGCTGCGCGGGCACTTGTAGCCGGCGATCAGGGTCTTGCAGTGGGCGATCACGGCGGCTTCGTCCAGCACCGCGCCCTCGCGCAGCACCAGCACGGCGTGCACGCGCTCGCCCCATTTGTCGTCGGGCACGCCGATCACGGCCGACATGGAGATGCCGGGCAGCTGCGCCAGCGCGTTCTCGACCTCGGCCGAATAGACGTTCTCGCCGCCACTCACGATCATGTCCTTGATGCGGTCCACGACGTAGAGATAGCCCTCCTCGTCCATCATGCCGCCGTCACCGGTGTGCATCCAGCCGTCCTTCAGCGCGGCCGCCGTTTCGGCCGGCTTGTTCCAGTAGCCCTGCATGACCATCGGCCCGCGCGCGGCGATCTCGCCGACCTGGCCGTGCGGCAGTTCGTTGCCCTCGGGGTCGACGATGCGAACCTCGGCGATCGGCACCGAGCGGCCGGCCGAGCGCAAACGCTTGGCCTGGTTCGGCCCGGGCAAATGGTCTTCCGGCAGCAGCACGGCGATGGTGGGCGACAGCTCGGTCATGCCATAGGCCTGGCAGAACTGGACATTGGGCAGCAAACGCATGGCCTCGCCCAGCAGCGTGGCGTCGATCGGCGCCGCACCGTACAGCATCATGCGCAGGCTGGACAAATCGAACTCGGCAAAGCGCGGGTGCTCGATCAAGCGCTTGATCATGGTCGGCACCAGGAAGATCTCGGTCGCCCGCTCGCTGGAGATGGCCTGCAGCACGGCGACTTCTTCATAGAACGGCAGCACGACCTGCGTGGTCATGCGCAGCATCAGCTGCACCGACAGGCCGCAGCCGGCGACATGGAAGAACGGCGCCGTGGCCACGCCGATGACCTGCCAGGGCTTGGGCACGGCGGCCATCGAGGCCAGGGCGCAGGCGTACAGGTTGCCATGCGACAGCATCACGCCCTTGGGCATGCCGGTGGTGCCGCCGGTGTACATCACGGCCGCCAGGTCGTCGCGCTGGCGGCGCGCATCGGCCATAGGCTGGGCCTTCTCCATCAGGTCTTCATAGGCCACCATGCCTTCGGGCGTGGCGTCATCACCGCAGTACACCACCGTGTGCAGCGACTTGGACTGCGCGCGCAAGGCCGGCACCATGGGCGCAAAGGTCTTGTCGACCAGCAGGATCTTGGTGTCGCAGTCGTCCAGCGAGTAGGCCACCTCCTTGGGGCTCCAGCGCACGTTGACCGGGTTGATCGCGCCACCGCCCCACCACACGCCGAAGAAGTACTCGACATAGCGCATCGAGTTCATCGACAGCATGGCCACGCGGTCGCCCGGCTGCATGCCCAGCGCGCACAGGGCTGCACCCAGCTTGGCCACGCGCTGGTGCACCTGCGCAAAGCTGGCGCGCTGGCTGCCGCAGACCACGGCCGTGTGTTGGGGTTTCTCGCGCAATGCCTTGTGCAGAGCCTGGGTCAGTTGCATGTGTTGGTCTCCTGTTTTTTTTTGGGTTGGCTCGGATCGATGCGGTTAGGCGCGGCCTGCGCGCCAGCGCTGCAGCAGCGCCTGCGGGCTGTCGGGCGACACGGCGGGCGGCACTTCGGGTGCGGTGCGGCTGAAGCGCGGCGCCGGTGCCGGCTGCACGACACCACCGACCTCGACAAAGGTCTGGCGCGCCACGTTGTGCGCATGGGCCGGTGCCTCGTCCCAGTCCAGCACGGGGGCGAAGCAGGCGTCCGTGCCCTCCAGCAGGCTGCACCATTCGTCACGCGTGCGGGTGCGGAACAGGTCGGCCATGCGCAGCTTCAGCAGCGGCCAGCGGTCGGAGTTCATCTGCGCATCGAAGGCCGGATCGTCGGCGATGCCGCAGCGCTCGCGCAGCAGCGCATAGAACTGCGGCTCGATGGCGCCGATGGCCACGTACTTGCCGTCGGCGCAGGCATAGGTGTCGTAGAAATGCGCGCCGCCGTCCAGCATGTTTTCGCCGCGCTGGTTGCTCCATTGGCCAGCCGCCTTCATGCCATACATCATGGCCGACAGCAGGGCTGCACCATCGGTCATGGCGGCATCGACCACCTGGCCCTGGCCACTGCGCTGCGACTCGTGCAATGCCGCCATCAGGCCGAAGGCCAGCAGCATGGCGCCGCCACCGAAGTCACCGACATAGTTCAGCGGCGGCACCGGGGCTTCGCCCGAGCGGCCGATCGCATGCAGCGCGCCGCTGATGGCGATGTAGTTGATGTCGTGTCCGGCCGCCTGCGCCAGCGGCCCGTGCTGGCCCCAGCCCGTCATGCGGCCATAGACCAGGCGCGGGTTGCGCGCCAGGCACTCGGCCGGGCCCAGGCCCAGGCGCTCCATGACGCCGGGGCGAAAGCCCTCGATCAGCACGTCGGCGCTGGCAATGGCGTCCATCACCTCGGCGGCTGCGCCTTCTGCGCGCAGGTCCAGCGCCAGCACGCTGCGACCACGCGCCAGCACGTCATGCGGGTTGTGGCGCGCGCCGGGCCGCGCGATGCGCAAGACCTCGGCGCCCATGTCGGCCAACAACATGGCACAGAACGGCCCGGGGCCGATACCGGCCATCTCGATCACCTTGAGTCCCTGCAGGGGTCCTGCCATTTCTTCACTCCTTGACCACCCCCGTGGTGGCACTTGATGCAGCCTGGATCTTGCGGCCGGCCGGCCCCTGCTGCATCGTCGGAACGGACGAAGTTGCGCCGCATGCTGCGGCACCGTCTAGGACCTTGAACACGTTCTTAGGGTCATCCGCAGGTCGCGCAGCGCCGTACCGATGTTGGAATGGCATGCCGAAGTACAACCACCGGAGACAAGACCAGATGAACCGTCGTCACTGCCTTGCCGCGATTGGCGCTGCTGTCGCCAGCCTCGTGTTGCCCACACCCGCCCTGGCGGCCTGGCCGGATCGGCCGATCACGCTGATCGTGCCCTGGGGTGCTGGCGGCGGCACCGACGCCGTGGCCCGCATCATCGGTGTCGAGTTGGAAAAGGAGCTCAAGCAGCCGATCAATGTCGTCAACCGCACGGGCGGCAGCGGCGTGGTGGGCCACCAGGCCATCGCCTCGGCCGCGGCCGACGGCTACACCATCGGCATCCTGACGGTGGAGATCGGCATGATGCGCCACGCCGGGCTGACCCAGCTGTCGGGCGCCGACTACACGCCGCTGGGCCTCATGAACTTCGACCCCAATGCCGTGCTGGTGCGCGCCGACGCCGCGTACAAGACGGCCGAGGACCTGCTGAACGCGGCCAAGGCCGCGCCCGGCAAGCTCAAGGCCAGCGGCACCGGCCAGGGCGGCATCTGGCACCTGGGCCTGGCGCAATGGCTGGTCGACAACAAGGCGGCCAGCAATGCGATTGCCTGGGTGCCCAGCCAGGGCGCGGCACCGGGCCTGCAGGACCTGCTGGCCGGCGGTGTGGACGTGGTGTCGTGCTCGCTGCCCGAGGCCCGTGCGCTGATCGAAGGCGGCAAGGTCAAGCCACTGGTGCTGATGGGCGCCAAGCCCGACGGCATCTTCCCCAAGGTGCCGCTGTACAAGGATGCCAGCGGCAAGATGTGGAACGCGGGCATCACGGTCGGCAATCCGCGCAACGAGGGCGTTCGCATGGGCTCGCTGGTGAGCCGGGCGCAACTCGATGCGGTGCGCGAAGGGCTCGAATCGCTCAAGGCGCAGGCCGAGGTGCTGCATGACGGCAGCGCGAAGTCGCTCGTCGATGCCGACCCGGCCATCGCCGCCTGCATCGGCCCCGTGCTGCTGGGCGCGCGCGATGCCGACGCGGCCGACCGGGTGCACGACGTCGAGGTCTTCGGCCCGGTCGCCACGCTGCTGCCCTATCGCGACCTGGATCATGCAATGGCGCTCGCGCACCGCGGGCAGGGCTCGCTGGTGACTTCGCTCTATGGCGCCGACGACGTCGCGCTCGGCCTGGTGTCGGTGCAACTCGCCGCCAGCCATGGGCGCGTTCATGTGATCACGCCCGACGTCGCACAAGCCCAGACCGGCCATGGCAACGTGATGCCCATGTCGCTGCATGGCGGCCCCGGCCGCGCGGGCGGCGGCGCCGAACTCGGCGGACTGCGGGCGCTGGACTTCTATCACCGCCGCAGCGCGGTGCAGGCCAGCCCGAATGTCATTGCGAAACTTGGAATCGCATAGTCCAACGCTGGGGATCGAAGTCCTGTGTTCGCCCCGAAGCGAACTGCGAGCTCCTGCCCTGTAGACCAGAAAAACCGCTGGGGACCTGCGACTTGGCGACTTGGCCTACCAGCCCTCTATTGACGGCAAGCTCGTGCAGCAGTTGGCCTGTTGCCATTTCATCGAACACGGCGACAACGTGATCGTGCTGGGCCCACCGCGACATGCGGCTCTGAGACCAGACCATAGCGAGCCATGACCGAGATCAAAGCTGCCCCGTCCGGCAGTCTGTCGGCGTTCGCGACGGCGCGAACATCTCGAAAATACTGCGCACCAATATCCGGCGACTGCACGATGCCCACCGTAACAATTGGCCGTGCCCTACTTCGTCCCGTCAATGATGTGCAATGCGACAAGTTCGAAGTGAGAGCCATCGACCCCATGAAAGTGCAGAGGGAACCGGCCCGCATATATCGCGCGGAACGTCAAGGAAGTGGCGCTACCTGACAGAATTGGCGCGATTTCTGAAAGTCCGTGAACCCCAACTGCGCCTTCGACAGGCGATTGAACGTCCAGTCGAACGACGTCACCCTTTTTCACCAGAATCACACGACTAGCTTCATTCTCGAAGCGTGGGGGCACCGCAGGAACTTCGACCGAGATAGCGTTGTTAATTGCAGCATCGTTTGGCACCTTAGCCTCTGACGGGAGAGGCAAGCAAAATTGCTCGGCCACAATCGAAGCGGTGAGTTGGGGACTGATCCTCGATGGCGAGCGCTCAAGAATTGCGACAGCAGCCAGGAGCACCGCGACTGCCATGCCTGCGACGAAAAAGTGTTTCAGCTTCACACTGTGGCCCGTTGAAGATCAACTACTTAGTGATCCACTACCGATTGAACTGATACGACCTGCCATCCGCTTGACTTCTTCTCGGCAAGGACAATGATCTCGTCGTACGGGGCATGACGAATCTTCGCGATCGCGGCACTGCGCTCGTTCCCGCCTTCAGTAGCCGCCGGTATCACGCGAATAACATACGGAAGTATTGGCGACGGGTAGCTCTCGATCCCACGCACAGGAAGCAGCGCGTCATTCAATACAGCATATGCAGCGTAAGCGTCTGTAGTCCTTGCCCGACTTTCCACGGCTCGAAGATCTGCCTTGCTAAGTGCGCCTTCTTTATGGAGCAAGGCCGAAGCGCTCCCGTGATCGCGCAGCCTCCAAAGCTTGAGCCTGGCGCCTAATTGCGATGCGTGCGCAGGGTCTGCGTTCTCCACCACAGCTGACGCCGGGTCGCTTGATGTTAGCCACCGGAGAAAGAACCGATGGAAGAAGCTTTTTAGATCCTCGGGAACATCGTACTGAAGCGATCTTGGCTCGGTAAACTTCGGCAGAATTCGGCTCTTCGGTGGAAGAGGCCAGTTTCCCGCTCCACTGGGCAAACTAATAGCCGCCAAGAAGCTCACGTCATTAAGGCCCTCGACCCTAAACCAAGCCGCCGACGCCTCTTTGGTGTCTGCCTTCAGTAGCGTGATGAGACTGTTCTCGACGTCCACCCACGGCTTTGACGATCTTTGATGTCCCTGAACTGCGGGAAAGCTCCTCAGCAGTACATAGGTCTGCTTGGCCATCTCAAGCGCCGAACTTGGAGAGGTGTGAAGCAGGTCGGCCCCGTGACGCTCCGGCCCCCCTCGGGTAAGGGGCGCAGTTGTCCACAACGGGGCTTGACAGTTAGGCAGCCCTAGGGCAGCAGGCGGCCCACTTATTGCACCGGCGTGCGCCCATGAGTCCTGAAACGAATGCAAGGCCGCGCCAAAAGCCAAGAGCAGTTCGCCTGCTCGCGAAGACGTTGCCGCCTTGGTCACGGCGGTGACGCGCTGACGCGCTGCGGCCCCTCCGGCCACCACGCCCTGACCCTCGGGGTCGGCGCCTCCGACTGGGTAATGGGATGCACGCATCTCCTCCGCGGACTCCTTGTCCGGCCTTAGGCATGCGTAGTCCGTAAGGAGGCGAATCGTCTCGATGGAGCCAAAGTCCACCCGCTGGTTGCCTGTGGCAATTAGTTCGGCTTGTTGCTCGGGAAACCCTGCCTGCAGCGCAAGCCACTTAGTCAGCCCATAGTGCACGTCCGCCTCATATCCCCAAGCGGGGCCATACACGGCGCAAAGACACAGCACTAGCGAGCGCCAAAGGCGGAGCGAACTGGCGACCAAATATTCCGCAAACGGTTTTGTCATGTTATGCAATAGGCAACGACAGGATCCAAAGACCAAAGGTCGTCAAGAACAACATCAAGAATAGCATCGGTAACTGGCTCACCAGTGCCGCCTTGCGAGTGCCAAACACCGCCAAAGCATCGACATGCGCCCAGTAGACGCCTAGAACGTGTCCTATCAAAATAAACGACACCTGCAAGTGCCAAATTATTCCCGTGTCAAGCATCAGCGGCGCCGGATCAACGTTCGCCGTTCCAAACAAATTCCAACCCCAGCCAAACGGGTCGGAAACAATGCGCACCAGTTGGGCACCCTGCGAGAAAATCAACGTGAAGTAATGTGCGACGTGGTAGACAAATGCAACAGGAATAAGCGAAAGTGCGAACCTATTCATGAGCATTTGGATTGGATGCTGCGAACGCGCCACGAACCTGGCCATCCAGATGAACGCGGTATAGACAAGCACGTAAAACACCAACATAACCAATAGCATTGCCCACTGCCAAACATAGTAGAGCGAGGTCGCGAGCCCGCGCGTGTTTGCGCCTAGCGCTTCTAGCAAGGGGGACATGAGCGGAAGCACCCAGACCCAATACAGATGAGCGAACGGCAACGTCGAGTGCACTCCGTCGAAAGCGGTTGACGAAAGCATGAATATCACAAAAACAGAAAGGCTGAAACCGACGGCGGTTGCCGCCTCTTTGGCGAAACACGCATTCCTCGCCCTTCTTAAAGGCGCGAGAAATGCAAAAAAATGCATCATGACACCAAAGAACTCGCAATAGCGGAACCAGTCTCGAGAACCCACCAGCCATGCACCGCACAAATTGGTGACGGTGTACGCAACAAGGCATAGCGACAGCCCACGCGGCGTCAAAGCCCCAAATAATTCGAGCCAGATAAAAATTATGTAGAGTAAAAGTGCCGGATAGTGCCCTAACCCTTTTGGATAAGAAAGTTTTCCCGCAAAGGAAACTCCGAGCACCTTTTCGAGGGTATCGACGATCGCCAGCCAAGGATTGACTTTGGAATAAAAATTTCCCAGCAGCGCGACCGCGTAAGGAATCACCAGCACAAATATGATCCAGAAGAAGGACATATTGAAATTGGTGAACGGATTCTTCGTGCCCACTGCCCCTGTGGCAATACACAGCACTAGAAGCGCCACACTAAGTACCCGGCCAACACCCGAAGCCCATCTGGCAAGCCTTGACGCAGGAACCGGGCATCCTGCCTCAGGGGCGCTTGGTCCAAGCGTCGGAACCGCGGCAAAGACGCCTATCAGAAGAAAGGAGAGTCCCAAGGCCAGCCCCACCGCTAGTGCGTATACCTGGAACGGCACCGGCATTGTGTACGGCTGCGCGAAGAAGTGCGCAGACGCTGAAAGCGGCGCGCTCAGGGCGCCCAAAAGAAGTATGCGAACCCCGAGCACGGCCATTCGGGCACAGGTAGGTTCGCGACGCTCACTCATTCACTTGTTAACTGAGAAGCGCGCAACTACCCGGTAGGGTAGCGCGGCGCAACTAACGATCCGAAGATTGACGCTTTACTGTTGCAGAGCAGATGCCACACTCTGTGCAAACGGCCATGTATTCGGAGCGAACTGAAGAACTTGAACCCCGTTGTCCATGCACGCTGACACTAGCTGTTTGCGATCAAAGTCGAAATGGAGCTGCGCGCCACACCAGTCAGGCCCCTTCTCGCGCCACTGCTGCAACATCGCGTGACCCGATCCCGGCAACAACGGACCGCTAGCGGGATTGAAGTACGCGAGTTCCTTCGGTTTGGCAGGATCCCGAATGTCAAAGACGCGAATGCCGGAATTAAAATAGGCACACGCAAGTGCTGTGGCGTTCTCGCGATTGTCCACCGAGCAGAAGTGACTGCCATAAGCATATAAGCCGAGTCCCACTACGTCCGGAGCGACCTTGGCGCAGTTGGCGGGATCGTGCGTTTCCAGCATGAGCTTAGAAACAAGCTTCGGGTCGCTGTCGTCCTGTATGTCGTAGATTCGAGCCATCGGAAACGGTGGCAGTTTGGCGGCGCACGCAGCCTTGAACCCGGCGTCAGTTAGGACGCCGGCCGATCCGCCCTCGTCGACCTGCACCAGATACGACTTGCCCGCGACCTTCATAGGCAAGGTGTGCTGTGTCGCTGAACCGTCCTTGTGGAAGGCTGTAGATATGAGCGTGATAGCCGCGTTCGGCTTGCGCGCTTGTACTTCCGAAGTGTCGAGCACAACAAACCCGTTGATGGGATACGCGGCCGGGTCGGCAACCTGCGCCAATGTAGGCTGTCCGAACGCAGCTGCGTAAACCCGGTTGCCGTCTGCGCTCACGGACAGACCATGCGCTTTGCCGGGAAGGCCCTTCATGTCAAATACGGCGATCTGCTTCGGCTTGGCAGGATCCGTAATATCAATTGCCCGGTAGACGTTATTCGTCATGTCTCCCATGTAGTACGTCAGTCCGTCAGGGGAAATGGCCCCTTCATGCCCCTTGGACAATGGCGAATTGGGTGTGTAAACGCCACCGTCCGCTCCGGTCCCGACGGGCGCTGAAGCCAGAAGCTGGGGAGTGCGACAGTCACTAGACAAATCGTAGACGTCCACCTCCGAACCGCCGACGCCTGCGTAGCCGTTGCTCGCCACCAAAATCTGTCGTTGCCCGTTTAGCCGCATCGACTCCAACGGATCGATCATCGCAATCGAGGTAAGTGATGCCGTTCGGATGGGCGTGGCCGGGTCCGTGATATCCAGCACGGTCACGCCCGGGTTCTGCAAGCCAACCGGTTGACCACCGACGAGTGCCGGCGTGGAGGTCGAATGGTAGGTACACGTGCGTCCCGCATGATCCTTGAAGGACGCAAAGGAAAGACCGGCGCCGTCACCTTTGTAGCTACCCACGAGGTCTAAGTTGCAGTTGAATCCATTGAAGCCGTTCGCCCGGAGGGACGCGTCCACTTGGCCCTGCAGGCCCGTTTCCGGGCGGTTTCCAGTGGCGCAACTTGCCTTGGCAACGGTCAACGGCTCGGGTGCCGGCGCTACGACTGGGTTGTCCCCGCCCCCCCCGCACGCAACCAACGCTACTGTACTGACTACCGCAAGGAGCGGCAAACTGAGATGAACGCTGGTCTTCATTGTTGTTTCCTTTGAATTTAGGAAAGGATTCGCCTGACACCTTGCGGCTAACACGCCTTAGAGCAATACACTTCTGTACGGACCATGAATCATATTGTTCTGGCTGGCTTTCGCCGCTGGGGTTTACACCAAGAGCAGAACTACCTACCCGCCCGCGCGCCGCCAAGAAGAGCAGCACATCGCGTCGCTCCACCTGTCCAACTTGATCGAGCGTGACTCCAAACTCTGTCTCCAAGGCTATTGCCATGTGCGGGCCCGCATACACGGTTCGATGCTGCCCGGGGAACGGCCTCGCGTTTATGCGTGCTGTCGAAGCCGCTGCGCCAGGCTAAGTGCTTGTGATCGACGGCTTTGGTACGGATCGCAGGACCTGCGGGGGCGGAAGCGCCGCGATCCGCGCAAAAATCCGAGGGATCGCGGGAGTGTTGACGAACGGGCGGTTCGTGACCTGGCTGCCATCGACGCGGCCGGGCTGCCCGTATGGGCGGCCGGCGTGTCCATCCGTGGTGGTCTGGCGAATCACTTTGGTTGGCACAACGACCCCGTTTCAGTCGGCGATCTCACGGTCGAACGAGGCGACATTGTCCTGGCGGACTCGGACGGGATCATGGTCGTGCCGAGTCAGAGGCGGACGTGATCTTGAACGCTTCCCGGATTCAGCACGAGCACGAACAAAATGCCGAAGAGCGACTTCGAGCCGCCGGTTCCTATCATGATGTCCTGACCTGGAGAGCATCTCCAAGCTCTCGGTCGTCGACTAAGCGCTTAGCCCGCTTCCCGCGCACGGCGTGAAGCCACTGCACTCGGAGCGACGGCGACCCCATCGCTCGGACCGGCACAATTGAAGCCGAGACCTCCTCCGAAGGAATGAAGGAATGGCAATGACCAAGCGCAAGGTGCTTCTGACGGCCGCACTGCTTTTTGGGGGGCATGCTCACGTTGGCCAGGAGGACAAGCTGTACTACCGTCGAGGGCGAGTTAACCGGCAACATCTGACGGAGCGCATCGTGCGCATCATTCGCGAAATGAACATGGAAACCGCGACGGCCGCAGAGGACCCTCCCTAACCGCATGGTGATGAGCGGCATTCCTACCCGGCTTGAAACCAGGAGGTGCCCGCTCGAGCACAATATTGGCCGGCTGCCGAAAACGAACTAGAAATTGCATAGCACTTTGCGTGGATTTGCCGACTACCACCCTCGAGGCGCGCCTTGATAGCCTACGCCACCGAGTTGAACAGCGATTGGAGGATGAAGACCCGCCGAATGACGGTTCCGTTCTGCCGCCACTTGACGGTCGCGTGCGACTTCTTTGACTGGCGTCGCCATGCTGCAGTCGCAGTGCGCTCCGTCCGCGTAAACATCGAAGACGACAGCATCAACTCAGCGGTACTGTTGCCCCGTGAGTCCGCAGGGTCACCCGCTTTCGTCCGAATAGTTGCCGCGGTATCTGCACTTCCGGTGAAAGAATGGATGTCAGACTCCTTCGGCGCATCGGCGCGTCGGGACTGGGGCCGCGCAGCCCGTCAGCGCGCCCTCCGCTCCTCTTCGGGGCGTGCGCTTAATTAGCCTGCCGGACAACTCGGGCCTGAACGGCTCTATAGTGCGGCAAACGTGCATACTTGACTGTATGTTTCATCTTCCAGGTGCGCCCTCTTCTCGACCGGTTAAATCAGCCACCAACTACCGACCTGACGTCCGGTCGGTCGAGGGGGTTGCGGCAAAGTTTTTGGCGAGTGCCTTGGCTAACGCGCCCCGCCGCGGCCAAAATCGCACTCGCCTCGAGCCGAATCATCAAACTATTATCTGACATGCCCACCAAATCGCCCGTCCGCGTCGACGCTAAGAGGCCCGCCGCGTCCAAGAAGCCTGTGCGCTCGGCCAACGCCGAGCGCACGCAACTTACTCCGGATGATTAGATCCAGGCGGCTACCGAGCTTTTGATTCACCGAAGTATCGATGCCGTGCGGGTGGACGTCATTGCCAAGATCATGCAAGTAACCCGCGGGAGCTTCTACTGGCACTTCAAAGATAGAGAAGACTTGCTCGGCCGGGTTCTGCTCAGCTGGCAGGAAGCGCAGACCGAGCAAATCATTGCCCGCTATCGCAAGCAGGGCGTGCACGCAGCAGACCTGATCCGCGAACTTGTCGAGCTGCCATTCCACGGGCGCGCGGCGGCCAAGGGTGCCTCGGTGGAACTGGCCATCCGTGCCTGGGCACGGCGCGACGACATGGCGCGCAGGATCGTGGATGCTGTCGATGCGAAGCGCTTGGTGTATCTCCAGGAATGCTTTGCCGAACTTGGCTTTGACGCCGACGAGGCGAAGGCGCGCGCCTTCCTGCTGTATTGCTACATGCAATCTGAATCGCTGTTCCGCAACCAGGGCAGCGCACAGGACAAGCAACGCCGCCAGGAATTCGTGGCTGAAACCCTTCTGGCCTCCCGGTAGCCGTCCCACGTCCCCCGAACAGGCGGGAACCCCGGCGCTGCTTTCGCTGGCCGCGCTCTACATCTGCAATGTGGGCTGCAGCGTCTCAAGACGCCTACACGCCCATGGCGCGCGGCGGCTAGGGCTTCCGGGGGGTCTCCTCGTTTTCAGTGCAATAAGTGACGGTACGCAAAGCTAGCACTGGCGCGGGGGTGGTCTGGGTAGACCGTTGATTTCATTGACTTTCCTGTTCGCTTTGTAAACGGGTATGGTGGCCT
>Ga0268257_1002036_pt1 | contig 15532 bp, 13 predicted proteins | sample AgamicAtPrz_FD_200249 | JGI IMG/M metagenome (GOLD analysis project Ga0268257, IMG submission 200249) | Agave microbial communities from Guanajuato, Mexico - At.P.rz (v2) (version 3) | ecosystem: Host-associated > Plants > Phyllosphere > Phylloplane/Leaf | place: Guanajuato, Mexico | collected... | reverse complement strand
AGCGCGAAGCGCCGGTGCTGCAACGCGTGGAAACCCAGCCCGTGGGCTTTGCGCTGTATGACCAGATCCTGCTGTCCGTGCATCCCGACGGCTGCTTTGTGCTGGAAAACTTCTGGCAGCGCCTGATATCCGGCCCCGCCAAGACTGACGGTCGCCAGGTCAGCAGCAAGATGCCCGTGGAGCCTGCGGACCTGATGCTGCGCATGGTCAACGGCATGGTGGACGGCTACCTGGACCTGCGCCGCACGCTGACGCGCCAGATCGACCACTGGCAGATGGCGCTGCTCAAGCCCAACAAGCGCTTCAGCAACTGGGCCAGCGTGCTCGATGTGCGCCTGGCGCTGCACCAATTGGATGAAATCTGCGAAGACCAGCGCGCCGCCGTGCAGGACTGGACCGAGGCACTGGAGGGCTGGCCGCCCGAGCACACCCCCGCACGTCAGCATGAGCGTGAGTTGCTGCGCGTGCGCTCGCGCGACGTGCTCGAACATATAGAGCGCGTGACCCACCATATTCACCGCATGGAGCAAAGCGCCGAGACCGCCGTGCAGATGCACTTTTCGGCACAGAGCAACCGCGCCAACGACATCATGCGCACGCTGACCACGGTGACGGCCATCTTTCTGCCGCTAAACCTGATTGCCGGCATCTTCGGCATGAACTTCGAGTTCATCCCCTTCGTGCACAAAAAGGACGGCTTCATCTGGGCCCTGGTGGCCATGGTGATCATCACCGTGGTGCTGGTGGCCTATTTCTGGCGCCGCCGCTACCTGGAAAGCGAAGAGGCCGAGTAAGCGACCCGGCTGGTGCCGCAGGCACTGCCTCGCCGGAGCCCGCAGATTTGCGGTGCAGCAGCCCAAGTCTTCAGCCGTACGACAACCGAAAACTCAAGCAAAAACAGCTTCCTGCGCTTATCTAATAAGCGCAGGAAGCTGTTGTTTCAAACGTCAATCAGCCCAGATGCTGTTGAAAGAAAGCCAGCGTGCGCTCGCCGGCCAGCTTGGCTGCCGCTTCGTTGTAGGAGCCGCGCTGGTCGCAGTTGAAGCCGTGGTCGACGTCGTAGACATGCACTTGCGCCTGGGGCTGCGCCTTCTTGAAGGCTTCGACGGACTCCAGCGAGATGTAGTGATCCTTGCTGCCGAAGTGGGCCAGCACCGGGCACAGCGCCTGACGGCTGGCTTCCAGCTCGCTCGTCATGCCGCCGCCGTAATAACAGACTGCGGCAGAAACACTGGCCAGATTGCAGGCCGAGCGCCAGGTCAGCAGGCCGCCCCAGCAAAAGCCCACCACACCGATCTTGCCGCCGGGCACCAGCGTCGCGGCATGGGCCACGGCCGCCTCCACATCGCGCAGCGCGCCCGGCTCGGGCAGGGCTTCCACCGCAGTCTTGAGAGCAAAGCCGGCCTTCATATCGTCTTCGGTGTAGCCCAGCTCCACATCGGGCTTGACGCGGGCAAACATGGCGGGGGCCACGGCCACATAGCCCTGGGCAGCATAGCGGTCTGCCACGGAGCGGATATGCGAGTTCACGCCGAAGATTTCCTGCAGCACCACGATGGCACCGCGTGCCTTGCCCTCGGGCATGGCCACATAAGCGGGGGTTTTTACGCCATCCACGGCTGTCAGTTCAACAAAGCTGCCCATTGCGAAGCTCCTTAACATGGTTCAAAAGGGAAATCCGCGACGCGGTCGCCAGCAATGCTGTAATGGCTGGTGCCGCGTCGACGATTCGCTCATTTTTTCACAGGAGTGTTCATGCCAGCTATCCCGGCCCCACAAAAGGCAGACAGTCGCAAGAAGCCCCCCATGCCCGGAGGCGAGCTGTAATGGATATCAAGCCGCTGATCACCCTGGTTGCCATCATCAACCCGCTGGCCATTGTTCCGTTCTTCATCCATTACACGGCCGGCTTCGATGCAGAGCAGCGCTGGCAGACCATTCGCACCGCCGCCTTTGCTGCCTTCTGCGTGATCGCAGTCTGTGCGCTGCTGGGGTTGCAGATTCTGCAGTTCTTCAACATCTCGCTGCAGAGTTTTCAGGTCGGCGGCGGTCTGCTGCTGCTGATCAGTGCAATGAACATGCTCAACGCGCGCCCCGCCGAAGACCGCCCCAACAATGCCACGCTTGCAGCCGGTGTCGAAAAAGCCGCCGAAGGCAACAGCATCGCCGTCGTTCCGCTGACCATTCCGCTGCTGACCGGGCCTGCCGCCATGTCCACCGTGGTGATCTATGCCGATCAGGCGCGCACCATCTGGCAGCATGTGGCGCTGGTCGGCTATGGCGTGGTGGTGGCCGCCGCCATCATGGTGTGCTTTTCGCTGGCCCACCCGATTGCCCGCGTGCTGGGCAAGACCGGCATCAATGTGATGACCCGGCTCATGGGCCTGATTCTGGCCGCGCTGGCCATCGAGGTGATGGCGGGAGGGCTGATCAAGATCTTCCCCATCCTGGCTTCTCCGGCGATATACCCTTAACCAAAAAAATACTCCCCCTGAGCGGCTATGCCGCTTCCCCCAAGGGGGACGGCAGCGTCGCTGCGCGGCGGCGCTTGCTCGCTGTCTCTCGCCTTGGCGCGTGCCAGCTTCAGGCAGTTACCACTTCCATTTTTTCAGCCTCACCACAGGCACCACCACAGCCGGTGATCGGCTCTGCAGGCAAGGCCTCGGGCACCAGCACCGCGCCAGTCACCGGGTCAAAGCCCGCGCGGCGCATGTGCAGGGCCAGGGCGGCATCCATGTTCTGCGCATGGTGGCTGAACCAGGGACCCAGCTCGGCCGCCATATGGCGGATGGTGGCCAGATCACCTTGCTCTGCCTTGACCGCCCCCTCGCGCAGGACGGCCAGCACCACCTTGTGCTGCTGGCTGTGGCAGTTGCCCGTGGCAAATCCCGTGGTCTGCATCCAGCGGTCCTCCTGATCGAAGTGGTGCTGGGTGTGGGCAATCAGCTCGTTCCAGAGCGCACACAGTTGCTCGTCGGAGGCTGCCTCCACCTGGGCCAGCAGGGTGACGAACTCCTCATGCACCGCGTCCATGACGGGAAAATCCAGGATGAGAGCGGCATTCCATTCGAGGCTGGCCATGGCAGTTCCTTGCGCGAAATTGAGGAACTGGCAGCTTAAGAACAAGACCTGTCGCGGCCATTGACCCATATCAGCAAAGCGGCGGCCCGCAGGCGCCCGAGACTTGTCCAGAATCAACAAAGCCCTGCATGGCAGGGCTTTCCGAACGGCGCTACTTGGGGCAGGACAGTACCTAGCGCCCGTAGCCCTGCAGCCAGCGACTGAGCTGGGCCGCCGCCTCGTCCACGGCGCGCGCCATGGCCTGTGCGCCACCGGCCGCATCGGCTGAGTTGGATGGCACTTCGACCGTGAACACCTTCTGGCCTAGCAACTGGTTGCCTGCGCTCTCGCCGGCACCGATCAGGCTGGCGCTCAGACGCAGCAGCGCACGGCTGTTGCTGGCGTTGTCGAAGACCTGGTTGAACTCGTCCACCGTCACGCGCAACTGCGCAATCGAGCGCTTGTCGGCCAGCAGGGGACGGACATTGTCCTTGCCCGAGAGCACGGGTCGCTCCAGTCCCAGACGCATGCGCAGGCGCTGCTCCACCATCTGTGCCGGAGGCAGGCTCCAGCGCGCATTCTGGTAGGCACGCAGCTGCTGGCTGTCGCTGTAGTTCAGGCGGTAGAACATGGCCGTCAGGCCCTCGGGCAGACCCGGAGCCTGAACTTCGGCCAGCACCAGCGGCACCGGCGCCACCGAAGGGGCGGCTGCATTCGCGGCGGGCGCGGCCAGGTCGGCCACGCCCAGGTCATAGCGCACCGGCTGCGTGGGTGCCGTGGGCAGGCCCGAGCAGGCGGCTAGCGCCAGCATCAGTGAAGAAGCGCCCAGCAATCGCCATGCTCCGCGGCTGGTGAATGAAATCTTTGTGTCTGCCATATTGATTCCTTTGGGACTTAGGCCAGTCAGGATGGGCAGCAGGCATTTCCATCGAGAAACCGCCTGCCTGGTCCGAATTTGCGCAAGTCGTGTCCTTGTTGCCGCTTCACTTGGCCGGGGCCACGAAACCGGGCTCGCCGGGGCCCGGCTGGCCCAGGCCCTGGCCGTAGATGACGGACTGCGGGTTGTCATTGAAGCGGCCTGCCGCCGCGCCCATGGTGCGCGCAGCGCGCGAGACATCGTCGGCAGCACCGTTCATGCGCGGCAAGGTGCTGCGCCCCAGCGATTCGGCCGCCTGCGACAGGGCCTGCGTGCCCTCGGCAATCTGCTGCAGCGGGCCGTCCGGCGCATTGACCTTGCGCACGGTCTGCTGCAGATCGGTCGCCACGCCCGTGGCGGCATTGCCGGCCTTGGTCAGGGACTGCAGGGTCTGGTGCGCATCTGCCGTGAGCTGAGGAAAGTCCTTGGCCGTCTTGTTCATGGTCTCGGCCAGATCCTTGATCCCTCCGGATGCGGCCGCGATATTGTCCAGCGCCGCGCTCACGCGCTTCTGGTTGTCCTCGCCCAGCATGGCATTGAGACGGCGTGAAATTTCGTCAACCCGCTCCAGCAGCACCGGGCCCTGGTCGGCCAGCATGTTCAAGGGCGACGACTTCATGGGCAGGCGCGGCAGGCCGCTGGGCCCTGGCTTGAGCGGCTGCGAAGCCCGGCTGTCATCGTCGAGCTGGATATGGGCCAACCCCGTCACCCCCTGGTAGCCGAGCTGTGCATAAGTGGCCGGCGTGACCGGCGTGTCCTCACCCACGGCAATGCGAATCAGCACATTGCCTGGAATCTGCGGGTCAAAACCGATGCGCACCACCTTGCCCACGGGCACGCCCTTGTAGCGCACCGTGGCCTGGGGCTGCAGACCGCTGACACCATCCTTGGTGGACATTTCGTAGAGCTGGTATTCGCGGTTGTCGCGCGTCAGCCAGACGGCCAGCCCTGCCAGCAGGGCCGCAACCACCAGCACGAAGATGCCGGCAGCCATGGCATGGGACTTGTTTTCCATCAGCTTTCCTCTGCGGCCACGCCGCCTTGCACCGGGGCCATGGCACGGCGGCCACGCTCTCCCTGGAAGAAATGTTCGATAAACGGATGCTTGATCTGGGCCACATCGCGCGGGGCTCCGGTGAACAGCACTTTTTTCTCGGCCAGCACGGCCACACGCGTGGACAGCGCGAACAGCGTATCCAGGTCGTGGGTGACCATGATCACGGTCAGGCCCAGCTCGGCATGGATATCGCGCAGCAACTCGCAGAACTCGTCAGAGCCCTTGGGGTCCAGCCCGGCGGTGGGTTCGTCCAGCAGCAGCAGCGGCGGATCCATCATCAGCGCACGCGCCAGCGCCACACGCTTGATCATGCCGCCCGACAGGTCTGCGGGCATGCGCGAGGCATGTTCCGGCTTGAGACCCACCATCTGCAGCTTGACCATGGCCGCATCGCGCACCACGGCATCGGGCAAGGTGCCCTGCTCGCGCAATGCAAACGCGATGTTGTCCAGCACATTGAAGGCCGAATACAGCGCCCCCTGCTGGAACAGCATGCCCACCTGACTCGCCGCCAGCTCGCCACTGATGACCTCGCGCGAGGGCCGGCCATCCACGGTCACCGTGCCGCGCGAAGGAGAAAGCAGGCCCAGGATCTGGCGCAGCAGCACGGTCTTGCCCGTGCCTGAGCCGCCAACCAAAGCCAGAATCTCGCCCGGGTAGACATCGAAATTCAAGTCCTGGTGCACGGCAAAGCGCGACTCGCCCTCGCCAAACTCGGTCCACAGGTCAACCGCCTGCACCAGGGGCTTCACATCCTGGGGCGGCGCGTAGTCGCCCACGGCCCCTTCGATACGACGGTTCTGCATCACCTCTGTCATTTGCGAGCCCCCCGCTCCACAAGGCTGACGCGACCCAAGCCTGGAACGCCGAGCAAGGGCCGCCCCGCAGCGAAGGTGTCGTCCCCTTTGGGGAAAGCGGCGAAGCCGCACAGGGGGTAGTTCATCCTAAAAGCCCACGTTTCTGAAGAGGATGGCAAAGATGGCATCCACGATGATGACCATGGTGATGGAGGACACCACCGCCGCCGTGGTGCCGCGACCCAGACTCTGTGTATTGGGCGCCACCTGCAGACCCCAGTGGCAGCCGATCAAGGCAATCAGCACGCCAAACACCACTGACTTGCCCATGGCCAGCACCAGATTGCCGATCTTCACGGCCGCCGGCAGGCTTTGGACGAAATAGGACGGCGTGATGTCCATGGTCAGGTCGGCCGCGACCATGCCGCCGGCCAGTGCCGCCAGAATGGTCCACAGTGCCACCAGCGGCATGGACACGGCCAGCGCCAGCGCACGCGGCAGCACCAGCCGGTAGCCCTGGGAGATGCCCATGACCTGCATGGCATCGAGCTCTTCGGTCACGCGCATCACGCCGATCTGTGCCGTGATGGCCGAGCCGCTGCGCCCCGCCACCAGAATGGCCGCCAGCAGCGGTCCCAGCTCGCGGATCAGCGAAATGCCCAGAATATTGACGATAAAGGATTCGGCCCCGAACTGGCGCAGCTGCAACGCCATCAGATAGGCCAGCACCACGCCGATCAGAAAGCCCACCAGGGCCGTGATCGGCAAAGCCGTCGCGCCGGTCGCATAGAGATGGCCCGAAATATCGCGCCAGGGGCCACGCAAGGGATTGCGCAGCAATCGCAGGCAATCCAGCAGAAGCTGCCCCACCAGCCGGATCAGATTGGCAAAGTGCCCGCAGGCATCGATCACCATCTGGCCCAACCGATTGATCTCGCACATCCACCCCGAGGGCTCGGGCTTGGGCTCGGGCACCTCGCTGAATCTGGCCACTCGCTCCAGCATGGAACGCTGATTCTTGGTCGTCAGCAGCCGGGCCGGCCAGGCCCTGCCCCATTGCTCCCACAGCAGCTGCGCGCCGATATGGTCCAACCAGACCATTTGCTGCAAATCCCAGGCCACGCCCTTGGGAACCGCCCTGATCTGTGGCGCCAGCCGACGCCAGATATGGCGATCGCCCAGCTCGGCAGCACTCCAGCGGCCCACAGGCACGGCCCATTGCTGACCATCGCGGGACTGCAGCGGGCATTGAGGTAGTTGGTCTGAGCTGGGCAAAGAAAAGCTTCCTAGGACATGAGGGAGACGGGCTAGCCGCAGGGGCCAGCATAACGCGCCAAGCGAGGAGCATGCCAAACGCAGCACGTAGGTCACTGCCGCATGCCACGCAATCATAGCGTTGCAATTTTTATCAAAAACTCGCCAAAGCCAAAACCAGCATTGCGTCGGCAGCTTCCAAAACAGGAGTATGCGAGCGATTTCCCTATCGACACCGGCAAGGTCATCGCACCTAATGAATTGGCCTTTTTGCCCATGACTGCCTCAAGGTTTGGCCTGCCCGCCAAGCCGTATCCGGCCTTTTGATCTGCCCATGAGTGACACCCAGTTCGACTACATCGTCATTGGCGGCGGCACAGCAGGTTCGCTGCTGTGCAACCGTCTCACCCGCAACAAGAATCACCGGGTTCTGCTGATCGAAGCCGGCGGCAAGGATGATTACCACTGGATCCATATCCCTGTCGGCTATCTCTATTGCATAGGCAACCCGCGCACTGACTGGCTCTATCAGACCGAACCCGACCCCGGCCTCAACGGCCGCAGCCTGCGCTACCCGCGCGGCAAGACCCTGGGCGGCTGCTCCAGCATCAACGGCATGATCTATATGCGCGGCCAGGCCCGCGACTACGAGCAATGGGCGCAGCTGACCGGCGACGACACCTGGCGGTGGGAACAGGTGCTGCCGGCCTTCCGACAGCACGAGGACCATTGGCGTCTCGACGCCGGAGGCAGCGCCAGCGAGGAGTTCAAACGCCTGCATGGCAGCAGGAGCACCGGCGGCAGCGGCGAATGGCGGGTGGAGAAGCAGCGCTTGCGCTGGGACATACTCGATGCCTTCGCCCAGGCTGCGCAGCAGGCCGGCATCCCGGCCACCGACGATTTCAACCGCGGCTGCAACGAAGGCGTGGGCTACTTCGAGGTCAACCAGAAATCAGGCCTGCGCTGGAATACGGCCAAGGCCTTTCTGCGCCCTACCTGCTATGGCCGCCCCAACTTCGAGATGTGGACCCGCGCCCAGGTGCGGCGCCTGATTCTGGAAGATCTGCCGGACGGCAGCCAGCGCTGCACGGGCGCCGAAGTCTGGACCGGCGATGAGATGGTGACCGTGCAGGCCGGGCGCGAGGTGCTGCTTTGCGCGGGCGCGGTGAACTCCCCGCATATCCTGCAGCTGTCGGGCATAGGCCCTGGCGAGCTGCTGCAGCACCATGGCGTGGCCGTGCGCCGCAACCTGCCCGGCGTGGGCGCCAATCTGCAGGACCATTTGCAAATTCGCTCGGTCTACAAGGTGCACAACGCCAAGACGCTCAACACCATGGCCGGCAGTCTCTGGGGCAAGGCGGCCATCGCCCTGGAATACGCGCTGCGGCGCAGCGGCCCCATGAGCATGGCTCCCTCGCAGCTCGGTGCCTTCACGCGCAGCGACCCGGCACAGGCCCACCCCAATCTCGAATATCACGTGCAGCCGCTGTCGCTGGACGCCTTCGGCGAGCCGCTGCATGACTTCGCCGCCTTCACCGCCAGCGTCTGCAATCTCAACCCGAGCAGCCGCGGCACGGTGCAGTTGCAGGGCGCAGACTTCCGCCAGGCTCCGGCCATCGCGCCCAACTACCTCTCCACGGCCGAAGACCGGCAGGTAGCGGCCGACAGTCTGCGCGTCACGCGCCGCATCGTCAGCCAGCCCGCGCTTGCACCCTTTCAGCCCGAGGAGTTCAAGCCCGGGCCGCAATACCAGAGCGACGAGGACCTGGCACGCCTGGCCGGCGATATCGCCACCACCATCTTCCATCCCGTGGGCACGACCAAGATGGGGCGTGCCGACGACCCGATGGCGGTACTGGACAGCCGCTTCAGGGTGCGCGGCGTGCAGGGCCTGCGCGTGGTCGATGCTGGTGCCATGCCCACCATCACCAGCGGCAACACCAACAGCCCGACGTTGATGATGGCCGAGAAGGCTGCGGAGTGGATTCGCGCTGCCGCTTGATAAGCGGCCGCTCAGAAACCTAGCAATTCACTCCGAAAAGCCTGTCCGGGCCTGACCCGTCCGGGCCTGAAAGCAGTCGCGGCGGCCCAAAGTCCGTCCGCGCGGGAGATTTCGGTCCGGCTTTCTGCCCAAAGCATCTAAGTCTGCTGAGATCTTTTGCTTATAAGCATATGACGCTATTGTTTTTGAAAAATCTCAAAACTCATAAGGATGTCACAAAACTTTCTGATTCATTTGTCAGACGTTTTTGATATAACCCAAGGGAATTCCCCAATGCACCACACAGGTGCAGCCCTTACATTCTCGTCACTCTCGCTGCTCCACGAAGCAGCATGGAGGGCCGAGGAGACAACTCGACACAACCAGACCAATACACATAAAAAGCATCAAAGATGCGTTCAAAAGCGCCCCTCAGTGGGCGCTTTTTTTATGCCTGCGCACAAGCTTGAGGCGGCGGTGCGACAATGCCGGCGCCATCTTCGGGCATTCACGCCCGCTCTCCCCTGGCTTCTTCATCCCGCCTTCTGCAGCGCCGCCCCAGCGGCAACGCGCGCTGCTCACGGCATGCACCAATTGCAGGCATTTGCTCCATGGAATGGATTCTTGTTTCCCTCGCCTCGGCCCTGGCCGGGTTTGTTGACGCCATCGTGGGAGGCGGCGGACTGATTCTGGTGCCAGCCATGTTTGCGGCCTTCCCCACCACCACGCCCGCCACGCTGTTTGGCACCAACAAGAGTGCCGCCGTCTGGGGCACGGCCATTTCCGCCTGGCAGTTCAGCAAGCGCGTGCATATCACCTGGGCCACGCTGCTGCCCGCCATCGGCACGACGCTGGTCGGCGCTTTTCTCGGCGCCTGGGCCGTCACGCTGATCTCTCCCGATTTTCTGCGCAAGCTGCTGCCCTTCATCCTGCTGGGCGTGCTGGGCTACACCCTGGCCAAAAAAGAGCTGGGCCGTGACCACGAGCCACGTCTGGCGGGCCGTACCGAAATGCTGACCGCCTGCGCCATCGGCCTGCTGATCGGTTTCTACGACGGCTTCTTCGGCCCCGGCACGGGCAGCTTTTTCGTGTTCTTGTTCGTGCGCCTGCTGGGCTATGACTTCCTCAACGCTTCGGCCAACGCCAAGCTGCTGAATCTGGCCTCCAACGCTGCGGCACTGCTGCTGTTCACGCTCAAGGGCCATGTCTGGTGGCACTTTGCCATCCCGCTGGCCGTGGCCAATGTGCTGGGCAGCATGCTGGGCACCTGGATGGCCTTGCGCCACGGCACGGGCTTTGTGCGCACGATTTTCATCGGCGTGGTCAGCCTGCTGATTCTGAAAACAGGTTATGACGCTTTTCTGCGTTAAACCATTACACAGCAAGCGTCAACAGCTATCAATTTATCAAGGTGCGGTTTCGTCGTCGGACAGCACCGAGATATCTTCCACACGGCGCGGCGTGCCAATCGGTGCGCCCGCCTTGCCCTGGCGCACGGCAGCGATATCGGCCTCGCTGGGGTAGTTGCCCACCAGCCAGTAGTCCAGGATGCGGCGCGCGATAGGCGCGGCAGCCGCCGCACCGAAGCCGGCGTTCTCAACGATCACGGCCACGGCAATCTTGGGCGCTTCGGCCGGGCCGTAGGCGATATAGAGCGAGTGGTCGCGCTGGTACTCGGCCAGACGCGCGGCGTTGTACTTTTCCTTCTGGCCCACGCTCACGGCCTGGGCCGTGCCGGTCTTGCCGCCCGACAGATAGCTGGCACTGCCGAAGACGCCGCGTCCCGTGCCGCCGGTCACCACCCCCACCATGCCGCGCTTGACGGCATCGACATTGCTCTGCTTGAAGCCCAGATTGACGGGCGCCGGCTGGACAATGGCCGTGCGCGTGCCGGTGACCGAGTCGATCAGCTCCTTGCCCACATGGGGCGTGAAGCTCATGCCGTTGTTGACCAGGGTGGCCAGCGCATGCGAGAGCTGGAGGATGGTGAAGTTGTTGTAGCCCTGACCGATGCCCAGTGAAATCGTCTCGCCCGCAAACCATTGCTGCTGCGCGGCGCGCTTGTAGGTCTTGCGCTTCCACTCCTTGCTGGGCAACACGCCGCGCACCTCGCCGGGCAGGTCGATGCCGGTGATCTGGCCAAAGCCCAGCGGCTTCATGAAGTCGTGAATCGCATCCACGCCCATCTCGTTGGCCAGCGTGTAGAAATAGACATTGCTGGAATGCTGGATGGCGCGCGCCAGATCCACCGGCCCCAGCGCGTGGCCGGAGCGGAAGGTGTGGCCGCCAAAAGTCCAGGAGCCGCCATCCTGAATCACCGTGCCCGGCGTGCGCTTGCCGGTTTCTATGCCCGCCAGGCCCATAAAGGGCTTGTAGGTCGAGCCCACGGGATAGGTGCCGCGCATGGAGCGGTTGAGCAAGGGACGATCCAGCGATTCGTTGAGCGCCTTCCAGCTCTCCTGGTCGATACCGTCGACAAACAAGTTCGGGTCGTAGGTCGGCTTGCTGACCATGGCCAGCACCTCGCCATTGCGCGGGTCCATGGCGATAGCCACGCCGCGGCGGTTGCCGTAGAGGTCTTCCACCATCTTCTGCAGCTTGATGTCCACCGACAGTTGCAGGCTGTGGCCCGGCGTGGCGGGGCGACTGCCCAGACGACGCACGGCATGGCCGCCAGCCGAGGTTTCCATTTCCTCCCAGCCGGTCTGGCCGTGCAGCTGCAGCTCATAGCTCTTTTCGGCGCCCAGCTTGCCCATGACCTCGGTGCCCCGGTAGTTGGCGGCATCGTCGGAGTCGTCGATCTCTTCCTTTTCCCTTTGATTGATACGACCGATGTATCCGATCAAATGGCTGCCGGTTTCCTTGAGCGGGTAGGTGCGAAACAGCCGCGCCTTGATGTCCACACCCGGAAAGCGATAGCGCTGGGCCGCGAACTTGGCGACTTCCTCGTCCGTCAGGCGCGAGCGGATCGGAATGGACTCGAAGCTCTTGGAGTCATCCATGAGCCGCTTGAACTTGCGCCGGTCGCGCGGCGTGATCTCCATGACCTCGGACAGCCCATCGATGGTCTCGTCCAGATCCTCGACCTTGGAGCGCGTGATCTCCAGCGTGTAGGCCGAGTAATTGGTGGCCAGCACCACGCCGTTGCGGTCCAGGATCTGGCCGCGATTGGGCACGATGGGCACCACCGCCGTGCGGTTGCTCTCGGCGCGCTCGGCAAACTCCTCATGGCGCTCCACCTGCAGCACCAGCAGGCGCCAGACCAGCAGACAGAACGCCAGGAACACCACGCAGCCCATGACGACTGCGCGCATGCGAAAGCGCTGCAGCTCGACTTCGGTGTTACGAATCTCCATCATGCGACGACACCCGCAAACAAAGCCGCCCCGCATGAGCTGCGCCACCGGCGTGCCTCACCCCAAGGACAGCGAGCAAGGGGCGTCCCGCAGCGAGGCTGTCGTCCTCCCCCGCGAAGCGAGAGGGAAGAAGGCGCAAAGCGGCTCAGGAGGGAATGCATCTCACAGAGGGCGGTTTTCATCGCTGTCGGGCGCGCGGCGCTGCGGCGCCAGCAGCAGCACGCTGACCACCGGCCACAGCAAGGTCTCGATCACCGGAGCGATCAGAAACTCCAGACCGGGAAAAATGCCGCCCGTCGCAATGCGCAGCAGCACCTGGATACCGTGCGCGGCGGCAAACACCGGCAGCAGGTGCAGAGCCTGCACGGGACTCGAGAACCATAGCAGGCGACGACTCATCCAGCCCGTCACGAAGACCAGCAAGGTGTAGGCCAGTGCATGCTGGCCCAGCAGCGAGGCCCGGTCCACATCCATGACCAGACCCAGCGCAAAGGCAATGCCCAGACCCACGCGCTGCGGCTGATTCAGACTCCAGAAGGCCAGCAGCAACATGAGCATGTCCGGCAGCCAGACGATGCGGCCCAGCGGCAGCATATTGATGGCCAGTCCGATCACCAGGGTGACGACGATGAACAGAGGGTTGACCGGCAGCAACAGCTGCTGGCCGCGCGGCATGATCATGCGGGATCCTTTGCGGGCTTCGCGGCCTTGGTACCCGCCTTCTCAGCGGCAGCCTTCTCCTTTTCGGCAGCGGCGGCTTCCTTCTTGCCGCGCGCCTTGGCTGCGCGGTCGGCCTTCTCGGCATCGGCCTTGGCCTGCATATTGGCGGCCTCGGGATGCTCGGTGCGCCCCTGAGGCTTGAGCACCATCACATGGCGTACGCCCTGCACGCGGCCCACGGGCTCGCAATAGATTCGGGTGAAGGCGGAGTCGGCACGACGGTCCACCGTCACCACCTTGGCCACGGGCAGGCCCAAGGGGTACAGCCCGTCGATACCGCTGGTGGTCAGCAGATCGCCCACCTGCACATCGGCATTGCTGGGCATGAAGCGCAGCTCCAGGCCGCCGGCGCGTGTCGAAGACGCATCGCCATAGGCCACGCTGCGCGCACCGGTGCGCGGGTTGAAAACGGGAATGGCCTGATCGCGATCGATGAGCAGCGTGACCTCGGCGCGCGTCGGGTAGACACGCGTGACCTGACCGATCACGCCTTTTTCATCCAGTACGGGAGAGCCCGGCTCGACCCCGTCGGCCTGCCCCTTGTCGATCACCACGCGGCGCGTATAGGGGTCGGGGCTGTCATAGACCACCTCGGCCACCTGGCCCGGCGTCAACGAGCGCTCGCGCAACTCCAGCATGGAGCGCAGATGTTCGTTTTCCTTGATCAGCTCGTCGGCCAGTTCGGCACGCTGAGCCATGACGACCAGCTCCTTGCGCGCGGCATCCTCGCGAGCCACGGCCTGCTGCTGCACTTCGGCATAGCGGCTGGCGTTCTGATAGGCCAGCACCGGCTGGGCCACGACCCATTGCACGGGCGACAGCGCCGCCGACAAGGCGGAGCGCACGGGGGTGGTGATCTTGAAACGCGCGTCGGCTACCATCAAAAACAGCGCCAAGGCGCTGTAGAGGGCAAGCTGGGAAGTGCGCGAGGCCTGTTGCTTGAACAGCGATGGAGCGCGGTGGTCCAGAGTGTCCAGGCTCATGTGCGCTCCCTGGGCATGGCCGTGTGCGCACGGCCTTCCCATTCAGAAGGAATGCAAAAAGAGAGCGCGGTATGCAGGCGTATCACGGACTCAGGCCCTGTTCATGGAAGTGGCTGCGGTACGCGCACTATGCCGCGTGCCGCAAAACACCACATTGCACAGCGATTAATCGCTGGTGAAGATGCTGCCCTGGCGATCCATGGTCTCCAGCGCCATGCCGCAGCCGCGCACCACGCAGGTCAGCGGCTCCTCGGCCACCAGCACGGGCAGACCCGTCTCTTCGGCCAGCAGACGATCCAGATCGCGCAGCAGCGCACCGCCGCCAGTCAGCATCATGCCGCGCTCGGCAATGTCGGCGCCCAGCTCGGGAGGCGTCTGCTCCAGCGCATTCTTCACGGCGGAAACGATCTGGTTCAGGGGGTCGGTCAGCGCTTCCAGCACTTCGTTGGAAGAGATGGTGAAGCTGCGCGGCACGCCTTCGGACAGGTTGCGGCCCTTGACTTCCAGTTCCTTGACTTCGGAGCCGGGGAAGGCCGAGCCGATCTGCTTCTTGATCAGTTCTGCCGTGGGCTCGCCGATCAGCATGCCGTAGTTGCGGCGGATATAGCTGATGATGGATTCATCGAACTTGTCGCCACCCACGCGCACCGAGCCCTTGTAGACCATGCCGCCCAGCGAGATCACGCCCACTTCGGTCGTACCGCCGCCGATGTCCACCACCATGGAGCCAGAGGCTTCGGAGACGGGCAGGCCCGCGCCGATGCCGGCAGCCATGGGTTCTTCGATCAGGTACACGGCCGTGGCACCCGCAGCTTCGGCGGCGTCCTTGATGGCGCGGCGCTCGACCTGGGTGGAGCCGCAGGGCACGCAGATGATGATGCGGGGGCTGGGCGTCAGCACCGAGCGCGGATGCACCATCTTGATGAACTGCTTGATCATCTGCTCGGTGATCACGAAGTCGGCGATCACGCCGTCCTTCATGGGGCGAATGGCTTCGATGTTGCCGGGCACCTTGCCCAGCATGGCCTTGGCTTCGCGGCCGACAGCCTGAATCACCTTCTTGCCGTGGGGGCCGCCTTCGTGACGGATCGCAACCACCGAAGGTTCGTCCAGAACAATGCCCTTGTCTCGGGCGAAAATCAGGGTGTTAGCTGTGCCAAGGTCAATGGCAAGGTCGGTGGAGAAGTACCGACGGAAAGCTCCGAACATTCAGGGTCCTCTCAGGCACGGCTTGCGCATCGGCTAGCCGTCGCCGGGATGTAAGGTAATGGAGTCTGGGTAGTGGGCATTTTTTGCACAATGACCAGCCGAACGGAGGTATTGCGGCAAAGCCGAGATAATACCGTATCCCCTGTGAATAACTTCTACTGTCAGGGTTAGAAACACTGCTTTACACGCGGCGGCCCTG
>Ga0268257_1002033_pt1 | contig 15542 bp, 10 predicted proteins | sample AgamicAtPrz_FD_200249 | JGI IMG/M metagenome (GOLD analysis project Ga0268257, IMG submission 200249) | Agave microbial communities from Guanajuato, Mexico - At.P.rz (v2) (version 3) | ecosystem: Host-associated > Plants > Phyllosphere > Phylloplane/Leaf | place: Guanajuato, Mexico | collected... | reverse complement strand
TCCGCTTCAACCTGCGCTATGTGCAGGTCGGCCTGGACGATGCCGGGCAACTGGCGATCCGCATACGCGGCCCATGGTTGCACGTGATCCTGTTCGAGATTCCGCTGCTGGCGATCATCAGCGAAGTGCGCAACCGCTACCGCTATCGCGAGGTGCTGATCGAGCAGGTCGGCGAGCGCCTGTACCAGAAACTCGACTGGCTCAGGGCCGAAGCCAGCGACGAGGAACTGGCCGGTCTGCAGCTGGCCGACTTCGGCACCCGCCGGCGATTCTCCTACCGGGTCCAGGAAGAGGTGGTGCACATCCTCAAGCGTGACTTCCCCGGGCGTTTCGTCGGCACCAGCAACGTGCACCTGGCCCGTGAGTACCAGGTCAAGCCCATCGGCACCATGGCCCACGAATGGTTCATGGCCCACCAGCAGCTCGGCCCACGGCTGGTGGACAGCCAAGCGGCGGCGCTGGAGTGCTGGGTGCGCGAGTACCGCGGCCAATTGGGTATCGCCCTGACCGACTGCATCGGCATGGATGCGTTCATGCACGACTTCGACCTGTACTTCGCCAAGCTGTTCGACGGCCTACGCCATGACTCGGGCGAGCCGCTGGCCTGGGCCGAGAAGGCCATCGCCCACTATGAGCGGTTAGGGATCGACCCGAAGGGCAAGACGCTGATTTTTTCCGATGGGCTGGATTTCCAGAAGATGCTTGAGCTGTACCGTGCGTTGAATGACAGGATCCATGTCAGCTTCGGCATCGGTACCAACCTCACCTGCGATATCCCCGGGGTAAAGCCGATGAACATGGTGATCAAGATGACTGCCTGCAACGGCGCGCCGGTGGCAAAGATCTCCGACAGCCCGGGCAAGACCCAGTGCCGGGACGAGAATTTCGTGGCATACCTGCGGCATGTGTTTAACGTCCAATAACCCCGGGGCTGCTACGCAGCCCTTTCGCCGGCAAGCCGGCTCCCACAGGGTAGGCACTGCGTCCAAGGTTTTTCACCAAGGCCCTCGTTGCCACGCACATTTGCTTGTATGGTGTTGTCCAAGAAGGATGTTTTACCCGCACAGGAAAGACCAGATGCCCCAACGCAATGTCATCAACGCCTCCGTCAGCCCCAAGGGCAGCCTGGAGACGCTGTCGCAACGTGAAGTCCAGCAACTGAGCGAAGTCGGTACCGGCAGCCTCTACACCCTGTTCCGCCAGTGCGCCCTGGCCATCCTCAACACCGGCGCCCATGTCGACAACGCCAAGACCATCCTCGAGGCCTACAAGGACTTCGAGGTGCGCATCCACCAGCAGGACCGTGGCGTGCGCCTGGAACTGCTCAACGCCCCGGCCGACGCCTTCGTCGACGGCGAGATGATCGCCAGCACCCGCGAGATGCTGTTCAGCGCCCTGCGCGACATCGTCTACACCGAGAGCGAGCTGGCCAGCCAGCGCATCGACCTCGAGAGTTCCCAGGGCCTCACCGACTACGTCTTCCACCTGCTGCGCAACGCCCGCACCCTGCGCCCGGGCGTCGAGCCGAAGATGGTGGTGTGCTGGGGCGGGCACTCGATCAGCAGCGAGGAATACCAGTACACCAAGAAAGTCGGCCACGAACTGGGCCTGCGCAAGCTGGATGTCTGCACCGGCTGCGGCCCAGGCGTGATGAAGGGCCCGATGAAGGGCGCCACCATCGCCCATGCCAAGCAGCGCATGCACGGCAGTCGCTACCTGGGCCTGACCGAGCCGGGCATCATCGCCGCCGAGGCGCCCAACCCGATCGTCAACGAACTGGTGATCCTGCCGGACATCGAGAAGCGCCTGGAGGCCTTCGTCCGCGTCGGCCACGGCATCATCATCTTCCCCGGCGGCGCCGGCACCGCCGAGGAGTTCCTGTACCTGCTCGGCATCCTCATGCACCCGGACAACCAGGACCTGCCGTTCCCGGTCGTGCTCACCGGGCCGCGCAGCGCCGAAGCCTTCCTGCAGCAGTTGCACGCCTTCGTTGGCGCCACCCTCGGCGAGGCCGCCCAGCGTCACTACCAGATCATCATCGACGATCCGGCCGAAGTGGCCCGGCAGATGGTCGAGGGGCTCAAGGCGGTCAAGCAGTTCCGCCGCGAGCGCAACGACGCCTTCCACTTCAACTGGCTGCTGAAGATCGACGAGGGCTTCCAGCACCCGTTCGATCCGACCCACGAGAACATGGCCAACCTGGCCCTGCGCCGCGAACTGCCGCCCCACGAACTGGCGGCCAACCTGCGCCGGGCGTTTTCCGGGATCGTCGCCGGCAACGTCAAGGACAAGGGTATCCGCCTGATCGAGGAGCACGGGCCGTACCAGATCCGCGGTGACGCGGCGATCCTCGACCCGCTCGGGCGCCTGCTGCAGGCGTTCGTCGACCAGCACCGCATGAAACTGCCCGGCGGGGCGGCGTATGTGCCGTGCTATGAGGTGGTGGCCTGAGACTTCTGGTATTGATTTAGCTTGACCCTGTGGGAGCGGCCTTGCGTCGCGAAAGGGCTGCGCAGCGGCCCCAGATTCCCAGGCACCATCGACATTGCTGGGGCTGCTGCGCAGCCCTTTCGCGACGCAAGGCCGCTCCCACAGGGCTGGGCAATCTCCTACAGAGGAGGGGCATGCACGTTTTCCCGCAACATCCTGCAGACATTTCCTACCATCGGCAGTGAACCTGCCTACAAAAAAACGGTCTTTCGCTGACGGTCAATCCACCCGACCGGATCGCCGGCCCAGTCATCGGGCCTTCATTCGTCCTGTTTCAGCGAAGACCAGCATGCCAGACATCCAGCCCGTTTCCCCTGCCCTCACCGCCCTGCGCGGCGGCCTGATCGCCGCCCTGATCGCCCTCGCCGCTCCGGCCCACGCCGAAGAACCGGCCAGCGATGCGCGCTGGGTCAGCGACAGCCTGAGCACCTACGTGCGCAGCGGCCCCACCGATGGGCACCGCATCGTCGGCACGCTCAAGTCCGGGCAGAAGGTCAGCCTGGTGACCAGCCAGGGCAACTACAGCCAGGTGCGCGGGCAGAACGGCGACCTGGTGTGGATCCTCAGCAACGACCTGCAGGCCGTGCCCGGCCAGAACGAACGCCTGCCGCAGCTCGACGCCCAGGTGGCCGAGCTGTCCGGCCAGTTGAAGAACATCGACGACAGCTGGAAGAACCGCGTGCAGGGCATGCAGGAGACCCTCGACTCGCGCAAGGCGCTGATCGACGAGCTGGAAAGCCGCAACAAGGCGCTCAACGAGCAACTGGCGCAGAGCCAGTCGACCCTGCGCGACACCCAGGCGCGCCTGGGTGACGAGAACAAGCAGGTGATGATGCGCTACATGGTCTACGGCGGCAGCATCGCCGGGGCCGGGCTGCTGGCGGGGTTGATCCTGCCGGCGCTGACCCGCGGTCGTAAACGCAACGACCGCTGGTTCTGAGTGAGGGGCCAGGGGCAAGGGCGTGCAGACCCGTTGCCCCCGGCCACTGCTCAGGGCTCCTGGATACCCGTGGTATCGCCGATCAACGACTCGGCCTTCAGTGCCGGCGGCGCCTGCTTGCGCAGTTGCGCCACCTGCCCCGCCTTCACCGCCGGTGCCTGGTTGCCCCAGCTGCCGCGGATGAAGTTGACCACATCGGCCACCTGCTGGTCCGACAGCCGCCAGCCGAAGCCCGGCATGCTGAAGGTCGAGGGCGCCGTCGCCGTGGCCGGCAGGGTCGCGCCCTCCAGCACGATATGGATCAACGAGGTGGCATCCTCGCCCTGCACCACCGGGTTGCCGGCAAGCGCCGGGAACACCCGGGCGTAGCCCTTGCCGTCGGTGCGGTGGCAGGCACCGCAGTTGTCGACGTAGAGCGCCGCGCCGGTCTTGCCGTCATTGCCCTGCCACAGCGCCTGGGCGACGGCAGGGTCCTCGCGGAACGGTTTGTCGTCCGGGTTCACCGGCGGCAAGGTCTTGAGGTAACGGGCAATGGCGGTCAAATCGGCGTCGCTCATGTACTGCATGCTGTGCTCGACCACATCGCTCATGCCGCCGAACACCGCGGTGCGCTCGTTGCGCCCGGTCTTGAGGAAGGCAACGATCTGCGCCTCGTCCCAGCTGCCCAGGCCATCCTTGTGGTCACCGCGCAGGCTCTTGGCGATCCAGCCCTCCAGGGGCGCGCTGCCAGACAGGAACGCCGCGCCGTCGCCGGCATCCAGGGCTTTTTCCTGCATGGTCAGCGCCCGCGGCGTGTGGCACGCGCCACAGTGCCCCAGCCCTTCGACCAGGTAGGCGCCGCGCGCCACCACCGGATCGCGCCCGGCAGCTTCGAACGGTTTGACCGGCGGCGCGAACAACCCGCGCCAGAACGCCAGCGGCCAGCGCATGCTCAGCGGCCAGGGAATGTCACTGTCCTTGTTCTGCTGCTCCACCGGCTGCACGCCGTGCATGAAGTAGGCGTAGAGCGCCTGCATGTCCGGGTCGCTGACACGTGCGTAGGAAGGGTACGGCATGGCCGGGTACAACGTGCTGCCGTCCTTGCCGATGCCCTGGCGCACGGCGCGTTCGAAGTCCTCGTAGCTGTACTGGCCGATGCCGCTCGCATGGGGCGTGATATTGGTCGAGTACAGGGTGCCGATGGGTGTTTCCATGGGCAGCCCACCGGCGAACGGCTTGCCGCCCTTGGCGGTGTGGCAGGCCACGCAGTCGCCGGCGCGGGCCAGGTATTCGCCTTGCCTGACCTGCGCCGGGTCCACCGCGTCGGCGGCCTGCAGCAAGGTACTGGCGCCCAGGCCCAGCATGGCGATGAGCAATGTCTTCATGTTGGCCTTCCTCATGCCTGCACCAGTGGACCGGGGTTCTTCAGGTAGCGCTCGCGGATCGCCCGCGCCGACCAGTAGGTCAGTGCCGCCACCAGGCCGGTGGGGTTGTAGCCCAGGCCCTGGGGGAATGCCGAGGCGCCGGGGACGAACACGTTGTGCACGTCCCAGCACTGCAGGTAGCGATTGAGCGCGCTGGTTTTCGGATCGGTGCCCATGATCGCGCCACCGTTGAGGTGGGTGGTCTGGTAGGTGGAGGCATCGAAGTGCTGGCCGAAGGCTTTCTTGCCCGCGCTGATCGCCTTGGGCCCCATGGCCTCGGCGATCTTGCCCATGCGCTCGACCATGAAGCGGTTCATCTTCACGTCGTTGTCCTTCCAGTCGAAGGTCATGCGCAGCAGGGGCAAGCCGTAGGCATCCTTGTACACCGGGTCCAGGTCGAGGTAGTTGTCGCGGTATGACTGGTGCGCGCCATGGGCATCCATCGACAGCATGTGCCGGTAGCTGTCGGCCACCGCGGCCTTCCAGCCACTGCCCCACTTCGGCGTGCCCGGCGGCACCTTGGTGCCGGAGATCGGCTTGGCGCCGGCCTGGTTGACCCAGAATGGCGAACCGCCGACGAAACCGTGCGGGCCATGGTCGAAGTTGTCGGCGTTGAAGTCGTCCACCGCCACGCCGTTGCCGCCGGCGCCGATGAAGGGGTTGGTGTGGTGGCTGTCGCGGTCGAAGAACGCAGTCACGGTGGAGATGTTCTGGTAGGCGAAGTTGCGTCCGACCACCCCTTCGTTGCTCACCGGGTCGTAGGGCTTGCCGATGCCCGAGAGCAGCATCAGGCGCACGTTGTTGTACTGGAACGCGCCGAGAATCACCAGGTCGGCGGGTTGCTCCACCTCGCGCCCCTGGCTGTCGACGTAGGTCACGCCGGTGGCCAGGCGCTTGTCGGCGGTCAGGTTGACCCGCAGCACATGGGCGTTGTTGCGCAGCTCGAAGTTCGGCACCTGGCGCAGGGCCGGGAGGATGTTCACGTTGGGCGAGGCCTTGGAGTACATGTAGCAGGCATAGCCGCTGCAGTAGCCACAGAAGTTGCACGGCCCCATCTGCGCGCCGTAGGGGTTGGTGTACGGCCCGGAGGTATTGGCCGACGGCAGGTTGTAGGGGTGGTAGCCGACCTCGCGGGCGGCCTTTTCGAACAGCTGCGCCGACACGGTGTTCTTCTGCGCCGCCAGCGGGAAGTCGCTGGAGCGGTCGGCGGCGAACGGGTTGCCACCCTTGTCGCGGCCCACCACCTGGCCCTTGATCGACCAGGCCGTGCCGGAGGTGCCGAACACCTTCTCGGCGAAATCGAAGTACGGCTCCAGCTCTTCATAGCTGACGCCAAAGTCCTGGATGGTCATGCCCTCGGGAATGAACCGCTTGCCGTAGCGCTCCTCATAGTGGCTGCGCAAGCGCAGCTCCACCGGGTCGACGCGAAAATGCACGCCGGACCAGTGCAGCCCGGCCCCGCCGGTGCCGGTGCCGGGCAGGAACGCGCCGAACTGGCGGTACGGCACGGCCACGTCGTTGACGCTGTGGCGCAAGGTCACGGTCTCGCGGGAGATGTCCATGAACAGCTTCTTGCGCGAGTTGTAGGTCAGCTCGTCCATGGTCTGCGGGTAGACGCCGTCCGGGTAGGTGTCGCGGGCCGGGCCGCGCTCCAGGGCCAGCACCTGCAGGCCGGCCTCGGTCAGTTCCTTGGCCATGATGGCCCCGGCCCAGCCGAAACCGACGATGACCACATCGACTTTCTTCATCACTTGGCTCATGGCTCAACCTCGCTCGCCGCTGATGGACACTGGTGGGAAGGGATAGCGCTCGTCGCGCTCCACCCAGTCCATGAAATCGGCGCGGGCGCCGGGGAATCCGACCAGCTTCCAGCCGGCCAGGCCCTGGTTGCCGCCGTGCAGTGGGTCGCTGAAAAAGCCCTCGCGGGTGTTGAGCCAGAGCATGCCGAGGAAGGTGGCCGCCGGCACCGAGGCAAAGGCCGGCTTGCCGCCGTCCAGGGCCTCGAGCACTTGCTGCTGTTGCTCAAGGCCGAGCTGGGCGAACGCCTTGCCGAACTGCGCCTGGCACCAGGCGTCGGTTTCGGCGATGCCCAGGCGGTAGATCTCCTGGGGGCTGAGCTTGAGCTGGTAGCCCAGCTCGCTGGGGGCGTCGGGACGGAATGGCCCCTGCATGTACCACAGCCCGCCGCTGCCATAGCGGGTGTTGAGCTGACGGTCGATGAACTCGGGTACGCCGGCATCGGCCGCACCGGGGCCGAGGGCGTCGGTGGGGATCAGCACGGCCACGGCGGCGCTGACGAAAGCCCACTCCTCCTGGGTGAAGAAGCTTGGCTGGTAGGCCCTTGCCGGGGCCGCTCGGGCCGGCTCGGCGGGTGCCGGGGTGGTGCTGTCGGCGAGCACTGCGCCGCCCAGCCCTGTGCTGGCGAGGGTCGCCACCGGGATCAGGGTCAGGGATTGGCGCAGGAACGCCCGGCGCGCCGGTTGCACGGAGGCGGGTTGGTCCTTGGACATGAGGATGTCTCTCTGTTGATCAGGTCATACGGAAATCGTCGCCCTTTTCACCGATGGAGATCCCGTGGCCGCGACTTGAGACAGCGCTATCTCGGCGGATCGGCCTTGTTTTGCCGAAGGGTCGCGGCGCGACCCTGGGATATCGAAACGGGCAAGGGCTGTTGTTATGGCAAGCACGGGGCGAGCGCAGTGCTCGCCCCCGCTCATGGGTTTCGCCGCGACCAGGCAAGCGGGTTGACCAGGTTCTGCGGTCGCTCGCCGGCCAGGGCGGCCAGCAGGTTGTCCACTGCGCAACGGGCCATGGCCTCGCGGGTTTCCTCGGTGGCCGAGCCGATGTGCGGCGTCACCACCAGGTTGTCCAGTTGCAGCAAGGGTGAATCGGCGGGCAACGGCTCGCGCACGAACACGTCCAGGCCGGCGCCGCGAATGCGCCGCTCGGCCAGGGCCTGGAACAACGCAGCCTCGTCCAGCACCCGGCCACGGGAAATGTTCACCAGGATCGCCGACGGCTTCATCAGCGCCAGCTGTGGCGCGCCGATCAGGTTCTCGGTCGCGGCGGTCAACGGCAGGCACAGGCAGACGAAATCGGACTCGGCCAGCAAGGCCTCCAGGCTGCGATGCGCGGCGGCGAACCGCGCCTCGACCTCAGGCCGTGGCTGGCGGGTGTGGTACAGCACGCGCATGCCGAAGCCTGCATGGGCGCGGCGGGCCAGGGCTTCGCCGATGCGGCCCATGCCGACGATGCCCAGGGTCTTGCCCTGCACATCGCAACCAAACTGCGAAGACCCAATGCCCGCTTGCCAGTGGCCGGCGCGGATCCAGCCGTCGAGCTCGACGACCCGCCGGGCACAGGCCAGGATCAGGGCAAAGCCGGTGTCGGCGGTGGTTTCGGTGAGCACATCAGGGGTGTTGGTCAGCAGCACACCGCGCTGGTCGAAGGCGTCGATATCGTAGTTGTCGACGCCGACCGAGACGCTGGAGACCACTTCCAGTTGCGGCGCCAGGTCGAGCAAGGGGGCGTCCAGGCGCAGGCTGGCGCCGAGCAGCCCGTGGGCGCCCGGCAGCGCCGCGCGCAGGCGGACGAGGCCGTCGGCACTGGGCGATTCGACCAAGGTCACCTCGGCGTGTGCCTGCAGGCGGGCCATGAGCGCGTCGGAGAGGCGTTTGTAGAGGACGATGCGTTTCTTCATTGCACGGTACCTATCGGCTGGGCGCCAGGCTTTGCCGGCGTGTCTGTTGCAAGGGATTGAGAACGGCGGTCAGGGCCACGGCCAGCAGCAGCGCCACGCACATGAACAGGTAGGAGGCGCCGGGGCCGCCGGTGGCGCCATTGAGGTAGCCCACCAGCCACGAGCCGGAAAACGAGCCCAGCGCGCCCATGCTGTTGATCAGCGCCATGGCGCCCCCGGCGACGTTGGCCGGCAGCAGCTCGGGGACGATGGCGAAGAACGGCCCGTACGGCGCGTACATGCAGGCCCCGGCGATCACCAGCAAGGCGTAGGACCACCAGAAATGCTCGGTGCCCAGGCTGTACGAGCCGTAGAACGCCAGGGCGGCGATCAGCAGCGGCGGCCAGACGAAACGCTTGCGCTTCTGCAGGCGGTCCGAGGCCCAGGACACGCCGAGCATGGCCACCACCGCCCCCAGGTACGGCACCGCCGACAGCCAGCCGGCGGTGACGATGTCCAGCGCCGCTGCCTGCTTGAGGATCGACGGCAGCCAGAGCACGAAGCCGTACACGCCGATGCTCCAGCAAAAGTACTGCAGCGACAGGATCAGCACCGTGGGCGAGCGGAACGCCTCGCGGTAGTTCTTCACCGGCTTGATGCCTTGCTGCTCGGCGTCCAGCGCCTCGCGCAGCGCCGCCTTCTCGCGAGCGTCCAGCCACTTGGCCTGCTCCGGACGGTCATCCACCAGGCGCCACCAGATGAATGCCCAGAGAATCGCCGGCGCGCCTTCGATGATGAACATCCAGCGCCAGTCGAACTGCTGCACCAGGTAGCCCGAGACCACCGACATCCACAGGATGGTCACCGGGTTGCCGAGGATCAGGAAGGTGTTGGCCCGTGAGCGCTCGGCGCGGGTGAACCAATGGCAGAGGTAGATGAGCATGGCCGGCATCACCGCCGCCTCCACCACGCCCAGCAGGAAGCGGATGACGATCAGCAGGTAGACGTCATGCACCACGCCGGTCAGCGTCGCCAGGCCGCCCCAGAGGATCAGGCTGGCGAAGATCAGCTTCTTGACGCTGCGCTTCTGCGCGTAGAGGGCGCCCGGCACCTGGAAGAAGAAGTAGCCGAGAAAGAACAGCGCACCGAGCAGCGATGACAGCGCCGGGGTAATCTTCAGGTCGTCGGCCATGCCCGAGGCCGCGGCGAAACCATAGTTGGCCCGGTCGAGGTAGGCCAGGCTGTAGGTGATGAAGACGATGGGCATGATGTACCACCAGCGTCTGGGAGCGAGTCGATCAAGCTGCATGGGGATTCTCCTGGTCTTGTTGTTCTTGTCACATCAGGTGCCGGACGGTCCGGCGATTCAGCGTGGTTGGATCGAAGCGTGTTCGTGCAGGTCCAGTTCGTGGCGTTGCGGCAGGCCTTCCATGTCGCCCCGGCGCTGTACCGCGCGGCTGCCGCACCAGTTGCCCCGGGCCACGGCGCGGCGCAGCGGCAGTCCTTCGAGCAAGGCGCTGACCACACCGACGGCGAAGGCATCGCCCGCGCCCACGGTGTCGACTACCCGGGCCACCGGAAAACCCGGGACTACCCCGTGTTCACCCTTGGCATCGCGCCAGTAGGCGCCTTCGGCGCCAAGCTTGATGGCCACGTATTGCACACCCTGCTCCAGGTAGAACTCGGCGATGGCCTGCGGCGACTGGCGACCGCTCAGCAGGCGCCCCTCCTCAAGACCCGGCAGGACCCAGTCGGCCTTGACCGCCAGGGCGTTGATCTCGCGCACCATGGTCGGGCGGTCCGGCCACAGCGAGGGGCGCAGGTTGGGGTCGAAGGAAATGCTGCGGCCATGGGCGCGCATGTCGTCCAGCAACTGGTGGCAGAGCGCGCGGCAGCTGGCCGACAAGGCCGGCGGAATGCCGGTGGCATGCAGGTGTCGGGCCTCCAGCATCGCGGGCTGCATCTGGGCAGGCGACAACCGGCTGGCCGCCGAGCCACGGCGGAAATACTCGACTTGCGGATCGCGGCCGTCATCGCAGCGCTCCTTGAGCTGGAACCCGGTGGGGTACTCGTCATCGATCTCGACGCTGGAACAGTCCAGCCCTTCCTGGCGCAGGGTGTCGAGCACGAAGGCGCCGAGCGAGTCGTTGCCGACCCGGCTCAGCCAGCGCACCCCCAGGCCCAGCCGCGCCAGGCCGATGGCGACGTTGCTGTCGGCACCGGCGATGCGCTTGCCGAACCCCTCGACCCGGGCCAGCTCACCCGGCTGCGCGGCCACGAACATGGCCATGGTTTCACCGAAACACAGGACGTCGCGCTCAGCCATGGCACACCTGCCCTTCCAGCTGCGCCAGTTGCGCGACCTGCTGCGCGGTCAGCGCCAGCAGGTCGTCTCCAGCCAACGGGTACTCGATGGCCCGTGGCAGGTCCGGGGCAAACTGCGTCATCAGTTCGCGCCACTGGGCCAGGTCGAGCGCCTGGGGCACGACCGCGACCAGACGCCCGTCGGCACGCCGGGCCACGGCCTTGCAGTGTACGTAGCGCACCCAGCGACCCAGCAGTCGTGCCGCCAGCAGCGGCGACTCGTCGTGCCAGTACCAGTTGCCGATGTCGAAGGTCATGCCCGGCGCCACGCCCTGTTCCTGCGCCTCGCGGAAGAATCGTTCCAGGACCTGCAACCGTCCGCCGTAAGGCGTCTGGTCGTTTTCCACATACAGCGCTGCCTTGTGCCCCAGCAATGGCGCCAGGGCCTGCAAGTCACAGCCTGGCTGGTAATGCCCCAGCGACACCTTCAGCGCCACCGCGCCGATTTCGCTTGCCAGTTGCAGGCGCTGGGCGATGGCCGGCTCCAGGCTGCCGTCCTCGCGCCACAGCTCCAGTGGCGTGGAGTAAAGGCTCTGCAGGCCATGCTCGGCGGCCAGGTTGGCCAAGATAGCGGCAGCAGGCGTGGCGTCGAACAGCTCCTCACGCCATTCCACCCGCCGCGCACCGGCGGCGGCCAGCAACGGCAGGTAGCTGGCCTGACCCAGGCGCCTCACGGCATCGGCGCCGAAACTCGACAAGCTGATGGAGACAATGGGCGTTTGCATGTGTGTGGTCCTTGTTCTTGTAGATGAAACCGGTTTCATTTTTCGCCAGCAGCAACGGCGTCAAGGACGCCGTCATGCTTGTGATCGGGTGGAGCCCCGCGGGATCAGTTCGGCTTGCAAATCCAGGCGTCGCGCCGGCGAACCGCTGCCTTGCAGGCGCTCCAGCAGGCACTGGAACGCTGCGGCACCGATTCGCCCGGTGGGCTGGGCCAGGGCGGTGATGCCGCTGCCCACCAGCGGGTACCAGTCCAGCTCGTCGAGCGCCAGCAGGCCCACGTCCTGGAACAACGCCCCGCCACGGGCGTGCAGCACGCGGACCACCTCCAGGGTGGCAACGCCGTTGCAGGTGAACAAGGCCTGCGGGCCGTGCCCTGCCCCGGCGATGAAGCTGCCCAGTTGCTCCGGCAGGTCCGCGCCCACCTCCAGCACCTGCCCACGCAGGCCAGGGCGCCGGGCAATGGAGGCCAGGAAGGCGTCAACCCGCTCCTGGCGGGAGCTGGTGCCGTCGAGCGGCTCGGTCACGGCGAGGATGTCGCGATAACCGCAACGCTGCAGGTGATCGAGGGCCTGTTCGACGGCATCGGTGTTGTCCAGCCCCACCAGGTCGACCGCCAGGCCGGCCAGTTGCCGGTCGACCAGCACCATCGGCAGGTCGCGGGCCAGCCTGGCCAGCTCGTCGGCGCGGTGGCCGAGGGTGTTCACGATCAGGCCGTCGACGTTGTACGACTGCAGGGCCTGCAGGTGGCTGCGTTCCTGATCGTCGTCGTAGTCGGTGTTGCACACTACCAGGCTGTAGCCGTGCTGGCGGCAGGCGGTCTCGACGCCGTGCATCACCGCCACCGAGTAGGGGTTGCGGATGTCCGCCAGGAGCATGCCGATCAACCCGGTGCGGCCGCGCTTGAGGGCGCTGGCCATGCGGTTGGGGCGATAGCCGAGGCGTTCGACGACGGCCTCGATGCGTTGCGCGGTGGCTTCGGCGAGCAGTTGCCGGTCTTCGCCCATGTAGCGCGAGACCGTGGCCTTGGAAACGCCAGCGGCCTTGGCGACCTCGCTGATGGTGACCCGACCGCGGACGGATGTTAGCTCTTTGTTCACCCTGTTTCCTTCTTGTTTGCGCTTCTGCAGGGTTGATGAAAACGGTTTCAATGAAATCAGGGATGGGGGGTGGCGTCAAGTGACGGGCTTTCTGCCAAAGCGGGGGGATTCAGTGCCAATCGCTTGTCCTGGCGCTGTACATGGGGGGCTTCGGGGTTATGGTGGTTTTACGGAGTTCGTTCGCCCTGCCTAGGAGATGGCCATGACCGCACTGTTTAGGATCAGTCTGATTTTGCTGCTTGCCGGTATGGGGATGGGGGATATCGTGGTGGCCAGTGTGGGGTTGGTTGGGTTGTGTGGGGGGGCTGTGGTGCTCAGTGTTCGGCAGGATGATGGGGAGGTACGGGGGGGTGGGGAGTCGGAGTTTATTGCCTGAGGGTTCGGGTTCTGGTTCTGGCTCTGGCTCTGGCTCTGGCTCCTTGGTGATTGTTTTGGTTTTTGTATGCGCATTCGTAGGTGATATCGACATTTAGTCACCTTTTCGCCTTTACGGCGACCTACTTTTGCTCTTGGGCAAAAGTAGGCAAAAACCGCTGGCTCCATTCATACGGCCCCTGCGCTTCGCTCCGGGGTTCCCTCGCTCCGTTCTTGCTCCCGGGAGGACCGCGCTGAACGCCCCATCCTGGGGCGCAGCGCTTGACGGGCATCCATGCCCGTCACCTCCCTTCGCAAGAACTCCGCTCGGCCTCCTGAAGTCGCAATTGGTGTTGCCTGAACTATCGCGCGCTTAGAAGCAAGAGCAAGAGCAAGAGCAAGAGCAAGAGATGCGAAGTTAGTTGTTTGACAGTTAGTTATATATTGGCTGTTACGGCCCTTTCGCGGGGCAAGCCCGCTCCTACAGAGATCTATATAACGACGACTATCGCGTGGGAGCGGGCTTGCCCCGCGATGCGATCGAAAGATCAACTAAGCTTTCAACTAGCGACAGCTGCGCCAGTCCAGGCGCCGCTCGTAACTTCGCGACTTCAGGAGGCCGAACGGAGGTCTTGCGGAGGGAGGTGACGGGCATGGATGCCCGTCAAGCGCTGGGGCCCGGGATGGGCCCTGCAGCGCGGTCCTCCCGGGAGCAAGGCCGGAGTGAGGGGACCCGGAGCGAAGCGTAGGGCCGGATGAATGGAGCGAGGCGGCTTTGGTTACTTTGGCCAAGACCAAAGTAACCCGCCGTAAGGGCGGAAAGGTGAATAAGCGTCGACATCTTAAATGAATGCACATACAACTTTCAAAACCAGCCAACAATAGCTTTAAAAGTTCTAGCAACTCAGATGCCATCGCAAGACAGAAGGACGAGATACACAAGAATAACGGGTAGAACCCAACGCCCCACCCGCCCCCAATCACCCATCAAGCCTTATCAGCCAACCTCCCCACCAGCCCATCGACAAACGCCAAGGCATTGATAACCCCTTCATGCCCATCAGCGATCACCGTAGAACTGGCCAGCCCGTTGACCGAAGCCTGCGCCAGCAACCCCGCCTCCCCCATCCGCACCCGCTCCAGGCTACGACTCTCGCTGGCCCACCAGCAATCCACCCGGACCGCCAGCGGCCGCAGGCGAAACGCCTGGCTCAGTTCGACGTTGCGATCAAGGACAGCGAAGCCATCGACAATCTCCCGCTGCAGATGCACATCCTCGTGAATGGCCCGCAGCCGCTCTGCGCTGACACCACCGGCAGCGGCCACCTGCTCGATGACCCACTCGGTCCTGTCGACCCCGGCCGGCAGACGCCCGGCCTCGTCGATGAAGCCGACGATACGGGCTTCACCTACACCCGGAGCGAAGGCCAGCAGACCACGCAGCAGACTCTCGTCCGCCCGCGCCACCTGCACCACCTCGACGGGCTCGGCCTCAAGGCCAGACACGTCCTTCGGCAGCAGGGTATCGACCAGGCCGACGAAGCCCACTTCCTGGCCTGCCTGCTCCAGGGCGTGAGCCACCTCCAGCGCCAGGGCGCCACCCAGCGACCAGCCCAGCAGATGGTAAGGGCCATTGGCCTGGGTACGACGAATCTGCTCGACGTAATAGCCGACCATCGCCTCCCAGGACTCGTCCACCCAGCCCGGCTCGGCGTAGCACTTGTTGACCAGGCCATACACCGGACGCTCGTCGGCCAGGCGGCTGGCCAGCGGGTAGTAGGCGTAGGCACCGCCACCGCCCGGCGGCAGGCAGAACAGCGCCGGACGCTGGAGTTGGCAACCGTTGAGGTTGATCACCGACGATTTCAGGCGATCCTTGCCGCCACCGATGAAATTCGCCAGTTCCTCGAAGCTCGCCATCAGCATGAACTCATGCAGGCTGATGTTGGTGGCGAAGGCCTCGCGCACCCGGTTTACCAAGGTAATCACCAGTAGCGAGTGACCGCCGAGTTCGAAGAAGTTGTCGTGCAGGCCGACCTGCTCGACCTTCAGCACTTCGCTCCAGATCGCCGCCAGCTGTTGTTCCAGCTCCGTGCGTGGCGCCACGTAGCCTTGTTGCAGTTGGCTGGCATCCGGTTTCGGCAGCGCCTTGCGGTCCAGCTTGCCGTTGGCCGTCAGCGGCCACTGCTCCAGCACCAGGAAGTGCGTGGGGACCATGTAGTCCGGCAGGTTGGCTTTCAGGTGCTGTTTCAGCGTGTCACGCAGGGCGGCGTGCTCAGCAGATGGGTCTTGAGCGATCAGGTAGGCCGCCAGTTGCTTGCCCCCTGCCCCGTCGATATTCAGCACCAGCACTTCGCGTACGGCGGCATGTTCTTGCAGGCGTGCCTCGATTTCGCCCAGTTCGATACGGAAGCCACGGATCTTCACCTGATGGTCGATCCGGCCCACGTATTCGATCACCTCCTGGCCGCGATAACGGGCCAGGTCGCCAG
>Ga0268257_1002032_pt1 | contig 15546 bp, 15 predicted proteins | sample AgamicAtPrz_FD_200249 | JGI IMG/M metagenome (GOLD analysis project Ga0268257, IMG submission 200249) | Agave microbial communities from Guanajuato, Mexico - At.P.rz (v2) (version 3) | ecosystem: Host-associated > Plants > Phyllosphere > Phylloplane/Leaf | place: Guanajuato, Mexico | collected... | reverse complement strand
TGGCGCGGCTCGGGCTGCAGGCGCACGATGCGGCACCGGAATGAAGCGTGCGGCCAAATGCGACCATCGGGACGCCGGTCCGGCCCCGCATGCCCGGGCCCGGAATATGCTCGTCCACTCGCGAATCGCGCCTCCATCGCGCCCCCGCTCGGCCGGTAAATTTTGCACGGCCGGTCACCCGCGCCATGGGCCAATACTGCAAGGAGAAAAACGATGACCCTGCTTATCTACCTGGTCGGATGGATCATCTTCATCGGCGGCGTCGCGTGGGGTTTGATGACGCTGCACGTCGCGCAATACGTCATCGAGATCGTGGCCGTCATCCTGTTCGGGATCGCGGTCATCACGGGCGCGACGCGCGCGAGGAATCGCGACCGGTCGTAGCGCGGCGCGGATGCCGCGATCCCTGCGGACAGCAGGGTAGGCCGCGCAACAGGCCGGCGGCTTCCCGCGCACATGTTGCAGCCGCAACTGCCGCATGAAGCCATCGACCCAGTCAATCGAGGTGTTCCGAATCGCCTGCGAGCCGCTCGTTCAGCACGCGCGCGTCGGCCTGCCGGTCCAGCGACAGGCACATGTCGCTCAACGCGTCGACGCGCGCACCGTCGAACGCCGTGCTTGCCAGCGCACGATATTTGGCCAGCAGCGCCGCATCCGGTAGCGGATTGCGCGGATCGCCGAGGGCGATCGGCACGTGCCGCGATTCCTGCGTCCCGTCCGCCCGTTGCAGGCTCACCGTCGGCTCGTCGAGATCGCCGAGCGCCGGATCGACATCGACCGTGATGCGCGCGAGCAGCGCAGTCACGCTCGGGTCGGTGCGCCGGTCCGCACGATAAGCGTCGATCCCGGTGTCGCCGAACACGAGCGCCGCCGCAACCGCGTACGGCAGGCTCATTTGCGCGGACAGCGTCGACAGGTCGCGGCCGCCGCACATCCGCGCAACGAACGCGCTCGCCCGCACCGTCACCCGTTCGATCTCGCCCGCCGCGAACGTGCGGCCGTCCGCGAGTTGCAGCGCCGCGTCGACCGCCGCATGCGCGCTGCGGCACGACGCGTGCGGTTTGATCGAGCAGCGCATCAGCTTCCAGTGCGCGCCGAGGCCGTCGGTCAACGCGTCGGGCGCATGCGACGGCGCGGCGAACGTGTTGAAGAAGCCGCCCCACACGTCGTCGAACACGCGGGCGGGGCCGCTCACGCCCTCCCGGGCAAGCAACGCCGCCAGCACGCCGCCTTCCGCCGCACGCCCGGCGTGCAGCCGCTTGGTCTGCGATCCGTCGTGAATGAAGCTCCACAGGCCGCCGGCGAAGCTCGCCGCATGGCCCAATGCGTCACGTGTGCGCACAGCGTCGAGTCCGAGCACGCGCGCGCTCGCGGCGGCCGCGCCGAACACGCCGCAACTGAGCGTCGAATGCCAGCCCGCGCCGTTATGGGCCGAGTAGCCGCCCGCCGCCTCGAGCACGCGCCGACCGACGTCGTATCCGAGCACGATCGCCATCACGCATTCTCGGCCCGCGACCGGTTGGCTGGCGCACGACAGCGCGGCCAGCACGGCTGGCAGCACGACCGCGCCCGAATGATCGCAGCCGCCCGAATCGTCGAGCTCGAGTGCGTGCGCGGCAATGCCGTTGACGAACGCCGCGTCGCGCGCACTCGCACGCCGTCGCGTGCCCCATAGCGACGCACCGCCGCGGCCAACGGCGCCGGTCAGCGCACGGGCGCTGCGCGTCTCGGCAGCCGACGTGCCCGCCAGCGCGGCGCCGAACGTGTCGAGGACATGACGCTTGGCTTTCGCGACGACGTCGTCCGGCAATGCATCGGCGGAAGTCCGTGCGACGAATGCCGCGAGCCGCGTCGCGCGCGCTTGCGTGTCCGTCGTCACCGTGCCGCCTCGTCTGCCACGCAGCGTGCGAACACGTCGACCGGATGGCCCGGGGCGTTGACGGGTGCGTGCGCATGCCACCAGCGCGCGATGTCGTGCCCCGTCGCGAACCACGCATCGCCGGTGCCGCGCAAGTGCGCGAGCAACGCGTGCAGCAAAGCGATCCGGCCGGCCGTGCCGATGATCTCGGGATGCAGGCGCAACACGCAGCACAGCCCGAAACGCCTGAACCCGTCGACGTCGCGCCGCCAGTTGTCGAGCACGTCGCGGTACGCGGCGATGCGCGGCTGGCCTGCCGGCACGGGCGGCGACAGGTTGAACTCGAAATACGGTTCGTCCTCGAGCTCGTAGTGCAGCGGCAGTTCGACGAGCCGTGCGCCCTTCACGTCGCCGTCGCTACGCGGATGCACGTAAGGCAGATCGTCGCCGCGCCAGGACGACGACCACGTGAAACCTTCCGCGACGAGAAATTCGGCGAAGCCGTCGGCCCAGTTGCCGGTGAACGAGCGAAAGCCGTGCGCGTCGCGACCGGTCGCGTCCGCGAGCGCCGCACGCCCCGCGCGGCACGCGTCGATCTGGGCAGCGAGCGGCAATGCATCGAAATCCTCGCAGCGATAGCCGCTCACGCCGAGTTCGTGGCCGGCTGCGGCAATCTCGCATACCGTGCCCCGATGCGTTTCGGCGACGGCGCCGGGCACGAACCAGCTCGTCGGCACGCCGAACGCATCGAACGCCGCAAGCAGCCGGTCGACACCGCGCGTCGCGCCGTAACGCCAGACCGACAGCGATTTCTCGCGGCCGACGATACGCGGTTCGCGCGTCTGGATGCCATGAATGTCGTTGAAGTCGACCGTGATCGCGACCGCGTATCGCGCGCCGCCCGGCCATGCAGGAAGGTGGGTCACGTGCCGCTCCGTTGCGTGGGCGCCGCCTCCCGCGCGGCCTGCCCGAGCCACCAGTCGGCGACATCGCGGCAGCGCGCGAACCATACGCCGTCCTGCGCGCACATGTGGTCGAGCCAGGCATCCAGCAGCGCGATGCGTCCCGGTTTGCCGCACACCTTGGGATGAAGAAGCGTCGTCAGGCACAGCCCTTCACGGTATGCGCCGTCGAATTCGCGCGTCCAGTTGTCGAGCGTCGCGCCGTAGCCCGCGATCCGGTCGAGCCCGGCCGGGTAGTCGGGATTGCGGTGATACGCGAGCGACGCGTAGTCGTCGGTCTCCCAGCGGCCGGGAATCTCGACGAGCGGCGGCTCGCCGTTCTCGCCGTGCAGCAGGTACGGCCGGTCGTCGCCGCGCATCGAGCTCGAATAGCGGACGCCCGCTTCGCGCAGCACGGCCACGGTCGCGGCGCTCCAGTCGCCGGACGGCGTGCGGAACCCCACCGGCCGCACGCCGAGCGTGCGCGCGAAGATATCGGCCGATTGCGCCATGATCTCGCGCTGCCGATCGGGTTCGAGCGTCCAGAACGCTTCGTGCCGGTAGCCGTGATAGCCGATCTCGTGGCCGCGCTCGACGATCGCCGCGCATTGCGCGGGCCACGTTCGCGCGACCCAGGCGGGCACGAAGAACGTCGCGGGCAACGCGAAAGAGGCGAGCAGGTCGAGCAGCCGGCCGAGCGCGCGCCACGGCCCGTAGCTGCCGAGCGTGAAATACGCGGGGTTGCGCCAGATCGACCCGTTCAGCATCGCGTCGCCGGTCGGGCCGTCGAGATCGAACGCGAGCGCGACGCATGCGCGCTTCGCGTCGGGCCAGCGGGGCGCCAGGTCCGTCATCGCGCGCTCAGTGGGTGCCGTTGATCATCGCCTTCGCCACCGCGTGTTCCTGCAGCCCCCATTTCGCGAGCAGCTTCCGGTACGAGCCGTCCGCGATCAGCTGGTCGAGCGCCGCCGTCAGCGCGCTGCTCAGCGCCGTGTTGCTCTTCGCGACGCCAATGCCCGTGTATTGCGACAGGAACGGCTTGCCGACCGGCGCATACGCGTTCTGCTCGAGGCTGTTCTGGTACGGCAGCGTCTCGCCGCCCTGCACCGCCGCGTCGATGCGGTTCTGGCGCAGCTGCATCCGCGCATCCGACGAGCCGTCGGTGCCCACCACCACGATCGGCGGCTTGCCGGCCTTCACGCAGTTCTCCGCGCTCCATGCGGTCGTATTGTCCGGGAACGACGTGCGCCGGCTCGACCCCACGCGCTTGCCGCACAGCGCGCTCATCTGCGCGAACTCGCCGGCGCGTGCCTTCAGCACGTAGAACTGCGGGCCCGTCTCGATGTAGTCGACGAACGTCACCGCATCGCGGCGCGTCGGCAGGTCGGTCATCCCGGACAGGATCATGTCGACGCGTTGCGTCGCGACCGCGCTCATCATCTGGTCGAAGCTCGTCTCGACCCAGTTGAGTTTCGCGCCCATCTTCGCGGCAAGCGCCTCGCCGAGATCGACGTCGAAACCCGCGAGCTTGTCGGTCGCCGGATCCTTGTATTCGAACGGCGGATAGTTCGGCACGATCGCGACGTTCAGCGTGCGTTTCGCGGCCGCGGGGGCGGATTGCGCGACCGAGAACGTCGCATGAAGCGCGAGCGCGCCGAATGCGGCGGCAGCCAGCGTGCGGGTCAGGACGGATGCTTTCATGGGGGTGTCGCCTTGTCGTTGTGGGCTTGTATCGTTGACGGAGGAATCGTTCGGGCGCTTCTGCACGGGGCGCCCGACCCGCTCAAGCAATCACCGCCGAAATGAAGTCGCGCGTGCGCGCATGGGTCGGCGCGGACAGCACCTGGTCCGGCGGCCCGCTTTCGACGATCCGGCCGCCGTCCATGAACACGACGCGGTCGGCCACCTCGCGCGCGAAGCCGAGCTCGTGCGTGACGACGATCATCGTCATCCCGCTCTTCGCGAGATCGCGCATCACGGCCAGCACTTCGCCGACGAGTTCGGGATCGAGCGCCGACGTCGGTTCGTCGAACAGGATCAGCTGCGGATGCATCGCGAGCGCCCGCGCGATCGCAACGCGCTGCTGCTGGCCGCCCGACAGCTCGACCGGAAACGCGTCGCATTTGTGGGCGAGCCCGACGCGGCCGAGCAGCGCGCGCGCCTCCTCCTCCGCTTGCGCACGGCGGCGCTTGAGCACCTGCACGGGGCCCTCGATCACGTTCTCGAGCGCCGTCTTGTGCGGAAACAGATTGAAGCGCTGGAACACCATGCTCGTCGCCAGCCGCTGGCGCGCGACCTGGCGCTCGGACAGCGCGTGGAGCCGGTTGCCCGTGCGCCGGTAACCGGCCAGTTCGCCGTTGACCCACAGCGCGCCCGCGCTGATCGTCTCGAGTTGATTGATGCAGCGCAGGAACGTGCTCTTGCCCGAGCCCGACGGGCCGATGATGCACAGCACTTCGCCCGGTTCGACGTCGAGCGTGATGCCGTGCAGCGCCTGGAAATCGCCGTACGACTTGCGCACGTCGACCGCGCGAACGACTGCATTCGTCATGACGTTCTCCCGATAGTTGTGGATCGTGTCGTTCATTTTCGGCCCGCCGCGCGCCCCGCACCGCGTGCGAAGCGCCGTTCGACGCGGACCTGCGCGAGCGACAGCACGGTGACGACCGCGAGATACCAGATGCCGGCGACGATCAGCAGTTCGATCACGCGGGCATTCGCGTAGTAGATGTTCTGCGCGTTGTGCAGCATCTCCGCGTACTGCACGACGCTCGCGAGCGACGTCAGCTTGACCATGCCGATCAGCTCGTTGCCGATCGGCGGCACGATCACGCGCATCGCCTGCGGCAGGATGATCCGGCGCAGCGCCTGCAGGCGCGGCATGCCGATCGATTTCGCGGCCTCGTACTGGCCTGTATCGACCGATAGCAGCCCGGCCCGCACGACTTCCGACGTGTACGCGCCCTGGTTGATGCCGAGTCCGAGCACGGCCGCGAGGAACGGCGTCATCACGTCGACGGTCCGGTATTCGGCGATGCCCGGGATGCCGAGCGTCGGAAACACCAGCGCCAGGTTGAACCACAGCAGCAACTGCAGAATCACCGGCGTGCCGCGGAACAGCCAGATATAGCCCTGCGCGATCGCCCCGAGCACCGGGTTCGACGACAGCCGCATCACCGCGGTAACGACCCCGAGCACGACACCGACCGTCATCGCGAGGACGGTCATCACGATCGTGTTGGCGAGCCCCGTCAGGATCGAGCGCGCGGTCAGGAACTGGCCGACGACACGCCATTCGATCTGTCCGCGCGCGAACGCGGCGGCGATATAGGCGAGCGCGGCAACGATCGCGACCGATGCGACGTAGCGGCCCCAGTAGCGCCGGCGCACGCGCACGAGGGCGGCCGTGTCGTCCGCGACCGCATCGGCCGCCGCCGGTGCGCCGTCGAGACGGCGGGAATCGGATGCGCTCAGCATGACGGCCCCCGGTAATCGGCCGCCCACGCGGCCTGGCGCTCGATTGCCTCGCTCAGGCGGTCGATCTGTTCGCGCACGCGTACGGGCGACGTGCCGCCCGCCCCGCCGCGTGCGGCGACGGCCGCGTCGAGCGTCAGATGCGCGCGCACCGCCGGTGCGAGGCGCGTGTCGACGGCCTGCAACTGTTCGGCGCTCGCGTCGGCCAGTTCGATGCCGTCCCGCTCGCACGCGCGCACGAGCGTGCCGGTGATCTCGTGCGCCTCGCTGAACGGCACGCCCGTCAGCGCGAGCCAGTCGGCGACCTCGGTGGCGAGCGTGAAGCCGAGCGGCGCCTGGCGACGCATCTCGTCGACGTTCACGCGCATCGTGCGGATCATCCCCGCCGTCGCGGGCAGCACGAGTTCGAGCGTGTCGATCGAATCGAACGCGGCGATCTTGTCTTCCGCGAGATCGCGGTTGTACGCGAGCGGCAGCGACTTCAGCGTCGCGAGCAGCCCCGTCAGGTTGCCGATCAGGCGCCCCGCCTTGCCGCGCGTGAGCTCCGCGATGTCCGGGTTCTTCTTCTGCGGCATGATCGAGCTGCCGGTCGCGTAGCCGTCGTCGAGTTCCACCCAGCGGAATTGTCGCGACGTCCACAGGATCACTTCTTCCGACAGGCGAGACAGGTTCACGGCGAGCATGCTGGTGACGAACACGAATTCGGCGACGTGGTCGCGCGCGGCCACCGCGTCGATCGAGTTCTCGCACGGCGCGTCGTAACCCAGCTCCCGCGCCGACAGCTCGGGCCGCACGCAGATCGCCGAGCCCGCGAGCGCGGCCGCGCCGAGCGGCGAACGCGCGGTGCGACGGTCCCAGTCGACCAGGCGATCGGCGTCGCGATACAGCGACTGCGCGTGGGCGAGCAATTGATGGCCGAACACGATCGGCTGCGCGGGCTGCAGGTGGGTGAATCCGGCCGTCACCGTGTCGACATGCCGGCTCGCCTGGCCGATCAGCGCATCCTGCAGGTCGAGCACGCCGCGCACGAGCCGGCGCGCCTTGTCGCGCAGATACAGGCGCAGGTCGTTCGCCGCCTGGTCGTTGCGCGAGCGCCCGGCGCGCAGCTTGCCGCCGAGCGCCGGCAGCCGCTGCGTGAGCACGCGCTCGAGGAACGTGTGCACGTCCTCGTCGGCGAGCGATGGCGCGATCGCGCCGGCGGCATAGTCGCGCGCGATGCCGTCCATCGCGTCCAGCAGTTGCGCGAGGTCGTCGTCGTTCAGGATACCCGCGCGGTTCAGTTCGCGCGCATGGGCCCGGGAGCCCGCCAGATCGTACGGCACGAGACGGAAGAAACTCGGATCGGAGCGGGACAGGTTCTGCAGCGCGTCGGACGGCGCCGACTGGAAGCGGCCGCCCCACAGGCGTTCGATCGGTTCGGTAAGGCTCATTGCGGTCGACCTCGACTCGGTTGGATTGCTCCCACTGTAGGCATTCAATTTTTTTTGTTGTAGCGAGAAATTGAATCCGTTTTAATGAAATTTTTCTCAGTATCGTCGCCCGCGACGCGCCCCGCCGATGCGCAACCGCCTGCCTCCGCTGAACCCGCTTCGCGCATTCGAAGCCGCCGCCCGGTGCGGCAGCGTGTCGGCCGCCGCCGATGAACTGCACGTGACCGCCAGCGCGGTCAGCCACCAGATCCGCATTCTCGAGAACACGCTCGGCATCGCGCTATTCGTCCGATCAAAGGCCCGCGTGAAGCTCACGCCCGAAGGCGAGGCGCTGCTCGAACCGGTCGGTACCGCGTTCGACATGATCGCGAACGCCACCGTCAGGCTCGATTCGCCGGCCGCCGCCGGCGATCTCGTCGTGTCGACGCCGCTGTCGCTGACGTCGCGCTGGCTCGCCCGGCACATCGGCGATTTTCTGGAGCGTTATCCGGGTATCCATCTGAAAGTGATTCCGTCGAACGACGATCGCGAAACCTATTCGGCGGACGTCGACGTCTGCATTCGCTACGGGGAAGGCAACTGGCGCAACCGGCGCGTCGAGCTGCTCGCGCATCCGGCGCTGTTCCCGGTCGTGAGCCCGGCGTTGATGAACGGGCCCGATGCGATCCGCAAGGTGCAGGATCTCGCGGGGCGGACGCTGTTCTGCGAGCATGCGGGCTCGTGGACGCGGTGGCTCGCGCAAGCGAACGCCGACAAGCTGCCGGGCATCCGCATTCTCGAAATCGGCAACGCGCACATCGGCGTCGAAGCCGCGGTGCATGGCCAGGGCGTCGCACTCGGCGACAGCCTGTCGGTGCGCGACGACCTGATCGACGGCACGCTCGTGCGGCCGTTCAGCGCCACGGTGCCGTCACGCCACGCGTACTATCTCGTCACGCGTCATGAACTGGCCGAGTCGCCGCTCGTGGCCGCGTTCACGTCGTGGCTGCGGGCACGCCTCGCGTGATACGCGTCGCCGCGCGCGGTGTGCTCACGCACCAAGGCTCGCGAGGTCGTCCCACACCATCACGATGTTGCGCGATCGCCAGACCGGCCCCGGATCGATGTATTCGCCGGCAGGCCGGCCATGCAGCGCCGCATAAAACGCGATCGCCGCGTCGTTGCCGTCGACGACGCTCAACGCCGCGCCCGGATACCGCAACCGGCCCAAATGCGTCGCGAGCCGCGCGAGCAGCTGGCGGCCGATGCTGCGACGCTGGAATCGGGGATCGACATACAGAAACTTGATCTCGCCACGGCCGTTGAATACCGGATCGGACGGCGCGCCGGCGGCCCCGATGCCGACGATGCTGCCGTCGATCTCCGCCACCAGCACGAGCGGGTTCCCGTCGTTCGACGACAGCTTTTCATTCCATTGTCTGCGGCGATAGTGTTCGTCGAGAACGGCGTGCGCGTCGGCCGGCGCGAGATCCCGATAGGTCTGCCGCCAGACCTTGACATGAAAATCGGCGATCGCCTGCGCATCGCCGATCGTGGCGGACCGGATGGATAGGCCAGTCATTGAGGACGCTCCCGGAGGCATCGCGCCGACGGGCGCGATGTGCACGACGGATTGTGGACGATCCGTGCAACGCTGTCGAACGACCTTCGTGGCCGCGCGATCGAGCGGGCCGACCCATCGCGCCGCCCTCACCCCCGCCCGCGGCGCATCCTGAGCGTCGCCGACGGCGATTCGCCGAACGCCCGCTTGTACTCGATCGCGAACCGCCCGAGGTGCGCGAAGCCCCATTTCAGCGCGACGTCGGTGACGGACGCGAGCCCCGGCGTATCGTCGGCCAGCAGTTCGTCGCGCACATGTTGCAGCCGCAACTGCCGCACGAAGCCCATCGGCGTGATCCCGTGGCGATTGCGGAAGCCGGCGAACAGCGTGCTCGGGCTGACGCCGGCGAGTTCGGCGAGCCGTTCGATCGTCAGCGGCTCGTCGAGATGCGCGCGGATGTATTCCTCGACGCGCCGCACGTAGAACGGCGCGAGCGGCGCCGGCGCGGAACGGGTGCCGTTGCGCGCGGTGTTCGGGTGGCCGTACAGCAGCAGGTTCAGCAGCGTCGATTCCAGCTGCTCGAACGCGAGCGGATGATGCAGCGGATGCGCGTCCGTCGCGATCGCGCCGGCGAGCACCGGCAGCACCTGCGCGAGACAGACGCCCTGCGGCGACGACAGGTCGAACGCCGGTTCGAATTCGACGCTCGCGCGCCGGTCCCCGCCGAAATGCCGCTGCGCGTGGCGCTCCATCACGTCGCGCTCGATACGCAGGATGACTTGCGGACACGCTTCGCCCCATCGCATCCGGAGCGGCAGCGTGGGCGACAGCAGCGACGCCGTGTCGGGCGACGACACGAAGCGCGTCGCGCCGCATTCGATCTGGGCGTCGCCGCGCAGCGGAATCTGCAACAGATAGAAATGCTCGAGCGGCCCCGGTTCGATCGACACCTCGCCACCGTAATCGAGCAGGTTCAGCGACAGGTTGCCCCAGCGCGCATGGTGCATGCAGCTGTGCAGCACGCGCGATTCGCCGGTGGGCGTGAGTCGATGCGGCTTGAAGACGTCCGCCACGCGCGCACGCACCTCGTCGACGTCGTTCGACTCCAGCAGCAGCGTGCCGTGATTGAAACAGGCGGCTTCACCCAGCCAGCCGGTTTCGGAAAATTGCGCCATCGAAGTTCTCCCGTCGTGCTCGATCGCACTCGCGCCGTGCATGCATTCCCGATCTCGGGGAATGCGTCGCACGATCCGGACAGCGCCCGGAGCATCCGGACAATCCGTCCCACGAAACACGCAAGTCCCGCGCAAGCCACGCAAGAAGCGGACCGTTCGCGCATCGTAGAAAACTGTGCGGGCTGTCCGCATCCGCACATACCCGCAGTCGCCCACGGCCCGCCGGCTCGCGGCGGCCGCTGCCGCAGGTTTCCGGAATTCGCGGATACCGGCCGAAGAAAGCGGATAGAAACGCCCATTTCGGCCGCCAATACTGGGCCCATCACCGAAACCAACAGCACGGAGGGACAGATGAACGGACGTCACATCGAGATTCCATCGCCGGACGGCGGCGCGTTTCGCGCGTACCTGAGCACGCCGGCCGGCGGCACGGGGCCGGGCATCGTGCTCTGTCACGAGATCTTCGGCGCGAACGCGACGATGCGGGACGTGGCCGACTACTACGCCGAGGAAGGCTACACGGTGCTCGTGCCGGACCTGTTCTGGCGCCAGTCGCCCGGCATCGAGCTCGGGTATGCGGCGGCCGATGTCGAGCGCGCAATGGCCCTTTATCGCGAATTCGACGAAAACAACGGTGTCGACGACGTCGGCGCCGCGCTGGACGCGCTCCGCCAGCGGCCGGAATGCACGGGCGAGGCCGGCGTGCTCGGCTACTGCCTCGGCGGCAAGCTCGCGTATCTCGCCGCATGCCGGCTGCCGGGCGTGGCGGCGGCGGTCAGCTACTACGGCGTGGGCATCGAGCATGCGCTGGACGAAGCGGCGCACCTGCACGGGCGGCTCGTGCTGCAGATCGCCGCGCAGGACCGTTTCTGCCCGCCCGACGCGCAGCAGCGCATCGCGGCTGCGCTGGCCGGCCGCGACGGCGTCGAAGTCTACGTCTACCCCGGCGTCGACCACGCGTTCGCCCGCGCCGGCGGCGATCATTACGACCAGGCCGCCGCGGTCATGGCCCACCAGCGCGCGATCGCCGCGTTCCGCGCCGCGCTCGGCCCGCACTACGACCTGTCCGCGCTGTGGGAAACGCATCTGCAGCACGAGTTCGACACGCGCAACGTCGACGCGACGATGGCCACGATGGTCGCCGAGCCGTACGTCAACCATGTTCCGACGCTGACGGGCGGCGTCGGCCATGACGAGCTCAAGCGCTTCTACACGCATCACTTCGTGCATGCGAACCCGCCCGACACGACGATCACGCCGATCTCGCGCACGATCGGCGCGAGCCAGATCGTCGACGAGCTGCTGTTCTGCTTCACGCACACCACCGAGATCGACTGGATGCTGCCGGGCGTCGCGCCGACCGGCAAGCGCGTCGAGATTCCGCTCGTCGCAATCGTCAAGTTTCGCGGCGACAAGCTCTATCACGAGCACATCTACTGGGATCAGGCGAGCGTGCTCGTGCAGATCGGCCTGCTCGACCCGTCAGGCCTGCCGGTCGCGGGCGTCGACACGGCCCGCAAGCTGCTCGACGTCACCGTGCCGTCGAACGGCCTGATGCGCCGCTGGCGCGACAGTGCGCCGTCCACCGGTGCGCACTGACGCGGCCCCACCCTCACCCCCATGATTCCCGGAGACACCCCATGAATGCCCTTGCTGGCAAAGTCGCGCTCGTCACCGGCGGCGCCACGCTGATCGGCGCCGCGGTTGCACAGGACCTGAGCCGCGCCGGTGCGTGCGTCGCGATCCTCGATCTCGATGCGGACAACGGCGCACGCGTAGCCGCATCGCTCGGCGAACGGGCGCTGTTCATCGCGCTCGACATCACGGACGACCGTGCGATCGAGCGCGCGATCGCGACGATCGTCGAACGATTCGGCGCGATCGACGTGCTCGTCAACCTCGCGTGCAGCTATGTCGACAACGGCATCCACGCGACCCGCAACGACTGGCTCGCGGCGATGGACGTCAACGTCGTGTCGGCGGCGATGCTCGCGAAGGCCGTGCATCCGCACATGGCGCGGCGCGGCGGCGGCGCGATCGTGAATTTCAGCTCGATCTCCGCGCAGTGCGCGCAAACCGGCCGCTGGCTGTATCCGACCTCCAAGGCCGCAATCCGCCAGCTCACGCGCAGCATGGCGATGGATCTCGCGCCCGACCGGATTCGCGTCAACTCGGTGTCGCCCGGGTGGACCTGGTCGCGCGTGATGGACGAGCTCACGCACGGCGACCGTGCGAAGACCGATCGCGTCGCCGCGCCGTTCCACCTGCTCGGCCGCGTCGGCGATCCGTCGGAAGTCGCGCAGGTCGTCACGTTCCTGTGCAGCGACGCGGCGAGCTTCGTGACGGGCGCCGACTACGCGGTGGACGGCGGCTATGCCGCGATGGGCCCCGAACAGGCGGTGCCGGCGATTCCGCGGCTCGCGGAGTGACCGTTTCGCGTCGCCCCTTCACGCAATCATTCGGCCGCCACGCGGCCAACCAAGGACACTCCCATGAGACGCATCGCTATCGTAGGCGCCGGCCAGTCCGGCCTGCAACTCGCCTTCGCCCTGCTCGACCAGGGCTACCACGTCACGCTCGCGACCAACCGCGACGCGGAGCAGATCCGCTCCGGCAAGGTCATGTCGAGCCAATGCATGTTTCACACGTCGTTGCAGATCGAGCGCGATCTCGGCCTGAATACGTGGGAGGAAGCATGCCCGTCCGTCGAAGGCATCGGCATCGCGGTGCCGCACCCGGACGGCCACGGCCGCAAGGCGATCGACTGGTCGTCGCGGCTGACCCGCTACGCGCAGTCGGTCGACCAGCGCGTGAAGATGGCCGACTGGCTCGACGGCGTCCGCCGCCGCGGCGCGGACGTGCGCATCGCCGACATCGGCGTGCCCGAACTCGAGGAACTGGCCCGCAGCCACGATCTCGTGCTGCTCGCGGCCGGCAAGGGCGACATCGTGAACCTGCTCGGCCGCGACGATGCGCGCAGCCCGTTCGATCGTCCGCAGCGCGCGCTGGCGCTGACCTACGTGAAAGGGATGACGCCGAGCGAGCCGTATTCGCGCGTGCGCTTCAACCTGCTGCCGGGCATCGGCGAGTACTTCGTGTTTCCCGCGCTGACCACCACCGGCCCGTGCGAAATCATGGTGTTCGAAGGCATCCCGGGCGGCCCGCTCGACTGCTGGGCCGACGTGAAGACGCCCGAGCAGCATCTGGACCGCAGCCTGTCGTTCCTGCAGCAGTACGTACCGTGGGAATACGAGCGCTGCCGCGACGTCGCGCTCACCGATCCGAACGGCACGCTGGCCGGGCGCTTCGCGCCGACCGTGCGCAAGCCGTTCTTCCGGCTGCCGTCGGGCCGCACCGTGTTCGGGATGGCCGATGCGGTGGTGGTCAACGATCCGATCACCGGCCAGGGCTCGAACAACGCCGCGAAATGCGCGAACGCGTATTTCGACGCGATCGTCGCGCGCGGTGCCGCACCGTTCGGCGAAGACTGGATGCACCAGACGTTCGAAGGCTACTGGGCGTATGCGCGGCACGTCGTGCGCTGGACCAACTCGCTGCTCACCCCGCCGCCGCCGCACATCCTCGAACTGCTCGGCGCGGCCGGCCAGTTGCCGTCGCTCGCGAAAACGATCGTCGACGGTTTCGACGATCCGCGCCGGTTCGCGCCGTGGTGGTTCGAACCGTCGGCGTGCGCGGCGCTGATCCGCGAACACAGCGTGCGTGCGGAGTGAGCGCCATGGACACGACCGTTACCGACCGTCCGGCCCTCGACCCGATGCAGTTGCGCGCCGCGTTCGGGCAGTTCCCGACCGGCGTCACCGTGATCACCACGTGCGCTGCCGACGGGCGCAAGGTCGGCCTCACCGCGAATTCGTTCTCGTCGCTGTCGCTCGATCCGCCGCTCGTGTTGTGGAGCCTGCGCAAGCTCGCGCCGAGCCGCCCGGATTTCGTCGCGGCGACCCACTTCGCGATCAACATCCTCGCGCACGACCAGATCGACCTGTCGCGCCGCTTCGCGACGCCCAGCGCCGACAAGTTCGACGGCGTGCCGCACGCGGATTCGGAGAACGGCGGCGTGCCGTGCCTCGACGGCGCGAGCGCGCGCTTCGTGTGCCGCAACGTCGGCCACTACGAAGGCGGCGACCACCTGCTGTTCATCGGCGAGATCGAGCAGTTCGACGCCTTCGGCAAGGCGCCGCTCGTGTTCCATGCGGGCCAGTATCGCGCGATCGCCGATCATCCCGATCTTTCACGCTCCATTTAATTAGTACATACAATCAAATAGCCAAGAGGTGGTGAACATGAAAATCGGCTCTCGCCTGCTCGTCGCCGCAGGCTTCGCACTCGCCGGCCTCGCCGGCCTCGCCGGCCTCGCCGGTCATACGCCGGCCCATGCGGCCGACCTGCCGGCGGTCAACCTCGGCATGACCAGTTTCCTCGACGGCATGCCGCCGGCCGGCGCCGGCTGGTACGGCACGCAGTACCTGCAGTACTACACGGCCGGCCGCGTCAACGACAATGCAGGCAACAAGGTCGGGCTGCCGAAGCAGGACATCGACCTGTTCGCGGGCTTGAGTCAGCTCGTCTATCAGTCCCCGCTGACGTTTGCCGGCATGCATCCGGGCCTCGACGTGATCCTGCCGTGGATCGCGTCCGCGCGGACCGACGACGGCATCGGCAACGTCGCGCTGAATGCGCGCGCCGGCTTCGGCGATCTGCTGATCGGCCCGTTCGTCCAGTTCGACCCGGTGATGGGCGCGCAGGGCCCACGCTTCGCGCAGCGCGTCGAATTCCAGTTCGTCGTGCCGACCGGCGCGTACGATCCGGCGCGCGCGATCAATCCGGGCAGCCATTTCTGGTCGTTCGATCCGTACTGGGCCGCGACGCTGTGGCTCACGCCGAAATGGACCGTATCGTGGCGACTGCACTATCTGTGGAACGCGACCAACCATCAACCGGCGACGGCACTCGGCCCGGACGTGACGTCGACGCAAGCGGGCCAGGCGATCCACGTGAACTTCGCGACCGAGTACGAAGTGCGGCCCGGCCTGCGGCTGGGGCTCAACGGCTACTGGCTACGTCAGACCACCGACATGAAGGCCAACGGGCAGGACGTGCCGGGCACGCG